>Ga0081455_10001535_pt1 | contig 28452 bp, 22 predicted proteins | sample TabmetS3T2R1_FD_70207 | JGI IMG/M metagenome (GOLD analysis project Ga0081455, IMG submission 70207) | Tabebuia heterophylla rhizosphere microbial communities from the University of Puerto Rico - S3T2R1 | ecosystem: Host-associated > Plants > Roots > Rhizosphere ... | reverse complement strand
ATCTTTGTCAATCTGGCGATTTTGGCGGGCATCACCATAGTTCTCTACAAGACCGTCCGCAGGTCCGCTGATTCCTTAACCGCGACTACCGTGTGTCTCGTTTTGCTGACTTTGTTCGGCTTTTCGCAGTACGTACGGGTCGGCAATTACAACTATGTCACCCCTTATACACATGAGGCCACGCATGGTGTTGCTCTGACTGTGGTGATGATACTGGCGTTAAGCCATTACCTAACTCGCGGTGGACGGCTCGCCGCCACGATCTCCGGTGGCTGCCTTGGGCTGGCACTACTGACCAAAGTGGAGGTCGCTCTCGCCGCTGTCGCCGTGGCCTTGCTCGGCTTTGTCATCGCTCGTTTCCTGGGGCCTCCGAGCGCCTCACCGAAGCGCGACGGGCTCGTGCTCTTCTGCACCATGGCAATAGCGCCGGCTCTGGGATTCTACCTTTATTTCCTTTCCTATCTGCCGGCCGAAGGCGCGTTACGCGCAGTAGGCCAAGAATTCTTCGTCCCTTCGGGCGAGGTGTCAAGGAATGTCTTTTACATGCGGATTCTCGGACTGGACAACCCCGGTCACAACACAAACCGCATGCTGGCGATGTTTGTGGGCATCGTTATTTTTGTTCTGGGCGCTGGAACCGTGGATGTTGTTTCCCACCGCGTCACCAGGCATACCCAGCTCGTGGCGATTGTCTTGGGCTTGGTGTTTTTGCTGGCGCTGTACCTAGCGTTCGACCTTTTACCGTGGCTGGATATTCCCCGAGCTCTTCCCTTGACCACCTCTATCGCCTTGGCCGTCTTTGTCGCGCTCCTTCTAAAACATCCTCGTCGTAAGGAATTGTGGCCTGCCCTGTTACCGATGGTCTTGTGGACTACATTCGCCCTCAGTCTGCTTTTCAAGATGGCCCTGAACGTTCACCTCTACCACTATGGTTTCTATCTGGCGATGCCCGCAACCCTCGTGCTGGTTATTTGCCTAACTTATTGGATCCCGGCGGTGCTTAAACGGACAATGGGTTGTGGAGTTGTTTTCCGTACACTGGCATTGGTCATTCTGGCCGCGGCGAGTACGTATTACCTCAACAGGTCGCAGAAAATTTACCGGCTAAAAGATTTCGCCGTCGGGAAGGGTGGTGATACGATCTTCACCTATGGCCCTAAAGCGCACATTTCGGGATTGGTTACCTCGCTAGCGCTGGAGTGGATCGAAGAAAAGACTTCTCCCAAAGCGACCTTTGTTGGGCTACCCGAAGGGATCATGCTCAACTATCTTTCGCGACGAGCGACAACGTCGCCTTACCTCAATTTCATGATGGGTGAAATGATGGTCTTCGGAGAAAGGAGGATCCTTGACGATCTCAAGGCCCGGCCGTCCGACTATGTCGTCCTCGTGGACAATGACCCTTCCGAGTTCGGCGTCGGGCCCTTTGGCACCGACCCACGTTATGGCCAACAGATCATGGATTGGGTGAATGAACATTATACGCCGATCAGCCTCATTGGTGGCGAACCGTTACAGCGTCGCGATTTTGGTATTAAGATCTTTAAACACAATAATCCTTAGAGAACGCGTCTAAGCTTCGAATGGTTCGTCCTACGGCGACGCAATACAACGAAAGAAAACCACAAAATCCACTCTGGACCTCCAGTGAACAAACATCGATCGAATATTCCTGACTTGTGGGCCACTAAAGTGATATGAATTTTCGGACAAAAGAATGACCTGACATGGCACGAAGAAAGAGTCGCGCGACCAAGTCCCATCACGATGGCTCAGAGCATGCTTTATCGTCTGATCAGCCACTCGCCATACCATTCCAAGCCCCCTTTAACTCTTACCCTTTTTTTTTCGTGCTTGCGGCCGGTATCCTTGTGCGTGTCGCCGTGTTCGTCCATATGGGTTACTTCAATAACGATAATCATCTTGAAGTGATAGAATATGTTGGCCACCATTGGACCCCGCCCCATGCGGGTCAGTTTAGTCAAGCATTCCAGCCTCCACTATACTATTTCATAGCAGCGGGGTTTCTCCACTTGGGCAACATTCCAGCCGTCCATGGTTTATCGCTCATACTATCCATCGCCACGCTTTTGCTCATCGCTCATCTCCTGCGTCAACTCCCTTGGATAAATGAAAAGATCCAGCCTTGGTGCCTCGCCTTGGCCGCATTTCAGCCGCAATTCGTCATGTTTGGCTTATTTATCTCGAATGACGCGCTGGCGATTTTTTTAGGCGTCTTGATTTTCTATCAATGCCGACGCCTGCAGGTCATGCCTTCTTTTTTTAATTATCTTCTGCTGGGAATCTGGCTGGGACTGGGTCTGCTAACTAAGGCCGTTTTCCTCGTATTCGTGTTACCCGTCATCCTTCTCATCTGGATGACTGCCCGCCAACACGCATTGACTAACCCTCAGCCAAGCTCGCGACTCGCTTGGGTTCTCCTCATCACGGCGCTGCTTGGCTCCTACAAGTACGTGGAAAATTTTATCCTTTTTGGAAATCCAACGATTAGCAATCTTGATCTCTGGCTTTGGGCACGAAACCAGCAACCGACTTGGATCGGCCCCCAATCCTTGTTTGACTTTAATCTGTTAAAGCTGGTGAGTAATCCGGTCATTTCACCCGCCACCGCTCACTCCTACCCGCTGATGATCTTTGGCTCTTTCTGGTATGCTTTAATTCCTGAATCCACCTTCCGCAGCAATCTCATACCGCCTTTTCATCGACTGGGGTCAATGATTTATCTCGTAGCCCTCTGCCCAACTCTATTGATGATGGTGGGAGCGGTGCGAATAGGAGTAGCAGCCATGCGTTTTGGCTTCTGGTCTCTGCCTGAGTCGGACCAAGAGGCGCGCGATCGGTTGGTCTATGAGGGGAGTCTCCTTTTGACTCTTCTGCTGAACGTTTTTCTCATCCTCGTGGTAGGCTGGCGCTACGACGTGTGGAGCGTTTTTCAAGGACGTCTTCTCTTTCCATCTTATTTCGCCCTCCTACTGGCGTTTGGTGCTGGAATGGAATGGGCCGAAGCCTCACGCCTGCTGAGCCTGATCATCCGCTGCCTGATGATTGCGCTAATCGCTCTCTTTTTGGCTTATCTAATAGTTGACATCTCGCTCTCAATCTTCTATCCGGTAAATCCGCTACGCACGAAGCATCTGCTTTATAAAATTGATATGAATGCTGGGTGAGGGAAAGCCCAGTTGCTTGGAGCACGTCTTCTCTCCCGACAAAGACATGGCACGCAAGGGATCGAGGCCAGAGGCAAAACAGCAGAATCTAGCAGATCGTGAGCAACGCCAAACTCAGGTTAAAATCCACCGCTTGGAGGATAATACTTCTCTCATTCTAGTGGCCGGTATCTTTCTGCTTCACTCCCTGGGTTTGGCTTCCCTGTTTGTCCCCATAACTGGCCTTTTTAACAATCAACCCATTATTGAGCAGGATTGGGGCCTTCATTTTCATCATCTCAAATCTATGGAGGCGTTCTGGTACCAGGATCGAATTTTCTGGGGATACAATCCCTTTTTTATGGCCGGCTACCCGTCGAATACGATTCAGGACTTGAGCATCAAACTGTTCGAATTCGCCGCCCTCGGTCTGGCGCCGCTTGGATTGACGCCAGTCCAGTGGTTCAAAATCCTGGCGTTTCTCGCTGTAGCAGTCGTTCCCTGGTTGATGTATTTTGCCGCGCGCAATCTTTTTTTTGATCGAGACAATATCAGAAACGGCGCGGCGCTTGTGGCAGCGTTTTTGGGAACGGTCTACTGGTGGAACTCCTTACCACGGGAGATGTTTTTCTACGGTATGGTGGGTTATGCGCCCGCTGCTTATGCCAGCGTCTTGGGAGTCGCGTTTTTGTACCGAATCGCAAACACTCCATCTCTGTGGAGTCCGGCTCATTTTGGCTGGCTCATACTCGCGCTGGTTATTTTACCGCTTCATGTTCAATCCATCGTGATATTTCTGCCGGCGCTTGCGGCTCTTCTTGCCGTCCAACGTAATGTCTTCCACCGCAATCTATTGATTTGGACCGCTGGAGCCGCAGCTCTTTCAATTCTCATAAACCTGCCATGGCTGGTTGCCGCCTTTGACCATCGCAGTGACGACATTGCAGCGACAATCGTCGCCCAACTTCCACTCTTCACCAGCGTCGATCTCCTTACGTTCCTAAAAGACTACCTCGGGCCAGCCGGTTACTGGACCTTTAGGCCTTCATTTTCGGAAAAAGGCTTCCGCTTGATGTTACTTTTGCTCGGTTCGTGGGGAACATGGAAACTCCTGCGGAGTGAAAATCAAAGCGCGGGTGTTATGCTCGCAAGCACCTGGATCATTCTGTTCTTGGTTGCCTATTTTGGCTCCCTCATCCCTTTGGTGAAAAGCTGGCAACCCTTGCGCTTCAAGGTTCCCCTCGATCTCTTCTTGGTCCTAGCCGCTAGTTACCTCGTGGCCGATGGTTTGGCGCGCCGTTCTTTAACTGCCAAGTTCAATGTCCTACCCATCATAGGGGCGTGCGGCCTCTTGGCCTTTCTGTTTAATCTTGTTGCCACAGAAGCTCGCGCGAAAATGTTGCTTCGGACTAAGCTTCGGCCGGAATTAACCGCCATCGTGGAATGGATCGAGAAGGAGACACCGTCAGAGGGCCGCGTTCTCTTCGAGGAATCCGGCGACGAATCGGGATTCGTTTACGACGGGACTTACTTGTCCTCTTTCATTCCGCACCGGACCGCACGTGAGCTGATTGGCGGGCCGATTAATCTGTACAACGACCGTCACCATTACGCCGAGTTTCACTCGGGAAAACTACTCAAAAAAGATATCCAGAACCTCACCGACGATGCAATCAGAAACTATTTCCGCCTCTACAACATCGGCGCAGTAGTGGCCTTTCATCCGGCTTCTGTTCAGCGCCTCCAGTCGATGCCGGGATTTGTCACCCTCGAACGGCAGCTCGGTCCGGTTCATCTCATGCGCGTCAATCAGCCGCTGAGTTGGTTTGTCCAAGGGGAAGGCAAGCTCAAAGCCGGCCTCAACCGCCTCGAGCTGTCGGAGCTAAAAGGGAAAGAGATTGTCCTCAAGTATCACTGGACGAAAGGACTCTCAGCGAGCCCGTCAGCGCGAATCGTGCCCATCAGGATCTACGATGATCCGATTCCATTCATCAAGATTATCGAGCCGCCCCCTGCATTGACCCTGCGTATCGCGCCGTGATCGAGTTGCCGCGCCCACGCCATACTTTACCGCGAACTCTTGACGGCATCCTGATTCCTCATGAGTCTAAGGGCCTCCTGATAGTGCTGCATCGCTTCCCCTTTTTTTCCTTGCAAAGCCAGAAGCTGAGCGAGACCCTGATGCGCAGCGGCAAAGTCTCCCTGGACCTGCAGCGCATCATTAAAGGCCTTCGCTGCCTCGTCATAACGACCCTCTGAAGCGTAGGCACTCCCCAGGCTGTAGTGCGCTTGGGCCGATTCCGGCGCCAGCCGTGCGGCTTCCTGCAGCGGGGAAATGGCCTCTTCGATCCGTCCTTGTCGAGCGAGCGCGATCCCCAAATTCAAGTGCGGCCCACCCAGCGAAGGATTTAATTCAATGGCCTTGCGAAACTGCCGGATGCCGCCTTCGAGATCGCCCCGCTGAGCCAGCAATTGACCGAGGTTACTACGCGCTTCGGCGTAGTTGGGATAGAGACGAATGGTTTTTTCGAAATGAGGCTGGGCCAAATCGAATCGACCGCTCGCCGCGTAGAGGTTCCCCAGATTAAGATGGGCGATGCCAGAATTGGGCTGCAACTGAATGGCCATCTCGGCCGTCTCGATAGCTTGGCCGACTTTGCCCTCCTTGGAATAGGCGTTGGCCAAGTTGTTGTAACCCCCGGGGCCCGGGCCTCTTATTCCGATGATGGGCCAATTGACGACGACCGCCGTGCACAACGAAAGCAACGCTGCGATTGTCAGAGGTCGAAAATTCCTCTCTTTGTAGAGCGCCCCCGCCCTCGCTATACCTGCGCCGGCAAACAGCGCAAGAAACGGCACCAGCGGGAAGCGATAGCGGCCAAAGACGTAGAAAACGGCCACGCTTGCGGCCAATGATAGAATCATCGCGTACAGAAGCCACAACCGACGCCATTGGTTCACGGTCAGGCTGAATCCCATGACGGCCAGCGGAACCAGGATACCGAAGTGATTGAACCAAGCCAAGAAGCGGAGCAGCCAAGACCACTGTTGGTAGATATAGAAATCGTCCGAGTCTTCAATTTCGCGCCCATTCCAGACCAACAGCCATTTCTTACCAAGGAGCGCAAACCATTGACCGGTTTGAGAGCGAATGTAATTCCACGATTTTTGCAGCCAATAATCGGACACTTCTCCAGGAGTCAAGCTTCGCCCCAAAGCTCTTTCCGCGAGGCGCTTGGCGTCTATTCCCTCGAGTTGAGGCTCGCCTATCACGTTTCCGACAGATACATACGTTCCGTCCGCCGATGGATTGTTGCCGATAAAGAAATTCGGGCCCAACTGTGACGTGGTTAGTTTAAACTCGCCACCGACTGCTAAATTTCTCAGCCCAACCGGAACCAACACCACAAGCAGGCCGGCAAGGAAAATTCCTATCCATCGCAAACGGTTTATAAGCGGCGCGTCGGAAAAATATAGTCCGATCCAAACCAGCAGTACGACAGCCAATATTAACGCATTCTCCCGCGAAAGGCCCAGCAACCCCAGGACAGCACCCAGACCGAGCCATCGATTCCATGGCGCTGTGGTCTTTAATTGACTAAGCATCCATAAAAGCAGCGAGAGAAGAAAAAAATCGAGGATGCTCTTCTCGATGAGACCATCAAAAAAAATCCCCGGAGCGTAGAATGAAAGAATCAGGCCAGCGGCAATTCCAGCTTGTCGCGAAAATAGATTACGGCCTGCTTGGAAAATCAAAGCGCAGGAAATCGCGCCAAGCGAGATCTGGATGAGGCGGATGAGCCAAAGACTATGCCCCAGGATTATCTGGAGAACTCCGAGGAAGTAGGGATAGAGGGGTGCTTGATAGAAAACTCCTCGTCCTAACCAATCCCCGGCAGCAATTTTTTGCCCCCACTCATCGTATGTCCGGGCGTCGCCGGCAAGATGATAGAAGAGGGGGATCGAATCGATCTCAATTAGGTAAAGCGAGCGCACGAGAAAGGCGCAGCCGAAAATCACCCAGAACCAACCGGTATCTGTCAGCGCCGCAAGGCCGCTCTTCGGCTCGACCACGGCCCGCCGCTTTTGTGCTCGAGATCGCTTTTCGGCTCTAGGCGCTACCCTGTTCATGGTCTGCTGTCTCCGGAGCCTCCAGTTCTCTGTTGCGCCTTGAGAATCCTCAGTGCCTCTTTATAGTGACGCGTCGCCTCTTCTGAATTCTTTTGCGCCGCCAGCACTCTCGCCAACCCCGCGTGGGCTTCGGCGAAATTGGGATCGATGCGGAGCGCTGCCTCGAAATGTTCAGCCGCTTCGCCGAGTTGTCCTTGTTTAGCAAGGGTAACAGCCAAATTGTTCGCGGCTCCAGCGTCGCTGGGCTTGAGTTCCACCACACGGCGCAAATACGCCGCGGCCTCCGTGAGATTGCCGCGCTGCGCCGAGATCATCGCCAGACTGTTGTGATTATCCGCGTCCGCCGGATCAATTTTTATAGCAGCCTGCAAGTGCTTTGTGGCGCCGTCCACGTCGCCGCGATTTAACAAGAGGTTCGCCATATTCGTGTGACCTGAGACCTCGTTCGGCTTAAGCTCAAGAGAGCGCTGAAAGTGTTGGATCGCTTCGTCTAATCTTCCCTGTTGAGCAAGCGTGATTCCCATATTGTTCAATGTGGCGGGATCCTTCGGATTGATTTCTAAAGCCCGGTGAAAGTGCTTCGTCGCCTCGGCCAGGTTGCCTTGCCTGGCCAGAACCAAAGCAAGATTACTTTGAATGATGTCACTTTTTGGATTGATTTCGGCGGCGCGACGTAGATGTTTGTCGGCCTCGTCCAGATCACCACGCTGCGCCATAGACCTCCCCATATGAAAGTAGGCTATACTCGAAGGTCGCACGGCAAGCGCGTGGCCCCAGAGTCTCTCCGTATCATGCCAAATTCCGACCTGTCCCCAAGTCAAAACACCTAATCCGAAAAGCACGAACAGAGGAATTCCTGTCAAAAGAGCGGCGCTAAGCGGACGAATGCTCCCCGGGCGCGAGAGGCGGTAAAGTACAGCACCCAAAAGTATCGCCCAAACCATGCACGATAAATAACTGTAGCGATCCGCGACCAGCTGTGGGCCATTTTGGGCAACACCCAAGAACGGCGCCAATAACAAGAGATAAACGATCCAGCACGTTAATCCGGCTGGCCATCGATGCCGTGCCACGAAAAGGCCCAGACTGAACATCAGAAAAACAATTGCCGCAAGAATGACACGCCAGTTAAAAAGATAGAAATCGGGGGGAAATTCATAAAGAGGAACAAGATCTGTAGGCAGTAGGGTTTTCAGCACGTAAAAGGTTATGCCGTACAAGACTTGAGCGATTCGATCCATTAGATCGTGGCTTTCCATGCTCGCGAAAGCACCCATTTTTTGCTGCGCCGCTATTGCGACTGCTCCGGCGGCCGTGGCGGCGATAAAGAATGGAAGCTTTTCCATCCAAACACGCCGTGCGTCCGCCCCAAACCATCTACCCTTTCCACCCCCTAGCCGACGGAGCGGGTATACGTCCAAGACTAACAGAACCACTGGAAGCGTCATCCCACTTGCCTTTGATAGAAGGGAGAGCACATAGAGCATCGCTGACACGGCAATCCAACGTCGCCTACCTGTCTTGTTCGCCTCTGTAACAACGGCCTTCAGGTAGCTGAGAACCGTCAGGAGAAGAAAAAGGCCTGAAAGAACATCGCGCCGTTCGGTGGCCCACGCAACGGATTCAACACGCAACGGATGAATGGCAAAGATCAATGCGGAAAAACCCGCAGCCAGATTCAGGGCAGCCGCATCGGACAAGGGTACCGCAACCGCCACCAGACGCAGGGTAACGAAATAAAAGACAACCGCATTCGCGGAATGAAGCAAGATATTCGTCAGATGATAGCCGAACGGCTCTATACCCCACAACAGATAATCCAGGCCAAATGTAACCCAACTGAGAGGTTGGTAATGACCCATGTGGAAAGTCGTAAACATCCAGCGCAGATGAGACCAGCTAAAACCTCTGAAGTTTGGATTCTCAACGATGTTCTCCAAATCGTCCCAATTGACGAAGCCGTTTCGTAACGCCGGGGAAAAAACGACAAAGGTAATCAGAGCGATCAAACCGGGAATCAGATAAGAGGCGATCTTAGCAGGCTTGCTCATCGACAACCCATGTGCTGGACCAAGCGACGCCGTCTTCACCATCGCGTCGTTATGCCACGTCATTGCTCTGACACTTCATTCTTATTCTGACTTTGTGATCTTAAGAGCCGTACAGCTTCTTGATAGTGTCGGACCGCTTCGTCCTTCTTGCCCTGGGCCGTTAGCGCACGCGCCAGGCCAGCGTGGGCTTCTGAGAGGTTCGGATCAGCGCGAAGGGATTCCCGAAATTCTTTGCTTGCCCCTTCGAAGTCGCCTTGTTCGGCGAGGGCAACGGCCAAATAATAACGCGCCTTGAGATTGGAAGGATCGATGCGCAAGGCAAGACGATAGTGCCGTATCGCTTCGTCAAACTTCCCCTGTCGTGAAAATATTTGGCCCAGATGATAGGGAGCCCGCCCGTCTTCGGGGGCAAGAAGCATGACTTGGCGAAAGTGAGCGATTGCCTCGTCGAGTTTACCCTGCTGGGTCAGAAGATTCCCCATATTGTAGTGAGCCCTTGTCAATCCGGGGTCAGTCTTTAACGCTCTTTCAAATTGATTCATCGCTTCGTCAAATCGTCCCTGCCTAACGCGGACGTTGCCCAAGTCGTAGGCGGCCATGGCGTTTCGGGGATTGACTTGCAACGCGTACTGCAACTGTTTGCCGGCCGCTTCGAAGTTGCCTTGTCGTGCCAATGCATTCCCTAAATTATAAACCGCATCTGAGTCGTTAGGGTCGATCCTTAGCGCCCTTTGAAATTGATCCACCGCTTCGTCAAATCGCCCCTCGGCAGCGAGCGCATTGCCGAGATTGTTGCGCGCAAAAAGGGACTCGCCAGTGGTTGAGAGCACATAACTCCAGAGCCTTTCGGGATCGTGCCATACCTGAGCCTGCCGCCAGGTCAAGAACCCTAATCCGAATAGAACGATGACGGCGGCCCAGCAGCACAGGACGAAGCTTCTCTTGCGCGTTCGACCATCGACCGATGCCTGCCAAAAATATTGTGCGCCTGCTCCGGCGAGCACCGCCCAACCCATACAAGCGAGATAACTATAACGATCAGCGACAATCTGCGGGCCGTTGTGAAATACTCCCAGCACCGGAAGTAACGTGGCCGAGTAAGCCAGCCCAGCGATCCCTAGCCCGGGCAGCCGGTGGCGGAGCCCGAGAGCAAGCGCGATCGCCAGGAGAACGACAACATAGCTGAACATGAACGAAGGCGTCCATAGCTCCGCCTGACCCGGTAACTCATACAGCGGCGAAAGTTTGAAGGGCGCCACAGTCTTCCAAAAGTAGAACCACAGACCATAAACGGAGACCGTCAACCGCTCCAGAACACCCAGCCTCTCCAAAGAAGCCATGTCGTCGATAAGCGCGTGAGAAAAAAACGTTACTGCCGCACCAACGACCGAGAGCAACGCAAAGGGCAGCTTTTCCCAATAGACAGCCCTCGTGGTCTCGCTCCACCAACCATTGCTTCCGCCAAGCCGTCTCAGTGGATAGATATCCAGCAGCAGAAGAACTGCGGGGAGGGTAACCGTGATTGATTTTGACAGAATCGCGCAGAGGAAAAGAGATACGGCCAACCAGTACCATCCATCACGGAATTTTTCGCTTCTCCAAGCATTGAGGTAAGCTAAAATAGTTAACGCGTAAAACAACCCAGAAAGCACATCTCGGCGCTCAGTCGCCCAAGCAACCGATTCCACCCGAAGCGGGTGGACGGCAAACAACAGAGCGGAAACCGCTGCGCCCACCCAAACCGCCAGTGGTTTTTCCGCGCTGCCGGTGGCAATGGATAGTAGCTCTCGCGCCAGAAAAAAGAAGACCACGGCGGTTGCTGCATGCAATATAAGGCTCGTGAAATGATAGCCGAAGGGGTTCATCCCCCAAATGACGTAGTCGATCCCAAAGGTCAGCCAAGTTAGTGGCTGATAGTGGCCCATGTGGAAAGTCGTGAACATCCAGCGGATGTTCGTCCAACCAAGGCCGCGATAATGGGGATTTTCCACGATGTTTTTATAGTCATCCCAGTTGACAAACTTGTTTTGCAGCACCGGATAAAACGCAGCCACGGTGAGGACAACGACCAGGATGGGGAGCCCCCATTGCAAAAACCCCAAATATTGTCCCGTCCTTGACTTATTCGGTGCTCTGATATTAGACATTTTGATTTGAGTCTAACATTGCGGCAGGTAAGACAAGCTCGTTCGAACCATGGCCTATAACAGCTTGGCAGATTTCGTTCAAGTTTTGGCGCAGCAGGGCGAGCTCAAGCGTATCACCTATCCCGTCAAAGCTGAACTGGAGATCGCCGAGATCGCCGACCGGGTCATGAAAAGCAACGGCCCGGCGCTGCTGTTCGAAAATGTCATTGACAAAAAGATTTCCGTGTTGATCAACGCCTTCGGGTCGATGAAGCGCATGGCACTGGCCTTGGGTGTCAACAACGTTGAGGAGATCGCAAGGGAAATCGAAAAACTCATCCGCACCAAGCCGCCCAAATCCATTAGAGACAAGCTTTCACTCTTGGGCGAACTAATCCGTCTCGCTGGAATACCGCCCAAGATTGTCAAGGACGCCACTTGCCAGGAAACGATTTTGCGCGAACCCGATCTTGGCATCTTGCCGGTCCTCACCTGCTGGCCGGGGGATGCCGGCCCGTTCATCACCCTGCCGATGGTCTTTACAAAAGATCCCCGCACCGGCACGCGCAACGTTGGCCTTTATCGGATGCAGGTCTTCGATCGACGCACGACGGGAATGCACTGGCACCTCCATAAAGTCGGCGCCCGTCACTTTCTCCACCAAAGGGAGCGGGCCGGAAAGCTGGAATTGGCGGTCTGCTTAGGCGGCGACCCGGCGATGATCTATGCCGCCACCGCGCCGTTACCGGATCAAATCGACGAAATCTTGTTTACCGGTTTTTTGCGCAAGAAGGGAGTTGAACTGGTCAAAGGCATTACCGTCAATGTCGAAGTGCCGGCGAACTCGGATATCGTTATCGAAGGCTACGTGGATCCCGCTGAGCCTCTGCGCCGCGAGGGTCCGTTCGGCGATCACACCGGCTTTTATTCGCTGGCGGATGACTACCCGGTCTTTCACGTGACTTGCATCACGCACCGAAAAAACCCCGTCTACCCGACCACCATCGTGGGCCGGCCGCCGATGGAGGATGCCTATTTAGGCAAGACGACGGAGCGGCTTTTCTTACCCCTGGTGCGCGTGACTTTGCCCGAAATCGTCGACATGCACCTGCCGGTGCATGGCGTGTTTCATAATCTGGCGATTATTTCGATTAAGAAGGAGTTCCCGGGACATGCGCGGAAGGTGATGCATGCCTTGTGGGGCCTGGGCCAGATGATGTTTACCAAAATTCTGATGATTGTGGACCATGACGTCAATGTCCAGGATCTTTCCGAAGTCACCTGGGTCGTGGGCAACCATATCGATCCCAAACGGGATGTCATCTTTGTCGAAGGCCCCGTGGATGTCCTGGACCATGCCGCTCCCGTCATGGGCTTCGGCTCCAAGATGGGCATCGATGCGACCAGAAAGTGGCGCAGTGAGGGCTTCGAGCGTGAATGGCCCGATGCCATCGTGATGGACGACAAAATGAAGCAATACATCGACTCGATCTGGGCAAAGCTCGGCATATGAATCTTCGATCTTCAACGTCCGATTCTCGAATCTCCCCCCGATCAATAATCCGAAATCTAATAGCCAAAATTGCCGATTACGGCCGTCTCATTCGTTTCACCCACACGGTCTTCGCGCTGCCTTTTGCGCTTGCCTCGGTCGCCCTCGCCTGGTCCATTCATCCGGTCACTCTTCGCAGCTTTTTCTGGATTTTGATCGCCATGGTCAGCGCGAGGAGCGCGGCTATGGCCTTCAATCGTCTGGCCGATCGAAAATTTGATGCCGTCAATCCACGCACGCAACAATGGGAACTCCCTCAGGGAACCGTCAAGGTCGGGGAGGCTGTAATACTGACTATCGCCAGCTCCGCAATTTTTGTTTTCGCCGCGTATCAACTCAATTTCGTCTGCTTTGTTTTATCTCCCGTCGCCCTCGCAATTGTTTTCTTTTATTCGCTGACCAAGCGCTTTACCTGGGCGTCACATTTATTTCTTGGGCTTGCGCTTTCGCTCGCCCCCATGGGAGCTTGGTTAGCAGTTTCGGGTTCACCCATCGATCTACCAGAGCTGGCGACGCCCTTGTTCTTAGGCTTGGCCGTGCTCTTCTGGCTCGCCGGCTTCGATATCATTTACTCGCTGCAGGACCGTGAATTCGACCGTAAAGAAGGTCTTCATTCCATTCCGGCTCGTTTCGGCGTTGCAGCAGCATTGCGGTTTTCTAGTTTCTTCCACGCCTGTACGGTGCTTTTTCTCGCGGCGGTTGGACTCTCTGCGCAGATGGGAGTCATTTACTGGCTCGGTTTCGCGATCGTTTCGATTATTTTGTTCTGGGAGCATCGTCTGGTTACTGCCGCCGACCTCTCGCGCATCAATCGCGCCTTCTTTGACTTTAACGCCTACGTGAGTATCGGTTACTTGCTGACGACCGTAGCCGATCTTTTCTTCATCACCGGCTCCGGGACCGGACGATGAGCCCTGCGCTCGTCGTCAGTCTGGCCGCTGTCGGCGCCATCGGCGGGTTTTTGGCCGGCCTATTGGGTTTTGGTGGAGGAGTAGTGATGTTTCCCCTGCTCTATTACGTTCCACCGCTGTTAGGCTTGGTAAGGCTCGAAGCCAAGATCGTTGCAGCGGTGGTCATCACCCAGGTATTTTTCTCGAGCCTCGTCGGCGGATTGGCTCACCTGCGCAGCGGGCGCGTCCATGGGCGAATCGCCCTTATCGCCGGCATATCATCGGCCGTCGGTTCTTTTGTCGGCGGTGTGGCGTCGAAATGGACATCGGAACGATTTCTACTTTTGCTTTTCGGCATTGCTACCCTTTTGGTAATCGGCATGATGTTTCTGCCGGCTCCGAGCAAGGAGCTGGAAAAGGTTTCGTTGGAAAAGGTCACGGTGGCGCGAGTTCGTTTGCCTCTATGTTCGTTTATTACAGGAATTTTCATCGGCTTTCTCGGCGCGGGAAATTTCATCTTCGTTCCGTTGCTGATCTACGTCCTCAAAGTCCCGACCCGCATTGCCATCGGCAGCAGCCTGTTTATTGCGATGATGAACACCGGCTCGGGACTTCTCGGCAAGCTTGCCACCGGCCAAATACCTTGGCTGATAGCAATGGTCGTGGTTATCGGAGCGGGCATCGGCGCGCTATTCGGAGAGAGAATCCACCGCCGGCTTCCCACTCCGATTCTCCGCTATATTTACACCGCCGTAGTCGCACTCATTGCGGTTAGAATTTGGCTCAGTATACTCGACTTCGACCCTTAAAGATCGCTCTCCAGCCCTCCTAAAACGCGGCCATTTTAGTATTGCTTTTCCTAATTCCACTGACTATGCTGCCTCCAGACAACCAGGAGGACGCTATGAAAACAAAGGTCTCGTTGGCATTGTTCTCATTGTTCATTTTCCTCGCGGGATGTACGAGCCTCCGGACCGGTGGCGAAGTACAGTCCGGAAGACAGGCCTTGCTCGAAGGCAGAAACGAAGCCGCCCTCGGCTATTTTTACAGCGCCGCCCAGATGGACCCCAATTACATATACAGGACTGGCAGCTCTCCAACGCAAAGTGTTTGGAGCTATGTCGGGCGGACAGAGTATCTTACCGGCAGAATTCCCCAAGCACGGCAAACCTTGGAACGGGCGCTTTCCTCCAATCAACCCGAAGATCTCACCAGGCTCTATTTAGGTCTCACCTTGGCTCGTGAAGGCGATCGAGCGCGCGGCTTGAAAGAAATAGAAGGCGGGATGCGGGGCATCAATAGTTTTTTGGATTACATCAATCAGGCCCAAAGATACTCTATTGGGCAGTTCTGGGACCCCGATAGGGACATACGGCGGGCGATTCAAAGTGATCTGGCGATGATCTCCGCTAAAGATTTCGACTGGCAAAGACTCATCGCGGATACCGAGTGGTTAGGGATACGGATGGAGTGGGAAAGCGATCTGGCGCGACGCCAGGCGGCTCAGGACAGACAGCGGGATGGCGAAGGCAGGCAGCCCTAGAAACTCTAAGCAGAACGGATAACGGCTACTTACCCATCGCTACAAGACGGGGTCGATGTGATCAGGCGATGTAGCACCAAAGGGGGAAAGCCTAGATAGCGCCGGTCTCTTGCTATCGACTATAATATTCCCTCACGTTCTGAGTGTGGTTGTTCTTTTGGGTGTTCTCCTCGTCGTCGATCAACGCGAGGAGACGATCGGTCGACTGAATGATATTTTCCTTTTCCTCAACGCCTTTGGTTAGGTAGAAGGCGCAGCGCCGGACCGATGCCTTGACGTTTCCCCGGATATCCCACCGTTCATAGTTGTGGTAACCTTCGACGAGAGCTTTGCTGGCTAAGGTGATCCCACCCTTAAGCGTTTCCACGCCCTTTTCATTTTGCCCCAAGCGCAACTCGGTCACCCCCAAAGCAAGCCAGGCAATTTCATCATCTCTGTCGACTTGTACAGCCCGCTGCAAAATCACATAGGCATCCTTGTATCTTTCTTTACGGTAATAGGCCCGTCCCAGATAGGTGAGGCTCTTCTTGTAGGTAGGGTCCTGGCTGACCACGTATTCGAGGGAAACCACCGCCCTATCCATGTCCCCGCCCCGCCCTCTAAAAAACTGATCTTTCCCCTCTTCGTATTTGCCACCCAGCCCAAATCTCGGTAGCGTGTTCGAACAGGAGATCGCTCCCAGACAGACAATAGCTGCAAACAACCAGCAAATATGATAACCAAACCATCGCGGTTTCATGGCAGATAGATTTCCTCCTGTGATATCCTGGGTTAGTAAGCGCGCTACGAAACTTTTATCATCGCACGGCCGGCATGTTCAATAGGAAACTGCAATAATATTGTTTCAAGATGCCGCAGACCGTCCTGGATCCAAAAAAAAGGGGAGTCATTGCTGACTCCCCTTTGCACATGACTCTATGCTGCTCAACCTAGAATTGATATCTCCAGTTCAAATTGCCGTCGAGCCAGCTCCCACCCTGTCCGGCGCTGCCATTATGCCTAACCCCGAGGTTTCTCTGTACGGTTGTGGTTAAGTTCGAAGCATTGTACCACAGTAGACTCCCACCGATGCTCATACGCGGCGCGATAAAGTACCAGAGATCCCACTCTCTGAGGATGATCCTGTTGCGGTGGAACTGACCGCTGTTGATAGTGTTTGGACATCTTGGAATATCGCAACTGACGTCGGTCCGCTCAAAGTGCGTACCCACCAGGATCGAACCCGGGGTATTCGCGGAGCCGGTCAAGAAACCTTTTGGACTCCACAGATACAGATCGTGACCGATCAGCCAATCTCTCCCCCGCTTCTTACCGGTTACGGACTGAGACCCTGGCGGGGCCGTGGGTTTAAAACCGCCATCTTCAGCCTGCATGAAACCGCCGACGGCACGGAGCCGATAGGGACCGATCTCCCAGGTGATGCCGGGCATAAAAAAAGTAGCCAAGCCCTCACCGATGCTGTTGGCACCGGTGTCAAAGAGCACCTGTCTCGCCGAGTCACCGTTATCCCGGATCTGTAACCGGCCGCAGCCGTTGTCGACAATGTTATTGGGCGCCGACGCGCGCTGATCGATGTTACAGAACCACGCCCCAAACTCAAACATGAAGCCCTGAATCCATTTGTTCTTGAGCTCCGAGAACGGGAAGATGCTAATGTAGGTATTGAAATCCTTGCGGTCGGTGTTGCTGCTCAGGTTGTCGTCGCCTTCGTTGATGCTGCCCATAGCAAACTGGTAACGGCCGATCCGACCCGGGATGCCGATGCCGCTCAAAGACCGGTCGTCCCAGTTAAAAACGTAACCCCACCCGGCACGGCCCGTGTTGGGTCCAAAATTACGGCTCAACAGATCGTAGTCCATCTGCGTGCCCACGGCGCTGGAACCCTGGCGTGACAAGCTCAAGCTGGTCGAGACGTCTCCACCGATGTCCACCGTCGGCAGAAAGGGGTTCAAGTTCTCCAGATGAAAATGGACCACTCCACGCTGCATGATGGAACTGGTGGCGGTGTTGATCGAGTTCTTGGCATTGCCGGTCCCAAAACCGTCCATATCCCAGGCCATCTCGATTTCATACAGACAGTTGTCGATGCAGTAGAAGATGTTGGGGCGCCAACGACGCAGCATCACCTCACCGTTGGTCCGGCCGATCTGATCTTGCCCGCTCTCAAAAAGCGCGCGCAGGTGTGCTTCAATACCGAAGCGGATGCCCCAAGACTTATCCGCCGCCGTAATGTCCACACCATTGCCCGGACGATAGCTGAAACTCGGCAACGCGGCTGCCGCTGCCGTCGCTTCTTTCTTAAGCTCCATCTGCTGCGACTTGAGCGACGAGAGCTCCTGCTCCAGTGCCTTGATCTTATCATCCACACTCTGCGCTCCCGCCGGCGCGCCCGCTAACAGCAAAGCCGCCAGCATCGAGCCTAACGCTCCGAACCCCCAAAATCCTTTCTTCATCGTTCTCTCCTTTCGATGCCATCTGTTAGCGCCCAGCCAATTTCGAGGTTTGGTCATGGTTGTCGCCTTGCCGCTCATAGAAAAACGGGTTGGAATTTTTGCACCGAGCCGTCGACATGCTTTCCCACGCAAGCCTGCTGCTTCTGCGCCCTTTACATATTGACTGCGGCTCTTCGTTCCGTTGAGGCCGCCGCAAGGTCTCAGATCTGATTCACGAGCTCGAGACAGGCAAGAGAAAGTTCTCGCAACAAAACTATAAAGAGCTTGCAGCATCGGCAAAAGCGTAAGTGAGATACTTACAAAGAGCCCAACCGTTCAATTAGACAATTCATTTTATCGATTAGCTTCTTTAGGTCCTCTACGCTGTCCTCGTTGGGAAGCGGCAAACCCTGATTAGCTTCGAGAGTTTCAGCGCAAAAAAGCAAGATACTCATGCAGTTTTTGAGCTCGTGAACTATCTCGGAAAACTGATGATCCGTTCCTGTAGTCGGGACGGGGTCCACCAAACCTTCAATAACATTTCCGGTTATCATTGTTTTTACCTATTTCCGTAAAAATTGGTTCACTCGTGAGTATGTAGTTTTTTGTCGAAGAAAAGTGAATCCTATCTTTTGGTTAGAAGAGCCTATCTTTTGGCTAGCTGCTGACAATCGGGATTGCGTAGGACAAGCATGGGGGTAAAATTCATCTGGGATTTGCCATCCATTTAGGTACCGGCTAACCCTGCTGCCTCCATCTTGGTCGTGCAAGCAAAGGTGTCATCACTCTGACTTCATCTCCTTCACGGGCCCCTCTTTTTTAGTTGGCAGTAAAGGCATTAGTACGACGCTCTCTAATGCAAGACTTTTTGCGAAATAGCGTGGCTTTCTAAGAATTACTTGGTCAGTAAAGATTGGAGGATAGCAAAATGTTTGAGGGTCTTTTCCAGCCTATGCATCTCCTTGTCATTCTTATTGTCGCGCTTCTTATCTTTGGGCCAAAGAGTCTCCCCGCAATCGGCAAGGGGCTCGGCGAAGCGATTCGCGGATTTAAAAAAGCACTCAACGAGGAGGAGCCCAGTTCACCCACTTCACGTGAAGTTGTTAGAAAGGAAGAGGAGAGAAAGAAGGAGAATGACAGAAAAATGATGGAGTGAATTCTCTACCACGTATTGCAGGACCGGATCATCAGCGCAATGAGGCAGAACGGTCTTAAAAGGCGGTTTCTCCTCGTTGCCTTCTTGTTGGTCCTATTTGTATATGATTACGCCAGAGGCCAATTGCCGCCAGGTGTAGTAGCAAGCTTCTATTATGATGAGCAGGAGCATGTCATTCGTCAAGAGAAAGATACCAACGGGGATGGGAAAATTGACCTCTGGATCTATTACAACAAAGACGGCAAGGTCGAACGGGTCGAAAAGGATGTTAATTTTGATGGAAAGCCGGATATTTGGATTTTTTACGAAGGAGAAAAGCCAAAAAGACAAGAGCTCTCTAGCAACCACGACGGTCGGGTCGATGCATGGCTTTATTTTTGATGACACAGGAGAAATCGAGCGTAAGGGGGTCGATACCAAGGGCGATGGGAAGCCTCATCTTTGGGAATTCCATCAGAACCATCAGCTCCTCCGGAACGAAGAAGATACCAAGGGGGATGGCCGTGTGGACCGCATCACCCATTTTCGAGATGGGAAGATCAGCCGGATTGAGGAGGACATCAAAGGAAATGGGAAAATGGATACTGTCTCATACTTTGAGAACGGCCAACTCGTCAGGAAAGAGGTCGATCGTAAAAATAGCGGAAAGATAGATCTCTGGGGTTATTACGAGGGAGGTCAGCTAATCAGGCAGGAAGAGGATCTGAATGGGAATGGAAAGCCAGATAGATTAGTCTATTTCACAAACGGAGAAATTGTACTTAGAGAGGAGGATCGTCGTGGGCAGGGTCGGATAGATCTGGTTGAGACTTTTTCTCATGGGCAGTTAGTTAAGCGGTTAACAGTAGCAAGGAAGTGGGAAGCTTGACGCCGTATATCTTTTCAAGGAGGGCAGACTAATTCGCGAGAAAAGGGACACGGACGGTGATGGCTATTTTGACGTTAGGATCTTTTACGAAAACGAACAACTGCTGCGGAACGAGGCGGACACTAACAGCGATCGCCGTGTGGACGTCTGGGCCTTTTATAAAGAGGGACAGCTTGTCCGCCAGGACGAGGACCTAAGTTTTAATGGCAGGATTAGTGCTCGTTACTACTTTAGTGATGGTAAGGTAATAAAGGAGGAAAAGGTAGCGGACGGAGCGCCGTGGGCGCCGTCAGAACCCTTTTCCTCAATCCAAGAAGAACTAAATCGGATGATCTCTGAAGTTCCTCGGATTAAACGGGCTGAATGAAGCGGCATCAGAGAAGAGCGGTGAAGGGTAAAGGATAAGGATGAATGGTTCTGGTATTTCTGTCTACTCTCAGAAATTATTATGGTTGGACTATAAGACCACCCTCCCTTCGTCCAAAATAGATATTTAAAAAAAAAGCAACTGACGATGGCGTTTAAATCCAACAAAGAGAAAAGCACAAAGATTGGTGTGCTGATTTTTATTATTGTTATTTTCCTCTTCATTGGCGTCGGTATCCCTAAATCAAATAAGTTGATTGGTATCGCAGCAAAGCAGGTGTTTCCGCGCATCGCGCTTGGCGAGCAACAACAGGGTGCAGAATCCGAGGGGATCATCAGCTTTATTCCTCTGGTAAAGAAATTAAAGCCGGAAGTGGTACGGATCTCGACCACCCGAATAAGTGAAGAAGGTCAAGTTCCGCCAACTCCGTTTGAAGAAAATGACCCATTCGAGGAGTTTTGGCAAAGGTTTTTTGGAAATCCAGGTGGCGCTTCGCGCGAGCAGAGTTTAGGCTCTGGGTTAATCATCGCGAGCGATGGTTACATTCTGACGAATAATCACGTCATTGACAATTCGGAAAAGGTGGTTGTGAAGCTCTCTAATGATGATGCGGAGTACCCAGCCAAAGTGATCGGAAAGGATCCGCAACTGGACATCGCTCTGATCAAGATCGATGCACAGGGCCTCCCAATTGCGCCATTGGGCGACTCGGACCGGTTGGAGGTCGGAGAATGGGTTGTTGCGATGGGCAACCCATTTGGTCTGGACGGTACGGTCACATCAGGGATTGTTAGCGCGAAAGAAAGACATATCGGACAAGGCCCTTATGACAGCTTCATTCAAACCGATGCCAAGATCAACCCGGGTAACGCGGGCGGCCCGTTGATCAACATGCGCGGGGAAGTCGTTGGGATAAATTCGACGCTCTTCAGCGAGACTGGTGAAAATATGGGGATTGGGTTTGCGATCCCGATCAACATGATCAAGGAGATTCTGCCGCAGCTAAAGGATAAGGGGAAAGTAACAAGAGGTTGGATGGGCGTGACGGCGCAGAGGGTGACACAGGACATTGCGGAGTCCATGGGGTTGGATCAAACCCGGGGGGCACTGGTCTCCGAAGTGGTGAAGGATGGGCCTGCCGCACGTGCCGGAATTAAAGCCGGTGATCTTATCATTGAGTTAAATGGAAAGCAGATTAAAGATGCAAACGATCTTCCTATCCTCGTTGCCCGTACCGCCCCCGGAGAAAAAATCCGGCTGAAAATCCTGCGAGATAAAAGAGAGCTGACAATTCCCGTGCAGGTGGAAAGGTTAAAAGATGAGGCGGTCAACGTTTCGGCACATGAGAAGGATCACCTGGGACTCACGGTTCAGAATGTCACCCCCGAAAACGCCGAGAGCTTTGGTGTCAAGCGCGCCGAAGGCGTCCTCATAACTTCCGTGGAACCGGGGAGCGCTGCAGACGAGGCCGGCCTCGAACAAGGTGACATCATTGTTGAGGTCGATCGGAAACCTATCAACGACGTATCCGAATATCAAAAGGCGGTGATGGCGGCACAAAAAGGGAAACCAATACTCTTTCTTGTGCGCCGGAGAGAGAACACCATGTTTCTCACTCTTAAGCCTCAAGTGGAATCCACACCTTAGGTCGGCGAATGTGGATGGTAGGAGATCAATTAATTTGGATTGGGACAGGCGTCAACGCTTCTGCCACTTAAGTAGTTCCGCTCTTCTGCAGATAAAGAATGGAACGAATGTTTTTCGTTGGTAATTTCACCGCGAGGATTGATAGCGAACCCAAGTGCGGTCGCTCGGAAGAGGTGAGAATTTCTCCTGATCGACTGAAGTTTAAACCCTTGCAATTTCGACGATTATTTTCTTATTTAATTCCTTCCTCGGCACCTGGATCTTTGTTTTTTGGGCGTTCGTGGCGAAAATCCGACCGTTAGCCCGCGCTTGTGAGACGGCGTTGCACATAATCACGCAGCTTGCCGGCCGCATTGCTGCACCGGTGATTTGACCGCTTGGATCAATGACCCTTGTGATCGCGATGGATCACCGTTGGGCCAAATGAAATACTATGCCGCGCGTCCCTTCTTGAAGATCCGCGTGTTGTAGTCTGGAGGACGTGTAAGTAGGCATGCCTGGAAGGCGCCGTTTAGCTACCTCGATGGTGGTTTTTTCCGTAATGCGGCTTCTACTTCTTGCCGTGACGCTCGAGATGGAATTTTATTGCTTCCTGGTGGTGATGAATTGCCTGCCAGTGGTGATGAATTGCCTGTAGATGGTGTCCGTGTGCAACATGAGCATGGTGCACGGCTTTCTCGTGATTGCCGGCCTCATAGTGTTTCGCTGCTTCCTTATGATGGCGCGCCGCGTGCTCGTGATGTTCGGCAGCTTTGATATGATGTTCTGCTGCTTGCGTTGACATTTCGTCCTCCTTCGAATCTTTACTCTCGATCGGGAAATCCTCAAGTCGTCTAGTCTCGCAAAACGGCACTAATAAACATGGATGCTACGACGATACTGCTCTGAGGCAAGCTAAATTGCTGTCGCCTGGCTAAAAGATAGGCTCTTGTGACCAAAAGATAACGGTACAGGCCGAAAGATAGAATTTACATCTCCTCACGGACGGTTTACACACGAATATAATTGATGCTCGCAACACACTCTGCGGCAAATCGGGTGGAAAACTATCAGATGGATTGTTAGCGCGGGAAGAAATTGGCCGCTACATCGAATCCTACAATCAGTTACGGCCGCATCAAGCGCTGTCTAATCTTTCTCTCTCCCCGTTACACCGGCAACCAAATTTTCACCCAACGTGACCAAGACCCAAGAGTGATTCGCGTCATTTCTCGATTTTGTCTCCTTGAAAGGAACTGGTCATATTTTTTTCCAAAAAGAAATTCCACTGATTAAAAGGAGGAGAAAAACATGAACCGCATCAGACCAACTGACAGAGGGGAGAAAATAGAAACCAAGCCGACAAACCTCACGCTATGTGTTTCGCTGTTGGCGATACTTACCCTTGTTACCATAATCCAGTGTACGGCCTTCGCCGAGCAACCGCCGCCACCGTGCCATCCGAATCCGAATGCCGCCCAGGACGTAGCAAGCGTCACCGGCCGGGACGATATTGCTAATTTACCGGCGCCTCTCAAGGATCGGCTCGCTCAACTGGCAGACAGACCGCATAGCGTTCTGCCACTACAAGTTTACGCTGAAGCCGATGGCTCTAGCCAACTGTTTCAGTATTATCTGCTCGATACAGCAGGGTTTGAACCGAACGTTTTCACGACACTCATCCCGGGTATCAATGACACCGCACAGTTGACGGTCACCGGCGCCAATTGCGGTTTGCCCACCGTCGGCGCAGTTCGTGTCGTGCTTGAGCCCAAACCCGGTCTTCCCACAGATCCCAACAATCCGCGGGCGTTTATCGACATCTTCACCGACATTTCTGGATTATTCGTTATCAACAATGAGAGCGGCTGGTACGAAGGCTGGATGATCCACGACCTGAATGTGGTTGATGTCGCGCCCCCACGCGCGGATGGCCATGCGCAGTTCGGCACGATCACGGCGGCGGACGCTGCCGCCCTTAAAGCCATGGGGAGCGGCAACAACGTTCCCGGCCACACGTTTACCGTGGACGGAAAGGCGGTCCGCTTGCCAAATGTGTTCGATCATTTTCCGGACGTTCAGACCAACGTCGTTCCCCTCTATTTGAGTATGGGCGCCTACAATTCCCTCCAGCAAAGTGACGCCCACGCTTACTGGGAGTTTAACTACCTCGGGACGAACTGGATCCATCCTCTCTATGAGCTCCCGTTTACGGGCGGATTCCCGGATGGTTTCGGCGAGATTCCGGACGCCTTCAGCGACGGCGAGATTGGCAAGCTGCAGTCCATTGTTCCCGGCTCGGGGCCCAGGGGCGTCAAGAACGATCCCGCGGTGGTCGGCGATAACCCTAACCTACCTCGTGACCCGGATAAATTCGACGGCGATATTGACGCACAGCGAGAGTTTCGCCAGCGCACCATTCCCAGCGGGCTCGCCAAGGAGATCTTTCTGGATGTGTATGAACGCCGGGCATCGTTTGAGCCTGAAACCAAGAACTTACAGCGGCGGCTGTTCGATGCCTACGCTGCCGAGGTCGCCCGCGTGGACACAAACGGCGACGGGATTATCTCGGCGGTTGAAGGCGATATCGATACAGCGTCGGACGGCTTCGATAACAATGAGCGCTTGTTTCTTCCGCCGACGGTGTTCAACCGCTTTGCGGTAACCCGGGAGATCAACGACGGGTTATTGGCTCCTCGCTTCTCTCCAAGCCAGCGAGCCTGGATAATCACCGGGGCCCTGGTGCCAGTGCAACCTGCGGTGGCTGCCTCTGCTGGACGTGACGGGGACGACCGGTAAAAACAGGAATCACGTAAGGCGTGAAGGGGGGAGCGGAGGCGAAAAGAACGGAGAAGTATCCGGGTATTCAGATTGAGCCTGGCGAGTTTGCCCAAATTTCAACTGCGACCGCGTGGGGCTAAGCTAAGCCCACGTTCGGTCGTCGAGGAGAAGAAAGGCGACGCTCACCACTCAGGTTTCTGCAGATTAGGTCTACTCATTCTGTAAACCATCGAGCGACTATCTTTTGGCCACCGAGAGCCTATCTTTTGGCCAGGGGATAACAATCTGTTTGATTCAGAGAGCCATTAGCGTAACATTCAGATGAATCATGTGGGACCTGGCTTCCATCTATGTACCGGCTAACCGGACTAAGCTGCTGGTCATCGCCGGCCTCTTGGTCACGGCGATTGCGGTGGTTGACTGGCTGACCAAGCCTTACATCTCCCTCGGCTTTCTCTACCTATTTCCTATCATGATCGTCGGGGGTTACCTCTCCCGGAAACAGATCGTATGCATTGCTCTGGTATGTGCGTACCTCCAAGAAGCCTTCAGTGATTTACCCGGGAACGAAGCTCTCGTCCGTTTAGTATTCAGTTCAGCTGGGTTCATTGGTACCGGACTTTTCATCTCAGAACTCCTCCGTAACCGCCGTATGGTCTTGAAGCACATTGAAGAGCTTAAAGACCAGGTACAGCTACGACAAGATGCAGAGGAGCAACTGGGCATGCTGGTGGAGAGCAGTCCAGCGGCAATTATCACCATCGATTCGAACGGGATAATTCTCCTGGCCAACGAAGCGGCTCAGCGGCTGTTGGCACCTGGGACGCAGTCGTTACCAGGTCAAACAATCGGCTCCTACCTCCCGTCGTTGCAAACCGCTGTTCAGACTCATCCTTCCAGGGTGTTTAGGACGACGCTGCAATGCAGGGGGCAACGGAGCGACGGCGAGGCATTTCTCGCCGGCATTTGGTTCTCCACCTACACCAGCATCGCCGGCCCTCGCTTAGCGGCTATAGTTGTCGATCTCTCAGAGGATCTGCGCAGCCGGGAGGATTTGAGCCTGGATCATTTGCTGAAGAACAGCCGTATCCTGATGAGTGCGGTAGCCCACGAGGTCCGAAACCTGTGCAGTGCCGTGCTCGTGGTACAAAAGAATCTCTCCCGGCTGAGCGAGCTTCAACACAACGAAGACTTTCGAGCCTTGAGCATGCTGATTCAGAGCCTCGAGAAAATATCAGCAATGGAGCTACAAGTTTCCCCAACGCAAAACGCCGGTGTAGTTGAGTTGACATCGGTGCTCGACGAATTGCGAGTTCTCATCGAGAGCGCTTACCACGAGTCAGAGATGCAAATTGATTGGCAAATTCAGGATTTCCTACCGCGGGTTTGGGCCGACCGTTATGGTCTGGTTCAAGTCTTCCTGAATCTTGCAAGAAACAGTCAACGTGCAATGAAGTGTTCCGAGACCAAACGGCTATGCGTAAGTGCTTCCGATGAAGGAAGCACAGTCGTTATTCGCTTTGCAGACACGGGTGTGGGTATCAGCTCGCCTGAAAATCTGTTTCGCCCCTTTCAACGCGGCGCCGATTCGTCGGGCCTGGGCCTTTATGTATCCCGCGCTATCATTCACAGCTTTGGCGGTGAACTCCTTTACGAACGCAGGTCTCGGGGATGCTGCTTCGCGGTAGTCCTGCCTGCGTTATCTACTGGCAAGGAAGTCATCAATGGCTGAATCGATGGAGCAGACCATTGAGATTCTCCTGGTCGATGATCACGCTCTGTTTCGGCAGGGCGTGGCACGGCTATTAGAAACTGAACTTGCGTGTAAGGTTGTTGCATGCGGGTCAATTAAGGAAGGGCTCGCAGTTCTACGGCAACGGCAGATCGATATAGTGCTGCTTGACTTCGACCTGGGTCAGCGCGACGGCACGCGATTCGTGCGTTTGGCGAAAGAGCAGGGTTTTAAGGGTAAAATCCTGGTCGTGACCGCCGGAGTCGAGGAAAGTGAAGCGGCCGAGTTGATTCGTGTTGGTATCTCTGGGATCTTCATGAAACATAATTCTGCGGCCTTGCTGGCACAAGGGATCCGTGACGTTATGGCGGGAAAGGTGTGGTTCGACCAAGAGCTTCTTCAGGCCACCTTACATGGTAGCGCAAGGCCACCACTTCCAGAGCCTCAAAGTGAGCGGTTCACCCCGCGAGAACGTCAGGTTTTATCGTATGTCTTCGAAGGCCTCGCCAACAAGGAGATCGCGTCACGGATCGGCGTCTCTGAAAGCTCGGTCAAGGCGACCCTACAGCAGCTTTTCTCAAAGACCGGCGTCCACACTCGGGGTCAACTGATTCGCATCGCGCTCGAGCAAGACTGGACCCAGCCCTAATTCTCTGCAAAATGCCGCAGGCGTTCGACCAACTCTTGGAACGCGGCTGGCAGATGATGTGACGGATTCTAGAGAGAAGCCTCTCGACTTTTTGACCTTATTGTCTGACACACTAGTGAAAATCTTTGCGGCATCTCCAGATTCAGGTTCTGCTTCCGCTGCGGATCGTTACAAAGGCACAGCGGAGGCGAGAATGCCGCATGCGTTCAAACAACGAGATGACGAACCGGTCATTTTCCCGGCCGCCTTGGACAAGTTTTACAGCGGTGAGCTCCAGCCGATGCTACAGAAGCGAGGGATCAAGACGGTAATCGTTTGCGGCGCTTCGAGCAACCAGGCGGTCATGTATACCGCCACCGCCGCCGTGCGCCCTTTCGGTTACGATTGTGTGGTTCCGGTAGACGGCCTGATCGCCCGCGGCGATTACGAGCATGAATTCACGTTGCACCAGTTTACCATCCTGCCCCGAGGCGCCGCGCAAAAATTCAAGATCACGCAATTCGACAAGATCAACATGGGGTAATTAGAACGGGCTCTGATGATCAAAATCGTAAGCCTTCCTTACTCAGGGTGGATGTGAAAAAGCACTGTGATCCTGTTAAGCTACCCTCCTTAGGATGAGTCTGAAATTCGAATGGGACCCCAGAAAGGCAGTATCCAACCTTTCGAAGCACGGCGTGTCATTCCAGGAGGCCCTCACAGCGTTTGCCGACCCCTTGGCGCGAATCTTCGATGATGAGGATCACTCCATTAAAGAACGACGAGAGATCATAATCGGCCATTCAGCCAAAGAGCGCCTATTAATCGTGTGCTTTACGGCACAAAGAGAGTCAGTTAGAATCTTTAGTGCACGAAAGGCAACGAGACGAGAGAGAAAAGAATATGAAGAAAACATCAAGTCGTAAAAGACCGCAGGGAGAGGATATGCGACGCGAATATCGATTCGATTACCGCAAGTCTCGGCCCAATCGTTTTGCGACTATGATGAAGCAAGGGACGGTTGCAGTGGTGTTGGACCCTGACGTTGCCTCCGTATTCCAATCCCCGGAGTCTGTGAATTCTTTGCTTCGATCAGTGATAACCGCACTCCCCAAGCAAACCAGGGCACAACTGAAGTCCGGTTAACCGGCCCACTGCGAGGGGCCGCGGTCGCCACCGCCGCCGTGCGCCCTTTCGGTTACGATTGCGTGATTCCGGTCGATGGCCTTATCGCCCGCGGCGATTACGAGCACGAATTCACTCGGCACCAGTTTACGATTTTGCCCGGCGGAGCCGCACAAAAATTCAAGATCACGCAATTCGATAAGATCAAGATGGCGTGAAAATTATCCTGTCGCTTGGCGTATCCCGAACACTTTGAACGTCTTGAACGGTTTGAACT
>Ga0081455_10001534_pt1 | contig 28453 bp, 29 predicted proteins | sample TabmetS3T2R1_FD_70207 | JGI IMG/M metagenome (GOLD analysis project Ga0081455, IMG submission 70207) | Tabebuia heterophylla rhizosphere microbial communities from the University of Puerto Rico - S3T2R1 | ecosystem: Host-associated > Plants > Roots > Rhizosphere ... | reverse complement strand
GCCGACGCCGGACACGTTGCTGACGGTGACGCCACGGGTGGTGAGACCGGAGGCAGTGTTCTTCGCGCGGCGATCCGACAAAGCCTGGTTGTACTGGATCGAGCCTGACGTGTCGGTATGACCCACGACAGAGTAGGACTGACCCGGCTGAGTGTTGGTCTTGATCTCGTCGAGAACCGCGCCGGCCGCTTCGGTGATGTTGGACTTATCGAACTCGAAGTAGATCGTGTAGTCCTTCGGCGTCGACATGACGGGCGCAGGTGCGGCGGCCGGAGCCGGTGCCGGCTTGGCGGCACCCGACCAGAAGGTCCAGCGCAGACCGGCGAGGGCCGTATGCGTCCGATACTCATCGACGCTCTTGTTCGGCCCGATCGTCACGTCGAGGCCGCTCGTCGAGAGATAGCGATAGTCCATGAAGAGATCGAGGCGCTCGGTGACCTTGAGAGTGGCACCGACAATGCCCTGATAAGCGAGCGCGGTATCGCGGACGCTCGCCGTGGGAAAGTCGAACTTCGGGCGCGCCACACCAACACCGAAGCCGATATAGGGCGTGAACTTGCCGCTCGGGAAGATGTCGAACAGGGCGTTGCCCAGGATCGTCTCGGCCCTCACCTTTCCGTTCTCATTTGCCGGAGTCTGGTAGTGACCCTGATTGCCGCGGACCCCGCCTTCGATTTCCGTCCGCAACCCGCCGGCCCAGCGATAGCCGAGCGAGCCGATGGCGGCCCAGCCCGTGTCGCTCGTCACCTTGGCAGGCGAAGTGAAATCCATGTCGGTGAGAAAATTGAGACCGCCCCCTGCACCGATATAAGCCGAAGGTGCTCTGTCTTCCGCCATGGCGGGGCTCATCATCGCACCGGCCAAAGCAGCGGCGCCCGCAGCGCCCAACAACGCGCGTGAAAATGTCGACATAGAAATCTCCTCTTTTCCCCTACAGCCGAATCCCGGCTTCAATCTCTCTGCTTGGTCGTGTGGAAGTGCGGCCAGATTATGGCCATCGCGATGGGCCGGGCATTCAAACTCCGAATGGATTGTCGTTAATCATATACTGCAGTTGCTCTGTGACGCCGTCGCAAATCCGGTCCACGTGACTTTTTTTGTTGCCCGATGGTGTGAATTTACCACGTTTTGGCCAAATGAAAGCCAAGGCCAAGCCCTTTGTGGCCCTGCCCTCGCCCGCTATAACCCTCAAAAGAAGGAAAGAGTTCCCCTAGCATTCCTACAATTCAGAGTTGCAAAGCGTAATCGTTAACCAATACATTCCCGAACAGTTCGCCCTGGTCTAGGATGCAGTTGCCGTCAGGACTGGCGTCGGATCGGGGGATTTCGGGATGATGCTCTTGTTTCGCGCGCTGGCGCTTTTGTGGTTTCCGGTCAGCGTCGTTTTGACTGCGGCCGCCCTCGCGCACGTGGTCAACCTGATTTCGCCGGACACCGTGCAATGGGCCTCAATTGTAAAGGGCCCGATCGAGCTTTACGGCCAGTCCATGGTCGGCCTTTTCAAGCCCGTGCAGGATCTGGCAATGCAACAGGCGAGCTTCGCCCTGCCCGCGTGGTCCGGAGATGTGGCCGTGGCCTATGCCTCGAGCGCCTCGGCATGCGCGCTCGCGGGCACGACGCTGGCCAAGCGTCAGGGGTTTGTCGACGGCGCCCGCAGCTCCGCGGCGTCACTGGGGTGGCCGCTCGCCATCCTGCTGTTTGTGTTCAATTCCATCCGCAATCGGGTCGTGAGCCGCTTTGCCGCCGAGCACACCCTTCTCTTCCTGCTTTATGTGCTGGCGGTGGCGGGCGTGCTGGGCGCTGCGCTCTATGCGGACCGCTGGATCGGCTCCGCGGGGTCGGGCGTCGGCGCGTAGCGAAGACCTTCGTGCTGCGCCATCGCGCGAAACTGCTTGGGCGCATAGCCGAACTTGCGGTGGAACATACGCGTGAAATGCGGCGCGCTCTTGTAGCCCGCCATGCGCGCGATCTCCGAGATGTTGCAATGCCTCAGATGAGGCGACAGCAACCATTCCCGCGTCTTTTCCAGACGTCGGCACCAGACGAGATCCGAGAACGACGTCCCGTTGGTCTTGAGCAAGTGGCAGAGATAACGCGTCGAGATCCCGCAATGGGTGGCGATCGACGACAGCGACAAACCAGGCTCGGTGAGATGCCGCCAGACATAGGACTCGATCTCGGCAAAGCGGCGATCCGCGACCGTCACGCGACGCTCGATGGCCTTGCCGCCGACCTGGCGGAACGCCGAGCCCACGGCCTTGAGAAACGCTGCCGTCAGGGCATCGACAATCTCTTCACCGACTTCACCCGCGTTGCAGGCGAGCAGATTGAGGATCTTCTCCGCAATCAGCCCATCGCCATGAGTGGTCGGGATGGCTTCCGGCGACGGAGCGCCGGCTGGAAAGTATTGCTGGAACAAATGGGCGGGCACGATCGCCTGGATCGATTCATATTCGCCGCCATCGCCCGGGCAGGCCTCGGTGTACATCGGCGCGGTCGAGCGCGTGATGGTCAGGAAGCCGCTGCCGACGCCATAGGCCGAATCCGAACGTGAAACCTTCATGGTTCCCCGCCGCGCAAACACGATGACGTAGGTGTCGCGCTGATTGGCTCGGATATGCTGCCAGGTCCGGCGAAATCCGAGACGCGACTTGGTGACGAACCTCGTGATCACCAAGGGACCGACGACCGTCTCGTCGATCTTGATGTCGACTGCGTCCGTTCCAAGGAACTCGAGATCCCCCACGGAGTGGGTGTCCGACATATAGACGCGGTAGCGCTGCAACTCGCCTTCGAAATCATTGCTCGCCGACAGGCATGAAATACTGACCATGGTGGTCTCTCCCACGCTCGGGCCCGGTCAAAATGGACTTTCGGGCCCTCGATAACGAAGGCTAGCAGAATCCCCGCCGCCCAGGGGCCAGATTTGGGGTCGTTTGCAGGCAGCGTCAAGAAAGGCTTGCATTCCCAGATTGTCGCTCCGGTCCCGATCCAATTGATATCGCCACCTGGTTAAAACGTCTTTTGTCAGAGTGCAAAACGGGTGTTGACTATGTGCGCTGCCCTTCCACGACCAATGAACATAACAGGGAGAAATGCCGTGACGTCTGCCAATACACCTTCAGAAAACGTCCTTCCTCCGCTCGTTTTGGAGACCGCGGATACTCTACCCTGGGACGACGCAGCGGATTTCGTGGTCGTGGGGTTCGGCGGCGCGGGCGTTGCCGCCGCGCTCGAAGCGGCCGAACTCGGCGTGAGTGTTATTGCGGTTGATCGGTTCGGCGGCGGTGGCGCGACGCGCTACAGCGGCGGTGTCATCTATGCCGCCGACACCAAGCAACAACGGCAGGCGGGTATTCAGGATAGCACCGATGAGATGTTCAAATACCTGAAGGCCGAGGGCACGCCGCTCAGCGACCGCGGCCTTAAGCAGTTCTGCGACGAGAGCGCCGCCAACATGGAGTGGGTCGAACAGCACGGCATTCCCTATGGCGGGTCGCCCTACCCCGGCAAGACGTCATTCCCGCCCGACGGCTATTGGATCTACTACTCGGGCAACGAGAAGACGCCGGAATTCGAATCGCGGGCAAAGCCCGCCCCGCGCGGTCATCGCGTGGTGACTCCCGGCTTCGGCGGGCATATCCATTTCGGCAAGCTGCGCGACGCGGCGCTGGCGCTCGGCGTCAAGGTCATTCCGCACGCGCCCGTCACGCGCCTCATCACCGATAAAACCGGTGCCGTCGTCGGCGTCGAGATCAACGCGCTGCCGGAAAGCGCCTGGTCCGAGCACGACGCGCTCGACCGCATCGTCGATCCCTGGAAGCCGCTCAATGGACCACGCGCCGAGCGCGGCATTGTCAAAGCGCGCGACATGGAAAAGCAACTCGGCACGACGAAGCGCATCCGGGCGCGCGCAGGCGTCGTGCTCTCGACCGGCGGCTACACCTACAATCTCGACATGCTGGGGCGTTATCGGCCCGAGGTCGCGCCGAGCTACGAAGGTCTTTTGCGGCTCGGCTCCATGGGGTGTGACGGCAGCGGCATTCAGCTCGGCGAAACCGTCGGCGGCGCGACAGGGCACATGGAACGCATGTTTCTCGGCTCGCCCCTGTCGCCGCCGGTGTCGTACACCTACGGCGCCATCGTCAACGCAAACGGCGAACGCTACATCAACGAAGATGCCTACCACTCGAAGGTCGGCAACCTGATGTCGAAGCAGCCCGGGATGGGGAAATCGTGGCTGATTCTCGACTGGCCCACGTTCCGGAAAGCGATGAAGCAATCGCTCTTCCCGGGCAAGGGCATGTTCATGATGTGGGGCGCGCCCGTGCTCTTCAATGTGATCTTCGGCGGCACACGCTGGAGCGGGACGCTCGAGGGTCTTGCGCGCACGACCGGAATCGATCCCGCCGGTCTCCGGCGGACCGTTGAGGAGATCAATGCCACCGCGCGGGAACAGAGACCGGATCGCCTCGGCAAAGGCAAAGACAAGATCCACGCCATCGAGCACGGACCGTTCTTCGCGGTGAACATTTCGATCGCAAATAGATTCTGCCCGACCATGATGTTCACGCTCGGCGGCTTGATGGTCGACGAAGAGACGGGCGGGGTTCTGGACGCGCAGAACCACCCCATTTCCGGGCTCTATGCCGCGGGGCGAACGGCCGTCAGCGTGTGTACCTATGAATACATGAGCGGCATGTCGATCGCCGACACCGTGTTCTCCGGCCGCCGCGCGGCGCGGCATGCGGCGTCTCTCGTGCAAAAGCATCCCCTCAAGGCGGCCGGCGGCTCAGCCTGAAGGTCGGACCTGAGAGCGCGTGCAAAGGGCTTCTCAAACTTCGCGTCATTGCCGGGCTTGACCCGGCAATCCAGAGCAACATCTTCAGAGTTCGGAGATTCTGGACCCCCGGGTCAAGCCCGGGGGTGACATCGTGTAGGCGTTGGGCTCGCGACAACCTCTGGCTTGCTACCTGGGCAAAGCCACCGGGTCCCGGGGGTTTACGGGAAGCCCGACACGCTGTATTTCGAGGCCGCGTCGATCAGGTCTGCCGGGTTAGCACAGGGGTAGTGCAGCGGTTTTGTAAACCGAAGGTCGGGGGTTCAAATCCCTCACCCGGCACCATTTCGGCTCGCGCGGTCGACCAACGAAAGAGGCGTCTCACGACGCCTCTTGACGCTTAACTTGCCGCCCCCCGGTCACTCGGCGGCCGCCATCCCAAGCTTCGTTTCAGTAATCGCCGAATTGACGTATTCGATCGCCTTCACGCGGTGGCCGCCTTTGTTGTGCTCGGCCGCCTGAAGTTCGCTTTTTGCGGTTTGAAGATCTGCCAGCGCCGCCGACATATGGGGCTGTTGGGCGACGGCATAGCCGGTGGCGCAGCCGGCAACCAAGCCTGCCGCAAGGGTCAAAGCAAACGCACGTGTGGATTTCATGGCTGCATTCTCCCTCGTTGCTCGACATTGAGTCTGTCGAATCGCCTTGAGTTATAGCCGTTGGTCGGAGTCGCCGGAAGCGCTCACCACGCGCGCACTATGGCGCTCGATCCCTCGCTCGATCGCGCTTTCGATTAGAGTGAGATGACGTTAGGTTCGATCAGCCGCCACCCCTCTGTGTCATTGCCGGGCTTGACCCGGCAATCCAGAGTCACCCGCTCAGAGTTCCATTGCTCTGGACCCCCGGGTCAAGCCCGGGGGTGACATCGAGAGAATAGCGATTCAACCTGAAATCATTCCGCTCTAGAAGCTGTCCAAGGCGTCGTGGTCGTCGATCGCGGCGTAGAGCCGCCGCAGGAACTCGCGCGTCGGTCCGACCGGCTGCATGTCGGGCATTTCCGGGGCGGGCACCAGCGTGATCGTCCAAAACGCCAGCGCCGTGAAGAGTTGCTGGCGCAGATTGGTCCACGTCTCCTCTTCCGACATTTGCGGGGCGCCCAGCTCGCGCATCTTGTCGAGATAGAAGCGGACAAGGTCCTTCTCCCATTTGCGCCGGTTCTCGACCGTCAACGCCGTCGTCATCGCATAAACGACGTCGCGTGCCCAATGACCGACGCCCATGCATTGCCAGTCGCCCAGACCCATCTTTCCGTCATTGGTGCGATACCAGTTGCGCGGATGGACGTCGCAATGAATGAGGGTTTGCGGCAGTTCCAAGTGACGGTCGACCGATTTGGTCGTCGCCGGCCAGACCTCGGCCCGGCGCTTGAACAGCCGCGGCGCCATCAGATCCTCGGACTGGCCGAACGCCTGATCGCAAGACGCGGCGAAATTCGGGCTCGCCTTCATCATATCGCGCCACCACTGGGTCCAGGTGCGATACGGGATCGACGCCGTCCCAAGCTCGGGGCTTTTGAAGAAGGTCGCGTGAAGCCGCGCGAGATTGCTCATTTGACCGGACGCCATCGCCCAATCGAAGGGCGTGTCGCTGTCGCAATATTTCACTTCGCCCGCGAGATCGCGGAGCACGAGGATCGTCGCGTGATTGTTGGGATCGTAGCCCGCGTAATAGGCCGTCGGCGCTTCCATCGCCACCCTGCCGCGAATCTTGTTGAAGAAGTTGGCCTCGCCGGCAGCCGCACCCGAGATCCCCAGCACGGTACGCGTCTGAAGCGTTTCCGCGCATTTGCAGAACACCGTGGCCGGAAGGCCCGCCTTTGTTCCGGCGTCGTTATAGGTCAGGAAAATTCTGCGGCGGTTGGAGGAGCCGTCGTCGCGTTCGCCGAAGCGAAAGCCTTCGACCTTGGCGCCCGACACGCCGCGACACATGACGTCGGTCAGCCACTCGGTCGTCAGCGAGTCATAGGATGTCGGTACCTCCGACGCGCGGGTGACCTTGGCGTTATGGGTTTCGTGCGAAAAGATGTCAGCGATACGAGCGACCGGGTCCACAGCCAGGGCCTCCTCTGTCTTTTTTGTTCGCGCGCGTCACCGTTTTCCGGGCACGCGCGGATGATCTTTCCCCACCATGCCACCTCTTGGTACGCTCGACAGAACTTTCTGCCGTCTCACAAAAGAGGCTGCACGGATAGAAAAGACGTCCGGACGGAGGGGACAGGGCTCGGCCGCGCCGAGCGGCAGTAGCGGTGGCAAAAAAAGAGGGGCCCGGTTGCGGGCCCCTTTTTCTCAAAAAGTGAAGCTGTTACTTGGCGTTGCAGCGGGCAAGTTTCTCGGCGTCGAACGGCGCCGATTCCAGGCCATAGGACTTGATCTCGCCGACACTGCGCGCCAGCTTGCGGCAGGTCGACACCGAACCGGCGTCGGTCGGTGCGGAGGCGAGAACGCAGCTAGCTGCTTCGCAACGGAAGAAGCTGGAATTGGCCACGACCTGCTTCTTCTCCGTAAGAGGAGTTGCGAGGGTCGCTGTATAGGTGGCCGATGCCGCCATGGCCGGGCTAATGGCCAGAACGCCAGCCAAAACAAGAAGTGCACTCCGAATCAAGTTAGTGCTCCTATTCATAAGTGGATACCGAATGGGTATGTCACGGCGGATACTTGGCACTTCCGGTCCCGGCCTGCAATGCGGCCAAAGGTACCTGCGCTGCGCCGCACACTTATAGCAAGCTCTCATAGCAAATATCGGCAAGCTGGACGGGGAACCCGTCAGTCGGCGGCGGAGCCGGTGACCAAGACAGCATCTTCCCGATAAAACATGGGAAACATTGTCTTAAGATTCGCGAGCTTCGGCAGGTCGTAATAAACGATGTAAGGCTCGCGCGGATGCAGCGTCAGATAGTTCTGATGATAGAACTCGGCGTCATAAAATCCTTTGAGCGGTGACACCTGTGTGACGATCTTGTTTGGATAGACGCGCGCCGCATCGAGCTGGGCGATGTAATCGCGCGCTATCTTGGCCTGAGCCTCGCTCAGCGTAAAAATCGCGGAGCGATACTGCGTTCCCCGATCGGGCCCTTGGAAATTGAGCTCAGTCGGATTGTGCGCCACCGAAAAATAGATCTGGAGAAGCGTGCCGTAGGAAACCTGGCGCGGGTCGAACGTGATTTTCACGGACTCCGCGTGGCCCGTATTGCCTCCGCTGACCGTGTGATAGGAGGCCGTGTCCTTGCTGCCGCCGGCGTAACCAGACACGACTTGAGTGACACCCTTGGTATGCTGAAACACCGCCTGCACGCCCCAGAAACAGCCGCCCGCCAGCACGGCGGTTTCCGACGCGGCCGTGCCGGCGGACTCGTCACTGGCCGGAGCCGGAATCTTGACCGCAGGTTCACCGGCATTCGCCGCGCCTGCCACAAGGACTGCCGCTGCGACGCAGAATGCGCTGGCAAAATTCCGCAGACGGATCATGTGAATCGTCTCCGTGGCTCAGGCCGCATTGGGTTTGAATTTGAGGGCAACACCGTTCATGCAGTAGCGCAGCCCGGTGGGCTTCGGACCGTCTTCGAAGACGTGCCCGAGATGGCCGCCGCAGCGCCGACACAAGACCTCCGTGCGCGACATGCCGAGGGTCAGATCGCTTTTGGTGATGACGGCGTTGGGCAAAGGTTGCCAGAAGCTCGGCCAGCCGGTCCCGCTTTCGAATTTCGTCGTCGAGGAAAAGATCGGCAGATCGCACCCCGCACAAACGAATGTGCCCGAATGCTTCTCGTGCAGCAGCGCGCTCGTGCCCGGACGTTCCGTCGCCGCCTTGCGCAGAACCGCATATTGATCGGGCGTCAAAAGCTTCTTCCATTCGTCGTCGGCATGTGTGACTTCGAATGTTTCAGCCGCGCGTGTGAGCGACGCGCCCATCGTCAGGAAGATGCCTCCCCCCGCCAACGCTCCCAAACTGCGCTGCAAAATATCTCGCCGTGTCTGCATAGCAATGACCTCCGTGCTTGCCATCTGATGCCAACTACGTGGCATCTCGAAGGCAAGTTTCAGCTTCACGGCGATGTGAAGGCCAAGGTTGCATGGTCAACGGCTCTCGGAACCCCGCTGCCGGCGCCTCGTTTCCTCAATGCATTGGATACAACGAAGAGGAACAAAGCGATGCGCGGCGTGCTCTTATGGGTTCTGGGGATTCCAATCCCCATCATCATCCTGCTTTATCTGTTTCACGTGATCTGAGGCCGATTCAGCGACCGTCGTCCGAGATGGCTTGGTCCATCTCACGGGACGGCTGGCAACCTTCAGCGATCGAGATCACCCGCGCCGGGACACCGGCGACCGTCGCGCAGCGCGGCACCGCTCTCAACACCACGCTGCCGGCGGCAATCTTGGCGCACTCGCCGACTTCGATATTGCCGAGCACCTTGGCGCCGGCGGCGATCAGCACCCCGCGGCGGATCTTCGGGTGACGGTCGCCCTCTTCCTTGCCCGTGCCGCCGAGCGTCACGCCGTGGAGGATCGAGACATCGTCTTCGACGACGGCCGTTTCGCCGATGACGACGCCTGTCGCGTGATCCATCATGATGCCCCGGCCGATGCGGGCCGCGGGATGAATGTCGACGGTGAACTGCTCGGAGACGCGACTCTGCAGAAAGAGCGCGAAATCGCGCCGCCCGCTTTTCCATAGCGAATGCGCAACGCGATAGGATTGGAGCGCTTGGTAGCCCTTGAAGAACAGAAACGGCTCGATATAGCGCCGGCAAGCGGGATCGCGCTCATAGACCGCAACGAGATCGGCACGCGCCGCAACCGCGAGATCGGGCTCAGACGCATAGATCTCAGACATCATTTCCCGGATCGTCATGGCGGTGACGTCCTGGGTGCCGAGCTTTTGCGCCAGCCGGTACGCCAGGGCCTGCTCGAAGCGCTGATGGCCCAGGATCGTGGAGTGGGCCAGGCTCGCGAGCGTTGAATCGCTTTCGGCGATCTCCTGGGCCTGCACTCTGAGCGCCGCCCAAAGCGGATCACAGACCGCGAGCTTTTCCGCAGCTTGGCTCATAACGTCTCGCATTCGTTCGGCCCCCCTGGTTGGGCAAAGCTTATGCACAGCCCCCTAGGCCCCACAATCGGGCCCCCTTCAGATGGCACTTTTTGGCCTTAAGTCAACCGAGAACGTGGCGTGCGACCTCGGGGGGCAGACTTCCTTCCAGGCCAAGCAATCGAACCCGAAAGAGCGCAGCCACGCTGATGGCATCGCGAATCTCGCCGTCTGCCGCCATCCGGTAGGCCTCCCGGAACGGCACCTCCCGGATCGCAAGCTCTTCGGTCGGATCGGGCTCCGCGACACCCGGCGTCAAATCCCAGGCCAAATAGACAACCGCACGCTCGTTGCTCACCGAATTGGAGAGGTCCATCTGCAGGATCTCGCGATAGTGACGCGCCTTATAGCCAGTCTCCTCGCGCAGCTCACGCGCGATGGCGGCTTCTGGTTCTGCAGGGTCTCCGCCGCCCTCCGGTATTTCCCAGGAATAGCGGCCGAGTGGAAACCGGTATTGGCCCACCAGCACAATGTTTCCGGCCGGGGTGAAGGGCACCACGCCCAAGGCCAGCTTCTTCGGCTGCACCACCCCATAAATCCCGGGGGTGCCGTTCGGCGTCAGCACCTTGTGCTCGACGACACGAAGCCAGGGGTTGTCATAGACCTCCCGAGAGTCCAGGACGGTCCAAGGGTTACGCTCGAGGTCTGGCATGAAAGGCTCGGGGACGATGATGCAGCCGGGACTCTGCAGGCGAATTCCGCCTGAGGCAAGCTGCCCACCTGTTCGCCAAATATGCACTCAGAATAACACCAGCCTAATAAATAGGCAGAACTGAGACGGTGACCACCCTTGGACCGCGCCAAGCGGCAACAATTTTGTATCATAAATACCACACAAATTCGGCGATAGCGGTCTTGCTGCACCGCAAACTAGAGTTTAAAGGTCGCGGTCTGGATGAGTTCAAGGCATGCCCGAACTTTTGGCACAGCCATTGCTCTCGCATTAACCAGTTCGGACCGACTTGGCCGGGTGCCAAGGCCTACTGCAAGGGGATACTTATGTTCAAGACAGGATTGAAGGGCGCCATCCTGGCGTCCGCGCTCGCGGCTGCGGTCTCGAGCACCGCTTACGCCGATGACGCCGCCAAAAAAGAAGACAGCCTCATTCCTGGGACCTTCACGGGCTCCGTGGCCTTCACGACCGACTACCGGTTCCGCGGCATCACGCAAACCCAGGGCGACCCCGCGATCCAGGGCGGCATCACCTGGACGCATCCGACCGGCTTCTATGCCGGCATCTGGGGCTCGAACCTCAAATTCACGGACGGTGACAAGGCCGATCTCGAGATCGACACGTTCTTCGGCGTGACCAACACGATCGGCAAGTTCAGCTATGACGTGGGCGCCATCCGCTACAACTATCCGGGCTCGAAGCCCGCGAATGTCGGCGCGGGGAAATACCACTACTGGGAAATCTATGGCAGCCCGGGCTATGACTTCGGCATCGCCTCGATCAAGGCCAGCATCTATTACTCGCCCGAGTTCTTCGGCAATACGGGCGACGCGATCTACTATCGAGGCGCGGTCGCCGTGCCGCTGCCGTTCCTCCCCTTCGGCGCCAAGGTCGACGCCTGGGGCGGCTACCAGACGTTCCTCGATCGCGACAACGCGAAGTTTGTGCCGATGGCCGATTACTGGGACTGGTCGCTGGGGCTGGGCTTCACGGTTCAGGGCTTCGGGCTCGATTTCCGCTACACGGACACGAACCTGAAGGACACCCCGGCCATTGCCTGGAGCTCGGGCGATGTCGCGGGCAGCCGGTTCGTCTTCACATTGTCACGGGCGTTCTAGCCTCCTTCCCGGCTTTTCCTGCGAGGGCCGCCCACCCGGGCGGCCCTTTTTTTGTTTCGGCCCTCCTCAAGCTGGGCGGTTGTCGGCGGCCCCACAGATTCGCTAGGCTTCCAGGCAAGAAAGCGCCTGCAGAATGACCGAAGAGAATGGCCAAAAACGCGCCGTCGCCTTCATCGACGGCAGCAACACCCGCCTTGCCGCGCGCAAGGCGTTCGGGGAGGCGTATGCCATCTACAATCCCCTCGCACTTGCACAGCTTGTCTGCGAGCAGCAGGGCCTCGAGCTTGCAGGCGTCCGCTTCTATCTCGGTGTGCCCGACCTGCGGGTCACCGAGGATGGTCACTATGCCTGGATGAAGCGCTGCGCCCGTTGGCGGCGCCAGGGCGTAGAGGTCCTCACCCGCATTCTTCGACAGGACGATGAAGGCGTCGCACGCGAAAAAGGGATCGATTTGCGCCTGGCGCTCGATGCCGTGGCGCTGTTTAGACGCAAGCCGTTCGATGTCGCGCTCCTGTTCAGCCAGGATCAGGATTTCGCGGAGCTGGCCGACGAGTTGCAGCACCTCGCCGTCGAGCAGTCCCATCCCGTGAGGGTCGTCAGCGTCATTCCCTGGAGCGGGCGTCTGCCTCCGGCTGTTGGCATCCGCGGCACCAATCTCGTGATCATGGATCGGGACTTGTTTGGAAGCGCGCTCGACGATGCCGACAACCGCCGGCGCCGCTTCGTGGCCTCCGACTCAGACGCTGCCGTTGTCGAGTCCTTTGCGGACGCAGCGGCCACGGACACGGACACCGACGCTGATGCAGTGGCCGAAGGCATCGAGGACGATATCATTCCGAGCGCCGCGCCGGCCGTGACGCCCCAGCGAGTGATCGCATTGCCGCAAGCTCCCGCCGCGCCGCGGCGCAAGATCGGTTGGCGGTTGGCGGGAATTGTCGCCGGTCTCTATCTCCTCGCGGCCACGTTCACGTTTGCCGATCAGATTTGGCAAAGCCGTGACGCTGTTTTTGCACCTTTGGATCCCGCAACCGACAGCCTTGCGCGCGCGGAGACGCTGCTCGGCTTGGCGGAGCGGGCCTTGGTCTGGCCAAAGGTCTGGCTTGATCCAGACCGCTATCGCGTCGTGTCCCGTGCCGTGAGCCATCTCGACTTCCGTCCAATCCGCACCTATGCGAGCGACGTGATCGCCAAGCTCAATCCGTGACACCTTTCCAATTTCCACTATTCCGGGGATAAGGGAACCTGTCGGGGGACTGAAAGGAAACGCCTATGCAGTCAAAGCGCGCCTGGATCTGGATTGCGTTGCTTGCGGTTGTCGCCGTGGCCGGAGTCCTTTTCTATCGAAGCTCTCACACCCCGCCGAAATCGGCCCAACAAAGCGCGAGCACGGAGCCCGCGAAAACAGCCGAGACGAAAACCGGAGGAACCGACACAGATCCGAAGATCGTCGCGCCCGTCCGCGATCCCGACAACCCCGTGCCGGATTATCCGACATTCGCGATGAGACGCCATCAGGAGGGAGCCGTCTTTCTCGATCTCCATATCGGCCGCGACGGCAAGATCAAGGAAGCGAAGATCCTGAAATCAAGCGGGTTCAACGCCCTCGACATGTCGGCCCTGGACACCGTCTCGAAGAAATGGCGCTACAGCCCCGCCACGCGCAACGGAAAACCGGTCACAATCTGGCACAAGGTGAAAATCACCTTCGCCTGCCAGTCCGAGGGACAAGACATTTGCAACGAAGAGCGCATGGCCTCCGGTCACTGACCTATCGGCGCGGCACCGGCAGGTGGCGATGCAAAAATGAGGTCACGCCGGCGTTGAAGGCATCGTTCCGATCGCCCGCCACCATGTGACCCGCGCCGGCGACATCATAAACTTCGGTCTGCGGCACCAGCCGCTTCATCTCTTCGACGCCCTTGTCGTCCACGACATCGCTGTGTCCACCGCGGACAAGCAGTGTCGGCACCTTCACGTCGTGCGCGACACTGACGAGATAATCCGTGAAGATCGGCGGCTCCGCGTTGGCCTTGAGGAGCCTCGGGTCCCAATGCCAGTAGAGCCGGCCGTCGTCTCGCTTGCGTAGATTCTTGTAGAGCCCCGAGGTGTCCTTGGGCCGCGGCCGATCGGGGTTGTAGGCCGCAACCGCATCGACGACGTCCTCGATCGACGCGAAGCCATTGGGATGCGAGTTCATGAACTTCACGATCTTGTCCGTGCCGACCCGCGCCGGGTGGAGAACGATATCCACCATGACCAGCGCTTTGATGGGGCTTGCGTCGCCGCTTGTTCCGGCAGCGTAGAAGGCCGTCATGCCACGCATCGACGCGCCGACCAAGGCGACCGGGCCCGGAATCCGGGCGATCACCGCGCGCAGATCCGCCGCGAGCGCCGGCACCGCGTAGTCGCCCTTGGGCGACCAGCTGCTTTCGCCATGACCCCGCGCGTCGTAGCTCAGGACGTGATAGCCGTCGCGCGCCAGATGTTCCATCGCCCCATGCCAGGAGTGGCGTGTCTGCCCTCCCCCATGCATGAGCACGACAGCGGGCGCGTTCGTGGGACCCGCCACGTCAGCGACGAGCTTGATGCCATCGGGCGTCGCGATCGTTTCCTGCACAAAGCTCATCGTTGAATTTCCTCTCCGCCACGCACCGGATGAACGCGGCTAATCGTTCATCATCCGGTCGTAGACCTCATAGAACTGACGAATGCGAATTTCCTGGTCGGACAAAACGGCGCCTTTGAAGCCGAGGGTTTCAATGCCGCGCTGGACGCGGGGGATGAACATAGCGTCTTGGGCGAGCACCTTCCCAAGGATTTCGAGGTTGCCCGTCTCCGCATAGGTACGCTTCAGAACCTTTTGCGGTTGCGTGTCGGTGCCCGGTGGCACGCCCATATAGGATGGCACCTGCTTGATGCCGGGGTAGACATAGACTTGATAGTAGTAATGGCAGTTGCGCGGGTCCCGCGCATCCGGCCACCAGCGCTGAACCAGCACGCCCTCAGGATGAATGCTCAGCGTGCAGGACGGAAAAACACCATCGTTCCAGGCATCGACGAGTTGCTCGTCCGAAAACCGGGCGTAATCCATCCCGATCTTATCCTGGTTCCGGCGCTTGCCCTCCACCAACGCCTGGCGGACCTCGTCGATATCCGCGGGCATCTCATCATCCGTGTACCCTGCTTCGCCTAGGAAGACCTTGCATTCAATCGGAAGCTCCGTCTGCCGGTAGGACGCGCTGGTCGGCGTCGGCTCCATGTTTGGGTAGATCTGGCGGGCGAAGCCGTTGTCGAACAAATCGATTTGAACGTCGTAGGCATTGAAGAACGGATTCATCTGCGCGTGCAGCGTTTCGAGATGATAGCCCTCGACAAAGGCTTCCATCGCCGTCTTCCAATTGACGGGCCAGTCCTGCGTCACATCCACGACGCGGACCAGCTTCTCGAAATCGTAAGCCTCGTGCAGATCGCGCCACTCTTTCGGAATGAACGCCTCGAGCGGCGAGGCGTCGGGATCGAGATTGAGAAACAACCAACCCTTCCATTCGGCGACTTTCACTTCAGGCAGGTCGAGATCGTAGCAAAGGGCCGACTTCTGGAATGTTTCCGGCTTCATCACCTTCTTGAGGCTGCCATCGTTGTTCCAGGCCCAGCCATGGAAGGGGCAAACGAAACCCTTGGCGCTGCCGAAATCCTGCGTGACGAGAATCGTGCCGCGATGCTGGCAGACATTGTGCATCGCCTTGAGCGAACCGTCCTCCTTGCGCACGATCAACACGGAATCCCGGCCGATATCGACCTTCATGAATGTGTTCGGCCGGGGAATGTCGTTGACATGACCGGCCAGGACCCAGCTCTTCCGCCAAACGCGATCAATCTCCTGATCGAGAATCGCCGGGTCGAAATAGCGGCGCTTTTCCTCGTCGCGATGGGTGCCGAACTCACGCACCGGCGCCTTGCGCTCGACGTTGCCCGGCTCGCCCTCCTTCTGCGGATAGGACGCGTAACTCAAGGTCCAGAATCGATAGATGCCGGCAGGATTGTCGGCATATTCGCGTTCTTGCTTCTTCATGTGCCCTCCCGTTTTCTCCTCGAACAACCTCTGCACCATTTAGCCCTTCGCGTCGGGGCCCGTCCGGGCCTTCGCGTGCGAGGCTTGGATGACATCAGTATGGGTCAAGCCTGTCGTTCGGACCCGTGGAATTTCCGCCCGTTCGCGAGCGGCCGCGAGCTATCAAGTTCACGCTGGTACAGACTCCCGAACAACCACATGCAGCATAATGCTCTTGTCGGCACTGCTAGGAATGGAGCCAGATTTCGGCCGCCTTTCTTGATCGGAACTCCGAGATATTCCCTGGCGTTTGAGGTGCAGTCTCCGGTGGAGAATGAAGAGAGCCAATAAGATCTGGAGGATTCGTCATGACATCTTTCACGTCACATCTTGGACGAGCGACTGCACTTGCTGTTTTCCTTTCGACCGGCGCGTTTTCGGTGGGTCCTGCGGCCGCCGCCCCCAAGAAGGAAACTGTGATCATCTATGCGCCGACGGCGCCCCCTCCGCCAAGAGCGGAACAAGCACCTCCGCCCCCTCCCTCATCGACCATGGCCTGGCAGGCGGGTTATTGGCAGTGGGGCGGGAGCAACTATGAATGGGTACCGGGCCGTTATGTCGAACGCCCGAACACCTCGCTCCCAAATTGGGTGCCGGGCCATTGGGATCAGCAGCCTCAAGGGTGGATGTGGACGGACGGCCATTGGGAGGGCTGACGTCTGCTGACACGGGCAGCGAAAAATAACTCAGCGCTATAGGCCGCCCTTGTGGCGGCCTATACGAGAGTCACACGCCTCTGTGGCCGCAAGGAATGGCTCTCGAAGCATGAAGACAGCGGTGCCATACTCAATGTCGAAATGTCTCGTACCGAAGGAGCCGCAAATGAGCGTCTATCGTGTTACCGACATCATCGGCACAAGCAAAAAGAATTGGGAGGATGCAGCGAAAGTCGCGCTCGAAACCGCTGCGTCGTCACTGCGTGAGCTCCGCGTCGCCGAGGTTGTGGAGCAGGACATTACATTGGATAACGACGGCAAGATCGAGCTGTTTCGAACCAAGCTCCGCCTCAGCTTCAAATACGACAAATAACAAACAGACTGCGACATCAACCTGAATTGCAACAACAAGACAGGCCGCTTTCAGGGCGGCCTGTCGCACGATTCAGTGAACGGGCGCTTTGCGCCGATTGCCGTTAAGCGATGTCGAAGCGATCCGCGTTCATCACCTTGGTCCACGCCGCCACGAAGTCCTTCACGAATTTCTCCTTCGAGTCCGAGGTCCCGTAGACCTCCGCGAAGGCACGAAGCTGCGCGTGCGAGCCGAAGATGAGATCGACGCGGGTCGCGGTCCACTTGACCGCTTTCGTCTTGCGGCTCCGACCCTCGTACACATTGTCACCGGTCGGCTGCCACTCCGTGCCGATGTCCAGGAGGTTGACGAAGAAGTCATTGGTCAGCGTCTCCAGTTTCTTGGTGAAGACGCCATGCTTGGACTTTCCAACATTTGTGCCGAGCACGCGCAACCCGCCGACGAGCACCGTCATTTCGGGTCCCGTCAATCCAAGCAATTGCGCGCGATCCACCAACGCCTCTTCCGGCGCCATCAACTGCCTTTTGCCGCCGGTGTAGTTGCGGAAGCCATCGGCCCGCGGTTCGAGCGGAGCGAACGAGTCGACGTCGGTCTGCTCCTGCGATGCGTCCATGCGCCCGGGCGTGAAGGGGACCTTCACATCGACGCCGGCATCTTTCGCGGCCTTCTCGATGGCCGCACAGCCGCCGAGAACGATGAGGTCGGCAAGCGAGACTTTCTTGTCGGACTTCTTCTGGATCGCTTCGAGCTTCTGCAAGACCGTCTTCAGCTGCGCCGGCTGGTTGACCTCCCAGTCTTTCTGGGGCGCGAGACGAATGCGTGCGCCGTTCGCGCCACCACGCTTGTCGGACCCGCGGAACGTCGACGCGGAGGCCCAGGCGGTCGAGACCAGTTGCGACACCGACAGACCGCTGTCGAGGATTTTGCTCTTCAGCGCCGCGATGTCCTTGTCCTTGATCAGCTTGTGATCGAGCTCGGGGATCGGGTCCTGCCAGATCAATCTCTCTTTCGGAACGAGCGGACCCAGATAGCGCGCGATCGGACCCATGTCGCGATGCGTGAGCTTGAACCACGCGCGGGCGAACGCGTCCGCAAACTGGTCCGGGTGCTCGTAGAAGCGCCGCGAGATCTTTTCATAGGCCGGGTCGAGCCGCATCGAGAGGTCCGTGGTCAGCATGGTCGGCACATGCTTTTTCGACTTGTCATACGCATCCGGGATGGTGGAGTCGGCACCTTTCGCCTTCCACTGTTTCGCGCCGCCGGGACTCTTCGTCAGCTCCCATTCGTATTTGAACAGGTTGTTGAAGTAGTGGTTGCTCCACTTGGTCGGCGTCTGGCTCCAGGTGACTTCCGGGCCACCAGTGATCGCGTCGGCGCCGATGCCGGTGCCATGCTTGCTCTTCCAGCCGAGGCCCTGATCCTCCAGCGCACCGCTTTCCGGCTCGGGTCCGACCAGCGACGGATCGCCCGCGCCATGGGTTTTGCCAAACGTGTGGCCGCCGGCAATCAGCGCGACCGTCTCCTCGTCGTTCATCGCCATGCGGAAAAATGTTTCGCGGATGTCCTTGGCTGCCGCGACCGGATCCGGTGTGCCGTTCGGCCCTTCCGGATTGACGTAGATGAGGCCCATCTGCACGGCCCCGAACGGCTCCGCGAGTTGACGTTCGCCACTGTAGCGTTCATCACCAAGCCACGTGCCTTCAGGCCCCCAATAGAGTTCCTCGGGTTCCCACACATCGGCACGGCCGCCGCCAAAACCGAACGTCTTGAAGCCCATCGACTCGAGCGCAACATTGCCGGCGAGGACCATCAAATCGGCCCATGAGAGCTTGCGACCGTATTTCTGCTTGATCGGCCAGAGCAGCCGGCGCGCCTTGTCGAGGTTCGCATTGTCCGGCCAGGAGTTCAGCGGCGCGAAGCGCTGCTGGCCCGCACCGGCGCCACCGCGCCCGTCGGCGATCCGGTAAGTGCCCGCGGCGTGCCATGCCAGGCGGATCATCAGACCGCCATAATGGCCAAAGTCGGCCGGCCACCACTCCTGCGAGTCCGTCATCAGCGCGGTCAGGTCTTTGACGACCGCTTTGAGATCGAGGGACTTGAACTCTTTGGCATAGTCAAACGCCTCGCCCATCGGATCCGACAACGTCGAGTTCCGATGGAGAACCGAAATGTCCAGCGCATCCGGCCACCAGTCGCGGTTCCTGTGTCCGCGGGAGCCGCCCGTGAACGGGCACTTGCCAGCGCCCTTGTCGTCCGTTTTTGCGTCCATGGTTTTCTCCAATCCGTGTGCCGTCTGATGCGTCGGATCGGCTGCGGTCGGGAGACTGCCGCAAAGCGCAGGCGCCAACGCATGTATTTAGAACTATTCCAAACTAATGCGGGTGGCGAAACGTGTCAATACGAATTAGAATAACTCTAATGATGAGGACAGTCGGGCTCGCTCCCGGGTCACGACACGCCCGCTTCGCCACCTCAGAAATAGGAACGGTGCCAAGGTCGGGAAAGGGCCGCAGCGATCACAAAACGCCGAAATTCAGAAACATCCGAGCACTATGGGGGAGATTGCGAGAGTGGAAATCCGCCCTGGCTTCAGGTTTCCGGAAACAAACGCGGAAACAGGATATCCAGCGTCTCGGTCGGAAACCTCAGCGATACCGGACCTTTCGGCGTGTCGGACGCCAGCAAGCCTTCGGCAACAACGTCATTGAAGACGCGGCGCGCCGTGCGCTCCGGCAATCCGGTTATGCGCGGCACGTCTCCGCGTTCGAATTGGCCTCGAACGAGGGCTTCCTCAAGCAGCCGGGCCGCTTCCGGTTTGAGTTTTTCGCTGCGTTCGACATAGGTCCGGAGCCGCCGCGCAAGCGTATCGAGCTCAAAGAGGCTCGACATGAAAGTAATCTGATCGAGGCACACGCGTAGGAACCATAAGACGAAGTCGGTGAGCGCGCTCTGCGAAAGATTTCCGCGACCATCACGATCGCCCTGCCGTGGCATGTCGGCATGGTCCATCATGCGCTTGTAGTCGCCCCTGCTTTCCAGCCCCCGCGCCAGGCCGCGCGAGATCGACCATAACCCATGCGCGCCGATACCCGCTTCATGAGCCATGGCGTGACTCATGAGCCTGCTGACGCGACCGTTGCCGTCCGGGAACGGATGAATGTAGTTGAGCCGATGATGTGCGGCTGGAATGGCGATGATCCGCGCTGCCTTACCCAAGCGGTGGAAGCGATAGCGGTCTGCAAAGTAAGTCATGTACTCGGCAACGCGGTGGCTGGAGGGCGGCTGGTGTCTGCCGACGGCCACATCATGCTCCGGGAGTGAACGCCAGACGCCTGGCGTCATCAGGAATTCGCGGTCATTTCCGCGAATACGAAGCATCTCCTTCGGAGCATCGCGGTAGAACTCGTGATGGAGCCACAGAATAAATTCCGTGGAAGCCGGTTCCGGCAGTTTCGCCTCGGCGTACAAGCGATCGACCTCGGCCTGCACGCGGACGTGAGCTGCGGCCTCGATCTGCAGGTTGCGGCGTTCTCTATCACCTTCGAATTCTCCCGCGAGCGCTCGTTCAATGTCGCGTGGGCGGGTGTCGTGTCCTTCGATGAGGTTGCTATAGTAGGTATTCATGATCCGCACGAGCCCGGCGAGATTGGCCGCCGTGTGCGGGTTCAAGGTATGAGCGAGCTTGGCTGATGCCGCCGACAGTTCGGCGACAACATCGGAGATCGCTTCCGGCACCTCTTCGAGACGCGCGGGCTCGATGCGCGAAGCGCTCTCCGGAAGGTCAATTTTGGCCGATTTCTTCCCCGTCATAACTATAGATATATAAACGAGGAATCAGGCACCAGCCAGAACATTTGGCCGGTTTCCTGGCCGATCTTGTGACGCTGGTGCGGGCGGCCGGATTTGAACCGGCACAGACCTTTCGGTCCTACGGATTTTCGTACCAACTACGGCTTTCGCCGCCGTCCCTGTCGGGACGTTCGTGGTCTGGACTATCCCTTCACCGTGCTCCGGCACGCCGGAGGTTAGGTGCTGCCCGTCTAGTCTCTACACCTTCCCGTCTCCGGGCTTGGCTCGGGATCGCCATGTGAAAGGGTTCCCCGAATTTGGGCAGTTCTACATCGGCGGTTTCCCGCCGTGCACTCAATTACTCAAGTCCGTTGCGTCTACCAATTTCGCCACGCCCGCGACCGCGTGGAAGATAGCGAGCCGCCCATTAAGCGTCCAGGCGACCCCCCTTACCTTGCGCGCACCTTGTCGACAAGGCATTCGGGGCTGAACGGCTTAACGATGGCACGGTCGGGTTTGGCGAGATCTTCGTCCCGGCCGTCATAGGCGACGCGGGATAACAGATCGCGAATCACATTGAGCCGGCAGAGCGGCTTGTCGTTCGCCTCGACAAAGGTCCAGGGCGCCGCCGGATGCGAGGTGCGCAGGAGCATGTCGTCCCGGGATGCGGTGTAGGCATCCCAGCGCTTGATCGCCTCGGCGTCGATGGGGCTCACCTTCCATTGCTTGAGCGGATCCTCGCGCCTGTCCTTCAGCCGCTTCTCCTGCTCCTTGCGCGAAATGTCGAGATAGTACTTCACGAACAGGATGCCCGAGCGGACGAGCATTTGCTCGAACGGAATGACCATCGCGTAGAACTCCGCGACTTGCGCTTCCGTGCAGAAGCCCATGACGCGTTCGACGCCCGCCCGATTGTACCAGCTGCGGTTGAACAGGACGAATTCATCCGCAGCCGGAAGAAAGGGCACATAGCGTTGGAAATACCATTGCGTCACTTCGCGGTCCGAGGGCTTGGACAGCGCCACGATACGGGTCTCGCGCGGGCTCAGATGCTCCGTGATGCGCTTGATCGTGCCGTCCTTGCCGGCCCCGTCGCGTCCTTCGAAGATGACGAGAATGCGGATGTCGTGGGCAATGACGTGCCGTTGCAGCTTGACGAGCTCGATCTGGAGCTTGCGCAGCGTCTTCTTGTAATCCGCGGGCGTGACCGACGACCCGTCGCCATATTCGCGCAGATCGTCGATCTCGATCTCATGTCCGTTCTTGTTGTCCTTCTTTTTCTTCTTTTTCGACATCGCGGGTCTCCTCCTCGGCCGGGCCGAGCGCAAAGCTTAAAACAATTTCGGTAAAGGCCGCTCTACCGGCCGGGTTCGCCGGCGGAGGTCTTCTGGGCGGGCTCCCCGTCATGGGGCTCGATTCCGAGCGCGCGGATCATAGCGAACACCTCGGCCTTGGCGGCTTCCAGAGCTTCCGCATTCTCGCTGCGCAGCACGAAGGTCGTGCCGAACCGGCCTTGAGTGTAGATCGGGTAGGAGCCGATCTCGACATAGGTATGGCGCAATGCGATCTCGCGCAGCGTCTCGCCGATTTGCCCCTCGACGACCGAGCTCCATACCGCCACCTCATGGAGCGGCGTGCCCTCCGGCAGGGTGTCGAAGACGGATTCGAGCATGGCTTGATTGATGCGGGGCACGCCAGCCATGACATACACGTTCCCGATGCGGAAGCCGGGCGCGCGGCTGATGGGATTATCGATCAGCTCAGCACCGGCGGGGACCCGCGTCATGCGGCGGCGCGCGGGCGTGAAATTCGCTTCGTCGCCGTAATAGGCCTCAAGCACGGCGACGGCGCGCGGATCTTCGGCGATTGCGACCGAGAACGCCTTGGCGATGGCGTCAGCCGTGATGTCGTCATGGGTGGGACCGATGCCGCCGGTCGTGAATACGAGGTCGTACGTTCCGCGCAGCGCATTGACCGCCGCGACGATGTGCTCCTCGATATCCAGGACAACACGGCATTCGCAGAGCTGGATGCCGCGCGCGCCGAGCCGTCCAGCGAAATGCGACAGGTTCACATCCCGCGTGCGACCGGACAGGATCTCGTTGCCAATGATGAGGAGCGCCGCTGTGGGCGCCGGCTTGCCGTTGTTATTCGGTGGCATGGGCCGGCATGGTAAGGCCGGGCGGGTGCTGTTGCCAGATCGAATGCCGTCGGCTGCGCAGCTGGCGCCGAATGATTTAAGCTTGTCTTCCCATGCGATTCCCGTCCCCCCTCAGGCGCGGCCGTCTCGTCCGGCGCTATAAGCGATTTTTCGCCGACATCGTCCTCGACGACGGAACGGAGGTCACTGCGCATTGCCCCAATCCGGGCGCCATGACCGGGCTCGCCCTTGCCGGGCTGGAAGCCTGGACGTCCGTCTCCGACAACCCCAAGCGGAAGCTCAGCCATACGCTGGAGCTTGTCCAGGCCGATGGGGTTCTGGTCGGCATCAACACCGGCCATCCCAACCGGATCGTTGGCGAAGCGCTCAAGACTGGCGCCCTGCCCTCGTTCGCAGCCTATTCCGACGTCCGTCCGGAAGTTCGCTACGGCGACAACTGCCGGGTCGACCTTCTGCTCGCGGGCGCCGGACTGCCGGACTGCTATGTCGAGGTCAAAAACGTGCATCTGAGCCGAAAACCTGGGCTCGCCGAGTTTCCCGACAGTGTGACGGCGCGCGGGGCCCGGCATCTCGAGGCGCTGGCCGCCATGGCCCGCCTGGGCCATCGCGCCGTTCTGCTCTACCTCGTGCAACGGCCGGATTGTGCCCAATTTTCGCTCGCCCACGACATCGACCTGGCCTATGCGCGGGCGACCGACGCTGCGCGGGCCGCGGGCGTCGAAACCCTTTGTTACGCATGTTCCCTCTCGACGACGGAGATTTCGCTGGCGTCGCAGCTTCCCGTTGTCTGATCCTCTTCGATCAACCTTTTTTCCGGAATTGCGATCCTATATTAAGAAGACAACACACCCAGGAACCTCCAGGACAATCCATGAACTTGACGGGTCAGACCCACGAAACGAGCCCGCCGCAATCCACGCCGGGTGGCATCAAGCTCCATGGCCCGGAGGATTTCGATGGTATGCGCGCCGCGGGCCGGCTCGCGGCCCTGACCCTGGACATGATTGCGGAGCATGTGGTGCCGGGCGTGACCACGGCTGCGCTCGACCGCCTCTGCGCCGAGTTCATCGGAGATCATGGCGCGGTGTCGGCGCCGCTCTCTTATCGCGGCTTTCCCAAATCCATCTGCACGTCGGTCAACCACGTGGTCTGTCACGGCATTCCCGGCGACAAGGTGCTGCAGGAGGGCGACATCGTGAATCTCGATGTGACCCCGCTTCTGAACGGCTGGCACGGCGATTCCAACCGCATGTATTTTGTCGGCGAGGTGGCGCTCAAGGCGCGGCGCCTGGTCGAGGTCACCTATGAATCCATGATGCGCGGCATCGCCGCGGTGAAACCCGGGGCCACTCTCGGCGATATCGGCCATGCCATCCAGAGCTATGCGGAAAGCCAGCGCTTCTCGGTCGTGCGCGACTTCTGCGGCCATGGCGTCGGCCGTGTGTTTCACGATCCGCCGAGCGTGCTGCATTTCGGCCGGCCCGGCGAAGGGATCGTGCTCAAGCCCGGCATGTTCTTCACCATCGAACCCATGATCAACGCCGGCCGCCACGCCGTGAAGCTCCTCGGCGACGGCTGGACGGCTGTGACCAAGGACCGCTCACTGTCGGCCCAGTTCGAGCATTCGGTGGCAGTAACCGAAACCGGCGTCGAGATCTTCACCACCTCGCCCACCGGCCGTCACTTCCCACCTTACGTTTAGTCTCGGCCGCGTCCGTCCGCCCTGGGCAAAAGCATGAGCACGAGGTCGCACTCGACCAAGCCCACCGGCGCCGAGGAGGCGGGACCGACCGAGCTCCATCATGTCGGCCATCGCGACCGCCTGCGCGCACGCTTCCTCAAAGCGGGAGCGGACGGCCTTGCCGATTATGAGCTTCTCGAGCTCATTCTCTTTCGCGGCATTCCGCGCCGCGACGTCAAGCCGCTCGCCAAAGAGTTGCTCAAGCGTTTCGGCAGCTTTGCCGATGTTCTTGCCGCAGCCCCGGAGCGCCTCACCGAAGTGAAGGGCCTCGGTCACGCCGCGATCGTCGAGCTGAAAATCATCGGAGCCGCCGCTCTCAAGCTGTCACAAGCCCAAGTGTTGGGCCGGCCCGCCATCGCGTCGTGGCGCGCGCTTATCGATTACTGCACGGCGAGCATGCACGCCAACCCGACCGAGCAATTCCGCATTCTCTTTCTCGACAAAAAGAATGTGCTGATCGCCGACGAGGTGCAGCAGAAGGGCACGGTCGATCACACACCGGTCTATCCTCGCGAGGTCGTCAAGCGCGCGCTGGATCTCGGTGCGTCGGCGATCATCCTCGTCCACAATCATCCGTCGGGCGATCCGACGCCGTCGCGCGCCGACATCGAGATGACGAAGCTCATCGTGCGGGCGGGCGAAGGCGTCGGCATCCGCGTGCATGATCATCTCGTGATCGCGCGCGCGGGCCATGCTAGCTTCAAAAGCCTCGGTTTGATTTAGGCACCTGGGCTCATACGGTGGGGATTGTGCCGCCGTCCAGAACATAATCGACGCCGACCGCAAAGCCGGCGCGATCCGAGGCCAAGAATGCAACAAGCTCCGCCACTTCCTCAGGCCGGCCTGTCCGCCCGAGAGGGATACCGCCGATCATATCCATGATCTGCTGGCGCGCCTCTGCGACCGAGCCACCCATCTTCTGTTGAAATTCCTCGATCTGCTTTTTGGCACCGGACGTTTCGATGAAGCCAGGCGAAACCATGTTCACGCGAACACCCTTGGATGCGACGCTGCCCGCCAAGCCTTTGCTGTAAGCCCGCAACGCTCCCTTGGCCGCTGAGTACGCAAGTGTCGATTCGGTCTGCGGCATGATATGCGCGATCGACCCGATATGAACGACCGCGCCCTTTCCTCTCTCAATCATGCCCGGAACAAAGGCGCGATCGAGGCGCACCGCCGCCAACAGATTCACGTTAAGCACATTCTGCCAGAAGTCGTCCGTTAAAGCCTCGAATCCCCCTGGCGGCGCATCGGTCGCACCGAGATTGTTGACGAGAATGTCGAGGCCGCCGCAAGAGTCCGTAATCCGGTCCACCACAATGTTGACGTCGGCCCTGTTGCCGAGATCGGCCTTGATGTAGAGCCCGGCCTCTTTCGCCGCGTCGGCCGGTGAGCGAGCCGTGACCGCGACCCAAGCGCCGGCTGCAGAAAAACGCTGGGCAATAGCGGCGCCGATCCCGCGCGTGCCGCCCGTCACGAGCACACGCTTGCCTTCGAATTCCTTTGCCAACTCGCCGGAGATGTTCGCCATTGAGTCCTCCATTTTGAAAAGCTCAATCAGCCGCGTGTCGGCTCCCATTTGACCTTGTTCAGCAGGATGATGAGCTGCGTGATCTTGTCCGCCTCGATGCTGAAATAGAAGGTGAGGATCAAGGGATCCGGCAGGTTGGACTTGTCGAAGGTGCCATCGACCTTGGCGTGCAGCACGATTTGGCCGTGATTCCGGTAGGCTCTTTGAACGTCCAGGGTGACCTTGTCGCCGAAGATCTCCTTTGCTGCCCAGGCTCGGATCGCATCGCGACCCCTGAACTCTCGCTGAACGTCGTTCAACAGCGCATCCGGCGCAAAGGTCGCCAGAAAGGCTTCCGGATCGGCCTTGTTGTAAGCCGAGATGTGAGCGGCGATGACGCGTGGCAAATCTGCAGTGATGTCCATGATGACCTCCATTCCGTTCGAGCAACAATATGGAGGGCTCACCTGTCAGGTTCTGTCAGGAGTGATCGGCGCCGATCGCCGCCTGTTCTTTAAACCGCTTGAGCAGAGCCGATCGGCGTTCGAGATAGCGTTCCGTTTCGTTCGCCACGAGAATTCGATCGGTCCGAAACATCCGGAAGTCGTGGCGCAATTCGCACCACGCCGCGAGAACCCGCGCCTTGTCCATAAAGGCCAGCGCAAACGGCCAGACCGTCCGCTCCGTCCGACTTCCCTCGCCGTCGGCGTAGGTGATCGCCAGCTTGCGTTGCCGACGGATGGCGCCGCGCAAGGTCGAAAGCGGCACCGCGTTGTCCGGGAAGATCGGCTCAGGCGGGCCCGGCATGGCTAAGGGCGTGTCGCTGGCGGCGCGTGCGTCAGGCGGAAGAACCGCGTCAATCTTCGCCATGGCGCTGAGAGCCGCCTCCCTGAGAGGCTCGTCGCCGCGTTGATCGACATAGCGCAGCCCCAGCAGGATCGCCTCCACCTCCTCGCCGTCCAGCATCAAGGGCGGGAGAAACATGCCGGGCTTGAGGAGATAGCCGACGCCGGCCTCGCCCACGAGCGGAGCCCCTTGTTCAATCAGCGCGGCAATATCGCGGTAGACGGTGCGCTCGGAAACTTCGAGCGCCCCTGCAAGCTGCAGCGCCGTCACAGGGACACGCCTGCCTCGAAGCAGCTGCAGGAGGGCAAGGAGTCGTGTCGATCGCGACATTGGCTTGAGCGTTCCGAAATCGCTGGTCGCCGCATCCCTTCCATGATCGGGAGGATCACCCTATCACGCGTTTCCGCCGTCCGATTGACGGGGCTTCGGCTGCAGGCGCTCCACGACCTCTTCGACGCGCCGCAGGCGGCGGTCGAGGGCGGCCATGGTGCGCGCCAAGCCGGGATCGTCGTCGTCGAGCCAGACCGGAACGACGCTCGCGTAAAGAGCGCCCAGCGCCGGCGCCCGCAACGGCCGGATGGCGCCGCCGCCGGAAAGGCCGGCAATGTCGATGATCCAGTCCATCGCACGAATCATCGTGGGCGCTAAGGCGAGCGCTTCCGCCGGCCGCCGCTTCATGTCGCGATAGACCACGCGGACCGCCGCCCGGTAGGGTGCCAGAGCCTCGAACCGGCGCATCAGCAGGTCGAACAAACGGTCGCGCGCGCTCGCGCCGGGATCGACCGCTTCCGACAGCAGCGCCAGGTCGACGCGCCGGATCAGCGCTTCGAGAATTGCGGTCTTGTTTGGAAAGGCGCGATAGACCGTGGCCAGCGGCACATTCGCAATCGTGGCAAGCTCCGACAAAGCGAGCGACACATAGCCCTTTTCTGCGATCCGGCCGAGCGCCGCATCGAGCAGGGCCGCCTCCTCGTCCGTGGGCTCCGCTGTGTTGCTCATCAGCCGGCGAGCGCGCGGCTGCGGGCCGTGGCCTTCTCCACCGCCTGGACCATCAGCGCTTTCAAGCCGGGATTGGCCATGAGCACCGACAAGGCCGCTTCGGTCGTCCCGCCAGGCGACGTCACCTCGATCCGCAACGCGGACGGTTCCTCGGAACGGGCCGCAAGCAGCGCGCCCGCCCCCGCCACGGTGCGCCGCGCCAGCCGCTGGGCAAGCGCGGGCGCAAGACCGGCTGCCACACCGGCATCCGACAAGGCTTCCGCGAGGAGGAAGACGTAAGCCGGCCCCGATCCCGACACGGCCGTCACGGCGTCCATCAGCGCTTCGTCCTCGATCCAGGCGACGTCACCCACCGCCCGCAAGAGGGCGCAGGCTTGTTCCTGCAGCGCGAGCGTCAGGCCCTCGGAGCCGCAGGCCACCGTCATGCCCTGCCCGATGGCCGCCGGCGTGTTCGGCATCGCTCGCACGATGCGGCGGCCGAGGCCCAGCGCCTTCTGAAAATAGGCGATGGGCTTGCCCGCCGCGATGGAAAGCACGGCCGTCTCCGGCCCGAG
>Ga0081455_10001533_pt1 | contig 28455 bp, 20 predicted proteins | sample TabmetS3T2R1_FD_70207 | JGI IMG/M metagenome (GOLD analysis project Ga0081455, IMG submission 70207) | Tabebuia heterophylla rhizosphere microbial communities from the University of Puerto Rico - S3T2R1 | ecosystem: Host-associated > Plants > Roots > Rhizosphere ... | reverse complement strand
CTGAAGCGACACACCAGTTTTTGCTGGTGATGTCACCAAAAGAGTTCGCGAAAATGGGTTCGGCGGCGGAAACGAATGAGAAGGTTTCCGCGCGTGATCGCCGCGTGTTCCTGCGTCAGTTGCATTCCCGTGCTCAACATGCAGCCGCGGACCGGCAGGGTCGCCTCGTTTTGCCGGACGAACTCTGCCAAAAAGTTGGATTGAAAAACGAAGTCGCGTTCGTGGGCAATCGCGGGCGTTTTGAAATTTGGAATTTGCAACGGTGGAAACAGGCACACGAAGAGGAAACGGCCACCTACCAGCATGTAGCAAAGGAGATTGGATTGTAAGCGTATGTTGCGCCAACAAGTCATTAGTCCACTTTGGTACGCGCCTCCGGCATTGCTCGCGGCCAATCCAACGTCCTCGGAAGAGGGCGACGAAATTGCCGAAGATCTTGTTTATCATCATCCCGTGCTCCAAGGGGAAGTCCTTGAGTTACTCAAGCCAAAACCAGGCTCGCTCTTGGTGGATGGAACGTGCGGTGGCGGCGGGCACACCGAAGCTCTTCTCGAAAACGGCGTTAATGTTCTGGCTTTGGATCAAGATCCTGATGCAGTCCGGCATGTGAGCGAGCGTCTCGCGCATCTCGGCCGGCGCATCATCGTGCGGCAGGCAAACTTCCGACATGCCGATCGTGTTCTCGACGAGCTCGGGATTCGCACCATCGGAGGCGCGCTTCTTGATCTGGGTGTTTCTTCCCGGCAACTCGAAAACGCGGAGCGCGGATTCAGTTTCGTTCGAAACGGTCCGCTCGACATGCGGATGGATCCGCGAACGAACCTCACAGCCGCGACAATCGTCAACGATTACAGCGAAGAGGAATTGACCCGCGTTTTTCGGGAGCTTGGCGAAGAACCGGCGGCGCGGCGCATCGCGACCATGATCGTGAAAACGCGCAAATCCTCACCGTTTCGCGAAACGCTTCCGCTCGCGCGCACAATTGAAAAGCTGGTGGGCCGCCATGGGCGACATCATCCGGCCACTCAAGTGTTTCAAGCGCTGCGCATGGAAGTGAACGACGAGCTTGGCGCACTGGAACAAGGCCTGCACATCTTGACTACGAGACTCGAGCGCGGCGGACGCATCGCGGTGATCACTTTCCACTCGCTGGAGGATCGGATAGTGAAAAACTTCTTTCGCGAGCATAGCAACGAATGGCTCGATAAACCTGAATGGCCTGAGCCGCGGCGCAATCCCGATTACGACCTTGCGCTTATTACGCCGAAACCGGTGGAGCCGAGCGAGGAAGAACAGCGCGCCAACCGCCGATCGCGAAGCGCGAAGTTGCGCGTAGCGGAGAAGATCAAATGAACCGATCACGGCGACGAAATTGTAATACGGTGAACGCGGCCTCGCTGGCGCGCTGGATTGTGATGACGGCATTTCTCGCGCTTGCCGGGCTCGCTTATGTGTATTTGACCCTGCAACTATATCACCTTGGCGAGCGCAGAAAGGCAGTGGAGAACGAGCTCGCGTCGTTGCGCACTCAAAACGATATCGCCGCCGGACAAATCGCGGCGTTCACCTCGCGCACGGCTTTGCAACGACGCTTGAAAGAAGGTTACCTGAAAATGATCCCCGTTTCGGAGTCAAAGATCGTGCGGCTCACAATTCCGGCGCGATCAACCGATGAAGAGGCGATTCAACCCGTCGTGAACCCTTTAGCGCAACATGAATCCAAGTAGCCGAACTCGTTGCGCTTTAGTGTGTGCTGCTTTTATCGGTCTGTTTAGCATCTTTTCGTTTCGCTTGATCTATCTGCAGGCAATCAAGCACGACGAATACGCCGGGCTGGCTGCCGAAAAACACGTTTACAAGCAGGTCATTCACGCCGAACGCGGCATGATCCTGGACGCGAACAATGAAATGCTCGCGCACAACATTCCTGTGGAAACAGTTGTGGCCGACGCGACGCATCTTAGTGACGTGCAAGCGACCGCTGATCTCCTGAATGCCGAACTGGAGACCCCCTCCAAACAACTTGCCGAAAAATTAAACAGTGGTCGCCGCTACATGGTCATTAAGCGCGAGGTACCGGCGGCGCGGGCAAATGCGTTGCGTGAAAAACTCCGCGCCGGGAACTTACGCGGAATCTACTTCGAACACGACGCCACGCGCATCTATCCCAATGGCTCGATGCTTTGCCACGTAATTGGGTTTACAGATTTCGATCGTCACGGCGTTCAGGGCATTGAAGCCTCAATGGAAGAATACCTGCACGGGCAGGACGGCTACCGTTTCATCGAGCACAACCGCGCTGGGCAGGAGATCGTGCCTTACCGCGGGCAGGAGCGCGCGCCGCGGGATGGTTACCAGGTGCATCTGACTGTCGACCTTGGTCTCCAAAGCATCGTCGAAGAGGAAATTGACGCGGCGATGAAGGAATATTCTCCACAAAAGGCGACGATCATTTTGATGCGGCCGCAGACGGGCGAAATACTGGCGATCGCTAATCGGCCGAACTTTGATCTAAATCTCCGCGCCGAAGCCAAACCCGAACAAATGAAAAACCGGGCGATCATCGACATGATGGAACCGGGTTCCACATTCAAAATCGTAGCCGCTGCCTCTGCTCTTAACGAACGCAAGCTGCGTCCTGATTCGGAGGTTTTTTGTGAGAACGGCGTCTGGAATTATGGTGGCTCCCCTCTTCACGATCATCGCGCATACGGCTATTTGAGCGTCCGCGATATTCTGATTAAATCGAGCAACATCGGGGCAGCGAAACTCGCTCTGACCATCGGCGACCAAAAATTTTACGAATACATTCGGCGCTTCGGATTTGGGGAGCGCACCGGAATTGAACTGCCGGGTGAGATCAATGGAGTGATTCGGCCGCCGCAAGCGTGGAGCAAAATTTCCATTACCCGCATTCCAATGGGACATGAAGTCGGTGTGACGCCGTTGCAGATGACAACGGCAATGGCAACGATCGCCAACGGAGGCAAACTGGTGACACCGCGAATTATAAAATCCGTCACGGAAGCGGATGGCAAAATAATCAGCTCAGTATCGCCAGTGGTGCTGCGCCAGGTCATCTCCCCTGAGACTGCCAAACAAGTCGGTGATGCGTTGCGCGGGGTGGTGAGCGATCAAGGAACAGCCGCCGCTGCTGCGGTACCTGGATTTACGATTGCCGGGAAAACCGGAACCGCGCAAAAAGTCAATCCGCAGGGCGGCTACGACCACGGAAAGTATGTCGTTTCGTTTCTCGGCTATCTGCCGGCTGATCATCCTGAGTTTGTCGGGCTTGTTGTGCTGGACGACGCACACACGAGCAAACCTGAATTGAATTACGGCGGGCGTGTTGCCGGGCCAATTTTTTCACGCGTTGCCGAGAAGGCCGCCCGCTACCTTGATCTTGAGCCGCATGAGGAGATTCGCAAAGCGATTCCCATTCAGCGAGTCGAAAAACCAAAGCCGGCAGAGCCACTTCGCAAGCCCGCGCCGGCGGAACGAATCGCCTTAACCGATGGTTCGCGACGTTGAGTGCCTCGCCCCCGTTCGCCGTAGCAAATCGGTCTCCTGTCGGAGATGTTAAAGCCTCATGCAGCTCAAGACACTTCTCGCTACGACTCCAGTTCGGCAAGTCTTCGGGCCAGTTGATCGCCCGGTGGCAAACATCGCGTATGACTCGCGGCGAGTGCAAAGGCACACCATGTTCGTGGCTTTGCGGGGTGAGAAAACCGATGGGCACCAATTCATCGGTCACGCCATCGACAAAGGGGCGTCGGTGATCGTCGCCGAGCGGGAACAGAAAGATCAACGCGTCACTTGCCTACTCGTTGAAAACACCCGCACCGCGCTGGCGGATTTTTCAGCAGCTTTTTACGGGAACCCGGCACGCAAATTGAAACTCGCCGCGGTCACAGGCACAAATGGTAAAACCACGACGACATTTCTCATCAAACACATATCCGAAAACGCCGGACTACGTTCCGGATTAATCGGAACCGTTAGATACGAGATCGGCGAGCGAATTTTGCCGGCTATTCGCACCACACCTGAATCGCTCGATTTACAAGAGTTACTGGCCCAGATCGTCAACGCAGGGTGTAAAGCGGCAGCGATGGAAGTCTCTTCGCACGCGCTGGCGCAGGAGCGCACACGCGGTATCGAATGGAACGTCGCCGTGTTCACCAATTTGACTCAGGACCATCTCGATTTTCACGGCACGATGGAGAGCTACTTTGCAGCTAAGGCCAGGCTATTCACTGAACTCGCCGGTCAAAAACAAAAAACTAAACCGGTGGCCGTTTTGAACATCGATGACCGTTACGGCCGGCAGTTGCTCGACAAGCTGGATAAAAGCGTGGCCGTTGTTACCTATGGGATGGGGTTGCGCGCGGATTTTCGCGCTTCAAACTATCGCGCCGAATTCACTGGAACGTCGTACCAACTTGACGCGCGCGGTAAGAGTTACCTGGTTCGCCTTCCATTAATTGGCCGCTTCAACGTCACAAATTCCATCGCAGCGCTCGCTGCCGCGGAGGTGTTGGGAATTAACTTGCGAAGCGCGGTCCTGAGTCTTGCGAAAGCGCCGCAAGTTCCGGGACGGCTGGAAGTAGTTCCTGCGAAACGACAATTTCAAGTGTTTGTGGATTACGCACATACTCCCGACGCGCTCGCCAATGTTCTGAAGACTTTGCGCGAATTGCAACCGCATCGGTTAATTGCGGTTTTTGGTTGTGGCGGCGATCGCGACCGGCAGAAGCGTCCCCTAATGGCGCAGATGGCGGACCGCCTGGCCGATTACTCCATCATCACATCTGATAACCCGCGCAAGGAAGACCCCAGCGCGATTATCGCCGAAACAGAAAAAGGCTTTCGATCGAACCGGTACGAAAAAATTGTCGATCGCACGGAGGCGATTAATCGCGCCGTTGCGCTCGCCAGTCCACGAGACATTGTGTTGGTCGCAGGCAAAGGGCACGAAAATTATCAGGAGTTCGCAGATTACACCATCCCATTCGATGACATCCAAGTCGCGCGTCGCGCGATCGAAGATCATCCTATTGAGCTTTAGTTATGAATCCGCTGACGCTTTCTCAAACCGCACAGTTCGCCGGAGCGTCGCTGTCATCCGGTGACCGGACTGTCGTAATCAACAAGATCAGCACCGATTCCCGGACTATTAGACCGGGTGAATTGTTCGTCGCATTACGCGGCGAGAAATTCGAAGGCCATGATTTTGTCGAAGCCAGTGCAAAAGCTGGCGGTACAGGCGCGCTCGTTGATCTCACCTGGACGGGCAATGTTCCGAACAATTTCGCACTTCTTCGCGCAACCGATACGCTCCAAGCCTACCAGACGCTGGCAGCGAACTACCGAAGGTCGCTCGCGCTGAAAGTCCTCGCGATCACTGGAAGTAATGGGAAGACCAGCACAAAGGACTTCGCTGCGGCGGTGCTCGCACGAAGATTTCGGGTCACTAAGACCGAAGGGAACTTCAACAATCACGTTGGCCTGCCACGCACAATCCTGGAAGCGACTTCCGAGGACGACGTTGCCGTCTGGGAAATCGGGATGAATCATCCCGGCGAAATCGCAGCGTTGTCAAAGATCGCCGCGCCCGACGCGGCAATCATCACGAACATCGGCCTGGCACACATCGAGTTCATGGGCTCACGAGAGGCGATCGCCGCGGAGAAGGGAGCGCTAGCCGAAGCCATCGAGCCGCAAGGAACAGTGATTCTGAATGCCGACGATCCATTCAGTGCAGGAATCGCGGTGCGCACCCGCGCAAAAGTTGTGTTCGCAGGAACGACGGATGGAGCCGTGCAGGCGATCGAAATTCGCCAGAGTGCCGAGGGCTCAGAGTTCACCATTGTCGAGGGCGCGCATCGTTGCCGCGCGCAACTTCCCGTTGCGGGCTTGCATATGGTGCAGAATGCATTGCTGGCCGTCGCCGCTGGCCGGGCATTTGGATTATCTATCGAGGAGTGTGCCGCGGGCCTCGCTGCAGCCCCGCTCACAAAAGCGCGCTTGCAAATCAAAGAAATCCGCGGCGTGCAATTTCTCGACGACAGCTACAACGCCAACCCAGACTCGATGAAAGCGGCGTTGCGCACGTTGGTCGAGCTCGACGCCGAGGGAAAACGCATCGCTGTATTGGGGGAAATGCGGGAACTTGGCACTGAATCGGAGCGCGGACATCGTGAGGTCGGTGAGATCGCAGCAACGCTCGGGGTCAATCAACTGATCACGATTGGCGACGCGGCGGAACTGATCGCCGAAGGCGCGCGCACGGCCGGTTTGGACAAAGTTTTGTCCGCGCGATCGACCGCCGAAGCGGCTAGATTGTTAGGCGAAATTGCCGAGCCGGGGGATCTCGTTTTGATCAAAGGCAGTCGTGCCGCACGCACAGAGGAAGTAATCGAGCAATTCGGCAGTCAAAATTCCGCATTAGTGACCTCGCCATGATGTACTACCTCCATCACCTGAGCGGGCAGTTTATCGGATTCAACGTTTTCCTTTACGTCACCTTCCGGGCCATTGCGGCAGCGGTCACCGCATTTTTGACTACCCTGATTTTTGGAAATTTTATTATCGAAAAGTTGCGGGCACTGAAAGTCGAACAACCGATTCGAGGAGCCGCGGAAGTCCACCGACTTGCCGAACTCCAAGGGGTAAAGCAAGGCACACCGACCATGGGCGGTGTGCTGGTGATTGGCGCCGTTTTTGTGTCGAGCATCCTATGGGCGCGCCTCGACAACAAGTTCGTCTGGCTCGCGTTGTTCAGCATGGTTTACCTGGGCGGGTTGGGGTTCGCCGACGATTATCTAAAAGTCACGAAGAAGAAATCCGAGGGCATTCACGGCCGGATCAAACTCGTTTTCCAGATTATTCTCGCGGCAATTATCACTGGTATCTTTCTCACCGATCCATTGCTGGAAGTACAGGCGCGTGCGCTCTACGTGCCTTTTGTGAAAGCGCCGGTGATCGCAAACATGAGTTGGTTCACGTTCGTGTTTTTCGTGCTGGTCATCGTAGGCACATCCAACGCGGTAAATCTCACTGACGGGCTGGATGGGTTGGCGGCTGGTTGCGCCATCACCGTGGCATTTGCGTATGCCTTGCTCTGTTACGCAGCCGGCAATTTCCGCGTCGCCGAATACTTGCAGGTCCCATTTTATCCGTTCGCCGGCGAACTGACCGTTATCTGCTCGGCGCTTATCGGCGCGGGGCTGGGCTTTCTCTGGTTCAACTGTTATCCGGCCAGGGTTTTTATGGGCGACACCGGATCACTGGCTATCGGCGGCATGCTCGGCGTTGTCGCGATCTGTTGTAAACAGGAGCTGCTGCTGGTCGTAGTGGGTGGTGTTTTCGTAATCGAAGCGGTCTCAGTGATTTTGCAGGTCCTGAGCTTCAAACTTACCGGCAAGCGGTTTTTCGTCATGTCTCCGCTTCATCACCATTTCGAGTTAACCGGCTGGAAGGAAACGACCGTCATCGTTCGCTTCTGGATTCTTTCGATCATTTTCGCCTTGCTGGGGCTGGCGACACTGAAACTGCGATGAACAGCGGACGCTACAAAAATCAAAACGTGGCCGTGCTTGGAGCAGGACTCAGTGGGAGCGCCGCGGCGCTGCTGCTCGCTTCGGAAGGCGCAGATGTGACGGTCCTCGATAGCGCCGGCAAAAATAATTTGCTAAAATCCACGCTGGACAATCTGCGCGCACACGGTGTGCGCGTCATTTGTGGATGTGAGGCCGACCAGAATGGATCTGCGTACGACTGGGTGGTCTTGAGTCCGGGCATCGATCCGGTTTCTCCGTTGGCGCGCAATTTTTCCTCGCATAGAATTGACACGATCAGTGAACTCGAACTGGGTTGGCGCTCCTGCGAAAAGCCGGTCATAGCGGTAACGGGCACGAACGGCAAAACCACGACGACCGAATTGCTGGCGCAAATGCTGAACGCCTGCGGTCAGCGAACGATCGCTTGCGGCAACATCGGGAAACCCCTTTCAGAGGTCGCGCGGGAAAAGCAGCCGTTGGACGTACTGACGGTTGAAGTAAGCTCATTCCAACTCGAAGCGATCCACACATTTCGTCCGTCGATAAGTCTATGGCTCAACTTCGCTCCCGACCACCTGGATCGTTATCGCTCCGTCGTTGAGTATCGCGCAGCTAAGCTGCGCATTTTCGAAAATCAAACCGAGCAGGATGTCGCAGTCGTCAATGCCGCGGAAGCGCTACCGACAATTCGACCACCCCGCATCACTTTCAGCGCGTATTCCAATCGCGCCGATTTCCGGTTGTCTGACGGCGCAATCGTTTATGAAAATCAGCCGGTGCTGCGCCTGGCTGACACGAAGCTGCGCGGGCTCCATAACATCGAGAATCTGATGGCGACGCTCGCTGTTGGCGTTGCCCGTGAATTGTCGTTCGCGCAGATGGTGCCAGCGATTCGCGATTACGAGCCGCGGCCGCATCGATGCGAATTTGTGCGCGAACTCGATGGCGTTGAATACGTGAACGATTCCAAGGCAACAAACCTGGACGCGGTCGAGAAAGCGTTGGCCGCACAGACCAAACCGGTGGTGCTCATCGCTGGCGGCAAAGATAAGGGATTCACGTTCGATCCGTTGCGTTCTCTGGTGAAAGACAAGGTTAAATCAGCCGTCTTGATCGGCGAAATGGCCGAGAGCATCAAGCGCTCATGGGACGGCGTGGTCAAATCCGAAGTCGCAGCTTCACTCGCTGACGCGGTCGAGCGCGCGCGCCGTCTCGCCATCGCGGGCGACGTTGTTCTGTTCTCACCGGGCACGTCATCCTTCGACATGTTCAAAAGTTACGCCGATCGCGGCGATCAATTTCGCAAACTCGTGCAAACGTTCCCGCAATGAAACGGATTAAAATCCCGCGTCTTCTTAACCCTAAGAAAATGCTGGCAGCGACGGCTCGCCGCGCGTCGGCGGGATCCGCAGGAATGGACTTCGAAGGGATTCCAGAGCCAAACATGAAGTTGTCGCGGGCGTTGCTGATTGTTTTGCTTCTACACGTCGTTGCCGTTTCAGGAATCATTGCGTTTAACGCCATTAAGACGCGTGAGCGCACATTCGTGCCGCCGACGTCGACCGAAACGGAAAACAAACCCGCTGACACCGCGCAAACAACAAATCACGTGGGTACCGACAACGCTCGAGTTGCCGCGGCGCAAAAGGAAAACGATCGGCAACACGACTCAAAGCCTTCTCATCCACCTGCCAAAGTCGAACAGGCCAAGACGCCTTCGTCTTCCGGAAAGACTTACGCTGTGAAGAAGGGCGATAATCCGGTCGGAATCGCAAAGAAATTGAAAGTCTCCTACAACGATTTGATCGCGCTCAATCACATTGACGACCCACGGAAATTACAGATCGGGCAGAAGCTTTTAGTTCCGCAAACAACGAACTCCAAACCCACGAGCCTGAAACCGACAAGCCAGAAAAAGAGCAAGAAATGAAAATCGACATCGCAATTTATGGGCCCGTCCAAATTGTCATTCTGAGCGAAGCGGAGAATCTCAGATCCGAGATGTTTCGCTTCGCTCAACATGACAATGCCATCGATTGGATAAAAACGAATCATGCGTCGTAAAAGCGCCCACATACTTTTTCTAGCAGTGCTGGGACTGCTCGTCATTGGCCTCGTCATGCTCTTCAGCACCAGCGCTTACGCACGGGACAGCCATGGTGACGTTTATTTTTTCATTAAGCGCCAGGCGATTTGGGTTGGGATTGGACTTGTCGCGTGCATTTTTGCGGCGCTCGTGAATTATCAGTTCTGGCAAAAAACGTGGTGGCTTTGGTTCGCGGTGGCGCTGATCGCTCTGGGGCTTTGCTACGTCCCGCACGTAGGAATGCGGATCAACGGGTCGCGGCGCTGGATTGGCTACGGCCCGATTACCTTTCAGCCATCGGAACTTGCAAAAATGGCGACGATCTTTTTCCTCGCAGCTTGGTTTGCGCGACCTGAAAAACCGAACGGCAACGTGTTTTCGGGGTTCATTCTCCCTCTTGCGATTATCAGCGTGCCCGCTGCGCTCGTGCTGGGCGAGGTCGATCTCGGAACCACGGCTTTGATCGGAGCAATGGCATTTGTTATGATGTTTATTGCTGGCACCAATCCGCTATGGCTTGGCGGCCTCGCGTTCGCGGCTTTTGGTGGGCTAATTCTCGTTGCGACGCAAATCTCGGAGCGCATGGGACGGCTCTCCGCGTTTCTTCATCCGCAAAACTATAAGGACGACGCCGGATTGCAGCAAATGCAGGCGTTGATCGCCTGGGGCAGCGGCGGGATGGATGGCCTTGGACTGGGTAACGGTCGCCAGAAGATGTTGTATCTTCCGTACGCACACACCGATTTTATTTTTCCAATCATCGGCGAAGAACTTGGCCTGCGCTTCAGTCTTCTGGTGGTTTTTTTGTTCGTTGTGATGATTGTTTGTGGCATCATGATTGCGCTGCACGCTCGTGATCGTTTTGGACTGCTGCTCGGCTGCGGGATTATTTCGTTGCTCGCTCTCCAGGCAGCCGTCAATATCGGCGTGACGACATCGCTTCTGCCTAACAAGGGACTCCCGTTGCCGTTTATCAGCTATGGAGGTTCGAACCTGGTCGCATGTATGTTTGGCGTTGGCGTATTGGTGAACATTTACCGCCAGGGCATTCTCGAGCCACCACCGGTGAAACGCGCCATGATGAACGCCAAAGTGACGCCGCGAATTTGATTAACCCGTAACTCAGATTAACCCAACATGAACGCTGTAATCGCATGCGGAGGAACCGGTGGACATCTTTTCCCGGGCATCGCTGTGGCGGAGGTGCTGCAAAATCGCGGACACGAAGTGATGCTGTTGGTTTCCGAAAAAGATATCGACGCGGTGGCGCTTTCCGGCCGGACGAATTTCCAAGTCGAAAAATTACCGACGGTAGGGTTGCCTTCGCCATTTTCACCGGCGTTTTTTGGGTTCACTCGCCGGTTTGTTGAAAGCTTATCACTTTGCCGATCGATCTATCGCAAGTTCAATCCGCACGCCGTTCTGGGCATGGGCGGGTTCACTTCCACCGCGCCAGTCCTGGCGGGGCGATTCCGCGGCATAGCCACGTTTATTCACGAATCGAACGCCGTCCCTGGAAAAGCGAACCGTTGGACCGCGCGCCTGGTGAATGCCGTTTTGCTCGGTTTCCAAGAATGCGCGCCGTTTTTTCCGAAAACCCGAACCGAAATCACCGGCACACCGGTTCGCACCGAACTGGTGCCTTTGGACCGCGCAGATTCACGGCGGAAACTCGGATTGCAGGAGGATCTGCCCACACTGCTGGTAATGGGGGGCAGCCAGGGCGCCAGCGGAATTAATCAGGCCCTAATCAAAGCGCTGCCGTTTTTGCAAGGTATGCCGCTCCAGGTCATCCACCTTTCCGGCAGGCGGGATGAACGCCTGGTTGCAGACAACTATCGCCGGGAAAATGTCCCTGCTTATATCGGTGCGTTTCATCATCAGATGGAGGAAGTGTACAGCGCCGCTGATCTGGTCGTTGCGCGAGCCGGCGCGGCCAGCCTGGCAGAGTTCGCTGCCTTTTCGTTGCCCGGCATCCTGATTCCGTTTCCATACGCCACGAATGATCATCAAACGCGCAATGCAGAAATCTACGCTCACGCTGATGCGGCAATTCTTCTGAGGCAGTCGGACCTCTCTGGCGAATCGCTCGCGCGCAACATCCGCGAGTTGATGGAAAACCCGCAGCGGCTGCAACAAATGGCAGCGAATTGTGCACGTCTCGCGCCGAACGACGCAGCTGGTCGCGTGGCGAACACGATGGAGAAATATACGACTCATGAAGCTCACGTCTGAAGCAACTGCCGCGTGCGCTGATTCTCCGCGCAAAGAATTTCGGCACCCTGATGCGTTGCCAGACCTGTCGCGATTTCTGACCACCGAACAGCGCCGGATTCACCTCGTCGGTGTTGCAGGAAGCGGCATGAGCGGTCTTGCCGGGCTTCTCATCGAGCTGGGACACGCCGTGAGCGGCTCGGACAAGGTTACCACGACAGAGACGGAGCGACTGCAACGGCTCGGTCTCCGCTTTCATGAACAGCATCTCGCGGAGCATGCAGACGCTGTGGACCTTGTTGTTTTTTCCTCCGCGATTAAAGACGACAATCCAATTCTCTTAACCGCGCGCAGTCGCGGGAAACCGCTGTTCCGTCGCGCGGAAGCCGTCGCCGCGATTATGCAGGCCAAGCGCGGCATCGTGATCGCCGGAATGCATGGCAAGACGACCACGTCTTCGATGACGGCACATGTACTTCGTGAAGGCGGACTGCATCCATCACACTATGTAGGCGCTGAAATTCCAATTCTCGGAACCAACGCCTTTTGGAATCCGCGCGGCGAATATTTCGTTGCGGAAGGCGACGAGAGTGATGGCACGTTGCGCTGCTTTCATCCCGAACACGCAGTTATTCTAAACATCGAGGAAGAGCACCTCGATTTTTATCCCGATCTCGCGGCCATCGAAAAAGTGTTTGAGCAGCTGATCGATCAAACCAGCGGAAGCGTTCTCTACAACGTTGATGATCCGAACACTGCGCGATTGTGCCGAAAGCATAAACGCGTAGTCTCCTACGGATTTTCTGAGCACGCGCATTACCGTGGAGCCGACGTCGAGCTGCGGAATTTTGGTTCGTCCTTTTTAGTTGTTCGGCGCGGTGAGAAACTCGGACAGGCGACTCTTAATGTCCCCGGAGAACACAACGTCCATAATGCACTTGGAGTAATCGCGCTGGCTTGCGAGCTTTCTATTCCGTTTGACAAGATCACCGCGTCCCTTCGGAAATTCGAGCATGCGCGCCGCCGGTTCGAAATCAAATACGCGAGCGACAAGTTTCTGCTTGTCGACGATTACGCGCATCATCCGACAGAAATTCGGGCCACGCTTCGCACAGCGAAATTGATCGGACGGCGGCGTCTCCTTACGATGTTTCAGCCGCATCGTTTCTCACGAACGAAAGCGTTGTGCCGCGAATTTGGCAGCGCCTTCGACGATGCCAACCGAGTTGTGATCACCAATGTATATCCTGCCAGCGAGCCTGCGATTCCTGGAATCACAGGTCGGACTATTGTCGATGAAATCGTGCGACACGGCCATCGAGGGGTCAGTTATCAGCCACGTTTGAAATCGGCGCATCGTGATGTGGGGAATATGCTGGAGGCTGGCGATCTCGTTTTGAGTCTTGGCGCCGGCAACATCCACGAACAACTGGAAATCCTCGCCGCGGATCTCGTGATCGCCGAGAAACTAAGAGCGATTGTGGGCGAGGAAGGTGAGGTCCGCCTTTACGAGCCGCTCTCGAACCATACGACGCTGCGCGTTGGCGGTCCCGCGCAGTTTTGGGTCGAGCCGCGGACCGAAAAGAGCTTTGCGGAACTCATTCGCTTTTGCCGCGATGAACATCTGCCTCTGTTCGCAATCGGTCGCGGGTCGAACCTTCTCGTTCGCGACGGCGGCATTCGTGGCGTGGTGGTTCATCCGCGGGGCGGCGAATTCGAGAAAATCGAGGTGAACGGGTGCGAAATCACCGCAGGCGCCGGCGTAAAATTGAGGCAGGCGGCTTACGCCGCGCGGGCAGCAAATCTCGGCGGGCTGGAATGGATGGAAGGAATTCCGGGCACAGTCGGCGGCGGACTGCGCATGAATGCCGGCGCGATGGGCGCGCAGACTTTCGAGAAGGTCTCGCGTATTCGTTATCTTGACGCCGAAGGAAATCCGCATGTCAAGAACCGCGACGAGTTGGAAGTTTTTTATCGGCGGTTCCCATTGCTCGAAAAGAACTTTGCAATTTCTGCATCGTTCCGAGGGAAACCAGCCGAGCGCCAAGAAATCGATACACGTTTGCGCGAATCGCAGGAGAAACGCCGCACTACGCAGCCGGTCGCCAAAAGCGCAGGCTGCATTTTCAAGAATCCTGCCACCATTCCAGCCGGCAAATTGGTGGACGAATTAGGGCTGAAGAACTCGCGTGTCGGAAACGCGCGCGTGTCGCGTGTGCACGGCAACTTTATTGTGAACGACGGGGACGCAACAGCAGCGGAGGTACTCGAGTTGATTGATGAGATCAAGAGTGTCGCACGGAAAGAGCGCGGGATCGAGTTGCAGACCGAAGTGGAAATTGTGGGCGAACCAGAATGACAACACGCGAGGGGTTACCAAAGAAAATTGCTGCGCTCATGGGGGGACCAGGATCAGAGCGCGACGTTTCGCTCGCGACCGGACGAGGTGTAGCGAAAGCGCTACGATCGTTAGGCGCCGAAGTGGTGGAAATCGATGTTCGGAACGAAAATTTCCAACTGCCGGGCGACGTCGATCTCGCGTTCATCACCATTCACGGGACCTTCGGTGAAGATGGTCAGATTCAGAAGATTCTGGAAGGTCGTGGCATCGCTTACACCGGTGACGGCGTCGAAGGAAGCCGGAATGCGTTCGACAAAATTCTGTCGAAAGAAAAATTTCTCGAACACAAGATTACGACGCCGGAATGGGAAGTGATCGACGCGGGCCGGCGTCCGAAGATGACCGTCCCGCTGGTGGTGAAACCGGCGCGCCAGGGTTCGACTGTGGGTGTCGTCATCGTCAAAAACGAAGGCAACCTTGATGGGGCGATGAAAGAAGCTACAAAGTACGATCGCAAATTGCTGGTGGAAAAATTTGTGTCTGGCCGCGAATTGACGATAGGTATCCTCGGTGATCAAGCCCTGCCGATTATTGAAATAATTCCAAAGGGCGGTTTTTACGACTTCAATACCAAGTACCCGTTCCTGAATCCAGCGGCTGGCGCGAGCGCGCAGCACGTTTGTCCGGCAAACATCGACGCGACATTGACGAAGAAAATTCAGGAACTGGCGCTCCGGGCGTTTCGCGCTCTCGGCCTGAGGGTTTACGCGCGCGTCGATGTAATCCTCTCGGACACCGGCGAACCGTTTGTGCTGGAAGCCAATACGATTCCAGGAATGACAGAAACGAGTCTGCTCCCGGAGGCCGCTGCGGTTGCGGGCATCGGTTATGCAGATCTTTGCGCGCGGATTATCGCTCTTTCCCGCCTTCGCCAAGGCCGGAGCGCGCCGCTGCGGGCCACAACACAAGGCAAATGATGAGCTTTCGCCAAAGAACGCCCCGATCGCGCAATCGGCGACTGTCCAATGTGCGGCAACGTCGGCAGCAACACCTGCTCGATGTGAAGGTTCGTTCCCGCCGAGCGACCCAGCACCGCATTTGGAGTGCGATGGGCGTGCTATGGAAGGTAGCTCTGCTGGTGATTTTGTGCGTGGCCGCCTACGCGGGTGCGCGAGAAGCTGCGAAACGCCTTTTCTTCGAAAATCCAGATTACCACGTTCAAACAATCGAATTGCAGAGTGACGGTACTCTCCAGCGTGAGCAGGTACTAAAGGCAGCCGATCTGCATGAGGGCGCAAACATCTTCAGCGTGAACCTGGCGAGGGTGCGCGATCGCATACGGGAGCTTCCCCAGGCGGACGAAGTTGAGGTCGTGCGAAAGTTACCCAGCGAAATCGACATCCGTATTGTGGAACGAAAACCGGTAGCTTGGATCACCAGCGAAAAGGAAATCACTGATCCATTTGCGTCGGATGCTGCTTTTTTAGTGGGCGCGCGGGGTGTTTTAATGAAACAAAAAAAATTGCTGCCTGAGTATTTAGGATTGCCTCTGATCGTAGGATGCTCCGGTGAATCGCTCGAAGCGGGAAAAACTCTCGAATTACCTGAAGCAATGACAGCGCTTGCGTTGCTGCGTCTCACAGAGAGCAGCTTTTTGCAAACACGGTTTCAGATTCGGGAAATCGACATTTCGAAAAATTATTGTCTCCTGGTCACCGACAAGAATCGCAGTCGCGTCATGTTCGGTTTGAACGATCTCGAGGAGCAACTGCGGCGGCTGCAAGTGTTCCTTGATTACTGTGACAACACCAAACAGGAGCTGGAAACGTTGAACCTGGTCGCGCAACGCAACATTCCCGTGACGTTCACCAGTCCGGCGGCGGCCGTAATCAACGACACACTGGAGCCAGCCGTCGAGCCGCGGATCATGAAAGCAATCCCAGTGCATGCGCCGGAAAACCGGGATCACCAGGACTCCGGCACACAACAAACTGGATCCTCAACGCCGAAATCGCGCGCTGGTTCTCTGCCCCGGCCCAGAGCAATTCGTAACCAACAAAAGAAAGCCGAGTAAAAAATGGCGAACAATAACCTGATGGTCGGTCTCGAGATCGGAACCTCCAAGATCTGCGTGGTTGTCGGAGAGAGCCGACCCGATGGCACCCTCAAAATCCTAGGCGTAGGCCAGGCACCATCGCGCGGCGTGCGCAAGGGGGAGATTGTTGACTTTGAAACGGCAATGAAATGCGTGCACGAGGCAGTCGTCGATGCCGAACAGAAAAGCGACGTAATGATCAAGAGTGTTTACGTCGCTGTCGCCGGCTCGCACCTACAGAGCTTTAACAATCGCGGATGCGTGATGCTGCCAGAGGACCGCGATGAGATTGATGAGCAGGATGTGGAGGACGTAAAAACTAATGCGCGCGAGGTGAGCATCCCTGCGCAAAACGCATTCCTGCATTCTGTCATTCAACATTATCAGGTCGACGGACAGCAGGGCGTGCTGAACCCGGCCGGGATGCTCGGGCAAAAACTGGAAGCTGATTTTCACATTATCCACGGCGTGCGCACACGTATTCAAAACACGATTCGGTGCGTGAAAGAACTGCCGCTGGACGTCGAAGACGTCGTGTTTAGCGGGCTCGCTTCGGCGCAGGTCGTGCTCACCCAGCACGAAAAAGACCTGGGCGCTCTCGTGATCGATATGGGCGGCGGAACGACTGATTATGTTTTGTACTCGGAGGGCGCGGTCAGACAAAGCGGTTGTCTGGCCGTGGGCGGCGACCACATTACGAATGACATCTCGATGGGTCTGCGCATTCCGATGGCGCGCGCGGAAAAATTAAAAAACGAAGAGGGCAGCTGCGTTCTGGGAAATTCTCTGCCTGGCGAAATGATTTTGCTCAAGGACGATTCGGGTTTTGCGGGAAAAGAGATCGAGCGCGAAACGCTGAATACAATCATTCATCTGCGTCTGCACGAAGCGTTTGACTTACTCAAGCGCCGACTCGAAGAGGAGCCCTATCTCGGTTATCTGGGCGCCGGCATTTTTATCACCGGCGGATGCAGTCTTTTGAACGGTATCGACCATCTTGCGGGGGAGATTTTCGAAGTACCGGCTAACCTGACGCATGCACAGGCGGCATGGGGCGTGACGTCCGCAGTGGAAAACCCCCAGTTCTCGACCGCGATCGGCTTGGTCAAGTTCGCGCAGGTGATGCACACCGACCGGCCGGCTCGAGGGTTTAGCCGGATCCTTGGAAGACTTTTCAGCGGAAAACGATGACAACGAAAAGAAATTCGGGTAGGGCGCGACCGCCGGGCGCGCCGCAAACGCTTAATCCCGGACGGCCCGGCGGTCCGTCCCTACCATGACATGATTCAGCTTAACAAGAACTACAGTCTCCCGGAACGTCTGGCAGAGTTTATTCCGATCAAAATCGTCAGCGTGGGCGGAGCCGGCTTAAACGCGCTCGACCGCATCGTGCTTGACGGATTGGAGAGAGCCGACGTGGTCGCCATCAACACCGATGTGCAGTCACTGACCAGTTCAGTCGCTACCCGCAAAGTGCAACTGGGCCGTAACGTGTCACGTGGTTTGGGTGCGGGCGGCGACCCCGATGTCGGCTATCAAGCAGCCTTGGAATCGGCCGACGAAATTCGCGAAGCCCTGACTGATTCTCGTGTGATTTTCGTTTGTGCAGGACTCGGTGGTGGCACGGGATCAGGTGCGGCGCCGTACGTTGCACAAGCGGCCCGTGAAGCCGGCGCACTGGTCATAGCTTTTGTGACCCTTCCATTTGGATTCGAAGGCAAACGGCGCAACGGGCAGGCGCGCGAAGCGCTGGCGCGGCTCAGCGAGTTTGCCCACGCGGTGGTCTGTTTCGAGAACGATCGAATGGGTGATCTGACTCCGCCGCAGGGAGGAATTCATCAGGCCTTCGCGATGGCGGATATCACCATCAGCCAAAGCGTACGATCGATTGTGAATCTTATCCAGCGGCCGGGACTCATTCGCATCGGCTTCGATGACCTGCTCGCGGCTTTGAGCACACGTAACAGCCGTTGCTTGTTTGGCTATGGCGAATCCGATTCAGGCAATCGCGCGCACGATGCGCTCACGCAGGCGCTGAAAAATCCATTGATGGATCGTGGACGAATGCTGGCAGACGCACAACATGTGCTGGCACAGGTGGCTGGCGGCCCAGCCATGACGCTCTCCGAGGTCGAAATCCTGATGCAAGAACTCGGGCGTCACGTTAGCGATCAGACGCAAATTCTTTTTGGCGCAGTCGTGGATCCAAGGCTCGGAGACCGACTGAGCGTCACCATCATCAGCTCGCTCTCGGCAGAAGAGGAAGCAGGCTTGCTGCAAACGCCTTCCGCGCCGAGCAGCGCTGCCGCAGCGTTCCCAGTTCGAGAACGATACCAAACCGCAGCAGCTGAACCTGAAATTCAATCTGAAGAACCGACTGTCGAAGTTCAACCTCTCGAGGAAACGATTCCGTTCGAAGAATCTGTCGCGGCTGAAGCGGCACCATTCGCAACATCCATCTCCACCGAAGCACCGGTTGTGCCCACTCACAATGGAGAGCCTGAGCTTCCCGTAATCAAGCCGCAGGACAAATCGCTCGCATCCAAGGAAGAAAAAGCGTCCAGCGAAAAAGTAGCAACCCCGGCTAAGCAGGAAGTCCTGCAATTTGAGCCCGTGACGCGCGGTCGTTTTGAAAAGAGCGAACCGACAATCATCGAAGGTGAAGATCTGGATGTCCCGACGTATCTGCGGAAAAACATCAAGCTGAAGTGACGCGTCGCAGTGGCGGAAACGTTAAATCGTTACACCGTTACATTGGTCTGTGCTTCGGCGGTCGAATGATTCAACGAATTAGTAGGGGTTACCCTACTTCTTCATGAGTTCCAGCACGGCGACGGTCATTCCGATAATGGCCGTGCGGATCGTTGGTTCGGGAACCGGGGCAAACTTGCTCGAATGCAGGGTCGGCAATTCCTTCCCCCTCTGTTTGGACTCCGCGATCTTCGCCGGCTCGACTGCTCCGAAGTGAAAATTGACCGCCGGAATGGAGTGGTCCGGCAGGTTGTATTCGGAAAAGTCTTCACCACCCATCACAGGATCGATCATCTCGACGCTTTCGTCGCCTAATGACTTTTTCCAAACAGCCACAAGCCGCTTCGTGAGTTCGGGATCGTTGTACATCGCAGGCGCAACGAAATCTTTGGACACGCTTACAATCGGAGCCAAATCCGGCGGTATTCCAGCGGCTGCCGCGCAGCCTTTTGCAATGCGGTCGATATCTGCAAGCACGCGCTGACGCACGTCGGGTTTATATGTGCGTACCGTAAGCTGCATCTTCACTTCATCCGGAATAATGTTGTGTTTGGTTCCTCCATGAATTGATCCCACGGTGATAACAACGGGATCGAGCGGATTATTTCCACGGCTTATGATGGTCTGCCACGCATTGATGATTTCGGCTGCGAGGACGATCGGGTCCTTTGTCTTGTGTGGATAGGCGCCGTGACCACCGATGCCTCGGACGGTGACATCGACTGAATCGACGTTCGCGGACGCGTAACCTTCCGTTACAGCAATGTGTCCAGTTTGAACATCGGCTTTGTCATGAAAACCAAGCGCGAAATTCGGTTTTCCGAATCGGTCGTAGAGTCCGTCTTTGAGTAAGGCGCGTGCGCCAGTGCCAATCTCCTCTGCTGGTTGCGCAACGAACACAATCGTACCGTGCCACTGACCTTTTAACTTTCCGAGAGCGCGCGCGGTGCCGATGAAGGCCGCAATGTGTACGTCATGCCCGCAGGCGTGCATTACGTGGACGTCCTTACCCTCATCGTTTTTGACCACGACCTTGCTGGCGTACGGCAAACCAGTCTCTTCTTCAACAGGCAACGCATCCATGTCCGTGCGCACAAGCACCGTCGGCCCGTCGCCATTCTTCATCACTCCAACCACTCCGTAAGCCTTGAGCTTGGAGTTTTCATATTTTCCGAAATGCTCTGTGACCTGGCAGCCCGCCGCGCGTAATTCTTTCGCGACTAACGCGGCGGTTCGCTCCTCATATCCGGATAATTCAGGGTGACTGTGAAGGTCTTTGTAGATCGTCAGCAGCGACGGCAATTCCGCATCGGCAAGTGATTGCGGGGTTTGCTGCGCCGCGAGTTTCGATGTTGCGCCGATGAGTAGCAACGAGATTAGAAGGCGCGTGTGCATGCACGCTTATAGCAGATGGCGTCACTGAGTGCACACGAAGCTTGATTGTGCCGCTATTTACGTCTAACAACAGCAACCAAGCGCATGCAGGTCAAATCGGCTGCTTCATTACCAGGACACGTCGAAGTGCTCGGTCACGTCACGCCCGCGTTTGGGGAGGTTCTCACCCCGGATGCACTCGCCTTTGTAGCGAAGCTTCATCGAACGGTCCGGGATCAGCGGGCGAAATGCCTGGCGCGGCGACAGGATCGCCAACGCGCGCTCGATGCCGGCGATTCGCTCGATTTCTTGGCAGAGACGAAACACATCCGCGAAAGCAACTGGACTTGCGCGCCGATTCCGCCCGACCTGCGCGATCGCCGCGTCGAGATCACCGGGCCGACCGATCGCAAGATGATCATCAACGCGCTCAATTCCGGCGCCAAAATGTACATGGCCGATTTCGAAGACGCGAACTCGCCTACGTGGCGAAACATGGTCGAAGGCCAATTGAATTTGCGCGACGCAGTGCGGCGCACGATCACGTTTACCAACCCCGACGGCAAAGAGTATCGACTCGGAGAAAGACTCGCCGTGTTGCTGGTGCGGCCGCGCGGATGGCATTTGCCGGAAAAACATTTGCTCGTGGACGGCGAACCGGTTGCGGGCGGGCTATTCGATTTCGGCCTGTTCTTTTTTCACAACGCGCACGAACTGATCACACGCGGCACGGGTCCGTATTTTTATTTGCCGAAGATCGAGAGTCACCTCGAGGCGCGCATCTGGAACGACGTGTTCAATCTCGCGCAGGACGAGCTCCAGATTCCGCGCGGCACAATTCGCGCCACAGTCCTTATCGAGACTATTCCGGCTGCGTTCGAAATGGACGAGATCCTCTACGAATTGCGAGAGCATTCAGCCGGCCTGAACTGCGGTCGCTGGGATTACATTTTTTCCTGCATCAAGCGGTTCCGAAACAAACCGGACTTCATCCTGGCCGACCGCGCGCTGATCACGATGACGACGCATTTCATGCATTCGTATTCGTTGCTCTGTATCAAAACCTGCCATAGACGGAACACGTTCGCGATGGGCGGAATGGCGGCGCAGATCCCGGTGAAGAACCATCCGGCGGCGAATGACGACGCGTTCGCCAAGGTGCGCGCCGACAAAGAACGCGAGGCTCGCGACGGGCACGACGGCACATGGGTCGCGCATCCTGGCATGGTACAACTGGCGACGGAGGCATTCGATGCGGTAATGCCTCAGCCGAACCAGATCGATCGGAAACGCGATGATGTCGATATTACTCCAAAGGACTTGCTCGAATTTGGTCCTAACGAACCGATCACGGAAACGGGGCTTCGGACAAACATCAATGTGGGCGTGCAATACCTCGAGGCGTGGCTGCGCGGCCACGGCGCCGTGCCACTGTTCAATTTGATGGAGGACGCGGCCACGGCGGAGATTTCGCGCGCGCAAGTGTGGCAATGGATTCGCCATCGGCACGGCGTGCTGAACGATGGACGGAAAGTCACCAAAGAGATGTTTCGGGCCGTGTTAAACGAGGAATTATCAAAGGTGAAACGGTTCCCTGGTGACAAGTTTGACAGCGCTCGTGAGCTGTTCGACAACATCACGACTGCCGATAAGTTTGCCGAATTTTTGACTCTCCCCGGTTATGGATACCTCGACTGATCAACGGCGGGCGGCGGGTTTTTGGACGCCGAGTCGCTGGCAAGGTATCCGGCGCACGTATTCGCCGGCCGACGTGGCCCGGTTGCAGGGCAGCGTCGTTCCCGAGCACACGTTTGCGCGGCGCGGTGCGGAAAAATTGTGGCACCTGCTTCACACCGAACCGTTCGTCGCCGCGCTTGGAGCGGCCACCGGCCAGCAAGCCGTGCAACAAGTGCGCGCCGGCTTGAAAGCAATTTACGTGAGCGGGTGGCAAGTCGCAGCGGATGCAAACGTAACCGGCCAAACGTATCCCGATCAAAGTTTGTATCCGGCGAACAGCGTCCCTGCCCTGGTGAAGCGGATCAATCAAGCGCTCCAGCGCGCCGACCAAATCGCGCATGCCGAGAATAAAAGCGATTCGCCTTCGGAAACCCTTAGCGAAACAGACATCGACTGGTTTGCCCCGATTATTGCCGATGCCGAAGCCGGATTCGGCGGGACTCTCAACGTTTTCGAATTAGTGAAAGCGGTGATCGAAGCCGGCGCGGCCGCGGTTCACCTTGAAGATCAGCTCGCGAGCGAAAAAAAATGCGGTCACATGGGCGGCAAGGTTCTCGTGCCGACGCGCACCGCGATTTCGAACCTAACCGCTGCGCGACTTGCCGCCGATGTATCGAACGTCCCAACGATTCTGATCGGGCGCACGGATGCGGGCAGCGCGGCGCTTCTCACCAGCGATTTCGACCCACGCGACGGCGAGTTTCTCACAGGCGAACGATCACCCGAAGGATTGTTCCGCGTCCGCTGCGGCATCGATCAAGCGATTGCCCGCGCGCTGTGTTACGCGCCATTTGTCGATCTGCTCTGGTTTGAAACGTCAACGCCCGATTTGGTTGAGGCGAAAAGGTTCGCCGATGCCGTTCACGAACAATTCCCAGGCAAACTGCTCGCCTACAACTGTTCGCCCTCCTTCAATTGGAAGGCGAAACTGGACACCGCGGCCATCGCGAAATTTCAGCGCGAGCTCGGCGCCATGGGCTACAAGTTTCAGTTCGTCACGCTCGCCGGCTTTCACACGCTCAACTACAGCATGTTCATGCTAGCGCGCGCGTATCGCGATCGCGGAATGGCCGCGTATGCGGAATTGCAGGAAGCGGAATTCGTCGCGGAGAAGCGCGGCTACACCGCTACGAAACATCAGCACGAGGTCGGTGCCGGTTATTTCGACGAAGTTGCGCGTGTGATCGCCGGAGGCGAATGCTCAACCGCCGCGCTCGCCGGCTCTACCGAAGCAGATCAGTTCCGGTGAATCCCCTGCTTTTGCCGGTCTCCCCTCCTTTAACGGACAGCCGGCTGGCCGCGCTTTGCGCTGAGGAAATTTGCACCGCGTTTCGGCGATACGAACACGCTTTCGACGCGATCACGCGCCGCGCGCGCGAGCGCTTTTTAGCGCGCGATTGGCGCGGCAGTTTCGATGACGCCGCGGAGCGGCTGCGTGTTTACTCGCAGACGCTCGACCAAATCGTCCCCCGCATTGCCGATCTTATGCAAGACCGACTGTACGAGCGGCAAGTCTGGAGCGCCATCAAGGCGGTGTATTCATCGCTGATCTGCCGGCTCGTCAGATGGGAAATCGCGGAGAGTTTTTTTAATTCATTAACGCGCCGGGTCTTTGCGACCGAAGGTGTCGATCAGGCAATCGAATTTGTGGACAGCGATTTCGATACTCCGCCGCAAAACGGGATCGAAGATATTCGTCGCAGTTATTCCGGCCGGGATTTGCGCGAGCTGATCTGCCAACTCCTTACCGACGAAGCCGCCGCCGGATTTGCGCGTTGGCGCTGGAATGACTTGGAACGCGCCGCCGGAATCGCTGCCGAACGGATCCAAAAGATGTTCTCTCGATCGGAGGAATACAGGGTCGAGATTGTTGCCACCGTTTTCTATCGCGCTCGCGGCGCGTACATCGTGGGCGCAGCGCAATCGAATGGATCAACAATTTCAATCGCGTTTTGTTTGCGTCATCCTGACGAGCGCGGAATCATGCTCGATGCGCTCCTGCACGGCGAAGCCGATCTGGCAATTCTGTTTTCCTATACCCGTGCATATTTTCGCGTGGAAGCGCCCTCGCCATTCGAGCTCGTTCGGCGTTTGCACGAATTGATGCCGAATAAACGGCTGGCGGATCTTTACAACGCGACCGGATTCAATCGACATGCCAAGACCGAGTTCTACCGCGATTTTGTTCGGCATCTTCAGAATTCGACTGATCGGTTCGTTCCGACCGAAGGCGCGCGCGGCATGGTGATGCTCGTCTTCACGCTGCCGAGTTACGATGCGGTGTTCAAAGTGATCCGCGACCATTTCGAGCCACCGAAGGAAAACGATCGCGCCGATGTGATGCGGCGTTACCGGATCGTTTTCGAACACGATCGCGCCGGACGGCTGGTGGAAGCACATGAATTCGAGCATTTGCGCATCAGACGCGAGCGATTCGATCCGGCGCTGCTCAGACAACTGCTCAGCGAAGCGCGCGAGACTGTCAGGGTCGACAATCAGGGCTTGATCATCAAGCACGCATACGTTGAACGACGTGTCCGGCCATTGAATATTTTTCTGGCCGAGGCGCAGGATAATTCCGCGATCTCGGCGACATGCGACTACGCGCAAGCCATCAAAGATCTTGCCGCTTCGAACATTTTCCCCGGCGATCTGCTCACCAAAAATTTCGGCCTCACGCGCCGCCGTCGCGTGGTGTTCTATGATTACGATGAACTCTGTTTTTTGACGGAGTGCAATTTTCGCGATCTGCCGCAGCCGAAAACCTACGAAGAAGAACTCGCCGCTGAGCCATGGTTTACCGTGCGCGACAATGACATTTTTCCCGAGGAATTCCTGAACTTTCTCGCGTTCCCGAAAGCTGCTCGCAAAGTCTTACTGGATCAACATGGCGAACTGTTTCGCCCTGATTTTTGGCGCGCAATCCAACAGAACCTCCGCGCGGGCGAGCTACCGGAGATTTTTCCCTACACGCAGGAACGCCGGCTGGCGGATTGAATATTTATCGTTCTGATCTGAGTTGAGGAATCTCCATTTTGGTTCAGTAGGAGATGACTCGACTTCGTTCGGTACGACAGAATGTTGTAACCATGGAATTTGAAAAGAACACGCTGCTCTTCGGCGCGGACCGGACGCCGCGGATTGTGGCCGTCGAGTTGGGCGAAAGCGGCACAGTGCGCGTACACCGCCGCGAAACCGATGGATCGACAGTCACCGACGTTGAGCCATTTCATCCATTTGTATGGGCCGACTCGGACGTGGTCGATCTTGGTATCGAGACGGAGAAACTCCGGGGCGATCTAAAGTACGGCTGGCTCATCACAGTCGATAGCTGGAAGGAATTGATTGCGCTTCGCAATGGGCTCAAGAACGCCGGTCGCGATTTCTTCGCGTTGACCGACCCAATTCAGCATTATCTCACCGCAAGTGGACGCACCTTGTTCAAGGATTTGCCGTCCGAGGAGCTAAAACGGATGCAACTCGAAATGCTCGCTGTAGCCGGGGGCGGTGACCGCGGCAACACCGATCACGTCATGAGCATCGCTGTCTCGGACAACACCGGGTGGGAAGAATTGATAATCGTCGATCCGAACAACGTAGAAGAATCGGAGAGAAACGCGCTCAGGCGACTCACCGCACTCATCAAAGAACGCGACCCGGATGTAATCGAAGGCCACGATTTGTTTCGCGCGCATCTGCCGCTGCTTGTCGCGCGCGCAAAGAAGCTGAAAACCAAGCTGGATTGGGGACGCAATGGCGGCTTTCTGCGCTCGCGTCCGTCACGGCTGCAAATTGCCGAAAAGACTATCGACTACCCGAAGTTCACAATCGATGGTCGCCATTTCGTTGACACATTTTTGCTGGCTCAATTTTACGACGTCGGCATGCGTTCTCTGGCCGGGTTCGAGCGCACGGATGTCGCCCGACATTTCGAACTCTGCGATAGCGAACAGATTTCAGGACTTGCCGGGAAGGAATTGGAACGCGCGTACCTAAGCGATTCAGAAATGTTCCGGCGACGTGCGCTATGCGGTGTTCGCGAAACGCACGCTTTATCGGATCTCCTGAGCCCGAGCTACTTCATTCAGGCGCAAATTTTTCCTTATAATTATCAAGACGTGATCGTACGCGGCAACGCCACGCGCATCAACGCGCTCTTCCTGCGCGAATATTTTCGGCAACGCCATTCCATTCCCGAATTGCCGATGCCGCGCGCGTTCGAAGGCGGTTACACGGACATCTTTTTGACCGGTGTGGCGCGCGACGTCTGGCATTGCGATGTCGCCTCGCTTTATCCGTCTATCATGCTGCAGTTCGACTGCTTCCCCGCAACGGATGAGCTGCAAATCTTTCGGCATTTACTCACAGATCTCCGCAACTTCCGGCTCGAAGCTAAAGCAAGAATGCGGGCGGAACAGAATCCCGCCAGACAACATCATCTCCAGGCGTTGCAAAATACGTTCAAGATTCTGCTCAACAGCTTCTACGGTTATCTTGGATTCGCGCAGGGACATTTCGCGGACTTTGACGCCGCCGCGCGTGTCACGCAGATCGGGCGCGATCTGCTGAAGAAAATGATCGACTGGCTCAACGCACAGGGCGCACAGGTGATCGAGGTTGATACCGACGGAATTTATTTCGTACCACCTTCTTCTGTGGAGGCAGGCGTATCGCCTGTAAAACCGAAACCCCACGCAGCCGGCGCCGCTGCTACTACAGAAAATGAGATCGAGGAGCTGCAAAGCGGTCTTGCTGCGGAGTTGCCCGCCGGGATCGACGTCGAAATCGACGAGCGATTCGATGCGATGCTCAGTTACAAAGCGAAAAATTACGCGCTTCTCACGAAAGACGGCGACGTCATCATCAAAGGCGGCGCGCTGAAGTCCCGTGGACTCGAAAAATTCCAGCGCGTTTTTCTGGAGGAAATGATCAGAATGATCATGCAGGGCAAATCGGAAGCGATTGGCGATCTTCGAAACGAATTCGAGGGAAAAATTCGGAACCGGGAATGGCACATCGACATGCTGATGAAGACCGACACGCTCCAGGATTCACTCGACAAATATCGGGCCAAGATCGCCGGCTCAGCGCGTAATCGTGCCGCTGCATACGAGCTCGCCCTTGCCAGCGGTCGCAACTACAGATCGGGCGATCAGATTAGCTACTACATCAAAGCGACACCGAAAAAAGTTCCTGCATACGAAGCCGCTAAACTCGCCAGCGATTTTGACGCCGAAAATCGCGATGAAAATATCGATTACTATCTGGCCAAGCTCGACGATCTGATGAAGAAATTCGGTGGGCTGATCACAACAAAATCGACACCAAAACAGGAAAACCTCGTATTAACATGAATAAGAAACTCCTCCTACTCTTGACAGCACTGGCGATTGCGACGCATTGCGGCAACGCAGCGACTGATGCTCACGCGGACATCAAAGCCGAAGTCACAAAGCGCCACGATGAGGCGGTGAAGCGGTTGCAGGACTGGATCGGGCAAGTGTCGATCGCGGCAGAGAACCGTGGATATCCGGAGGGCGCGGAGTCCATGGCGAAACTCGCGCGCGATGCGGGATTCCAGCAGGCGACGGTAATCAACACAGATGGCAAGCCCGGCGTGTTCGCGACGCTCGATGCCGGCGCGCAGAAAACAGTCGGGCTCTATTTCATGTACGATGTGAAACAGTTCGATCCGTCGGAGTGGTCGTCACCGCCGACCGAAGCGCGGATCGTGGACAAATTGCCGCTCGGGAAAGTGATGATCGGTCGCGGCGCTGTGAATCAGAAGGGACCGGAAGCAGCATTCCTCGCTGCGCTGCACGCGATTCGCGGGGCGGGGAAGAAGATGCCGGTGAATCTGGTGCTGGTCGCGGAGGGCGAGGAGGAGATCGGTTCGCCGCATATTCCCCAACTCGTTAGGCGTCCGGAAGTGCTCGAAGCGCTCAAGAAGTGCGTCGGCGTATTCATGCCGCACGCGACACAGGACCTCGACGGGATCGTGACCGTGAACCTCGGCTCGAAAGGCGTGATTGAGCTTGAGCTGGTATCGAGCGGCGAAAAGTGGGGACGCGGTCCGGCAAAGGACATTCACTCGTCGCTCAAGGCGATGGTGGACAGCCCGGCGTGGCATTTGGTCAAAGCGCTCGACACACTCGTATCCGCGGACGGCAACGTAATCATGATCGACAATTACCCGAAGCCGCTTCCGCTAAGCGCCGAGCAAAAAACGATGATCGAAAAAGTATCGAAGACGCGCAGTGAAACGCTGGCGAAAAAACAATACAGCGTGCAGCAT
>Ga0081455_10001531_pt1 | contig 28476 bp, 24 predicted proteins | sample TabmetS3T2R1_FD_70207 | JGI IMG/M metagenome (GOLD analysis project Ga0081455, IMG submission 70207) | Tabebuia heterophylla rhizosphere microbial communities from the University of Puerto Rico - S3T2R1 | ecosystem: Host-associated > Plants > Roots > Rhizosphere ... | reverse complement strand
ATGATTTTGCAAGCAAAAGTCTGCGCGCCCTGCTCAGGCCGGGCGGACCTCACTGCAGCGCAGCGTGTTGCCGCGCGGGAACAGACCGATTACGGTTATTTCTGCCAGGGCCGAAAGAAGCGGCTCCTGGATTTTTCACGCAGCCTGGATCATCCGTCTGCGCCGCAAGGTTCAGCCGGGGAGCTCCAGTCTGAGACGTCCAAACAGCGTGGCTCGGGGGGCCATACGCAATGGGAATTATCGTCGCTCTACTTCGTCTCATCAGCCTCGTCTTGATTGCCGGGGCCCTGATGGCTTTGGGTTATGATGCGTTCACGTGGTGGGGAGATCACTCCCACCAGCTCACCTCCGTTGTGGGGGTTGCGGACCTCACGGGTCAAAAGAGCCTGTTCGCGGGTTGGCCGGGTTTCGCGCAAACGATCCTGGCGTTTCCTGCTTTTCTCGTTCTCGGCACGGTGGGCATCCTGCTCGCCGTGATCAGCAAGCTCCTGTACCGCGACTAAGCCCAAAGAAGCTTTGAATCGGCGGCGCTCTCTGAAACGAGAGCGCCGCCGTTCAGGGTTTGGGCCGTCGCGTGAAAAACCGCACCACTCCCGGCATAAGCCGGTGCGCGCGGTGGTAGAAGCGCATCTCCCAACCCGGAATGACGAGAAACGGGTCGCCGGGCAGGCGATCGAGCAGATAGCGGGCCACGTCGGGCGCTTGCAAGATGTTTGCGCGCGCTTCCGCTGCGGCGACTGCCACAGGCTTCAGCACGTTTTCCCGCGCAAAGCCCGGCGTCTCCACAGCGGGCGGGCAGAAGCACGACACGCGCACGCCGCGGGTTTGCAGCTCGGATCGGAGCGCCTCGGAAAATCCCACGACCGCGAACTTGCTGGCGCAATAGCCGGTGAAACCGAACAGGCCAAGAAAGCCCAGGCCCGACGAGGTCGTCACGATGTGACCGCGCCCGCGGGCCACCATCGCCGGCACGAGCGCCCGCACCACGTGCAGCGTGCCGAAATGGTTGAGCTCCATCATCGCGCGGTGCTGGGCGAGATCGAGATCTTCGAAATAGCCGGGATGCGAAAAGCCGGCGCAGAGAATGGCGAAATCCGGCACGCCCTTCTCCGCCGACAAGCGAGAGATCTCACGGTCAACCGCGTCGGCGTCGCGCACATCGAACGCCGCCCAGCCAATGCTTTGATCGGAGCTTTTTCGGCGCGCCGTGACGCGCTCGGCCGCAACGGCCAACTTTGCCGGATCACGCGAGGTGATGACGACATGCGCCCCGCGCGCGGCCAGCTCCTCGGCGATCGCGAGGCCTATTCCCTCGGACGCGCCGACCACGAGTGCGCGTTTGCCGGCGTAGAAGGTCCGGCCGCCTGCCACGTCTTAAGCGAACGCGGACCAGACGTAATCGACGGTCTCCACCAACCGGTCGATATCGGCCTTGGTGTGGGTCGCCATGAGGCTGATCCGGAAGCGCTCCTTGGATTGGGGCACCGCCGGGAACTCGACCGAGTTCAGGAAGATGCCCTTCTCGTGGAACATCAGACTCGCTTTGCGGATGTCCATGGCCTGCGGCGTCTCGATGATGATGATCGCCGACGGGGTGTCGACCTTGAAGCCCCAGGGCAGCGCGTTCAGCTGCTGCGAGGCGTAAGCCACGTTGGCGCGCAAGTCGGTGAGCAGATGCCGCTCATTCTCGATCACGTCGAGCGCGGCATGCACGGCGGCGATCGTCTGAGGCGGCATCGCGGCGGAGAACATGTAAGAGCGCGCTGCATAGCGCATGAACTCGATAATCTCCTTCGAGGCGGCGATGAAGCCGCCATTGACCGTGAGCGCCTTGCTGAAGGTCGCCATCAGGACGTCGATCTCTGCGGCGACGCCGAAATGCTGGCCGGTGCCGCAGCCATGGCTACCCATCACGCCCGTGCCATGGGCGTCGTCCACGATCAGAATCGCGTTGTGCCGACGGCAGAGGGGGATAAGCTCGTCGAGCGGAGCCAGGTCACCGTCCATCGAGTAGACGCCTTCGACGCCCACGAACAGATCCTTGGTGCCGTCCTCGCGCGCCTTGGCGAGTTGCTTGTCGAGCTGATCGAGCCGGTTATGCGCAAAGCGGTTGGAGAAGACGCGCGCAAGCCTCAGTCCGTCCGTGAACGAGGCGTGGGAATATTCGTCGTAGAAGACCTTGCCCGCCGGCTGGGTCAGCGAGGCGACCACGCCGAGATTAGCGGCATAGCCGCTCGAGAAGATGAGGGCGGCCTCTTTCTTCTTCATGTGGGCCAACCGCTCTTCGAGCTGTTGGGTGATCTTGAGGTACCCGTTCAGGAACGGTGGGCCACCGATGCCGGAGCCATACTCGTCGAGAGACTGACGAACCTTTTCCTTGATGTAGGGATGATTGGCGAGGCCCAGATAATTGTTCGAGCCGAACATGAGCATCGGCACGATGTTGCCGGTGTAGGGATCCTCGACAAGGACTTCCCGCCCGGCCGGCGAACGGATCACGCGGTGATAGAAGACGCGCTGGCTGTCGGTTTCCTGCTTGATGATCTGGTACAGGCCGGAAACACGCTCTTCGAGGCTGAGCGAAGCCCCGCGGAAGAACTCGTAAATGACGTCGAAATTCTCACCAGATCGTATCGGCTGTTCCACGCGCAGTCCCCCCAGCGGGTCCGGTTTTCAGAGCGGGTCCCCGGACCCTCGCCCACACAATGGCAATACGATAGGACCCCTCCCCAGGCGCCGCCACGCGCCACGAGATGGTAAGGGGCAGCCCGGTGCTTGTAAGACCGCCACCGTCTTTCCCGCGACCGCTAACGTAATCTCACACAAAGAATTGATCCAGCACAGACATTTGCCCCCCTGTCAAACCAATCCAGCCCGGAATGTTTGACCCCGACACAGATGTTTAGCACCTTCGCGTAACGGAAGCACGACCCGCCCGTCTCGAACTGCGCTCAAAGCGCGGTGTTCCCGGCCGGTGGCGGCGTGAACTGTGGCAAATTAGTCGCAGGCCTTAGGGGACCGCTACGCGGGATTATGCCGCAGCGGACGAATCACGCGCCGTCAGGCGCTGAGGCAGCGTGATCGAGACCGTTGTCCCAACGCCCGGGGTGCTTTCGATCTCCATCCGACCGCCATGCAGCTCGGTGATCGCCTTGGCAAGAGGCAAGCCAAGTCCCACGCCCTGATATTTGGCGTTGTAGGACGAATTCACGCGATAGAACGGCTTTACCACCAAGGGCAGGTCCTCCGCGCGAATGCCGATGCCGGTATCGGTGATTCGGATCGTGACATGCGAGGCCGTGGTGGTGCAGGACAGGGTGACGGAGCCGCCCTTGGCGGTGAATTTCAAGGCATTGCCGATTAGGGCGGTGCACACCTGTCTGAGCTTGCGCGGGTCGGCATTGATCACCGGCCAGACAGAAGCGTCGCCCCGCAACGCCAGCCGCAGGTCGTTGCTCCTGGCCAGCGGAGCCAAGGCGCGGATCACCTGCGTCAACACCTCGCGAGTGTCTGTTTCCTCATATTGAAGCTCGAGCTTGCCGGTCTCTAGCTTGGTGAGATCGAGCATGTCATCGACCCGCGCCAGGAGATGGCGGCCGCTTTCAACGATGTGCTTGGCGTACTCGCGGTAGCTTGCTACCCCGACGGGTCCCATGATCTCGGTTTCGATGACTTCGCCGAAGCCGATGACGGCGTTGAGCGGCGTGCGCAACTCGTGACTCATGTTGGTGAGGAAATGCGATTTGGCGGTGCTGGCCTGCAGAGCCTCGTCGCGTTCCGTGGCGAGATCCGTCATGGCTTCCGTCAAGGCTGCCTCGCGCTGGCTCACGGCCGTGATCAGGCCGTCGAGCGCAATCCCCAGCTCCTCCAATTCTTTCGCGCGAGCCCCTTTGGGGGCGGGCGCATAATCTCCCGCGGCGATACGGTTCGCGATCGCCGCAAACGCTTCCATCGGCCGGCTGACGCCGCGTGCGATGACAATCGCTCCAACCACCGTGAGAATGACCGACATGCCGAGGATCAGGGCGACGGGCAGAAAGAGCGCCACACCGTCCAGAGCCCCCCCGGCGGTCAGCACATGATAGGTCATAGCCGCCGCAACGCCCTGTGCGGCGATGATCAGCACCAACAATGTAAGAGCCACGCGGCTGCGCAGACGCATGACCGGGACTGTAGGCAAAAAGAGTTAATAACCGCCTTGAAGCCATCAGGAAAAGCACTGAAGATACAGCGACAATCCTCTTCAAGAGTATGATCATCCATGACCTTTGAACGCATTCGTCTGGCCTTTGACGGCTCGGTCGCTGTTTTGAAGCTCGCCGATTCCGACACGCTCAATGCGATGTCGAAGAGCATGCTCGTGGAGATGGCGGCAGCGCTCGACCGCATCACGGATCCTGCGGCGGGCGTGCGTTGTGTCCTTCTCACCGGCGAAGGACGTGCATTCTGCTCGGGTGCCAATCTGACGGAGGCGGCGACGGGAGACTTCGAGGTCGGCGAGCTGCTCGATCGCTATTACCACCCGGCGCTGGAACGGCTTCGCGCGCTTGGTCGCCCACTCGTGACGGCCGTGAACGGGCCCGCCGTCGGCATCGGCATGAGCTTCGCGCTGATGGGAGATCTGGTTCTGGCGGCGGAGAGCGCCTATTTCCTGCACGCGTTCGGCCGGATCGGCCTCATCCCCGATGGCGGCTCGACATGGCTCCTGCCGCGACTGATCGGCCTTGCCCGTGCGCGGGAGCTGTCGTTTCTCGCGGAAAAGCTGCCTGCGCCCAAGGCTTTGGAGTGGGGCCTCATCAATCAGGTGCATCCGGACGATCAGCTGATGCCGCGCGCGCTGACGCTGGCGCACCAACTGGCGACGGGGCCGAGCGTGGCGCTGGGCCTCATGCACGGTCTTTATTGGGAGAGCCCCGATACGTCCTATGCGGATCAACTCGCGCGTGAGCGCGAGGCGCAAAAGAAAGCTGTCGACACCCGCGATTTCCGCGAGGCGGCGACGGCTTTTGTCGAAAAGCGGCCACCGAAGTTCGAAGGACGCTGACGACTAGAGCGTGATTGCTTGCGACCCAATTCCGCCAATCACTCGGTGTCATTGCCGGACTTGATCCGGCAATCCAGAGCCGCTTGCTCAGAGGGCTTGGCCTGGATCCCCGGGTCAAGCCCGGGGATGACAGCGGAGTGTGGGGTTCAATTGGGAATACCAGACGCTAGAGCCGCGTGCGGAACGCAGCCTCGGTTTTGGCCTTCACCTCATCCATGGTCACGCCCGGCGCGAGCGCGGTGAGCGTGAGCCCCCCGCCCTTCCGGTCGAGCTCGAATTCCGCGAGATCCGTGATCACGAGATCGACGACGCCCTTGCCGGTGAGCGGGAGGGTGCAGGCCTTGACGAGCTTCGACGCGCCGGACTTCTCGGTGTGCTCCATCACGATCACGACACGCTTGACGCCGGCCACGAGATCCATGGCGCCGCCCATGCCCTTCACCATCTTGCCGGGGACCATCCAATTCGCGAGATCACCATTCTCGGCAACCTGCATGGCGCCCAGGATCGACAGATCGATGTGGCCGCCGCGAATCATGGCGAAGCTGTCCGCGCTCGAAAAATAGCTCGAGCTCGCGAGCTCCGTGATCGTCTGCTTGCCCGCGTTGATCAAATCCGGATCGGCTTCGCCCTCATAGGGAAACGGCCCCATGCCGAGCATGCCGTTCTCGCTCTGCAAGGTGACCGTAAGGCCGTCCGGAATGTAGTTCGCGACAAGGGTCGGTATGCCGATGCCGAGATTGACGTAGAAGCCGTCCTTGAGCTCGCGGGCCGCGCGCGCCGCCATCTCTTCACGAGTCCACGGCATCACGCCACCTCCTTGCGCGGCCGCGTCGTCTCGCGCTCGATACGCTTCTCGTAATGGGCGCCTTGCAGAATGCGGTCGATATAGATCCCAGGCGTGTGAATCTGATCGGGATCGAGCTTGCCGACATCGACCAGCTGCTCCACCTCGGCCACCGTCTTCTTGCCGGCCGTCGCCATCATCGGATTGAAGTTCCGCGCGGTCTTGCGATAGACGAGATTGCCTTCGCGATCGCCTTTCCAAGCCTTGACGATCGACAGGTCGGCGACGAGCCCGGTCTCCATCACATAATTTTCGCCGTTAAAAACGCGAGTTTCCTTGCCGTCGGCTACGACGGTGCCGTAGCCCGTCTTGGTATAAAAGGCCGGAATGCCGGCGCCGCCTGCGCGAATGCGCTCGGCCATCGTTCCCTGCGGATTGAATTCGAGCTCGAGCTGACCGCCGAGATAGAGCTTCTCGAAGAGCTTGTTCTCGCCGACATAGGACGAGACCATCTTTTTGATCTGTCCATTCGCGAGCAAGACGCCGAGCCCGAAATCGTCGATTCCGCAATTGTTCGAGATCACGGTCAGGCCTTTCACACCCGCCGCTCGAATTGCGAGGATCAGATTCTCCGGGATGCCGCACAAGCCGAAGCCCCCCGACATGATGGTCATGCCATCAAACAAGAGGCCCTGCAGCGCCGAGGCCGCGTCCGCCACTACCTTTTTCATGAGTCCACCCACTCCACGGAACCACACCAAGCGTAGGTCGGCGCATTCCGCGTTGCAAGCGCGCTAGTCCGCGAGCACCGATGGACCGATGCTTTCGATGCGCGGCGCGCCGGTCATGGCCATGCTCGTCAGCAGCTCGCGGCGCATGATCTCGAGCAAAGTTGAAACGCCGGCTTCGCCGCGCGCGCCCAGCGCATACAGATAGGCCTTTCCGATCAGACAACCGCGCGCGCCCAGCGCTAGCGCTTTGAGCACGTCCTGACCGGACATTACGCCGCCATCGAAGAGAATCTCGGTCCGTCCCCCGACCGCCGCCGCCACCTCGGGCAAAACCGAAATCGACGAGCGTGCGCCGTCGAGCTGGCGGCCGCCGTGATTGGACACGACGATCGCATCCGCGCCCGCCTCGACCGCCCGGCGCGCATCCTCCGCATCGAGAATGCCTTTGAGGACCAGCTTGCCCGGCCACAGGCTTCGAAGCCACGCGATGTCCTTCCATGTGAAGGACAGATCGAATTGCGTCGCGATCCATTGCGCGAGCGTCGTGAGCTTTTCGTCGGAGGCCAACTTTCCTGCGAGATTGCCGAAGTTTCGATGCCGTGTGCTGAAAATTTGTGCTGCCCAGGGAAGCTTGGTGGCGAGGTCCAGCGCGTTTCTCAACGTCACACGCGGCGGGATCGTGAGACCGTTGCGGGTGTCGCGATGACGCTGTCCCTGGACCGTCAGATCGAGCGTCAAGACGATCACCGGACACTGCGCGGCTTCGGCGCGGCCGATGAGCTCGCGGGTAAAGCCGCGATCCTTCATCACATAGAGCTGAAACCAGAACGGCGCCTGCGTCGCCGCCCAGACGTCTTCGATCGCACAAATCGACATCGTGCTGAGGCAGAACGGGATGCCGAACGCCGAAGCCGCCCTGCGGCCGCAGATCTCCCCTTCCGGCCAAAAGAGCCCCGCGAGCCCCGTCGGCGCGATGACCAAGGGCGCTGCGGCCGGCGTGCCCAGGATCGTGGTTTCACAAGAGAGCGCGGACACATCGATCATGACCCGCTGGCGAAATTGGATCGCCTCGAGATCGGCCCGGTTCCGGCGCAGCGTCAGCTCGTCATAGGCGCCGCCATCGGCGTAATCGAAGATCGCGCGCGGCAGGCGCCGCCGCGCCAGCGCCCTGAGGTCCATTGCATTGGTGACGACCGTCATGCCGGCCTTAGCGTTTGGTCAACCATAACCCCCCTCGGCGACCGGGCTCTGCCCAAGGTCTTTAGCCGGCGTTAAGAGCCGCACCCGGAAAATAGCGAGTTGACCCGGGATAGGCTATGGCAGGGATTTCGTCCTTCACGCCGCTGGCCATCGATTCGTCGGTGCTGCTCGGCTATTACAACGCGCGGATAACGTCCAGCGCGACCGTTCCCGCGTCTACGGTATCGGCCACCCAAGCAAGCACCACGCCGAAGGAAACACCGCCCTGGCAGATCCAGACCACGGACAGCCAGGAGGCGCAGGACGCCGACGTCCTCTCCACCGATCAGTTCATCGACACGAGCAAGGTCCCCAAATCGACTGACGGCACTACCGCAGGCGCACTGGAGCAGGATAATCAAAAGCTGTTTGCGCTCTATCAGGCGCTCAACACGCTGTCGAAGCTCGCCCAGATGTCTCAGCGCGACGGCGCGACGGACGGCCAGCTCAAGGGCTACGACGACCGCTTTCAGAAGGGCTTCGCCGAGGTCCAGGATTTCCTCAAGACAACAACGTTCAACAACTTCACGCTGCAATCTGCCAAGCCAAGCAACACCGTCACGAGCCAGGTCTCCCTGCCCTCCGCCGTGTTCAGCTATTCCGGTGCGTCGGTCACGTCGCATGCCAATCTCACCCAGCCGCTCTCTGATGTTACGGCCGCAGACAGCTTCACGATCTCGGTCAAGAAAGCGGGCGTTACGACCAACGTCGCCATCGATCTGTCCCAGGTGTCGGGCGGTCTGACCCTCGACAACATCATCAGCTATGTAAACGACCAGCTCTCGGCAGCCGGCTTCACGTCCCGCTTCAAGCGGATCGTGACAGGCGGCGCCCAGACGGACAAGACCGACACGCGGACCTTCGGGATCGGCGTATCTCCCGCAGCGAGCGAAGCGGTTACGCTGTCCTCGGCTGCAGCAACCCCGGCGCTTTACGTGGCCGGAACCACCGGCAATACTGTCGGGACGGCCGCCGCGGCCGCCGACAATCAGTCGCGCCTGGTGAAACTGTCCGACCTCGACAGCACGCCGCAAGCGGCGTTCAACGTCACGGCCGACCCCGACACGGGAACCACGGCCGCCAAGTCCGTCGCCGTCGATTCGAACGGGGATGTCTATGTTCTGGGCAACGCCACGGGCGACTTCGGCAGCCAGCTCAATCAGGCCGACCAGGACGTCTATCTCCAGAAATACGATTCCGCCGGCCAGCTGAAATGGCAGGAGCTCGTGGGCAGCGGCCAGACGGCATCGGCCTATGCGCTGAGCGTCGACCCGACCGGCGGCGTGGTCATTGCCGGCTCCACGACGGCTCATCTCACGCAGACAGCGATCTCGAACGGCAATGTCGACAGCTTCGTCGCCAAATACGACACGAGCGGCAACCAGACCTGGGTCACCCAGGTGCAGACGCTCGCCAAGAACGAGCCCGCAAGCCTCAGTGTCGACGCGACCGGAAACGTCTATGTCGGCGGCAAGGTGAGCGGCGGGCTGATCGGCGCCGGCGAAACCTCTTCGGGCGGGGGAGACGCCTATCTCCTCAAGCTGGACAACAAGGGCAAGGTCGCCGCGAAAGAGCAGTTCGGCACGACGGGCGCGGATCGCGTGGCCGCGACGACGCTGGCCGCCGACGGCAGCCTGGTCGTTGCGAGCCTCCAGAATGGCCACGCAATCGTCTCGAAATATGCAGGCGGCGACATCACCACGGCCCCGGTCTGGCAAAAGGACCTCGGCGATCTGCAGAGCGGTGACATCGGTGGCATCGCGGTGTCCGGCAGCAATGTCTATGTGTCGGGCACGACGAAGAATGCCGCCCTCACGGCCGGAGGGCAGGCCAGCATCGCGACGGCGAGCTCGGGCGGCCAGGACGCCTTCGTATTCAGCCTCACGGACAATGGCAGCTCGGCGAGCGCCGGTCATGTGAGCTATGTCGGCACCAATGCGACCGACAAGGCCGGCGGCGTGACGGTCGGCCCCGACGGCACCGTCTATCTCACGGGATCGACGACCGGGACCTTCGCCGGCCAGACCCGCACGATCGCGAACAAGTCCAATCTTTTCGTGACGGCGCTCGACCCCACCGGCAGCATCGACTGGACGCGTCAATATGGCGGCCTGGACGGCCAATCGGCCGGGGCCGGCGTCGCGATCGACGCGCAAGGATCGAGCGTGCTCGACAAGCTCGGCCTGCCCCATGGCCGCATCAGCCTCATCCAGCCGGTCGATCTGGCCTCACGCACCACCATCCGCCCGGGCGACAGCTTCAAGATCAAGGTCGAAGGCGACAGCGACTACACGGCGACAATCCGAATCGAGAAGGGCGAGACGATGCGCTCGCTCGCGGCCAAGATCACCCGCGCCCTGCTCCTCAAAGGCACCGCCAGCGTGACCTATGCCAATCACGGTCAGGCCCTGCAGATCACCCTCAAGCCGGGGGTGACCGCGACGCTCATGTCCGGGCCGGCCGATTCCGACGCGCTCGCGCGTCTCGGCATTCCTGCCGGCATTCTCACCAGTCCGGCGGCGACGAGCACGGACGACTCCACCAGCACAAGCGCTTCATCCAGCACGAGCAGCTCGTCGGACAACTCGGACGATCCGAAAGTGTTCGGCCTCGGCTTTTCCGGCCGCGCAATCGACATCGCCTCGACGACCCATGCCGGCATCGCCAAGGGTCAGATTCTGGTCGCGATGTCCGCGATCACCGACGCCTATCGGAACATCAACGGCTTGAACGTGACCCCGCCGGCAGCGGCACCACAGATTTCCGCGGATGCTCAATCCCAGATCGCGAGCTACCAGCTCGCGCTGAATATGCTGACGTCGTCGCAAAGCAGCGCGACCGCGAACATAGCCTCCATTATCGGCACGGGTTGATTTACTCCGCAGGCTCAAGCGACGGCTTAGTCTCTGGGCGCCGCGCATAGCGCCGCGCCAACACCGCGCAGACGAGCAGCTGGATCTGATGAAAGATCATCAGCGGCAGGACGATCACGCCGGCAGCGGCACCTCCGAACAGCACATTGGCCATCGGCACGCCGGTCACGAGCGATTTCTTCGACCCGCAAAAGACGATTGCGATTTCATCCTCGGTCGAGAAACCGAGGCGACGGGCGGCCAGCGTCGCAAGCCCGATAACGACCGCGAGCAGAAGACAGCAAAGCGCCGCAAGCGCAATCAGTTCGGTCTCCGACATTTGCGTCCAGATTCCGCCGATGACGGCTTTGCTGAATGCGGTATAGACCATTAGAAGAATGGCGCCGCGATCGACGAGCGACAGCAAGACTTTGCGCCGCACAACCCAGGCCCCCACCCAGGGGCGCAGCAGCTGGCCCGCCAGAAACGGCAGCAGCAGCTCCGTTGCGATGGTGCCCACGGCCGAGGACGTAGCCCCCTGCCGCGCGAGCAGGACGCCGGTCAGGAGCGGTGTCAGCGCGATACCGAACAGGTTGGACGCCGAGGCCGCGCACACTGCTGCGGGCACATTTCCGCGCGCGATCGATGTGAAAGCGATCGAGGATTGCACCGTCGAGGGCAAGCAGCACAGGAAGAGAAGGCCGAGATAGAGCGACGGTCCGAGCAGCGGGAGCGCCAACGGCTTCAGCGCGAGTCCGAACAGCGGGAACACGGCGAAAGTCAACGCCAGAATGACGAGATGAAGCCGCCAGTGGAACAGACCCGCCAGCACGGCGTCACGCGAGAGCCGCGCTCCGTGAAGGAAGAACAAAAGCACGATCGCCCCGGTCACGACGTCGTCCGCAACGCTCGAGGCGGCTCCCGAAGCGGGCAGGAACGACGCAAGCGCAACCGTCGCGATCAGCGCGAGGGTGAACCCGTCGGGCCGGAAAGCCGCAAACGATGCAAGAGGCGACGTTGGCTTCGACATGCGCGTGACAACCACCGGGCGGAAGCGCCGGCGGGAGACGCTAGCTGCTCTGGACCGTGGAGGCCAGCTGCGGCTCCTGAGCGATCTGCGTCAGAAGGTCCTGGGCGAAGGTGGACAGCGTGTCGTCGCGGGCGCCCATGACGACGATCCTATCCCCGGGCCGGGCCCGCGCCACGAGCGCTTCCCCGCAGGCGGCGCGATCCGCAAAGCGCTCCGCCTGCCGGCCACGGCTTTCGACACCCGCGGCAATGTCGGCGCTGGTGACACTGCGATCGACCGTCCCACCGAAATAGACGGGATCCGGCATCAGAAGCTGATCCTCGCTTGTCAGCTGGCGGGCAAAGCAGTCGACGAAGTCGTCTTTCATCAATTTGAGCGGCCCGAAGCCATGCGGCTGGAACATCACGAGAAGCCGGCCCGGAAAGTCATGCAGCGTGGCGAGCGTGGCGGTGATCTTGTCCGGATTATGGGCGAAATCGTCGATCACCGTGATGCCGCGCTTCGTGCCGACAACCTCGAGGCGCCGCTTGATCCCGGAAAACCGCGACAGGGCTTCGATCGCGACGTCGAAGGGCACGCCACAGGCGCGCGCCGCGGCGAGCGCGGCCATGGCATTGGCGGCGTTGTGCCGCCCTGGCACCAGAAGTCGAACACGGGCCTGGGCTCCGGTCTTGCGCTCGACCACCTCGAAGCCGATGCCATCCGGCCAGGGCAGCACGTCGCGGGCCAACAGATGAGCGCCGAAATCATTGAAGCTGTAGGTCCGCACGCGCCCGAGCGGCAGCGCGGCGGCGAGCGCCGCGGTTTCCGGATCATCGAGATTGATGACCGCCGTGTCGCCCTTGGCGATGAAGTCGTGAAAGAGCCGGCGCAGCTCCTCCATCGACTTGTGATCCAGGGTGACGTTGTTGAGCACGGCAATGCTCGGATTGTAGCGCGCGATCGAGCCGTCGCTCTCGTCGACCTCGCTGACAAATACGCCGCTTTGTCCGACGATGGCGCTCGCGAACAGCGCGTCGGCGGTCATGAAGTTTTTCATCACCGCGCCGTTCATCACGGTCGGATCGAGACCCGCCTCATGGAGAACCCAACCGATCATGCCTGTGGTGGTGGATTTGCCGCTGGTGCCGCCGACGGCGATGCGTTGCCGCGCCGCGTTGAACAGCTCCGCGAGCAGTTCCGCACGGGTCATCAGCCGGGCGCCGACGCGGCGCGCCGCCTGGACGTCGGGCACGGTCTCCTCGACCGCGGCGGAGGTCACGACGATCTGGTCCGGGCTTGTCACGCCGCTGCCGTCCTGGGCATGCAGCGCGATGCCGCGGGCCTTCAGAAACTCGAATTTCTGGGCTGTCCGCCCCTGGTCGAGGGATCGGTCGGATCCCGCCACGACGACCCCGCGGCCCCGCAAAATGAGCGCAAGCGGCAGCATGCCGCTGCCCCCAATGCCGCAAAAAAAGTAAGGTCTGTCGTGCATCATCGGCGAAGGCTATAAGGCGATCCCCCCTATGACAAGGCGCGCTCGCCCAGGCGTCAGGGGTGCATCAGGGTCTCTTCAATGACCACGAATCGATTAAGGATCGGTGTTGTCGCGACCGGGTCGCGCGTGGATCAAACGATCGCCGACAGGGTCTTGAGTCTCACTGCAGCGCTCTATCCTGAGCGCGTGCCGTTCATCGAGTTCCACCCCAATTGCTTCGCGGCCTCGGGCCACTTCGCGGGCGACGACGCGAGCCGCGCCGACGCCTTCGTGCAGGTTGCCAACGACGAGCGCTATGACGCGCTGTGGTTCGCGCGTGGCGGCTACGGCTCATGTCGGATCGTTGAAGCCGTTTTGCCGCGCCTCACCGACGCCGCGCGCAAGAAATTGTATCTGGGTTATAGCGACGTCGGGACTTTGCTCGGTGCCCTTTACCGCGCGGGCTTCCCGCATCTGGCGCACGGTCCGATGCCCGCCGATATCAGACGCGACGGCGGACAGGAAGCCATTACGCGCGCCCTCGCCTTCCTCGTCGACGGCGACGCTACAAGCATCGAACCTAGTATGGGGTCGGAGCCTGTCGTGGCATTCAACATCACCATTCTCGCGCATCTCATCGGCACGCCATGGCTCCCCGATCTTGCGGGTCATGTCATCCTGCTCGAGGAAGTGAGCGAACCGCTCTATCGCATCGACCGTGCGCTGTGCCAGATCACGAGCGATTCCGGGATCCGGCGCGCGGCAGGTCTCAGACTGGGGCGTTGCGCGCCGATCATTCCGAACGAGCCTGATTTCGGGCAGACCGAAGAGGACATCGTGCGGCATTGGTGTGGCGTAGCGGGGATCGCCTATCTCGGCCGCGCCGATATCGGACACGACGTGGCCAACAAAGTCGTGCCGTTCCGCCGGGCACGCACGAGCTGATCTGGTAAGGCACTTTCCGAATGACTCCTGCTCCCCCTCCCCGGGAGAGGGTTGGGGTGAGGGACGCGCAGAGCTCGGTGTCCAGCCTACCCCCTCACCCTAGCCCTCTCCCCAAGGGGAGAGGGGACGAACGCAACGCTCTCAGCTTCGAACGACGCCTTTTAGAAAAATATCCGTCGCCATCTGCGCGCGCGCCTCCATTTCATCCGCGCATGGCGGTGGCGCGAGCCCGAGCAGGATCGCGAGATGATGTCCGTCGCGGATGAGCCCGGCGAATTGTTGTGACGCGACGTCGCAATCGTCGACGTCAATCTCGCCCTTCTCCCGAAATCGCTCGAGCACCTCGGCGAAGCGCTTCATCGAGCGCGCAGGGCCCGCGTCGTAAAACGCCTTGGCGAGATTGGGAAAGCGCTGGCCTTCGGCAATGATCGTCCTGTAGAACGCGAGCACATCGGGCGCAAAAACAACGTGCACGAGATGCCGTCCATGATCCAGAACGGCCTGGCGCAAGCTGACTCCCGACTGCTCGTCGATATCGAGACCTTTCAGAATAATCCTGGCGTGATCGTCGACGATCTGCGTGATCATCGCCGTGAACAGCCCTTCCTTGCTGCCGAATTCGTTGTAGATCGTCCGCTTCGAACCGCCGACACGCGCAATCAAATCGTCGATACAGGCGCGCTCATAGCCCTTTTCCAGAAAAATCTGGGACGCCTCCTCGAGGATCTTGCGACGGCGGCAATCGGGGTTCGTCATCTCCTTGGCTGCGGTCATGTCAGTCCCTGTAGGCCCTTTATGGGCTCGAAGCATTTTTTGCTTTCGCCCTTGTAAGGTAATTCTGGTTACCCTATCTTTCAAGCTGGTAATATATATTACCAGTTCGGGAGGCGGATATGTTTTCCAAGCTGAATCAAGGGGTTGCTCGTCGTGTCGGGTTGGCGGCGGTGGCAGCCCTGGTTGTTGCCGGAGCGGGTTTCGAGGGCGTGCGCTGGCTGTCCACGGACCGCTACCTCGAATCGACCAACGACGCCTACGTGAAAACCGATTACACGACGATCGCGCCTAAAATCTCCGGCTACATCGCCGACGTCCTCGTTCAGGACAATCAGGCCGTCAAGGCTGGCCAGGTGGTGGCCCGTATTGATCCCCGCGATTTCCAGACCGCTTTGGACCAGGCCCGTGCCGATGTCGCCGCGGCCGAAGCCGGTATGGCGAGCCTCGATGCACAACTCGGCCTTCAGCAATCCCTGATCGACCAGGCGAGCGCGGATATCGTCTCGGCGGAAGCGGGGCAGCGCTTCGCCCAGCAGGAATACGATCGCTACCGCAATCTCGTGAAGACGGGCTACGGCACCGTTCAGCGCGCTCAGCAGGCGGAAGCGGCTCTGCGCCAGCAGACCGCTACACTGGAGCACGGCCGCGCCGCGCTGATCGCGGCCCAACAACAGACCCAGGTTCTTCAAGCCGAGCGCATAAGGGCCGGGACATTGCGCGCCCATAATCAGGCGGTCGCAGACCAGGCCGAGCTCAATCGCGGCTATACCGAGATCGTCTCGCCGATTGACGGAACGGTCGGTGCACGCTCGCTTCGTTCGGGCCAATATGTCCAGGCAGGAACGGCGCTGATGGCGATCGTGCCGCTTCACGACGTGTATGTCGTCGCCAATCTCAAGGAAACCCAGCTCACCGAGCTGCGCGGCGGCGAACGTGCGACCATCAAGGTCGACACCTTCCCCGGGAAAGTCATTCACGGCCATGTCGACAGCCTGGCGCCGGCCAGCGGTCTCGAATTCGCGCTGCTGCCACCGGACAACGCGACGGGCAACTTCACCAAGATCGTGCAGCGCATTCCCGTGAAGATCGTGATCGAGCGCGACGACCCGCTGAACGGGCTGCTGCGAGCCGGCATGTCGGTCGAGGCGACGGTGGACACAAAGCCGACCGCGCTTGCGCTGCGCGGCAATGGCCCGTCGCTCGCGTCCCGCTAGCGCCTGTAAGGGGAAGCCGATCGATGTCGTCCCATGACCTGCCGTCCCTGAAAGGGGCCAAGCCTATCGACCCGTCGGTTGCCCTGAAGCATCCGCGCGCGCCGATCGCTCCCTCCGAGGAGACGGTGTCGATGCAGACCTGGCTCGCCGTCATCGCGTCGACCATCGGTGCCTTCCTCGCCATTCTCAACATTCAGGTGGTGAACTCCTCGCTCGCCGATATTCAGGGCGCGATTGGTGCCGGCATCGACACGGGTGGCTGGATTTCAACCGCCTATCTGATTAGCGAGATCATTGTCATTCCGCTCGCCGGCTGGTTCGCCCAGATATTTTCGCTGCGGACCTATCTCCTGGTTAGCGGCGCCCTCTTTCTTGTGTTCTCGGTTACCTGTGCGGCGGCCGGCAGCCTGCCCGAAATGATCGCGCTGCGCGCCTTCCAAGGCTTCTTCGGCGGCGTGCTCATTCCGATGTCCTTCACCATCATCATGACCAAGCTGCCGCGCGCAAAGCAGCCGATCGGGCTCGCGCTGTTTGCGTTCTCCGCAACCTTCGCGCCCGCCATCGGTCCCACTATCGGCGGCTGGCTTAACGACAATTTCGGCTGGGAATACATCTTCTACGTCAATCTGATCCCCGGCGCGATCATGCTCGCCATGTTGTGGATCTCACTCGAAAAGGCCCCGATGCAGCTCGGGCTGCTCAAGACGGGCGACTGGCCCGGCATCGCCACCATGGCGGTGGGCCTCGCGGCCCTGCAAACCATGCTCGAGGAAGGCAACCGGAACGACTGGTTCGGCTCAAGGATGATCGTCTGGCTCGCGATCACGGCGGCGGTGGCCCTCAGCGCTTTTTTGTGGATCGAGCTCAAATCCAAGAGCCCGCTCGTCAATCTGCGCCTGCTCGGCGACCGCAATTTCGGGCTGGGTACCGTCTCGGCGGCACTCTTGGGCGTTCTCCTCTACGGCACCGTCTTCGTCGTGCCGCTCTACCTGTCGCAGACTCAGGGTTACAACGCCATGCAGATCGGCGAGGTGCTCGCTTGGACCGGTCTTCCTCAGCTCCTCATCATTCCCTTTGTTCCCGCGCTGATGAAGCGCGTGGACGCCCGCGTTATCGTGGCGGTCGGCTTCGGCCTGTTCGCCTTGAGCAACTTCCTCAACATCCATTTGACGCGACTCGTCGCGGCCGACGAGTTGCTTGTACCAAACATCATTCGCGCTGTCGGTCAGGCGCTTCTCTTGACGCCGATCACTGCGCTCGCCACCGCAAGGATCGCGCCCAAGGACGCCGCCTCGGCGTCGGCCCTGTTCAACATGATGCGGAACCTCGGCGGCGCCGTCGGCATCGCGGCCCTGCAGACCTTCCTCACCAAGCGCGAGCAGTTTCATTCCAACGTGCTCACGCCGTCGGTTTCGCTTCTTGGCGAAGCGACACGTCAGCGGATTTCGCGCCTCACCGATTACTTCCTGTCGCATGGGGTCTCAGATCCCGCGACCGCCACGCATCAGGCGATCATCGCGGTCGGCCGCACGGTCCGCACCCAGGCGACGGTCATGAGCTACAGCGACACCTTCATCGTGTTCGGCGTCTCGGCGCTTATCGCGCTCGTCATCTGCCTCTTTATGAAGCGCCCCGGTGCCAGCCAGGCCGCGGCCGCTCACTAAAGCCGCTCAGCGCCACCACGGATAAGGCTCTGGCATCTGCGAAGCCCGCCCGGTGAATCGCGGCGCGCGCTTTTCGAGGAAGGCATTCACCCCCTCCTTTCCGTCGCCTACGCTCGTGTAGAACATGGCGAGCGATTCGATCAGATGGGCGTCGAACGGCGATGGCGCCGCGCTGTTGCGATAGATCATCGCACGAATCATAGCCATGGACACGGGCGAGCGGTCGGCGGTGAACCGGCGCGCCAGCACGTAAGCCTGCTCGAGGAGGTCGGCCGCGGGATGAACAGCCTTGACGAGACCTGCCCTGCGCGCCTCCTCGCCGTCGAAGATATCCGCGCTGTAAAGCCATTCGAGGGCCTGGGAAAAGCCGACCAGCCGCGGCAGGAACCAGGTGGAGCAGGCTTCGGGAACAATTCCCAAACGCCCGAAGACGAAACCGATGCGCGCAGTGTCCGCAGCGAGCCGCACGTCCATCGCGAGCGTCATCGTGGCGCCGATGCCCACGGCGGCGCCGTTGATGGCGCCAATCACCGGTTTCTTGCAGGCGAAGATCGAAAGCGTTACGCGTCCGCCGGTATCGCGCACGCCCTGCGCGATTTCAGGATCATCGAGGCGCGTTTTGAGATCATCGAGGGTCGGCCGCAAGGTCTCGTTCAACCCGAACACGTTGCCGCCTGTGCCCAAGTCCATTCCGGCACAAAAGGCCTTGCCCGCCCCCGTCACCACGATGGCGCGCACCGCGTCGTCGTCGCTGGCGCGTGTGAAGGCCGCCTCGAGCTCGTTGGCCATTGTAACCGTGAAGGCATTCATCCGGTCGGGGCGGTTCAGCGTCAGGGTGAGAATGCCGTCATTGACGTCATAGCGGATCGTTTCGTAGGACACCCGGGCCTCCTTCGGTTACTGTCTGGTTCCCAAATTCGCCCATCTTCCACGTCAGGTCCATGTCGATAACGGACACCGCAAGCGATCCCAAGCGGCGCGTTCTGAAGGACGTGTTCGGCTATGAAGGATTCCGGCCCGGCCAGGAGCCTGCGATGGAGGGCGTGCTGGCCGGCCGGAATGTCATGACCATCATGCCCACGGGGTCGGGCAAATCGCTCTGCTTCCAGGTGCCGGCGCTCGTCATGGGCGGGCTCACTCTCGTGGTCTCGCCACTGGTCGCCCTCATGCAGGACCAGGTTGCCGCCCTTCGCCTCGCCGGCGTCGCCGCCGACACCATCAATTCCTCCTTCGACCGCGACGACAACGTAGCGAGCTGGCGCCGCGCGGCCGCAGGGCAGACGCGCCTCCTCTATCTCGCGCCCGAGCGGCTGATGACGGGGCGAATGCTCGCGGCGTTGGCGAAGCTCGACGTCCGGCTCATCGCGATCGACGAAGCTCATTGCATTTCGCAATGGGGCCCTGCATTCCGTCCCGAATACGAGGCCCTGGCGGGATTGCGCCAGGCCTTTCCCGGTGTCCCGATCATCGCGCTGACCGCGACCGCCGATCAGGTCACGCGCGCCGACATTGCGCGGCAGCTGTTCGACGGCAATGTGGACACCATCGTTCTCGGCTTCGATCGGCCGAACATCTCGCTCGCTGTCGCGCGCAAGAACGACGCCAAAAAGCAGCTACTGTCGTTTCTCGGCCGCCACGCAGGCGAAAGTGGCATCGTCTATTGTCTGTCGCGTAAGAAGACCGAAGCGATGGCGACGTTTCTTGAGGAGAACGGCGTGAGTGCCCGCCCCTATCATGCCGGCATGAGCAAGGAGGCGCGCGACGCCAATCAGAACGCTTTCATGACCGAGCCGGGCCTGGTCATGGTCGCGACCATCGCGTTCGGGATGGGAATCGACAAGCCCGATGTGCGCTTCGTCGCCCATGCCGACCTGCCGGGCAGTCTCGAAGCCTATTATCAGGAGATCGGCCGGGCCGGGCGCGACGGCGAGCCCGCCGATGCCTTGATGCTGTTCGGCGCGGGCGACATCCGGATGCGCCGGATGTTCATCGACCAAGAGGACGTGGGCGACGAGCGCAAGCGCCGCGAGCATCAGCGTCTCACCGGGCTCGTGCAATATTGCGAAACGGAGACCTGCCGGCGCCAGCTCTTGCTCCGCTATTTCGGCGAGCGCGTCAGTCCATGCGGCAACTGTGACCGCTGCCGTCCCCAAGACCTGGACATCGCGGCCGCGCCCGACGCGGACGAACCGCGCCGGTCACGCCGGAAAGCGGGTGGATCGCCAACGGATACCCCGCTCGAGAGCGCGGACGCTGCATTGCTCTCAGCACTCAAGGCTTTGAGGCTGAGCCTCGCGAGGGAACGCGAGGTGCGGGCCTTCGTGATTTTCTCCGATCGGACGCTGCTCGACATGGTTCAGCGAAGGCCGCGAAGCCTCGCGGCCTTCGCCGAGGTCAGCGGCGTAGGAGCCGTCAAGCTCAAGGAGTTCGGCGAGGCCTTCCTGGCCGTTCTCAAGGCCTCCTGACCCTGTTGTCGGCTGCCCCCGGTTGCCCCTAGAGTGCGCCCGTCTGCCGGCCGCTGGCAGGCGTCGCTTTGGGGGTATGCGTGACCGCGTCGCTGCAGTCCATGGAAGAGACCGTCGTCGCGACTCTTCTTCAGCTCATCGTCATCATCCTGTGCGCGCGCGTCGCGGGCGCCGCCGCCGTGGCCGTCCGTCAGCCCCGTGCCGCGGGCGAAATCGTTGCGGGATTGCTGCTCGGCCCTTCCCTGTTCGGCGCCTTTTTCCCGGATGTCTCGCACGCCGTTTTCTCGCCTGTCGCCGCGGCGCCGATCCAGATTCTCAGTCAGATTGGTCTCATTCTGCTCATGTTCCAGATCGGCAGCGATTTCGACTTCGGTCATCTCGCCGATGCGCGCAATCGAAAAGCGATGATCTATGTGGCTGTCGCAAGCATTTGCGCTCCGCTCGCGACCGGCTTGATTATCGGTTGGGAATCCGCGCCCACCCTCGCCTCCGACAAGAACGCACCGATCTACAGCCTGTTCGTCGCTGTCGCCTTCGCCATTACCGCGGTTCCCGTTCTGGGCCGGATCCTGCGGGAATATGCGCTGACCCGTCACGAGACCGGCGTGATCGCGATTGCGGCGGCGGCCGCAAATGACGCGGTCGGCTGGCTCCTGCTTGCCGCCGTCGCGGCCTATGCGTCGGCCCAGTTCTCCCTATCTCACTACAGCCTGCAGATCGCAGGTCTTCTCGGTCTCGCTGTGGTTCTTTTCGTCGCCGGTCGGCCTGCGGTCAGCTGGCTGTTGCGCAAATTTCCAATCCAAAACGGGCTGTTGCCGAGCTCGCTCATCGCGACCGTCTTCGCATTGATCTTCGTCACCGGAATTGCAACGGAGAAGCTCGGCGTTTTCACGATTTTCGGCGGCTTCCTGATCGGCCTTCTGTTCCACCGACACACGGCTTTCGTTACCGCTTGGAACCGCCAGGTCGGCTCCTTTGTGCTCGTGTTCTTTCTGCCGATCTTCTTCACCTATACCGGACTCAGGACGAATATCCTCGGGCTCGAGTCCTGGTCGGATTGGATGTGGTGCGCGGGCATCGTCGCCGCCGCCACGCTGTCGAAGGTTCTCCCGGTCCACATCGCTGCGCGCGCTGCGGAGCTCCCCAGGCATCAGGCCTTGACCCTTGGCGTGCTCATGAACACGCGCGGTCTTATGGAGTTGATCGTCCTCAATGTGGGCCTGAGCCTCGGCTTCATCCCGCCCAAGGTGTTCACGATGCTCGTGATCATGGCCATCTCGACCACCATCATGACGGGGCCGATCTTGCAGTTCCTGTTGCGCCGGGCGGGTCAGCCCGCGCACACTCTCGTCGAGGCGTAAGGGACGACCACAATGCGCGAAACAGCGTGCGAAGTGCTTGTGATCGGAGGCGGACCGGCCGGGTCTACGACCGCGGCGCGGCTCGTGTCCGACGGCTTCGATGTCGTGCTGCTGGAGAAGGATCGCCATCCCCGCTTCCACATCGGGGAATCGCTGCTTCCCATGAACATGCCGCTCCTGGAGGAGCTCGGCGTCATGGATCAGGTGGCCGCCATCGGCATGCCGAAATACGGGATCGAATTCGTTTCGCCCTGGCACGATCACGTCGTGGAGTTCCACTTCGCGAAGGCATGGGACAAGAGTCACCCTTCCGCGTTCCAGGTCCGCCGGTCCGAGTTCGATCATCTGTTGCTCCGGAACGCGGCGACGACCGGCGCCCGCGTCATCGAAGGCTGCCGCGTCACGGACCTCGAGTTTCGTGAGAGTGGTGGCGCACTCGCCACATCGCGCTCGGACGATGGCGAGGTTCAGCAGTGGCGCGCGAGATTCGTCGTCGATGCCACGGGCCGCGACACGTTCCTCGCCAACCGCTTCCGTATCAAGCGCTCCAATCTGCGCCACAACACGGCCGCCGTGTTCGGGCATTTCACCGGAGCCAAGCGCCTCTCGGGCCTAGCCGAAGGTCACATCACCATCTTCTGGTTCGACTATGGCTGGTTCTGGTTCATTCCGCTCGCCGACGGCACGACCAGCATCGGCGCAGTATGCCAGCCGGACTATGTCCGCACGCGCGCCGCGGATGCCACGACCTTTCTCATGAACACGATCGCTCTGTGCCCGGCGCTGGGCAAGCGGCTCATGGACGCCCGCATCATCGAGCCCGCGACCTTCACCGGCAATTACTCCTACAAAGCGACGCGCATGACCGGGCCGGACTATCTGATGGTGGGCGATTCCTTCGCGTTCATCGATCCCGTCTTCTCGACCGGGGTCTATATCGCGATGTCGAGCGCATTCCGCGCCGCCGAGGCGATCAAGATCGCGCTGCGCTTTCCCGAGCAGACGGTGACCGCGATGGGGACCTATGGAGAGGAAACGGAGCGCGCGATCAACATCTTTTCCTGGTACATCTACCGCATCACGCGGCCGGCGTTCCGCAATCTCTTCATGGCGCCCAGCAATGTCTGCCGCATCGAGGAAGCGATGATGTCGCTTTTGTCGGGCGATGTGTACCGTCCATCGCCGATCTTCTCGCGCCTGCTTCTGTTCAAAGGGCTGTTCTACGCCAAGACGATGATCGGCAGTATGCGCGGCGGCAAGAAGATGCCGCCGCCTCCGCCCCTCATGGCCGCCGAGTGAGTTACCCCTCAAGAAGAACGGTCGCGCGTCCGGTCAGCACGTCGACACCCTCAGCGCTGACGGCAAAGCGATAGATGACGGCACCACCGTCCTTGGCCATCAACTCAGCTTCGATCAGCAAAGGCGACGGCAACGTGTCGAGCCGTTCCGTGTGCCAGACGAGGTTGCGAACGCTCGCGATGTAGCCCTTGCGGGGACGCGTGCCAACGACGCCGGCGAGGCGACCATGAAGGGCCATCGCCTGGGCCGCGTATTCAAGCCCGCATAAGGTTGGAAGCACGCCCCCCACGGCCAACGGATGATCAGCTTTCGTGTGGCTCGTGGCGCGACACCGGATCTGCGACGCGTCCCAGCTCGCGATGGCATCGAGGAGGACCATCGCACCCGCATGCGGGATGAGATCGTCGATCTCGCTCCGGCCAAGCTCCATGCGCTAAGCCACTCCCCCCGGTGTCACGGACACGACGAGCCGACCCCGCGAGCTTGTTTCGAGAACAATGGAACCGGCGGTGTTCGACGCCAATTGCTGAAGCAGCGACAGCGCCCGCGCCGCAGGATTTCCCGCACGCAAAGACTCGAGCGCCGCGTCCTTCATTGTGGTTTCGGGCGCGTGCGCCACCTCGATCGATAGATCGAGCCGAGCAAGCGTGTTGTTGTTCGAGGACGGCGCGAGAACCAACGCGACGCCGAATGGCGCGGCGATAGGACGGACGCCGTGAAGCGCGCCCGGATATGGCAGATCATACGCGATCATCGCCACCGCCCGTTGGTCCACCGACGCCAGCACCGCGGCTTCGAGAAGGCCTGCGGAGAAACACCAATCATGGGCGCAAAGCGTCGTGCTGGGCTCGCGGCAGGCGCTCGCAAGCGCCCAATAGCCGGACGGAGCATTGTGCACCGAATTGTGAAACTTGGTCGGCGACACCTCCCGCCCTGCCGTCGCAAGCACCTGAAGGATTGCGTGGATCGTCTCGCCGTCGCCACCGGACGATGTAAAAACCGTGGCAAGCTCATCGGCCGCGCGACCGGCGTCTTTGATCGCCTTTTGCATCAACGCAAGCGCGAGCTTGATCGTCGGCGACATGCGGCGACGCTCGGCGGGCGGTAGAAGATCCACGGTCGGAATTGATATGGGCGCACCTTCATACGCGACGCGCCCGGCCAGCACCGAGGCGGCGTGGTCCCAATCCGGCAGGCCGGAGCCGCAAACGGCAATGCTTTCGAGATAGACGGTTACCATGGCCCCTGCCCCAGGATGAGCGCGCAATTGCTGCCGCCGAACCCGAAGGAATTGCTCATGACACGCGCCAGCTTTTTTTTCCCTCCCTGCAGAAGATAGTTGCATACGAGGGCCGGATCGCGCCGTTGCGTCGTCGGGCTGCCGGGCATGAAGCCCGCCTCGAGCGACAGCATCGAGAGGATCGCTTCGACAATCCCCGCCGCACCCAAGGTGTGGCCGGTCATCCCTTTGGTCGAGCTGCAGGGAACATCGGCTCCGAACAGGCCGACAACGGCACGGTCTTCCGAGGAATCGCCGACGAGCGTCGCAGTGCCATGGAGATTGATGTAGTCGATGTCAGGTGCAGCGAGGCCTGCGGCGGAGAGCGCGCGCTCCATGGCGAGAAGCGCGCCCACACCTTCCGGATGGGGCGACGACATGTGATAGGCGTCACAGCTTTCGCCGACGCCCAGAAGGCGAATCGAGTCGGCGTCGGTCGCGCGTTCGAGCAGCGCGAACCCTGCCGCTTCGCCGATAGAGATTCCGCACCGATCCATATCGAATGGCCGGCACGGCCCCTCCGCCGTGAGCTCGAGCGCGTGAAACCCATAAAGCGTCGTGAGACACAGAGTGTCGGCGCCGCCGACCACCGCGGCATCGCAGAGACCGGCGGCGATCATACGCGCAGCACTTGCGAACGCCTTGGCCGTCGTAGCACAAGCCGCGGAGAGGCTTTGCGTCGGACCTTCGAGCGCAAGAGCCTGCGCGATAAGACGCGCAATGGAAAAGACGTTGTGCGTGCCGGCGTAGTTGAACGGTGTGCGAAACAGCCCTGTCTCGGGATCGCGCTCGCGATAGGCCTGTTCGGTGTTGAGAATTCCGCCCGTGCTGGTCCCCAGGATGACCGCGACGCGATGCGCACCGTAACGGGATCGCGCATGAGCGACCGTGTCGACAAAGTCATCCTGCGCCAGGGCCTGCAAAGCCAAACGATTGTTGCGACAATCGAAGCCTTCGAGCTCGCCCGTCAACGGCGCGTCGAGGCTGTGAATCTCTCCCACGTGAGTAGCGAGCGTCACCGTTTCGAACCGGCAGGGCTCGAGCCCGCTGCGTCCGCCGAACAGCGCCGCGCGATGGGGCGCGAGCCCGGCGCCGAGGCAGGTCGTCAAGGTAGCGGCACTGATGGAGAGCGGCTGCACGCGGCTTCCAATCCTCAGGTTACGAAACGCTTCAGCATAGCATCAACGCGCGGCGACGCTGTTCAACCGCGCGGTTTCGGCGGCTACCGCCTGATAATAGCGGGTGTAGAAGCTGGCGAAGCGCGCCCGGTCCTCTACACTCCACCCGGTATGGCGGCCTTCATAGTAGGAAAGGGGCCGCCTCGCTGCCTCGATGCGCCGATAGAGATCCCGGAAATGGGCACGGTTCGCGTCGATATCCGTGTAGCGGGGCTCTTTCAGAATGCGATTGAGGCGGCGCTGATAGCGGCCAACGAGCGGCTCGTCGTTGAAGATCAGCTTGATATCGGTGTCGTAGAGATCGTTGGGATCGGCGATGTGAATGATCTCGGCCAAGGCCCCCGGCCGGACCGGCAGGCCGTTTCCGTTCAGCACCATTTCGCGCGCCACGGGATCATTGTAAAGCGACTCGAGATTCAAATCCGTGTCGTTCGTTCGGTGCATCAGATTAACGAACTCGTTCTTGGGCGTCGGGAAGTCGAACATGGCAATCGCCCTGGGACGTCCCACTTCCCAGGGCTCCCAAACGCCCGCGGCCGCCAAGGCATTGCGCAACAGATGAGAACAATTGTCCTTGAAAACGTCCCAACGAAACTCTTTTTGGCCGGCGCGATAGGGCGCGTTGACACCGTTCAGATAATCCACGGCCCGCGCCATCTGCACCGGCGTCAGCGGCACACGAGCGCAGTAGCGGTCGCGCGCGAATTTGATGGCGAAATCCGTGCCGACGGAGACCTCGTACATGTAGCGTGCCTCAGTGTCGCCGGCGGGGATCTTGGCGAACACTTCGCGATGAAACTCGATACCGTCGAGGAGGCCGGTCTCCTTGGCGTGCGCGAGCGCGCGCTCATAGGCTTCGCGCGTCAAGGGTTCCGAGGGGCCGAGCCCCCCGTTGAAGAAGAAGTCCCGGCCTTCCGTCGCGACCCAGTTGGCATTCTTGTAATGCGCATTGACGCTGATGCCGACACCCCCGCCCGTGCAGGGCGTGAGCACAGGATAATGCGCGTCCTTCACACGGCACGCCCCGTTCAGGTAGAGCACCTCATGCCCGCCGAACCCGCCACCGATGATGGGGGGCTCGAAACCGGGCCGCTTTCTGAATTGCGACAACGCGCAAAGTTCGGCGTAGAGGGGATAGGCGGTCGCATAGTCCAGACTCTGGGTTCGTACCATGTCCGGCCGAAACGAGGCCTGACACCCCGCCAGAACCAGCGCGATCGCCACGCCGGCGAGCCATCCTACCGCCCGCTTCCACCCCATTTCACGTACCGTCCCCGCTGCCCTTCACAGGTTCTTGATCGAGGATTATTCGCCAAAGCGCAAGCCAGGTCGGGGCTTCATGGAGACCGGTCCGTGCGACAACGTGGTCCGGCGGCAGGGCGGCCGCCAGGAGACGGGCCCCGTCGCGAAAGCGATCCTCGGTTCCGTAGCCAAGGACAATCCAGGGTTTCGGCGCCTGGAGGGCGCAATACGCCTTGAGCCACGCGAGAAGGCCGTGCTCGAGCTCATTGGGGCCGATGGTTCCGGGCTCCCAACGGGCCAGACCTCCTGCCCGCTCGACCGCGACAATCGTGCCCGGTGTGCCGAGAAATGGGGCGAGCAGCACGAGCCCGTCCAAGTCCCCGGGATGGGCGCGGGCATAAAGCACAGCCCCCATGGCGCCGAGCGAGACGCCGAGCAGCACGATACGCGCGTAGCCCTCGGCGCGGGCGGGCGCCAAAATCGTATCGTGCAACGGTCCGATGAACGTGCCGTCGAGATAATCGCTCGCCCCCACCTTTAGAGCCACTACATCCAGAAGCCTGTTCCGCTCCTGAGCAGCCGCGACGAACCCCTGGGTGACGAAATCCTCGGCGGCCATGTTGAGGCCGGGCAGCATGACGAGAAGCGTGCGCCGATCGCCGGCGGACAGCGCCGGAATGCGAAGCACCGAGATCACCTCTGCCGCTCCTTCGGCCTACCAGCCCAATTGTTGAGGATCGCCGCGAACACCAGTGTCAGCGCGGTCCCGAGCGCCACCGTTCCGCCGATCCCATGCAGGACCGGAATGTGCGAGAACGACAGGACGCCAAATCCGATGACCGTGCATAGATTGGCGAGCACGACCGAGCTCAGGATGCGGCCCGCCGCCTCGGTCTCTCCGCGCAGATCGGCACGCTCGAAGAACAGGCTGTAGTTCGACCCCACCGCGACCACCAGCAACAAGCCGAAGAGATTGAAGATCGACAGCTTGTTTCCGCTGAGGCTCAAGAGCGCCGCGGTCACGACGACGGCCGCCGCGAGCGGAGCGGCAACATGCAAGACGCGACGAACGGAGCGCAAGCTCACGGCGAGCAACGCGACAATGGCCAAGCCGCCGACCAGCGCGAGCGTCATGGCCTCGCGCAAATAGCGCCCGAGCAGACTGTCTGTCTCCTGCTTCAAATCGAGCAGCTCCGGTCGTGCTGAGCTCATCACGAGAAGGCTGCCCTGAAGGCGCTCCGCATCGCTCACGCCCCGCAGGGGCAAAAGGGCCGTCCACGTTTCTCCACGCTGAATCAGCATCGAATCGAGCTTGAGGGCGATGCCGGTGTCCCCGAGACTCGCACGCGTCAATGGTGGGGCAACCTTCGCGGCAGCGATGTCTTGGGCAAAGGTCTGAAAGACTTCGGGCTTGAACGGCAGTCCGGTCGTAGCTTGAGTGAGATTGGCGCGCAGAACGTCGGCTTCCGGCAGCGCGTCCTGACGTTGCCGCTGCGTCGCCTCGCTAGGCAGATAGTTGTGAGGTGCATCGAAGCCTGCCAGGACGCCTTCGACGGCGAGCCCGTTCAAGACGTTGCCAACGCGCTGGGACTGAAGCAGCACATCCTCCTGGCTCGGCCCGGCCAGCACGACGAGATAGCGGACATCGGGCGCACCGATGTCGCTGCGCAGGCTCTGGTCGAGAAGCTGATCGGCCCGTGGTACCGGATTGAGGCTCGAGAGCTGGTCCTCCCATAAGGCGCCGCGATGGTACCCGAGCACGACGAAGCTTCCCGCGACCAAGACCCCGACAAGAACACGCAGTCGCGACGCGCGCGGCATGATCCTGAGCAGCGCGGGTCCAAGCCAGGTGCTTCGCACGCCCTGAAAGCCCGCTGGCATCAGCACCGGCAAGACCCAGCGGGTGACCACGAGCG
>Ga0081455_10001530_pt1 | contig 28478 bp, 25 predicted proteins | sample TabmetS3T2R1_FD_70207 | JGI IMG/M metagenome (GOLD analysis project Ga0081455, IMG submission 70207) | Tabebuia heterophylla rhizosphere microbial communities from the University of Puerto Rico - S3T2R1 | ecosystem: Host-associated > Plants > Roots > Rhizosphere ... | reverse complement strand
AGTATTGCCCTCGCTCTGCGAACAGGAGTTGCGGATGATCGAACCCCATCAGCGCGCCGAGCCGTCCGTAGCCGGCGGGTTCTTCGCGGTTACCTCATTGATGGCGGCGCTGGGCGTTGCGTCCTGCTGCGCCCTGCCGGTGCTGTTGACAGGCATGGGCCTTGGTACCGTCCTGGTTGGACGGATCGGCGTCGTGACGCTTCCCTATCGCAGCATCCTGATCGGGATCGGCTTGGTCTCGCTGACGGCGGGAAGCTGGACATTATGGCGACAATACCGTTCCACCCGCGATTGCGACCGTTTCTGCGCTCGTTCATGGCTGCGTTACGTCACATTGGCAGGGCTGCTGCTCGCCGCCGTGATCCTGCTCTGGGGCGCCAGCTATGGCTAGTTCGCTGAACAATGGAGCGATCATCACACGCTCGCGCATCACTTGTCCTTCATGCGGAACCTCGCGGGTCGAGACGATGCCGGTCGATGCGTGCTGGTTCTTCTACCCATGCACGGGCTGCGGGACCGTGCTGAAACCAAAGCCCGGCGACTGCTGCGTTTTCTGTTCCTTCGGCGACACGCCGTGCCCGTCCATGCAGCAGGCCAGGAGGACCTTCTGAAGAGCGACCAGCCGCGCGCGCGAAGGCGTCCGTCCAAACGTTTCCATGATCACTGCAATTCCGCTCAACGTTAAAGCAGACAGGTCGGTTTTTAGGGCAAAGTCTCGTTCATCTGCGGCGGAACCGACAAGCGAAACTGCCCAGACAGGACGTGATAGAGTTTATGTCGGCATATCATGGCGCTGACAGCATCCGCGATCAATGCGGTCGCGAATAAGGGCAAGATCATCGTGTGGTCTGCCGTCATCTCCATCATGATGATGACTGCTGTCATGGGAGCCCGGACAACCCCTGTGAAATAGCCGACCATGCCCAGCAGAACGATTGAGCCGGCCGGCTGTTCGGAAAAAGGTTGGAGATCAACTGGCCGAGCCCCGCTCCGACAGATAGCGAAGGAGCGAAGATCCCACCAGGAGCACCGCTCAGCGCCGTGGCGAGGGTTGCGATGAACTTCGCCGGACCAAAACCCATGGACGAGCCGTGGCCGGCCAACAGCAGCTTGGTGGATCATAACCTGTTCCCCAGCTAAAATCGCTCGTCACCCAGCCTGTGAAGGCAACGACCAACCCACAAAACGCCGCCAGCACGACCGGGCGTGACCTGACTCGCATCAACCATGGGTGGCTTGGCTGGGTCATCGCGATAAGGCTGCGGGAGAAAAGTCCGCCCAGAATTCCGCCCAAAATCCCCGCTATCGGAGAGACGACATACATGGCGCAAAGCGGCAGGGCGTCGTCGATCGCACCAAAGTAGATATAATCCCCGGCGAGGCCGAGGCTCACCAACCCCGAGATCATCACCGCCGCCGTGACCATCACCGCAACTTTCTGCTCGAAAGCGGCAGCCAACTCCTCAATGGCAAAGGCAACGCCCGCCAGCGGGGTGTTGAAGGCCGCGGCCACGCCCGCCGCGCCGCCGGCGATGATCACTCCGGCCGAGACAGGTACTTTCACCAGCGATGCACCGCGACCATCAGTGCGGCGCTTATCTGCACGGTCGGACCATCACGCCCCACCGAGCCACCGGCGAGCAGCATGGCAATCGTGCTAGCCAGTTTGGCCCAGGCCGTCTTCAGTGACGCTAACTCGCTATGGGTATGGCGCTCGGGATTGTGGATGGCTGCCATGACCTGTGGAATGCCGGAACCTCGAGCAGCGGGAAAGGAGTGTCGCGTCACATAAACGACCACCGCGAACACCAGCGGCGTGACGACAAACGGCGCATAGGGTGAGACTGCTACGAGATGCAGGAACATCTTTTGTGCGACCTCGGCCATCCGGGCGAAGAGGATGGCCGTCAGTCCGAGGGTCACGGCGCCGACGATTGCCGCCAGGCGGTTATGGACAACCGCCATATGTTTGCCGGGAAGCCAGGTGCGAAGATAATTGGGCATGAGACGGCCTTGTCAGATCGGAAGTGTAGCGGCCATACGGATGCATCAATGAGCTGGAGCGTCAAACGATCAATGCGGTCGACGTCTCGCGCTCAGTCCGTTGAGATAGTGCCAGAGAAAAATTGCTGGCAGACCAAGGCCAATCGACCAATGCGCGATACTGGTCCATGCGCGGGCGTTTTCATCACCGAGATAGTAGAGCAGATAACCACTGGCGACGACGATGCCGAGGACAATGCAGAGCACTATGCCGGCGACGCGTTGATGCGGATGGGACCAGCCCTTCGGAATATGCGCGACGAACATGCCACCGATCCCGAGCAGGGCGGGGATTAGCAAAAGTCCATGGGCCTTCATCATCCATGGCTCAACCGGGTTGGTCTCCGGTCCGAATTCACCTTGGGCCTGTCCGAAATAATGGAGCAACAGCCAGGCCGCGCCTGAGAGCCACAGACCCGAGCCGGGCAACGTCAGCAGCCAGATTTGCCACCGCGCAAGCTTTGCCGTGCGACGATGCACCATCAGGCCGGTTCCAGCGGGAAGGTTTCGTGCACGACCTGGCCTTTGAATGGGGCGAGGAGTTGAGTTGCCAGATCCGGATCGACCATGGCGACCTTGGTCATGGCGTCGGCGATCACGCACCATTCGGCGATCACGGTCGTTCGCTTGTCGGTCAGAACCGGCCTCCCGTTGCGGCCAATATGGGGCGTATGAAGAACGCCACGCAGAGAGCGGCGGTCAAGCAGATTGGCTGAGCTGGCGACGGCACGGTGGCGAACGGTTATCTGGGACCGCACGACATTGTCGGCGTCACGAAAGCCGATCTCCCAATCAATCGGACCGAACGCGCGCAGATCTCCGCCGGCGTTGACGAGGCCATGAGCCACGCCGTGTTCGACCAAGGTCTCGACAGCGCGGTCCACCGCGTAGCCCTTGGCGATCCCGCCCAGATCCACCAGTGCATGGCGTTTCAAGTGGATATGCGTGTCGTCCTCGACGACAATGTCCGCCGTGGTCCCATCGAACTGATCGAGCCGCCCGATCCCGTCCTTCGGCAGATAACCGCTGCGAACCAGCTCGCGTGCCACCGCCACGTCGAACAGCCCGTCGGTGGTTTTGTGAAGGGCAGCCGCTATGCGCAGCACCGCCACGGTCTCGCGATCCACCACTATCGTCTGATCGCGAGCAGCCCGGCGGATCGCCGCGAGGTCGCTTGTCGGCTCATGAAACGACATGCGGCTGTGAATATGCGCGATCGTTGCGAAGGCAGCATTGATCGCGGTGCCGGATTCCTCCGGCACTGTGATTTCGACGAGGGTGCCGAGCAGCGGCCGGCACCGGGTGATCATGCGCTGCCTGGCTTCAACCGGCATGCGCCAGCACGACCGCGTGGATGGCCAGGAGCCGCTTCACCCCGTCGGTGACGTTCCGGCTCGACAAGGTCGCCCCCGAGATATTCGGGATGTCCTGATTGAGCCGGAACGGATCGGCGAGCGTCTTGCCCCGGAAGCGGGCACGCCAGCGCTCGTCTCGCACCTGGCTCCCCTTGGACTCCCGATAGCTGAGGATCTCGACGCCGAGCACATGGCCGTCCGGCGAGATCGCAGTCGCATAAGTGATGAACTCGTGCTTACCGATAACCTCGTCGACGATCATCCAGCCCTGCGTTGCCGCGCCGGTCACGGCGCGGTAAATTCGCGGCGTCGCCGTGCGCTGGGGGACGCCGGACAGCCGCTTGATCTGGCCGAGTTGTTCGGGGGTAAGCGTAACCGGAAACGGCACGAAGTTTTGCGCGCGCGGGAAAAGGACGTGCTGCGCATCGGCGACGGTCAGATAATCCGTCGCCATAGCAGGAGAGGCAACCGCCACCAAGGCGGGCGCCGCAACCACAAAATGAATGAAGGTACGCGACATAGGGGAACTCACTCAAAAGTTCATGCCGAGCTTCAAGCGAAACTCGTTCTTGGTCTTCTCGATTAGGTGAAGATTGCCGGTCTGGCCATCATAGCGTTCACCGCCACCCTTGATTTGGGGAAACCAGGTCAGGGTCGCCCAGAACTTCTGACCGCCATAGTGAATTGTCGGCCCGGCAAAGAGCGACCACCGTTCCTGCCCGACTTCCGTTTCATACTCTGACGTGTACTGGGTCTCGGCGCCCACGAACCAGTTGGGCGCAACGCGATAGGTGAGCCCGGTGCCGGCGCTCAGCTCGATTTCCATTTCCGGCGTGGTCGGCCAGTCGAAGCCGTCGGGGAGATTGGTAATGGGAGAGCGCTTCTCATGTCCGGCCTTGAGGCCGAGATTGCCGACCCAGACGATCTGGCCCTGGCGGAAGTATTTCTGCGCAGCAAGCACGACATGGGCTTCATATTCGGTCTTGTCCTGGCCGCTATGGGGATCGAGGGTTTTGAATTCAGCCGAGGTGATCACTGCCAGACCAAAATTGTCTAGCGCCGGGCTCAGAACATTGAACTTGGCCTTGACCTCCAATCCGTTGAAGCGGGGGCCCTTGTCGATGTCGGCCGGGAGGTAGCCGTCGATGAGCAGTCCATTGCTCTTGATCGTGAGGAAGCTGGCGGCGGCGGACAGCGTGATCCGGTCAGTGACGCCATATTCGCCTTCAATCTCGGCATCGAGGGCGCGGTAGGTGCCCTTTCCCTTGTCGGAACGCAACGTGTTGAACACGTAGATCTCGCCCGAGCCCTTGGGCAGGGTCTCTGCGCCGGCGTTGTACCCGAACAGGTTTTCGTCGGCATGGGCTGCGGTTGCAGCAAGGGGAGACGCGGCGGCGAGCGCCACCGCGCGAACTACAGTACGGATTTTCATGAACGCCCTTTCGTGATCAGAACATATAGCCGAGACCGAGATTGACCCGGTCGTTGGCGCTGTTTTCGAAGAATTTCTGATAATCGACCTTCACCACCACCTCGTGCAGCGGGTGGAACGAGAAGCCTGTGGTGAGCACACGGTCACGATTGGCCGGATCGGCGATAAAGCCGATCGGCAGCGAGGCTTGCGTGTCGAACTTTTCGTAGCGCACGAAGGGATCAAGCGTCGCCGTGCTCCCCAGCGGGAAACTGTAGGCGCCCTGGAGCAGCCAGCCGTAGAAGGCCGAGGGGGCGACAGGCAGTTCGGTAACATTGGCCGTGTTATAGGCGTCGATCACATCGTCGAGTGCGGCCGCGCGGCTGATCGTCCCGCGTGCATAAAGTGCCTCGAGGTCGAGGCCTTTGTGTTGCCAGCGGCCGTGAACGTCCCAGAGCGTGACCTTGGCATTGATACCCGAAAAATCGGGAAGGCTACTGTCCTGCCGGAAGTCGGCATTGCTGTGTGTGGCCCCGCCGTGGAAGACTGCACCGCCGATCAGGAGGCCCGGCACAGGCGTATATTCGAGCGATCCGTAGAAGGAGAGGCTGGCGGCCTTGGCGAGCTGTAATTCCTGATGCGAGCCCCTGAGCGGGGACGCCGGATCGTCCAGCTTGGCGACATCGAAGCCGGTAGTGACGCCGACGTCGTAGGAGAGGCCGAAGGCGGTGTCGCCCCACAGGCTGACGCCGCCCTCGCGCCAGGTCGTGGGAATGATACGGGTCTCGACCTCATTGCGCTCGACGCCGTAGAACACCGGCGGCTCGTGACTGCGATTGATGAAGCCGAAGGGCATCAGGAACAAGCCCGCCTTGACGTTGAGCGCGGGTTTGAAGGCATAGTTGAGATATGCCTGTTCGATCTCAATTTCGCCTTCGTCGTCCGCGCTGGCGATCGCGTGCTCGACCTCGACCTCGCTGTTGAAGCTGAGCTTGTCGTTGAAGCGATGGCCGAAAAACAGGACGAAGCGCTTCAAGTCAGCCTGGTTGCGGCTGGCGTCATGGACATAGCCATTATAGCTGACCTCGCCATAGCCGCCGATCGTCGTGTCCGGACCCGAAGGGGCAGCAGATGCGAGAGCTACCGCCGATGAAACCGCTGCCGGGCTCGATGCCGGAGGGGGGCTACCTGCCGCGGCAAGCGCGGGCGCCCCACCGCTTGGCTGGGCTGTGACTGCCGCTTGGTTGGTGCGTATCTGCGCTTCGAGCTGATCGAGGCGTGCGGCCTGAGCGGCCATCGTCTGGTTCTGCGCTGCGAGCTGCTGCTTGAGCAACGCGATTTCGGCCTGGAGCGACGCTTCGTCGGCATGGGCCGGCGTCATTGGCAGCAGCGATGCTGTCGCCAACAAAATGGCAATCTTTTTCACGACCCCCCCCCCTGGTTCTATTAGGAATGACTCGCAATAAGTCTATCAGAAGATGCGAATGAGTTGCAATATATATTTCTGCAAGGTTGCTGATTTTTTGCCGAACCGTGGCTGGGTGAGCGATGCCGCTGGTTAAAGTCACATGGCTGCGAACGCTGTGGCATTTGATCCGTCAGCACCGCGCGGCATCGCTGAACCTTGCCGATTTCCCAATCGAAGGCGTAGTCGCGCTTCGTCTCGGCTCGCCGTCAATTCATTCTGCACGTTCCTCCCTGACCCGTGTCCAGCATGTTCATGGAGGCCTCAGGAAGGCGGCCTTTTCTATCGGCACGCAATGAGGCCGTCGTCATAGCGGCCGTGTTGACTACACTGGTCTGGCGATCTGCTCTGAACGGATATCGTCGTGGGGTTCGGGGGCGCCTGGATGAACCGCGATCCGGCGAAAGACGTTTGGGAGGCTGCGCTCGGTGAAAGGTCCATGCACGAAGCCGAGGTGCGAGCGTTGTTTGGCGACTCTCCCTTATTCAGCAAGGCTGTCCGTCGGCACAGCGATGGATGACCCGAATTGACCGAATTGGGGTCACCGATTAGGAATGTTATCCGGATGAATCGATTGCTCGCCCGTCTCCTGTTGATCTTCGCCCTGTTCGGCCTTGCCGGACAAGGCGTCGCGCAGGCTGCCCCGATCTGTCCGGAAATGGCGACGGCGAGCAAGATGTCGGCGAACCAGATGGATGCCACCAAGGCATCGCCTGCATCGGATTGCATGAAGGCAATGGAAATGGCCGGGCACAAGCAGGCCCCGGCTTCTGCACCTTGCAAACACATGACGCTCGCATGCCTTGCCATGGCCGGCTGCGCGCCGATCTTCGCGGCTAGGCTCGACGCATCGCTTGCGGCCATTCCGAACCATGAAGGGGCCTTGACCGCGCCTCCGCCGGTGACCGTGCTCACCGGCCGGGCCGTCCCGCCCGATCTGAGACCTCCTGTAATTCTCGGCTGAACCGGCGTGAGCCGGTGGTTTGCCCACATCTGCCCGTGCAGGTGTGAGCGGCTACTCGCGCGCAGTTTCCCTTCAGCTTCGAGGAATTCCTTATGAAGACTATCATGACGGCCGCGTTCGCGGTCATCGCTGTGGCATCCGCCGCCACGTCCGCTATCGCCGGTGAACCGACGGGCGGTCATTACGAATGGCGCTCTGCGCCGCAAATGGGCCCGCGCGCGCCCTTCCAGGCGCCCCGGCGCGTCTGGGTACCCGACCAGGCACAGACCGCCAGGTGCGACTGCACGATGATGAAGATGAGCGCCGCCGATTGCATGAAGAACATGGGCGCCATGCGCATGTCGCCATCGGCGGGTTGAGCCATGTCCGGCAAACATAACAACAAGAACTGATGCCGGACGTCCCCGGCCGGTTGCCTCCCGGCCGGGGATTCTTCTGCCTCGTTGCCAGGAACTCCTCATGCAATTCCGCTACCTTGCCGCGCTCGCGCTGCTGTCGCCTGTCGCGGCCCAGGCCGAACCCTTGACCTTCGCCGACGCGCTTGCCCGCGCCGAGGCCAACGCCCCCAGCCTCAAGGCGCGAGAAGCAGGTATTTCGGCAGCGCGCGGCAGCGCGGTAGCGGCTGGCCGGCTGCCCGATCCGACGCTTGATCTGGCGCTGCGCGATTTTCCGGTGACCGGACCTGATGCCGGTTCGCTCCATCGCGACAATTTCACTGCGACCTCAATTGGCGTCACCCAGCCCTTCACCAGTCCGGCCAAGCGCCAGGCTCAGAGGACGCGCGCGGGCGCGGAGATCGGCGTTGCCGAGGCCGACGCGGCAGTTGAGGCGCGCGGGGTCCGCCTCGCAACCGCGCTTGCCTGGATCGACCTCTATTATGCGCAAAAGCGGCTCGCGCAGCTGTCGTCGCTCGACCAAAGCCTTGGCGACCTGCAGGCGACGGTCACCGAGCGACTTGCCGCCGGCACTGCCCGCCCTTCGCAGGCGCTCGAACCCGACCAGTTGCGTGCGCAGGTCACCGATAGAAGGTCAGGCATCGTGGCGGAAATCGCCCGCGCTCGCGCGCAGCTCGTGCGTTACACCGGCGATTCCGACCCGCAGCTCGTCGGCGATGCACCGATCATGTCGGTGGATGAGGAAGGCCTGCGCGCCGCGCTCGACCGCCTTCCGGCATTGCGCGCGTTCGATGCGCGCATTGCCAGCAGCGATGCCGACGTCGATGTGGCGCGCGCCGACAAGCGCCCCGACTGGCGGGTGAGCGCCGCCTACGCCCGGCGCGAGCCGGTCTATGGCGATCTGGTGACGTTGGGCGTGTCGATCGACCTGCCGCTCTTCGCCAAACGGCGGCAGGATCCCAAGATCACGGCCGCGGGCGACATGGCCACGCGCGCGCGGCTCGACCGCGATGCTGGCGAACGCGAGCTTGCCGCAGCGCTCGACGCCGATCTTGCCGAACACAGGATGCACCATGCGCGGCTGATGAACGCCAGCGAAGCACTGGTCCCGCTCGCCAAGCGCCGGGCAGAGCTCGACCGGGATTCTTATGCGGCCGGCAAAACTGATCTCGGCACCACGCTGCTCTCGACGCTCGCGCTCGCCGAAGCCGAGGTCGATGCGCTCGAACGCGAGGCCGAAGTCGCGCGCGACGCCATTCGCATCAATTTCACTTACGGGGAGGCCAGGCCATGACGATCGACGCGAGGAGCGCCGCGTGGCGCACTGCAATTGCCGTGGCAGTGCTGCTGGCCGGCGGCGGGGGCTATTGGATGGGAACCCACCAGGCCGGCGCGCCATCTTCCGCCACTTCGCCAGCCACGGCGCGCAAGATCCTCTATTACTACGACCCGATGGTGCCGCAGGAGCACTACGACAACCCCGATACGCTTTCCTCGATGGGGATGAAGACGATTCCCAAATATGCCGATGAAAGCCCGGGCGCGACCGGGTCGACCGGGGTTTCGATCGATCCTTCGGCGGTGCAGAACCTCGGAGTGCGAACGGCCGAAGCAAGGATCGGCACGTTACCCTCGGCGCTCACCGTCACGGGGAGCATCGATTTCAACCAGCGCGATGTTGCAGTAGTGCAGGCACGTTCGGGTGGCTTTGTCACCCGAGTCTACGCTCGGGCACCGGGCGATGTGATCGCGACGGGCGCGCCGATCGCCGATGTGCAGTTGCCGGAGTGGGGCGGGGCACAGGGCGAGTTCCTTGCGGTCAAGCGGTTGGAGCGCCCCGATCTCCTTGCCGCCGCCCGCCAGCGGCTGCGGCTGATGGGCATGTCCGACGGGCTGGTCGGCGAGGTCGAGCGGAGCGGCCGGGCACAGGGCGTGGTGACGATCCGCTCGCCGATTGGCGGCGTCATCCAGACGCTCGACGCCCGCGCCGGGGTGACGCTCGCTGCCGGGCAAACGCTGGCGCAGGTCACCGGCCTCGGTACAGTCTGGCTCAATGCTGCGGTGCCCGAAGCGCAGGCAGGGAGCGTCCGCACCGGCCAGGCAGTGAGTGCTACGCTCGCCGCCTTTCCCGGCGAGACCTTCGCCGGCCATGTGCTGGCGATCCTGCCTGCCGCACAGGCCGACAGCCGCACGGTGACACTGCGCATCGAGCTCGCCAATCGCGGCGGGCGCCTACGGCCGGGCATGTTTGCCAGTGTGGCCTTAGGCGGCGAGGCGAGGCCGACACTGCTGGTCCCGAGCGAGGCGGTGATCCGCACCGGCCGGCGCACGCTGGTCATGCTCGCCCTCGACAAAGGGCGGTATCAGCCCGCCGAGGTGAGGATCGGGAGGGAGGCTGGTGGTCAGACGGAAGTGCTTGCCGGTTTGACCGAGGGCGAGAAGGTGGTCGCTTCAGGCCAGTTCCTGATCGACTCCGAAGCCAGCCTTTCAGGTGTCGCAGCGCGACCGATCGCGTCGGAGGCGCACCGATGATCGGTCGGCTGATCCATTGGTCGGTGCAGAACCGCTTCTTCGTTGTGCTGGGCGCACTGGCGTTGGTCTTCGCCGGGCTTTGGGCCGTGCGCTCGACCCCGATCGACGCGCTTCCAGATCTGTCGGACACGCAGGTGATCATTCGTACCAGCCTACCCGGGCAAGCGCCGCAGATCGTCGAGAACCAGGTCACCTATCCGCTCGCCACCACGATGCTCTCGGTGCCCGGCGCGAAGACGGTCCGGGCCTACAGCTTCTTCGGCGACAGCTTCGTCTATGTGATCTTCGAAGACGGCACCGACCTATACTGGGCGCGCAGCCGCGTGCTCGAATATCTCAATCAGGTGCAGGGCCGCCTGCCGCCTCAGGCCAAGAGTTCGATCGGGCCGGACGCGACCGGGGTCGGCTGGGTCTATGAATATGCACTCGTCGACCGCGCCGGCAGGCGCGATCTCGCCCAGTTGCGTTCGCTGCAGGACTGGTTCCTGCGCTATGAGTTGAAGAGCCTGCCCGGCGTCGCTGAGGTTGCCAGCATCGGCGGCATGGTCAAGCAATATCAGGTAGTGCTTGATCCCGCAAAGCTCGCGGGGTTCGGGATCACCCATGCCCAGGCAGTCGAGGCGATCCAGCGCGCCAACCAGGAAGCTGGCGGCTCGGTGCTCGAGATGGGCGAGGCCGAATATATGGTCCGCGCCTCGGGCTATCTCAAAACATTGGACGACTTCCGTGCCATTCCCTTGCGCACCGCCGCCGGCGGCGTGCCGGTGACGCTGGGCGAGGTCGCTACCATCCAGCTCGGGCCTGAGATGCGGCGCGGGATCGCCGAGCTCGATGGCAACGGCGAGGTTGCGGGCGGTGTCGTCATCCTGCGCCAGGGTGCGGACGCACGCAGCACAATCGAGGCGGTCAAGACCAGGCTCGAAGAGTTGAAGAAGAGCCTGCCGCCCGGCGTCGCCGTCGTGCCGACCTACGACCGCTCGCAGCTCATCGATCGCGCGGTCGAGAACCTCACCCACAAGCTCGCCGAGGAGTTCGTCGTGGTCGCGCTCGTCTGCGCGTTGTTCCTCTGGCACGTCCGCTCGGCGCTGGTCGCGATCGTGACGCTGCCCTTGGGCGTGCTCGCGGCTTTCATCGTGATGCACTTCCAGGGGGTGAACGCTAATATCATGTCGCTGGGGGGCATTGCCATCGCCATCGGTGCGATGGTCGATGCGGCGATCGTGATGATCGAGAATGCCCACAAGCGGATCGAGCGCTGGGAAGCGGAGCATCCAGATCAGCACCTCCATGGCGCGATGCGCTGGGTGATCGTCACCGAGGCGGCGATGGAAGTGGGGCCGGCGCTGTTCTTCTCGCTCCTCATCATCACCTTGTCGTTTGTGCCGGTGTTCACGCTCCAGGCACAGGAAGGCCGGCTGTTCGCGCCGCTCGCCTTCACCAAGACCTACACGATGGCGGCGGCCGCAATCCTCTCGGTGACGCTGGTGCCGGTGCTGATGGGCTGGCTAATCCGCGGGCGGATCCCGTCGGAACAGACTAATCCCGTCAACCGTGCGCTCACCAGGGTTTATCGGCCCGCGATCGACTGGGTGCTGGCGCGGCCCAAAACGACGCTGATCATCGCCGCGCTGGTCTTTGCGACCACGGCCTGGCCGCTCTCACGATTGGGCGGCGAGTTCCTGCCGGCGATGAACGAGGGCGACCTGCTTTACATGCCTTCGGCCTTGCCGGGGCTGTCGGCGGCGAAAGCCTCCGAGCTGCTCCAGCAGACCGATCGGATGATCAAAACCGTGCCCGAGGTCGAGAGCGTGTTCGGCAAGGCGGGCCGCGCCGAAACCGCGACCGATCCCGCGCCGCTCGAAATGTTCGAGACCACCATCCGCTTCAGGCCCCGCAACCGGTGGCGGCCGGGCATGACGCCCGACAAGTTGGTCGAGGAGCTGGACCGGGCGGTGAAGGTGCCCGGCCTCGCGAACATCTGGGTGCCACCGATCCGCAACCGCATCGACATGCTGGCGACCGGCATCAAGAGCCCGATCGGGGTCAAGGTCTCGGGCAGCGATCTCGCCGAGCTCGACCGCATCGCGCGCGAAGTCGAGGGGGTGGCAAAGACGGTGCCCGGCGTCAGCTCGGCACTGGCCGAACGGCTAACCGGCGGGCGCTATGTCGATGTCGATATCGATCGCAAGGGCGCCGGACGCTATGGGCTCAACATCGCCGACGTACAGGCAATCGTCTCGGGCGCGGTCGGCGGCGAGAATGTCGGGCAGACCGTCGAGGGGCTGGCCCGCTATCCGATCAACGTCCGCTATCCGCGCGAGATCCGCGACAGCATCGACGCCCTGCGCGCACTGCCCATCCTGACGCCCTCGGGCCAGCAGATCACGCTCGGCACGGTCGCTCGCGTCGCCGTCACCAATGGCCCGCCGATGCTCAAGACCGAGAACGGCCGGCCCTCGACCTGGGTCTATGTCGATGTGCGCGGGCGCGACCTAGCATCGGTCGTGGGCGACCTGCGCCATGCCGTGGCGAGCAAGGTGAAACTCTCGCCCGGCGTCAGCATCGCCTATTCGGGGCAGTTCGAATATCTCCAGCGTGCGATCGACCGGCTGAAGATCGTCATCCCCGCGACCCTGCTCATCATCTTCGTGCTGCTGTTCCTGATCTTCGGGCGGTTCGACGAGGCGCTGCTGATCATGGGCACGCTGCCCTTCGCACTCACCGGCGGGTTCTGGACGCTTTATCTGCTGGGTTTCAACCAGTCGGTGGCGACCGGCGTCGGGTTCATTGCGCTCGCCGGTGTCGCCGCCGAATTCGGTGTGGTGATGCTGATTTACCTGAAGGACGCTCTCGAGGAGCGCGGCGAGGATCCTTTGGCCGGCGCCGTCGCCGAGGCGGTGCGCGAGGGCGCTTTGCTGCGCGTGCGGCCCAAGGCGATGACGGTGGCGGTGATCGTTGCCGGCCTGCTGCCGATCCTCATTGGCACGGGCGCGGGCTCGGAAGTGATGAGCCGCATCGCAGCTCCCATGGTCGGCGGTATGCTGACCGCGCCGCTGCTTTCCATGTTCGTCATCCCCGCCGCCTATCTGCTTCTGAGGCAGCGGTCCCCTCAATCTTCAATCGACACGAAGCACCACGAAAGGAGTCTATGATGAAGTTGCATGTACTGACTGTCCTTGCCCTCACGGCAGCTCTCGCCGCCTGCGGCCAGAAGACGGAAACCAATAAGGCGGTAGCTACGAACACCGCCTCGCCGGCCGCCGCCGAGAGCAATACGATGGCGGGCGATATGGGCAGCGTGGTGATGTCATCGACAGCCAAGATGGCCAAGGGTTCGGGCAAGGTGACGGTCATCGACAGGATGGCGGGCACGATCACACTCGATCATGGCCCAATCGCGGAGGTGAACTGGCCAGCGATGACCATGGCGTTCAAGGCCGCGCCTACTCTTATCGATAGAGTCAAAGTAGGCGATGAAGTCAATATCGAACTCAAGATCGACGGCAATGCCGGCGAGATCACCGCTATCACCAAGAAGTAGTTCGGCGAGGGAGCGCGGGCAGCAGACCCGCGCTCTCGCTCATCCGACCGTGAATAGCGCGAGGGCTCCGATCCGGCAGTCAGCGAAATAGGACAATAGGTAGCCCGTCTCGTTGGGCGTCGGGATCGCTCGTCATATCGGACGCGCGCTCCGATATCAGCAGGGCCGTTGCCGCGTTCTTGGGGAGAGGTCTCGAAAAGAAATAACCTTGCCCAAGCGTACATCCCAGACGCGCGAGTTGGCCCGCCTGGGTTTCGTTCTCGATACCTTCGGCAATGACCGTAATGCCGAGAGCCTTGGTGGTGTGTAAGAGTCCCCCAATTACCGCCGAACCTGCGCCTTTTGGTGCGAGCCGATCGACCAGAATCTTGTCGATCTTGATCATATCGACCGGCATGGTCAGCAGTGGCATGAGCAGACCGCCGCCTGTGCCGAAATCGTCAAGCGCGATCCGAAGGCCCTGTTCGCGCAGCGCCTGGATTGAACCAATCACAGACTTGTCACGGAGTGCGGGATAGGCGCTCTCGGTGATTTCGATCACGAGACGATCGAGCGGCAACCCATGCAATGTGTGCACAGCCGCGATCTGCTGGTCGAGCCTGCCGCCATGAAAATCGGCAAGGGAGACATTAACGCCGATGTGTTCGACGGGGACCCCATTGTCGATCCAGCCGCGAACGTCCTGCGCAACGATTTCAAGCATCCGTTCTGTAAGCTGGCTGGCGATGTTGATGTCCGCGGTGGCCTCGCGAAACGCAGCTGCGGCAAGCATACCGCCATTGCCCATTCGCAGCCGGCATAAGGCTTCCATCGCGACGATCCGGCGTGTCTCGAAATGGACGATCGGTTGATAATGCGCTTCAATACGCGCCTCACGAAGAGCCACATCGACATCGCGAATGGCGGCGATCCGATGGATAATCCGCGTATCGATACCCGGCCAATAGCGAACGAACCCACCACGCCCGATCTCCTTGGCATGATAAAGAGCGAAGTCGGCATTCTGCCGCACTGTCTCTGCACTCCGATCACCCACAGCGAGAACTGCCCCGCCGATAGTCGCCTTGGGAACCACGGCGTGGCCGTTGCAGTCCAAAGGTTCGCATAGCCCGGCGAGTATCCTGCCGGCAAAGCCGTCGAGATCACGCAGGGCGTCAGGCTGTTCGACAAGAACAGCGAATTCATCACCACCAATTCGAAAAACGCGATCCGGCGCAGCGATTGTTTCCATCCGCCGGGCTGCAGCTTTGATCAAGAGGTCACCCGCATGATGACCGAACCCGTCATTGATGATCTTGAGATTGTCGAGATCAAGGATCAACAGCGCCCAGCTTCCGGGTTGGTCGCATGGCATTTGCGACAGGGACTTGGAAAAGGCGGCGCGATTACCGATACCCGTGAGCAAATCGACATTGGCCCGCCGCTCGCGTTCCATAACCCGTTCGTGACGTTCGAGTGCGATGGAACACAGATGGGTACAGGTCTCAACTATGGCCTTCTCGCTAGCGGTAGGGCCCCGCTTCTCCCGGCAATAGAGGGCGAAGGTGCCAATGACCCGCTCATCCTCACCCAGGATGGGTGTCGACCAGCAGGCGCGCAGTCCCAGCGCGAGTATATCTTCCCTGAAATCAGCCCAGCGGGAATCATTATTGATGTCGGTGACCGTCACTGGGATGCCCAGCCAGGCGGCACTGCCGCACGAACCAACCTCGGGGCCAATCGCCAAGCCATCCAATGTGTCACAGAAATCCGCCGGGAGGCTTGGCGCTGAAAGAGGGTGCAGGAGACCTTGGGGATCGACCATTAGTACAGAACAGATGCAATCTGGGATCAGTGCTTCAATCTCGACGCACAGCCTGTCGCTGGTTGCCTTGAGATCGGCCCCCTTGGCGGTCATTTCGAGAATGGTGTTGCGTAGGGTGAGCAATATCTTCCGATCCAAATGCTATAAAATCTTGGAAGTAATTGGTTTAATTATAGAATTTTCCTAAAAAAATACTTCTAAAGCGATATGAGCGCGAAAATTTTCCAGCGAAAACTTATGTAGTTCCGCTTCAAAAATCTAAGAGACTCCAGATTAAATGATGCCGAACGCAGGGGGCAATGTATCGATCGGCAATATTTAAATAATTGCAAAAGATCGGATCAGCACCTTTTCTTTTGCTCAAGGAGCTAAAACAAGTCTGCCATTTTATCGACGCCCGAGAAAATGGTATTTTATCGTCTGGAGAGGGGATTCAAGCCGTTTCTTCATTCGATCGGCGGCGGCCATTTTCTTCACGCGCGGTCCTCTCTTCTGAGTGCCGTGCGTTTGTGATCGCCGACGGCACGCTCTCGATGAGAAGCGTGCCGCCCGTGAGCCGGGTGTTGCAAACCTGCAAAGAGACAGGCGCGAACGCCTTTAAGCCCGAAAGCCCTGGACATGCGCGTTCGCCACCCGGTCGAAAGAACTCGACGGGATTCTCTTTGCAGGAGGTTTGCACGCCTCCACTCGCGCTTCCGCGAGCGCTCCCGCCATAGTCCGACAGGGTTAACGATTGGGAAACGGGTCAGATGGAATTTGGTTGCTCAACTGTGGCTTTCAAGGCGTGCTAGGTACGCACCGATCGGCACCGCTGATTACAGCTATTGAAGGTTGCGCATGAGGGCCGCGCGAATGGCGAAGCGATCACGAGCACGGCCTCGAAGAAGCTTAACCTCCCGCTGGCAAAAGCCGCGAAAGATGGTTTGTATCCTGAAGCCAGCGCAGCCGATGGCTCCCCAACACACAAGACCGAGGAAAGGGAGGAGGGAGTGACAAGCGATTGAGCAATTGGCGCTTTCGCTGGATAGGCGCTGTGCTACTATTGTTGCGGAGATCAGCAATGGCGCACGATAACGTACAGACGATGGAAGCTGAAGCGCTGGGACGGAGTCTCGGTGTATCGCGTGCAGGCGATTGGCTCTGGCGGCCATGGTATGCGAAGCTCTGGTGGGCCGGTATCGTGGTGTATTGGGCGGGGAAAGCCGCATCCTTCTATTCCCCGACCTTGGACGAATTCTACATCAGCGCCTTTGCAGGCTTTCTCAACATCGCCTTCTTCCCGCCGCTAGCATTGATGGTGCTCGGCCTCGGTTTTGCGCGGGCGTGGTTCGATGCCAGCTATTGGGAATTCGTCGAGCCGACGCAGGAGCAGATGTTCCCAAAACGCTCAGTTGGCGGCATGCGCGACCCGTATTCTGATCCGTTGGATCCCCGCTCCGGTGCGCTGCACCGGCGACATTTCCACCGACATCGCTGAAATGTCACTTATCGCGGCGCTCCTTGAAGCTCGGATCACCGTCCTGCGGTCCGTGCTTGAGGTCTGTCGAGAAATTCCCGCTTCCAAGGAGCGATGATTGTTCGATGGACGTCAACGGCCCGGTGATGTCCGCCGTTCCGCGACCTGAGTCGGCCTGTTCCAGATAGCGGTTGCGCAAGCCCTCTGGTCCGAGAACCTGACGGCCCAATTCCCGCGAGAAGGTATCTGCGGGATTGTCCGAACGCGCCGCGGCACGCTCGGATGCCGCGATTGCTTCGCGTACATCGTAATTCACGATGTCAATATTGGCGTTGGCGGTTTCCGATGTCGTTCCACGATCTGAACTTTCGAAACCCAGGTTAACCGAAGCGCCACCAGCAACAGAATTACCCGAAGGTCTACGGCCTCCGCTTCCGGCCTTGCTTGGGCCAGCGCGACTTGCCGATGCCGAAATCGAGCCACCGACATCGGTTCCCATCGACGTTTGGTCTTGGGCTAACCTATCTATACTGCGCGTCCACCCCGTCTGGGCCATAATCGCCTGAACGTCGCGCTGCAGCGTGTCGGCGACCTGGGGCTTCAGCCGCCAATTGCCCTTGCGATCCATCTCGAACCCGCCTCGCAGCCAGTTGGCCATAGCAGCATGGCCTTCGGAGCCGCCACCAAGGAAATGCTCGACGGTGTCCGGCCCCGCTTGCTTGCCAGCTTCGAACCGTGTGCTCATGTCATTCCGCGCTGAGCGCTGCGATATCGTGCTGCTGGAGACGAGCAGGTCATTGTGCGCGAAGCTGAAACGGGCCGATCCGCCATTGGCGACGGCACCGAGCTGGCTTTCGTTGATGAGCCCGCCGCGCCACATCTGGGCAGCGGTTTCGGGCGTGAGGTTGAGGCTGAAGTCGCCATTCTGATCCATGGCGATCTGGCGCTTGCTGAGGTTGATCCCGTGATCGCGCAGCAGGCCCTGCATCCGGGTCAGCCGTTCATTGTCAACGATGCGGGTCATCCGTTCGTTGCGCGCACGGTCCGCAATCCCGCCGGCGCCTCCCTCGGCCATATCCACCTGGTTGCCCGCAGTGCGGCCGAGCGCCTGGATGAAGCTGTCGAGCCGCGCTGCTTCCCGCGTCGAAACGCCGGCCGCCGCCGCGCCCTCCGCGAAACCGAAATTCTCCGACTGACGGCGCTGCTCGCCGATCCGCGCAGCGGCGCGCGTGCCGCTCGTGCTGACCTCTCGCTGTGCATCGAGCTTGCCCGACCGTTCCGCGAAATCATAGCCGGTAGCCTCCCGGGTGCGGCCATAAACGCTCGTCCCTTCGCGCGCGGCTTCAGCGGTCGCGCCGTCCGCCGTTCCGACCTGGGTCGCGGCATTGTAGCGCTCCAGCGCCCGCTCGACCTGCGCCTCGTTACGGCCGGTCGCGCGGGCGAGCTGGGAGATCGCGGTGCTGCGGGCTTCACCGGACAACGCATTGATGAAACCGATGCGCCGGGCGGTTTCCTGAACCGGAAGCCCGAGCATCGCGGTCGCCTCGCGCTGACCCTGATTGCCGCCCGTGCGCCAGGCCTGTTCGGTCGCGACATTCGCGCGTTCGATGCCGGCGACATTGTCGCCCGCAAAATCGCGCCGTCCCTCCATAGCGCCGACCTGGACCTGTGCTGCCGTCAGGTCATTGGCGAGAAGTTGTTCCTGGTCATAGGCATTGGCGATGAGCTTGGCGAAGGTCGGGTCGGCCTGAGCCTCGCCGATCACGCCCGACGCCTTCAGCTCCGCGTCCTTCGCCGAATAGCCCGCCCGCTCGAAATGACGGGTCGCCGCCTGCATCATCATGCCATAGGCTCTCTGGTCACCGAAGGCACGCCATTGAACCAGATTCTGGGCAAAGGCCGCAAAGGCTTTCTCTCCAGCTTCGCCGTTTCCGAAATAAGTCGTGCCGAGGCCTCTCAGCGCGTCCTTCTCCGCGAATTGATGGATCGCCGTCGTCGCGGCATTGGCCTGGACGGCACGCGCCACCTGTGGATCCGCGAGATCTCGGCCATTGAGGGCAGGGGAGAGGCTCCCCAATTGCCGTGAACCTTCAATCCCGCCCAGCGCCAGCGCGGTGCCCCCCGTCGTGCCAGGACGCTCGCCGAGGATCCGGTTGGCTTCCCCGAAGCTCCTGTTGGCCCCGAAGCTCGATCGTTCGCCGAAATCGCCGAAGCTCGATGTCGCGCCAGCACGCGCGCGCGTTCCCAGTGCCGAGGCCTGGGCTTCCAGCGCCGATGCGCGACCTTCTGTCGTGGCCATCGGCGCTGCCGCCGCTGTTCCCTGGCCCGCGATGCCCAGCGTACCCGAGGTGAAGGAAGTGAACATGTTGCCGGAAAAGCGAAACACGGTGAACACGAACGCGCCGGCAAGCCCTGCGGCGACCGTCCTGAAGCTTCCGAAGATCGCCAAGGCCTTCATCGCAGCCGATGGCGCCAGCAGCCAGGCATTGGCCGCCACCGCATTCGAGCGCACTTCCTCGAGCGCCGCTGATGCGCGGCCCAATGTCAGTTGATATATGCCTGCATCGATCACGCCCCACAGCGCAACAAATACGAACATACCAAGCGCGAAGCTCGCCACACGCAGGTTGATGGGCGTCAGTATGAACAGCAGCGCTATGGGGATCATGAACAGCATGATGCCGAACACGGTAGCCCGGATCGTCGGCATCCATTCATTGGCGACCGAGAGCGTGGCAAGGCCGTTCGAAATCACCGCCCGGTTCGCCATGACCCTGGCCGCGCTCGCCGGGGAATCTTCGAACAATACGTCGCCGACCGTATTACCGAGCAGGATATGGGTCAGGAGCGCCTGCGCCGTCAGTGGCCTGCCCAGCATCATCTGGCCCATCTCGCCAAGCTGTTGGCGGCAGCGCGCCAGCTGCTGGGCGTTGCCCGTATCAAAGCCGGTCCGCGCGCAAATTTGCAGCGTATAGCCGTCGAACAGGGCCGGGTCTGAGAGCCGGTCGGAAATATGCTGCCAGGCTTCGTTGCAACTCACCGTCGTCCCGCCCTTGTCGGTCTCGGTGTAGACGGTCGAGAAGGTCGCCGGTCCCGCCATGGCTGCGAACGCAGCCGGCAGGTCTGTCGTGGTTCGGAACAGCTTGTCGTCATCGACCCCATAGGCAGTGGAGACACGCGCGACCGGATAGCATTGCCGGACATAATCCTTGATCGTCGCATCGAGGAAAGTGTCGGTCATGGGTCCGCGCGGAGAAACCGCATTTAGGAACAGGTCGAAGCTATGGCCGCCCGCGCCGAACTCGATCTTGGCGTCGGGGTCGATCGTATTGTCGTCGATCGTCTCGACTAGGGCGCGCTCGATCATGTTGGTCGCGCCCGCAACCAGAACCAACAGGTTCGGCACGCCGCCGACCGGCTGATAGGCATTGCGGACCCGGTCATAGACATGGACGGTTCCCGTGGTCGCGATCAGCCCGACGAACAGGCCGATACCGAAGAGGATCTGGAAGCCGAAGGCGACGAGGCCCATGCCTGACCCGCGAATACTGGCGATGACGGCACCGAGGCTGATCCCGACCGTCGCCACGATCAGCACCAGCGTCTCATAACGGGGATCGCCAAAGATCATCGAGACGAGACGGAAAGCATCCACCGTCTCGGCAAAGCCGTCATAGGTGTGGAAGCTCGTGTCGATGGCCAGGGCAGGCGATGCCGTAATGGCCGCGAGCGCGAGGGCTAGTAGCTTGGCGAGGCGACGCATGGAACCGGCTCCGCTTACTGATTGCGCGCGGCAGCGGTGCCGACGGCATTGCGGGCATCCTGATCGCGCTCGCGAATGAGACCGGCATAGTTGGCGGAGAGATTGGCCGCCTGGAGCGCGGCCATATAGCTCTGCCGCATCTGTGCGCGCTGGCGCAGCACCTCGTCGCGCAGGTCGCGCAGCTGCTCGATCCCCTTAGCGAGGATCCTTGTCTGGCAGACGTTCGCGGCATTACCGTCCGCGGCTCCCGCCACCGTCGCGCCGCGCTCGGCATTGCTCACCGTGAAATCAATCGTGCGCGTCAAGTCATTGAGCATCTGATAAGCAAGCGTCAGCGCGACCAGCTCGTCGGTATCGCCGATGACGGAATCGACTACCCCTTGCCGCACGCCCCATTCGAGCATCCGGTAGATGGGAAGCGTGCGGACATTGGCGACGAACTGACGCTCCTCGGGCGTCAGCGCCGAGCGCGTGCGGATCTTGATCGCGATCGACTGCATCCGCTCGCGCGCGAGAATGAGAGCGCCGCGTCCGCTGCCATCCTGGCTGCAATCGGCACCGGTCGGCGGGACATTGAGTGCCCGGCGCTGCACACGGCCGGTCAGGAAATCCTGAGCGCTTTCCGTATCCTGGGCAGGACATTGAGGAATGGCCGTGAAGAGCGGAACCTTGTCGGCCGGATCCCAGCGCATATACACATCGCCGACCCGGGCGCGCATGACGCTCGCCCAGTCGCCCGCTCCCACCCTAATTGCGGCGTGTGAGAGGAGAGACCCCGTCCGGAAAATCTCGGTCACTTCGGCCGGGCAGTTGGCGAGCGCGTCCTTCAGATCCTCGGTCGGATTATTGTTGTTCGCCTCGATCTTCTCGCGGCTCTGCTGGTAGCTCTTGGCGAATCCCTGTTTGACCGAGCGGTAGCCGGTCATCTCCTCGATGATTCCGGACATATTGTCGTCGCCCTTGGCGATCTGGACCATGCGGTTGGCGAGGCGGCAGTCATTGACCTGGATAGAATTGAGGAAGTTGGTCGCGGCTTCCATCTTCGAGATGATGTTCCCCATCTTCTCGTCGAGCGTCTCGAGCAGATACTGGAACGCGACCGCCGGCGCTGCCTGCAGGATGCTTTCGAGCTTCTGGACGAGATAGTCGGGATCGAGGAACGACATCCCGCCCAGAAACATGTCGATGCCGCCGCAGCCGGCGCGCACCTTGGGCAGGCTCACGGACATCAGATAGTCGTTATGAACATCGACCCGCCCCGACATGCCGCCGGCGGTCACATAGCCCCGGGTCTGATCCTCGAAGCTGCCTGGCGACGTGTAGGTGACATTGTCGAACCAGCTTTCGGCCCAACTCTGCGCGTTGGCTGGCGTTGCCGCTGCACACAGCGCGAGAGTCAGACCGGCAACAACGGTACGAATTCGGGTGGCCAGAACGAACATGGCGGGCTCCTGTGGAGATGAAAGGGAAGAAGAGACGCAGCGCCCGCCATTGCTCAGCGCCTCCCCGAGAAAGATATCGGCATCCCGACGATACCCGTAAACTTGGACATGGCCCGCACACCTACCGCTGGCCTCACCCCGGTCAGCATCTTCGCGGCGAGATAGAGATTGCGGGCGAGATTGGGCGCATGATCAGTCCCGATCGCGACGGGCACCGTCCTGCCGGAATCATTGACAGGCCGCACCCACCCCACGGGATTGCCGACCCAGGGAAGGCCGAGCCTTCCCGAACGGATCATGGCATCTTGCGTGCCCAGCACCTGGACCTTCCAGCCGTAGCGCCTTCCCAGCATGACGAGCTTGGTCCAGAGATCCCCGCAGGGGACGCAGCCAGGGCTCGAGGTCATCTCGATCACGAAGGCTGATCCCTGACCCTGAAGCGTCGCGGTGAAATCGTCCGGATAGTCTCGGGTCACGGGCACACGAGACAACCATGCCTGCATGGTTCGGCCATCGGAAACAGGATGAATCGCCGCGCGCAAGGCCTGTTCGCGCGTGATTGTCTGCGCCACCGCGCCGGAGCCCGTGGTGAGGACAAGACTGGGTATGCCAAGCAAGACCAGCAATTTCATGGCCTCCCTCCGGCGCTCGCATCGATGAGATCGCCGCCGAGCGCGCGCGGATCGGTCGCCGAGACCGGTCCATTGCCGAGCGCGTCGAAGAAGCCGTCCTCCTCGCCGGGGCCGGTCATGAACTGTTCGGGACGAATGTCGCCGCGCAGCAGGCGGACCGCCTGATAGGCCATCTGCGCGAGGTTCGGATAAGCTTCAACGCCCGAGGCGATGATCATGCGCTGCTGGCTACCCCGGCGGATGACCATGGTGGTGGGCGTGATCTCGACACCGAACCGCTCCTTGATGTCCGTGCGCCGGTCGACATCGACGAGCGTGACTTGCCAGCCCATTTCTTCCTGGAACCGCTGGACGATCGGCCATTGGACCCGGCAATAGCCACAGCTCGCGCGCGAAAACATGACGAGCGCGAACTCATTGGCATGGGCGCGCAGATAGGAGCGGCGGAGCGCGTCCTTCTGGGCGGTGAGCTCCGAGCGCGCGTCGCCAACCATCGGATTGGCGGATTTCGAGTTGAGTTCTGGATGCTGGAGCATCGCGATCTGCGTGACCCCGGCGAAAGCGCGGGCCTTGCGCCGCGCAAAATCCTGAAGCCGCCAGAAGTCCGCGACCGCATCGACGGTGAGTACGGTCGCGGCATAGTCCCGCTGCGCCTCTATCAGCTTGCGGATCTTGGGCGGCGTCCAGGTTGCCAGTTCCACCATCGGCGGGATCACCGGCTTTTTGAGTGCATCGGGATCATCCGGCGCAGGCAGCGGCTTGGGCGCTTCATACCACCAATAGCCTTGTTTGGGCTTGGCGGAAGAGTCGGGGCTCTGCGCCATTGCTGTGCATGGCAGGAACATTGCGACCATGATGGCGCACAAGGTTGAACACCCGCTCACAGCAGCCGCTCCATGCGCGTCAGGCGGTCGATCGGCAGCAGCCCGAAATACCGGCTGTCGAACCCGCGCGGATGAGGCGAGCCGACATAGACCATGCCTGGCGGGACGATCCCGCTCCAGCGCATATGCTCGAGCTTCATCCCGTTATAGGCAAAGGGCAGGCTGATGCCGAGAAGCTCGCCATTGCAGAAATAGCGTCCGTCGAAGGCATGCGGCGCAGAGATCGATGGGGTCTCGATCACGGCCAACTGGTCGCCCGGCATGCAAAGCGCGTGCTTGGTCACCGGCACTGGCCTCGGACCCGCGATCGGATGGCTCAGCATGAACATCACATAATCTCCACGTCCGATGGGGCCGGGGCTTTCCCGCACCGCCCAAGCTTCGATCGAGGGGCTCATCACCAGCCTGACCTGCGGTACCAGCAAAGCCGCGAGCAGCGCGATCGGGAGGATGATCGCAAGCGCCAGACCCAGACGTTCGGGCCGGGCGGGTGTATCGGGACCAGTCGCGCCGAGTGCGAGCGCCGCCTTGCGCGGCAGGGCTCGCAGCGCCGGCCAAAGCCCGAGGATCGCGTTAGCGAGCGCCCAGAAGAGCCTGAGCATCGCGCACCTCCTCTTTCCCGCCCAGACGGGCATATTCCTCGAACAGGCCGGAAAGCGCGCTGTCGCCATAAACGATGTGCGATGCCCGGGGGCTTTCGTCGTCCCGCTCGCAATAGGCCTCGGTCGGATCGCCCGGGATCATGGCGAGGGCCGGTACACGGGCAATCCCATGCTGGCGAAAGACGATCGGATCGACGATGAGCTGGACGCTACGCATCGCGCAATTCGGCCCCTCGCATCCGGGATCGAGTCGCAGGACTTCCGCCGAAAGCTTCGCCATCGGCCCGACCTTCTTGAGGCCGCCAGGCATGCCGCGAAAGGCCAGCACGCCATGCACCCGCTCGAGCTGGGCGGCATAGGTTCGCAACACAGGCACCGGCATCGAGGACGAGACGAACAGGACCGGCACCCAGCTCCTGGCCGCCGGCTTTGCACCGACCTTCGCAATTGCCTCCATTTCGGATGGTTCGAGCCCGAGCGCCTGGCGAAGGCGCTTCGCCTGGGTCTCGCGTTCCGCCGCCATCTTCGCTTCACCGGCGTCGAGCGCCGCGCGCGCCTTGGCGTCGATCTCAGGCATCGGCGCGCGCTTGCGCAAGGCTTCGAACGCGCGGCGCCTTTCGGCCGGATGGGCATTGTCCGGCAATTTTGGCGCGGGGACTCCCCGGGGCTGCTTCGCCTGGGAGATTGCGCCTTCAAGGCGTTCCATTGCGCCCTTGCCTTCGTCCTCAATGGACTGGCGGGACGAATCCTGCGCGAGTGCGCCGGTCGCGAGGGCAAGCCCTATCAGTGCGGCGGCGCTAAGGGCCGACGGCCTTGAGATACGCATCGACGCGTTCCTTCATGTCGATCTGGATATCGGATTGGGTGCGGGCCTCGATGTCCGCATAATATTCGGAGAGATCCATCTTGCTGAAATCGAGCGCCTGGAACTCCTCGGGCGTGAAGCCCCGGCACATCGGCTTCTTCGCCGTACCCCAGAGATTGCCGTTGAAGGTCTTGAGCTGGGGGCGGCCCTGCTCCTGGATGATGCGGCCAAGCTTGGTGTTGAAACAGCAGTGCCCGCGTGCCTTTTGCAGACAGATGCCAAGGAAGCTTGATGTGCAGTAAGTACCGATCTCATGGCACATGCCGGAGCTGCGCAGCATCGCGGTTTCCATGTCCTGCTGGTCACAGCCGGAGAACAGGAAATCGATCATGAAATTGATGGCCAGGCTGACCGCGATCGAGGTCGGATCAAGGCCGACGACAAGCGCATTGGCGCCGGCGCTGGCTGCCTGGCTCGCCGTGGCGCCGGCCTTGAAGGCGGTATAAGCCGCCTTCATGCCGGTGATGACCCCCTTGGCGACGGCGATCTTGGTGCCGATCGAGGAGATGGACGAGCCCATGCCGTCCTTGACGATCTTGCCCTTGTCCTTGCAGCAATTGGCGAAGGTCGTGCTGAGACCCGGTGGGCGGCAACGCATGCCGCGTCCCCCAAAGATCTCGACCGTGCCAAGGCAATTGCCATCGGCGTCAACGGGGGCGTCGGGATCGACGCCGGCATCGTCGATCGGCGGTTCATCGACGATCGGGTTGGCGGCAAGATCCGCGCATTGATTGGGCGAGCAGGCGGGAACGCCGCCTACCGTCTTGGCGATGCAGGCAAATTGCGGCCCTATCGGACAGCTATATTGCCCCGCCGCATCGGCTACGCAGGCGACCTCCTGGATCGGGCACAGAAACTGGCCGGACGGCGTCTGCGTGCAATAGGCCATCTCGCCGGGATCGGCGGCGTCGCCATTGCCGTTGAGATCGGCCGCGCAGAGTTGCTGGCCCGATTGGGCATGTGCGGGCAGGCTGGTGACTGCCAAGAGGATAGCGAGCGCCGCGCCGCCGCGCTGGAAGAAATGCCGGCGCTTCATCGTGCAGTTCCCGTGCAGACGAGATCCGCTCCGGCAAGCCGCACGGTCTGCATCATGACGACCGCTTCCGGAAAATAGTCGAGGCAACCGCAAGCCGAGACGATCTCCTCGCCGGGTCCCGCGGGGCAGCGATTGGCGCTGTCGCAGCTGTGATAGAAAGTGTCGTAGCCGGTCGGCACATTTTGCTTGTCGCCGACGACACCGGACAAAGCCGCCTCGTTGTTGGCCTTGGGTGCCCGGGTTTTGCAGATCGCCTCGCAGGCCGGAACCGAGCCGCGATCTGGCAGGCTGAACGCACGCGTCGATGTCGCGAAGCTGCCGTCGCTCGCCTTGGTCCTGTCGGCCAGCATCGTCTCGGTCGAATGATCGATGATATAGGCGCCGCGGCTCGTGTCGGGCTGCGCGATGTCCTCGATTCTGCAACGATAGGTCCGATCCTTGAGGAAGAAATCGCGGGTCAGTTCGACCGGGCATGCCGAGGTCCCAAGAATACGTGTCTGGGGCAGGGGCTTGAGTCCGGTGGCGATGCCATGAATGAAGGTCTGGACGCCATCGACGAGTTCGCTGTCGAGCCGGCATTGCGGGTCGCCGGCGATGATGCCGCATTGGTCGACGACCTGCTCGATCGTCTTGCAACTATTGTCCACATCGACATGGACCTGCGCGAAACCCTCCCCGCCGCTCGCGACTGCTACTCGTAGCCAGATCTCATGATCGCCGGGCGTGAGGTACGGCTTCAGGTCTGTATTGGGGTAGGAATAGAAGGTCCTTTTGAGCTCACATTTTCCCGGCGGGAGGCCCAATGTCGTCCATGGGGACGGCCCTGAGCCGATCAGCTGTCCGTCGATCCTGACCTGGGCCCAGTCATCGGCGAAGAACTGGACGAGCCGCGCGTCGACGATCCGATCCGCGTCGCCGACATGCAGGGTCATGCGGAAATCAATGAGCGAACAGCTTCCCCCGCCAAGGCTGTTGTCGGCAGGTGAGCCCATGAGGAAATCGAACGACGGGCCGTTCTGGATCGTTGCATAACCCCCAGACGTGCGGCTGATGATGTCTTCGGCGTGAGGCTTCAGGACCGTCACGCGGCGCTCGATCGTGCAGTGGCGATACTGAAGTGCCGTGCCCGTGCCGATCGCCGAGCCCTTGAGCGCCTGGAAGACGGAGCTGCCGGTCGAGCTCGCATAGGCATCGGCGGCGATCGCCGTCGGGTTGGCGCGATAGCTTGTCTGCGGCAGCGATGGGTTCGCCGAACAGGCCGTCGATTGCGCGCCGACATAGCGGATCACGGGGCCATCTATCACCGCTTGCGCCACGCCATAGCGCGGATCGGCGGTGGTGAGCGCGCCGATCATGCCGCCACCCAGATCGCGCAGGACCTGCGGCATATTGCCCCAGGCGAGATTCGTCCCGCAGCTGTTGTTGATGCAATAGCAGCCTGCAAGCTGCGGCATCTCAACCTGGGCCAGCTTGAGGTTACGCGCCGCATCGACGTCCCACCGGAAATAGGTGCATTGGCCCCATGTCCCCGGCTGACAGGCGATGACCCCGTTGGCGCAGATGCCGGAGACGGGCACGGGCAGCTTGCTCCGACTATCGACCGTTCCGTCGAGATCGGTATCGCGCGCGATGCTGACCGTGCCGAGATCGCCGCTTGATGAAGGCTGGACCAGCACTTCCATCAAGGTCGCGGTTTTCTGGCAGGCGATATTGGGCGTGAAGCTCCGGCTGTTATCCACGGTCGCAATGGGCTGTCCCGAAAGACCCGGCGTCAGATAATTTTGCTGGAGCGCATCGCTGTCGCTGGATTTGGCGCGTGCCGCGTCTGATGCCGAACGGGCGCGCTCCTCCATGGTCTGGGCAAGTGCCGGTGGCGATGCGGCCAGGGTGGCCAGCGCGGCTGCGAGAACGGTTCGGGCGGAGAGGAAACGCCCGAGCCGCCGGGGGAGCGCCGCAACCGCGCTGGCCGGGGGTGGAGCGGCGCCAAGGGGGCTTGTCGGCGCCGCTCCCGTCCCACGCAGCTGCCAACGGCCGTAAGGGCCTTGGCGGGTTGACCTCCGATCCTGGTCGGCGGCTTGCACGGGGCGTTGGGAAAGCATGTCTGTCATGGCACCGGAATCCCGGCGCAGCAGATCACCTTTTCGAAGAGCATGAATTGGGCATTGTCCTTGCCCGGTGCATGCTTGCCGCTCGTCCAGAGCGCGCCGGGCCGGCCGATGTTGACGCACTTGCCGCCTTTCACCGGCTCCATGATCTGGAATTTGTACCGGCTCTTGGTCCACACCGGC
>Ga0081455_10001529_pt1 | contig 28480 bp, 27 predicted proteins | sample TabmetS3T2R1_FD_70207 | JGI IMG/M metagenome (GOLD analysis project Ga0081455, IMG submission 70207) | Tabebuia heterophylla rhizosphere microbial communities from the University of Puerto Rico - S3T2R1 | ecosystem: Host-associated > Plants > Roots > Rhizosphere ... | reverse complement strand
AGATCCGCCACATGCACCGGCAGGCGAATGACGCGCGACTGATCGGCGATCGCGCGCGTGAGGGCTTGCCGGATCCACCACGTCGCATAGGTCGAGAATTTATAGCCTCGCCGCCAATCGAACTTCTCAACCGCCCGCATCAGGCCGATGTTCCCTTCCTGAATAAGGTCGAGCATCTGAAGGCCTCGGTTTTGATACTTCCTGGCGATCGAGACCACCAGGCGCAGATTAGCCTCGGCCATCTCGCCCCGGGCCTCGGCCGCAAGGGCTTCGCCGTAGAGGGCAGCTCGATGCGAACGCTGGATCGCCGCCGCCGGCTGATTGGCCTCGAGCTCGATTTGACGGAGACGTCTTCTGGCGGCGCGTAAACGCCGTTTGACTTCACTCCCGTCCTCCTGTTTCGCCCCGAGCTTCTCCTCCTGCCTGGCGATCTCGCGCTCGAGGGCGCGAATCTCACCTGCGACCGCGCTGATCGCATTTAGCATTCGTCGCCACGTCTCGTCACGAAGCCGGAGCCGCGCGACCTCCGCGGCGACCTCCATGCGCGCGCGCGCAAGCCGGCGTTTGAGGCGCAGCGGTTTCTTCGATTTGTGACCACCCGGATGCGCGCGCTCGTCCTCCAGCTTCCGCAACTCTCCGAGCCCACGACGGCAGAGCGCGCGAACTCGCCCGATCCCTTCGAGCGTCAGTCGTAAGCGCTCTTCCGTTCTGTCTTCGCGATCCTCCGGCTCGGCCCCCTGGGCCGGCGCAGATTGATCGGAGAAGGTAACGACATCGCGAAGGCTCACCGCGCCAGCCGCCAGTTCGTCGCCGATCTTCAATAACTCGGCGACGGCGATGGGAGAGCGCGTGACGGCCCGTCGCGACATCCGGACTCCGTTCTCAATACGTTTGGCCAATAAGACTTCGCCTTCGCGCGTCAAGAGCGCCACATTCCCGATTTCGTTCAGGTACAAACGCGTCGGGTCCGGTGAGCCCGCGTCTTCCATCGAATTGTCGCGCGAACGATCGACAAGTGAAAAGTCGCTGGTTTCCGCCTCCGGCGCCTCCATTATGTTCAGATTCTGTTCCATATCGCGGATCATTGACCTACCTTTCGCGCGAGAATTTCTTGAGTCTCTGGTGGAAGCGCCTCGCGCATGAGCGTTTCACCACTCTTTTCAAACCATTCTTACTGTTTCTTGTCGGGAACCTCCTCGGGGACGACCCTGAGCGTGAGCCGCTCCGCCCCACGGATCAATTCGAGCGACTCCCCCTGCCCCACCCGCTCTTCGGTCAACAGCTTGTGCAGATCATCAATCCCGGCCACCGGACGCCCGGCAAACCCGATGATCAGATCCCCTTCCGACACGCCGGCTCGTCTCGCCGGGCTGTCCGGTTCGAGCGAAACAACCAGGACGCCACTTTCGACAAGTAAGTTGTAAAAGCGCACGAAGCGGCGCGGCAGCGGCACGTTCTGCCCCGCGAGCCCGATGAAGCTGCGACTGATGCGCCCGTCACGAATCAGCCTGCCAGCCACGAACTTCGCGGTGTCGATCGCGATGGCGAAGCAGATCCCTTGCGCCGGCAGAATCATCGCCGTGTTGACCCCGATGACATCCCCCCGTGAGTTGACTAGCGGCCCCCCGGAATTGCCTGGGTTGAGCGCGGCGTCGGTCTGAATGACGTCGTCCATCAGCCGCCCCGAAGAGGAGCGCAAAGAGCGCCCCAGCGCGCTCACCACGCCCGCCGTCACGGTGCTTTGGAAGCCATAGGGATTACCGATGGCGATCACCAACTGACCGACCTTGATCTTCTGTGACTCGCCCAAGGCCGCCGGCGCCAGGTTTGGCGCGTTGATTCTGATCACCGCCAGGTCAGTGTCCGGGTCATCGCCAACGGGCTGCGCCTCATACTTACGGCCGTCCGCCAGGGTGACCTCGATCCCGGCTGCGCCGTGCGCCACGTGACTGTTGGTGAGAATGAAGCCGTCCGGCGTGAAGATGAAACCGGAACCGCTCCCGCGCGCCTCTTGTGGGAATCGCCCTCGCCCGTCTCGCCGGTCGTTACGCTGACGGCGGATTTCAATGTTGACGACCGAAGGACTCACCCTCTCGGCGACGCCTGTGACCGTCTGCGAATAGACGTCTAGAAGGGCTTCATCCGAATCGACAGTCCTTTCCGAAAAGAACACCTGCCGCTCTTCGGCCTTAATCTCTTCATCACTCATCGGCGCGATCTCATATAGTCTGCTCATTCATTTACCTCCCGCTTCGGAATTCCGAAAAACTTCTCAAACGCTCGTGGCCTCCTCAGCCGGCCCCGACTTTCCATATTTGTAATCGAATTAGATTTGTAATCAATATGGTTACAAATACTTATAAAAAAATATTTGATTAGCTCTGCCTCTATTATCCCCCCCTTTTCCTCTCCCTGACGCTCTGGAAGACCTGGTCGATCGTCGTCTTCGCGAGCACTCCCTCGACCGCCAGATTCACTTCACACAAGACGTCCTTTAATACTGACTCTATGGTCCCGCCGACGAGACAACGCCGGCTGGGCTCCTGGCGATGCAGCGCGAAGACGCCTCCCTCCTCGACTGCCCGGTAGACATCCAGCAAGCTGATCTGACTTGCCTTCCGCGCCAACCTCGAGCCGCCAGCAGCGCCAGTCTGCGAGGTAACTAATTTGGCGCGAGAGAGCGAGCACAAGATGCGACGGATCACCACAGGATTGGTGTTGACGCTGCCGGCCATCTGATCAGACTTGATCGGCTCCTCGTCAGCCCCCGCCATTAACGCCAGGATGTGGACCGCCACCGCAAATCGGCTACTTGTCTGCATCTTTATCTTACCCCTTATCCTTATCTCATCTTCGCTGCTCCCAGTCTGGGGCCCTCGCCAGGGAGATTTGTAACCATTATAGTTACAGAGGTGAATTTGTCAATAGCCGGGCCTGACCGCAGGGGATCGCGCCTACTCAGTTTCCGTGTCGATCTCATCGTGGCCTTTCGGTGCGGCCCATCGGTGATTGCGTCGTCAGAAAGCCCCACCACCTGCCCCGATGTTCTGCCCTGTCACCCACCGCGCGGCGTCACTTGCGAGGAACACAGCGACATCGGCGATGTCTCCCGGGTCTCCGATGCGGTTGAACGGTGACATCCCGGCAGCCTTGTCGCGGTATCGATCCTGCATCATGTCGGTTTCGGTCGGGCCCGGGGAGATCGCGTTGACCGTGATGCCACGCCCGCCGAGTTCCCGCGACAAGGCCCGGACGAACTGCTCGACGGCTCCTTTGCTGCCGAGGTAAAGCGACTGCTCGGGGAAAAACATCTTCGTGCCTCCGGTGGAGGTGACGATGATGCGGCCACCGTCGTTGAGGCGCCGGGCGGCTTCTTTCAGCGTGAAGAAGACGCCCTTGGCGTTGGTATCGAAGATCCGGTCAAAGTCCTCCTCGGTACATTCCGCCAGCGGCTTGACGACTATGTCGGCGGCGTTGGCCACTACGATGTCCAAGGCCCCGACCATCCGTTCCGCTTCGTCGAACAGGCGGGTGACTTCGGTCGCGCGCGACAGGTCTGCCTGGACGGCGGCGGCCTTGCCACCCGCATCGGCGATGGTCTTCACGACCTCGCGCGCCGGGGCGTCATTCTTGAGATAGCCGATCACTACGGCGACCCCGTGTGAGGCCAGTCCAAGCGCGATCGCGCGGCCGATGCCGCGAGAGCCTCCAGTGATCAGGGCGTTCTTTCCTCGAAACGGGTATTTCATAGCTCATCTCCTTGAGTGTCTTCGCGTTTGGCTTTGTCCCACAATACGGCCTAAGAGTCGTTCGAGAGTGTTCATAGGTCTCCTTGTCATCCTTACGGCTGCGGCGCGACATTGACGGAGATCGTCGCGAACGGACCGAGGCCCATGCCGATGATCTGAAAACGGATGAAGTCGCCGACGCTTTCCACGAGCCGCGCGCGTTCGAGGTCGCCGCAATCCACGCCGATGAAGCCGAGTTCTTCGGCCAACCCTTTCACGACCGATTTCGCCTGCGCGTCGTCGGAACACAGAAAGACAGAGACGCGCCGCCGCGCCAGTTCGTCATGGTCGAGTTCGATGACCTGAGAAGCCATCGTGTTGAAAGCTTTGACCACACGCGCCCCCGGCGCGTCGGCGGCGAGCCGTTCAGCGAGCGATGGGATCGGCGGCGTGAAGTGGAGGCCGGGACGATTGTCCGGGTCGGGGGTATCAAGCCCCAGAATGGGGCTGTTGTTGCAGTCGATGACGATCTTGCCGGAGAGCGCCTGCGGTTCTTTGAGCACGCTAGAAGGAAAGTAATCGCGAATGGTGTAAAGGATCACTTCGCCGAACGCGGCGGCGGCGTCAAAGTCGCCGGCCTGCGCCGAGCCGGAGCCATTGGCCGCAACGGCTTTGGCCTTGGTCAGGTCTCGCGAGCCGAAGAACACTTCGTGTCCCCCGCGCGCCCAGCGCAGCCCGAGGGCGCGCCCCATATTTCCTGCGCCAATTATTCCGATCTTCATGACACCCCCTTTCCTCTTTCCATTTGGCGGCCCTCCGTTCTTTGAGCATGTGATCGCCAGGTTTCACTTTCCGCACTTCCGGCGTCAACCAGCGTCACTTCGATATGCACTGTCCTATTGCCTCTCAGACGATGGATCAGCGGAACCAGGACGCCGTGCAGGATCGGATGCTTGCGGGCAAGAGCGTGGCCGGCGTGCGCCGACTCGGCGCCGTCGAGTACCCTGGCGCGAGCGCGAATCGCCGGCCCCGTGGGCTTGCCGCTAAATGTGGAAGGCGCGATCTCGATTTCTGGATTGTTGCGAATCCGCTTCAGCTTCCAGGCCGTATCCCAGGTGCGCACGAAGGCTCGTGCGCCCTCGACGGCAATGTTCACAGGAGTGCCAACTGGAGCGCCGTTGCGGCGATAGGTGGTTAGTAAGACTGTCTTCTGATTTACGAAAGGTTTGAGAGCTTCCTGAGTTGTCATCACTTCATCTCCTTCTCTTTGTCTTTGAACTCTCATCTGCGCCGAGTCTAGACGAAACCGAATACTCAACGGAAGGCGTCGGCATGCGCCATGGCCCATTGCTCGAAGTCACGCGGCCGCCTGCCGGTGATCTCATACACAGTTGGAAGGACCTGCGAATCGTCGAACTCGCCTTCGGCAAAGAAGCGGAACATAGCGTCCACGAAGTTAGCCGGGAAGGACTTGCTCATTTCCTCCCTGGCTTCGGAGCCGGACTGTCCCTCGAAGCGCAGGTCTCTGCCGAGTACTGCCGCCAGTGTTCGGACTTGATCAGCCGGAAGAAGCGCCTCCGGACCTGTCAGTAGGTAACTGCGGGAATTGTGCCCTTCGGACGTCAGCGCCACAGCGGCGACTGCAGCAATGTCGTAGGGATCGATCGCCGCGATCGGCGCATCGGCAAACGGGGCCCGGACCATGTCGCCTGCGCGTATCTGCGGCGCCCATCGGAGCGCATTGGACATGAAGCCGCTCGGTCGCAAGATCGTCCACGACACTCCGGAAGATCGCGCCGCGTCTTCCGAAGCCATCCACATGTTGACTATGGCATTGCTCGGATTTCCTCCCACCACCGAACGGGAGGAGAGAAGCACGACCCGCTCCACACCGGCCCGGCGAATCTCCGCCAACGCCTCGGGCATGTCCCGGTATCCACCGAGCAGGAATACGCCGCGGACGCCCGAGAGCGCGGCGGATAGCGACTCAGGCCGATCGAGATCGCCGATTACCGACTCCACGCCCGCCGGCAAGACGCCTTCGGCTCGATTCCGAACCAGCGCGCGCGCCCGCTGATTGGAGCCGACCAACTGCCTGACGAGGGCGCCGCCGACGTTACCTGTGGCGCCCGTTACCAAGATCATCTGATCCTCCTTTGCCTGCCATCGACATAAATTTCGTAAAAGGCGAAGAGACGGCGCATATGTTAACCCAGATACAACCGTTCGACGCCTGACCCGCACGCAACTTCTTCCAATTCACGCGCCTCGCAAGTGTGAAATGAGACGACGACCATTTCTGTCGCTTCCGGAAAGAACTCGTGAGGAACGCCTTCGTTTATTACATACCAGACAGTCTCCAGCGGCTGACCAGGCGTTCCGAATCGAACCATCTCCTTACGTAAATTCCCTACGCTGGATTGTCCCTGACCTTCGACCATTACCATGTGCTGGACGCTATTGGGATGGTAATGGCAGCCGGAGGGGACATCTCTCTTAAGAACAAAGACCCAGACTGACTTGATTCGTTCAGGCAAGGCGCGATTAACAGAACCCAGGTCAATAACAGACCAGACAAATGGCTCTTCGGAGTAACTAAGTTCCTTTTTCAGTCCCTCGACGATTTCCAAAAAAGTCTTTTGCCTCACTATCTGTTCAACCGCGTCATTTAGGTTTTGCAGGTAATCTGCGTTCATTTTGGTCAACCTCGCCGTCAATGACGATCTATTTCAGTTCGACCCGGAAGAGCATCTGTTCTTCCGCATTATCATCTTCCACTGAGCGCCATCGCATCAGTCGAGCCCAACGTAGCCCTTGACAAATGATAACGTCCAATACTTTGATTTCGCCACATTGATAACTTCTCGCTATTGGAGTTTTTGTGGAACTGAGACACCTTCGTTACTTCATCGCCGTCGGGGAAGAAGAGCATTTCGGTCGGGCGGCCGAGCGACTGCGCGTGGCGCAGCCTGCTTTGACGCGCCAGATACGGCAGCTTGAAGAAGAGATGGGATACGCGCTCTTTGAGCGATTGAAGCGGGGCGTGCGCCTGACAGAGGCCGGCAGGTCGTTCCTTGAAGAAGCAAGGCGACTCCTCTCCGATCTTGAACGTGGCGTAGAGCGAACCAGACTAGTAGCTCAAGGCAAGGTCGGTCGCTTGCGCATCGGATTCGCCGACAGCGCTACATACAGCGGCGAACTCCCCTCTATCCTGCGCGACTTCCGCGACAGATGGCCGGACGTGCGACTGGATCTTTTTCCGAGCAGCTCTGTCGCAACGGGCGCCCAATTGCGCGACCAGCAGTTGGACATGGGGTTCGTGTACGTACTTCCGACTGACATACCCCAATTGAAGGCCCACAGAATCAGCTCCGAGCGGATTGTGCTTGCCCTTCCCCAATCGCACCCGCTCGTCAAAAGGAAGCGAGTGAAACTCGGGGATCTAAAAGGGGAACCATTTGTCTGGTTTCCGCGCGCGGCGGCTCCCCTCTATTACGACCGGGTTCTCTCTGCCTGTCATGCCGCGGGCCTCACACTGAACATCGTGCAGGAAGGGAACAACGACACAACGATGCTGAGCCTGGTTGCCGGGGGGATCGGGCTCAGTTTCACCATCAAGTCGGCAGAGAGAAGGAAGCCCGACAGCGTGGTATTAAAGGAGGTAGAAGATCTGCGGCTCACGGTGGAGTTGTCTGCCATTTGGAGGGAGGACAAGAAAGTTCCTGCCCTGCAGAAATTCATCGAGATTGTTCGTAAGGCGAAGGCTGTATAGTAGCTTCTCTCTACACCAGTATGGACACAGACTTTCCGGTGGAGGGTCCGGGGCGCTGGCATCGCTGTCTGCGCCCCGGCGACACGTGAAGAGAAGACTAGAAGCTCACACGTAAGGCAAAACGGAACTCTCGCGATCGAGCGATTGCGTCCTGCGATTGCGTTTCGAGGATTTTCCCGAATTTATCGCTATTTATATCGCGTCCATCGTCATCCGGGTTTGCGAAGTGAGGCGTATTGCTAAAGTTGAACGCCTCCGCCCGGAATTGCAGCTCGAGCTTCTCCCGGATTTTGAAGGTGCGGAACAGGCTCACGTCGGTATTCACCACTCCGGGCCCGCGCATCGTGTTCCGGCCCACATTGCCAAACTGGGCTCCCGTGGGCCGCGCAAACGCACCTTTGTCGAACCAGGTACCGTCCTCACCGGCCTTGCCCAGCTTTTCGACCTTTGACTTAATCTGGACCGGGGTCTGCTGGTTGCCAGGCATGTTCAGCGTGGCATCGGAGGCGGTAAGCGTGTACGGCCGTCCCTGGTATGCGCTGAAGGTGCCGTTGATCTGCCAGCCGCCCAGTAATGCCGCCGCCCCGCCGCTGGTGGCCCACTTCTTGCCAGGCCCGAAGGGGAGCTCATACAAATAGCCGATCTGGAACATGTGTGGGATGTCGTGGCTGGCCGTCGCGCGATTCCGGGAGAACTCACTCGCCGCGTTCCATAGAAACTCCGTCCAGTCACTGTAGGGCGCCAAATCGATCGCATGCGAGTAGGTGTACGCGCCCTTAAGGAACAGGCCGCGCGTCAGGCGGCGATTGATGGTGGTCTGGAGAGAGTGGTATGTGCTGTGCGTCCGGCCATCCCATTCCCTGGTTGTCGAGGTGCGTCCGAATTTGGCGAAGAGCGGGCGTCCTTCATTACCGGAGCCGGGTATTTGCGAAGCATTGATGTCCAGAAAGGCGAAGCCGTTCACGGACGCCGTGCCGACGTATCCGATAGAAGTTACGAACTCGCCCGGAAGCTTGTGTTCGACGATGAGATTCCACGACTGGATGTAGCCCCGGTTCAACTCCTGATTGGCTACGGGGTAGCCCATCTCGGACTCGGACGGCAGCGGAATCCGCCCCTTGCCAATATCCGGGCAGCAGATCGGTGGAATACCGACACCGGAGCCCAGCGGTCTGTTCGGGACGCCCGCCTTCACGTAATTGGGGTCAGTGGTGACCGGCTGGAAACCGTTCTCGCCGTCGAAGACCGCAACGATCGTCAGCGGATACCAACCACGCAGCGCTTGAGCGCCCCAGGGGTGAGAGTGGTAGGTGATGCCGTAGCCGCCTCGGATCACTGAGGAATTCCCCAGTTGATATGCAAAACCAATACGGGGAGCAAAGAGTTTCTTGCTGTAGCCCACATTGTTATCTTGTGGAATGCCACCCCGCCCGCCGACCAGGACTTCATTGGTTGTGGGATCATATGATTCGATACCCAGACCGGCGGAGCGTCTCCGGTTGGGGTAAAGCTCCCATCGCAATCCGAGGGAGAGAGTCAGTTTTGATGTGGCGCGCCACCGGTCGCGAATGTAGAAAGCATACTGGTTCTCCAAACTATCCATCTTGATGTACTGGCTGCTCTTTCCCGAATGGGTGGGCGTGCCCAACAGAAACCCTGCCAAGCCGTTCCAGCTTTTCTCAAAATCTGGAGTGTCTCCCTGGAATCCGATATCCTCATCTTCCTCGAGAGCCTTGGGGTTCAGAGCCGTTACGCCAGGATCGAAAGAGAACGCGCCGCGTGGGCCCTCGCCCAGCTCCGGCTGCCAATGGTTCATAAGATGGTGGAGGAAATCAAAGCCAAACCGGATCTCGTGAGCGCCCTTCGTCCAGCTTGCATTCGTATTGAAAGTGTAGGACTGGTCATTGCGGAACAGGGGACTCCAACTTTCGGTATTGCCGAGGCTTGAATAGTCGGAGATATTAAATGCTGGCATACCGCTTTCCCGTGGATCAGGCCCGTTAGTGCCGGGAATCCCCAGCACCTCGCTTCCGAAGTTGGAGCCGAGGTCAGGCGTCCGCACGTTCTGGCCAAATCGGGTCCAGCCGAACGTCCCGTCAATCAGGAAGTTCGGCGAGACGGTATAGGTTTGTCCGATGCCTGCTATCTGCACTAGCGTGTGGCCATCACCGACGCCACCGTCGCACAGGCATTCGCCGCCCGCATCGCCCAGGCCGAAGTCGCCATGAACCAGAGCGTTCATAACGCTGTATTTGAACCAGAGATTGTGCTTCTCATTCCGATTCCAATTGACCTTGGCATCGAGGTTGTTGCGGTTCAAGCGCTGCGTGTCCGTGTTGAAATAATTGTCCAGGTCCCCTGGCCGGTTTGGGCGAGGGACCAAGGCCAACAGCTTCATCATAGGGCCGTTCAGCCGTGAAGCAGGAATGACGTTGAGACGCCCACCACTAGAGAATACTGACCGGCCTGTGCCATCCTCGTTGCCGGTGAAAGGATCAAAGACCATCCCTTCCTGGAGTGGTACAGAGCCGCCTTCTGTAGTGGGCACCATAATAGGTTCGTCCTTGGCATTCAAAATCTGGTCACCAAGTTTACGGCTGAAGTCCCCCCTGCGGAAATCATCCGTCGGGACCGAAAATGTCGAGGAAGAGCCCACGCGCTCGAAAGTGCCTTCCCAGTTAGCGAAAAAGAACAGCTTGTTTTCCTTTATCGGTCCGCCGATGCTGCCCCCGTCGATGTTTCGGATGCCTTTAGGCTTTATCGTTGCGTTGTTGCGATTCTCATCCCACGTAAAAGCCCGCAGGGCGGCGTTTTGGTGCATGGCGAAAGCGCTGCCGTGAAACTGATTGGTTCCGGACTTGGTCGTGACGGTCACGGCGGCGCCACCGGTCATCCCCTGTTCCGCATCGAAGTTATTGGTCGAGATGTTGACCTCTTGAATGCTTTCCACAGGCGGAACGTATACCGCATGGTGAGGCATCGTCACCAGAATATCGGCCGAGCCGTCCACCCGAGTGTTATTGGCGCCGCGTTCCTGCCCGTTGACGTTCGTTGTTAAGGCGCGTCCGGGCGTATCGGTAACCGCGTTCTGAAGACGCCCCGGCGTGGCGCCTGGAACCAGGTTAACGAGACTTTGGTAATTGCGGTAGCCAGGAAGGGGTAGGTTAGTAATCGTCTGCGATTCCAGGTTCACACTTATATCCGCCTTCGTGGTCTGAAGAGGAGGGGTGGTGACCTCGACCGTGACAGTTTCATTGACCCCACCCACTTCCAGGCTGACGTCCATGTGCGTCACGTTATTGATGAGAACGGCGACCCCTTTTTGGGTGAGAGGCTTGAACCCGCTTGCGATAGCAGAGAGTTCATACTCACCCTGGGGAAGATTTTGGATTGAATAATAACCGGCAGAGTCGGCAGTAGCCTCGCGGGACAAACCGGTCGTTGTGCTCGTGACCTTTACAACCGTCTTGGGGACCACAGAGCCTGCCCGATCTGTCACTATGCCGACAATCGAACCGTAAAGAACTTGGGCTGAAGCGACAGGCGCTTCATAGCCAATAAACATGAGCCCGGCGACTAAACAGGGCAGAATGCCCACCGCACGAGCAATCAAATTACTTCGTTTGTTACCTCGTTTCACGGCTTCACCTCCATGCGTGATGTTGTGTGATGTTTGGAGTTAAATTGGCCGGACGCTAGCGCAGTTTCACCCATGTGTCAAGCGGGATTCGTCTCTGATCTAGATCAGTTTGCGATTGCGTGTGCGGGAAGGCTCGCTGGATCAGTACCGCGAGCGGTAGCGAGCGTAGCTTAACGTGATGCACGCTCGCTACCGCTCGCGGTACTGATCCGTACGCGCATTTTGTCCCTAAAGCTTATGGCGACCCGAACGCCAGAATGTTAGAACCTGCCGCCACGGCCACATACTGTTTGCCGCCAGCCAGGTAAGTCATAGGAGATGCTTTCCACGTCTCATTCGTATGGAAATACCATAGCAGTTTGCCTGACTTAGCCTCCGCTGCGGCAAAGGCTCCGCAGTCGTCACCGAAGAAAACCAGCCCACCAGCGGTTGAGAGCGCCCCGCCCCAGGAGTTGCCCGGACCGATCTGGGGGTATTGCCAGATGATCTTTCCGGTCTGCGCTTCGATGGCGCGCAAAAATTTCTTGCCAGGCTCATCGTGCGCATCCTTGGTAGCTCCTCCATAAAATGATTTGCCTCTCTCCCAGGGTTCAGGAGATTTGCTGTAAATGACGCATTTTTCGAGGGCCATGACATAGAAGAGTCCCGTCTCAGGGTTGTAGGCTGTGGACATCCAATTCGTCGCCCCTTCCACCGCCGGGCACGCCTTTACGCCTGCGGGGGTCGGCGCGCCGCCGCTTAAAAGCTGTGGCCGTCCGTCAGTCCCAATGCCGCTCGCCCAGGTTAGTCGCTCTACGAAGGGTTTGGCCAGCAACAGGGCTCCGGTTATCCGATCGAGAACATAGAAGAACCCGTTGCGGTTGGCCTGCACAAGCAACTGTCGCTGACTGCCCTGGAACTCCGCGTCAATCAACATCGGCGTTTGCTGCGCGTCCCAATCGTGGAGGTCGTGGGGAGTGAACTGGTAATACCAGCGCAGCTTTCCTGTTTCGGGTTCCAGCGCCAGCGCCGAATCGGAATAGAGGTTGTCCCCCTTACGCTCATCGCCGTTGTAGTCCGGGCAGGGATTGCCGGTCGTCCAGTAAAGGAGATTGGCTTTCGCATCATAGGTTCCGGTGAGCCAGGTCGTGGCGCATCCGTGCGGCAGCGCATTGCCGACCCAGGTCTCCGACAGCGGGGCGCCGGGCTCCGGGATGGTCCAGAACCGCCACACTCGCTCGCCTGTGGAAGCCCTGTAAGCGGCAAGGAAACCTCTCACGCCCTCATCGCCTCCGGAAATGCCGGAGATCACCAGGTCCTTGACCACCAGCGGCGCGGAGGTGGCCCCGTAATGCTCCCGGGAATCCGCCATCTCCACATCCCAGAGCAATCTCCCTGTGACACGGTGGAGCGCGATCAGATGAGCGTTGTCGGTCACCATAAACACTTTGTCGCCGAGGACCGCCACCCCGCGGTTGATCGCTCCCGCCGCGTCGCCGACCAGGCCTTTGGTCAAAGGGCGCTGATAACGCCAGATTTGCCGGCCGCTTTGCGCGTCCAAGGCATACGCTCGATTGGCGGTCGTCACGTACATGACGCCATCCACGACCACTGGAGTGCATTCCAGCCGCCGAACATTCGGGATTGAGAAAATCCACTTGGGAGCCAACTGCGCTACATTGCCAACGTGAATCTGCCGGAGCGGGCTGTGGCGGTTGCCGCTGAGATGGCCGTGATAAGTGGGCCAGTCTCCCGTTCTGGGTTCTACTATCTCGGCAAAAGAAATCCCACCTGGGGACTCTGTCGTCGCGGATGAAGACTTGGACGTGGGGCCCGGGGCGGATCCCTCGCCGATTGACGCGACGCCTGATAAACGGCTCAAATAGGCGAGAAGATTGCGGGCCTCCTCTTCATTCGCCTTCAATTCCGGCATTAGCGACGTGGTTTCTCGGATCAGTTCGGCGACATCCTGGCGTCGCAACAGATGAAACTTTCCGTCGAGACTCTGGAGTTGCAGGTCGTAATTGCTCTCGTTTCTTACAAAGCCCCGCACTGCTCGCCCGTCGAGTAACCGCGCTGAGACCAGACTGAAGCCAGGTGTTATCCGCGCGCCAGGAGCGCGCAGCGATTGTTCAATTTCAGGCAAGGTCCGTTCAGCAGCTAATTCGGAGAGATCGGGGCCTAGCAGCCCGCCGCGCCCCTTGACCATGTGGCAAGAAGAACAATTTCCCTTGCCGAAGAAGAATGCGGCGCCGGCGGCGACGTCACCTGCTACTGCGCTCTCGATTGCGGGGGCTGAGAGGGAGCGAACAAACGCTACTAGCTCCTGCAACTCCCGCACAGGGAGTTGGAATGCTGGCATGCCTCCAGCCGGGATCCCTCTTCGGATCAGTTCGCTCAAGTCATCGGCGGATCGTCTGCGGGCGTTTTCAGAAGAGACAATGTCCGGCCCGCGCTCTCCTCCCTTGCCATCCGCGCCGTGACATGCGGCGCAGTGCGCCTCGAAATGACGCTTCCCCGCATCTATCAAATTTGGCAAGTTTGGCGAGTTTGGATCGCCCGCTTGAGGACGCTGCGCCATCGCCTCACGCGACGTCGTCTCAAACCAGATCAGATACTGGGCAAAGGCCAGCAGAAAAGGCAGCGTGATGATCGTTTTTTTCCACTTCAGCGCGTTAAGCATATTCAGGCGATGTTCCGAAAAATGTTACAGTCAACCACTCCATCTAAACCCTAGCGCGTCGCAGGTGGAGCTTGACCCATTCGCCCACATCCTCATGAATTTTCCCCTCACCGATGACGACGCCTCTCGTATTTGCGCTTCTTGTGAATGTGATAGAGAGCGCCGCCGCCCGCGCCTGCGCCCGCGCCAACGAGCGCGCCCTTTCTGCCCCCGATCAATCCGCCTGCTCCGGCGCCAATCGCCGCCCCAATGCCGATGCGTTTGGCCGCTTTTTTCTTCCCCGCTTCGGGATTGCGTCTACGTTGCGCGTTCACATCCGGACCCGCTACAAGGCTTAACGCGAACAGGCAGGCAACGATAAACATTGAAATCGGGTTCGACCATTTCATTCTACTCATACATTTTATCTCCTTCGTCAAAAAGTAACCGGGAGCGGAATTCTCCCATTCGACGGCGGCTATTGGCAGCCTTTCAGATATGACCGCCGCCAGTTGCGCCTATCATGCGCCGATAGTTGAGAGGCGTCGATGCTTCCCGCGACTTTTCAGCCGCGTCACATCCGTCTGGCGCCCATCTCCACAAACGCCGCGACCACTTATGAATACATATCTCCATGCGGATTTGCCCTGAAAGTCCAGGGGCTTGAGGAAAGCGCCCGACTTATTAGACCGAGCTCTTCCCTTTCCCGAGTTGTTGAAACTATAGGTGAACGAGTCTTGGCGAAGGACTGCTTATTCCAGCTCCACGCATACGCTACAACAAAACAAGATCTGCCGCGTTGCGCGATAGGAGTTTTCCGCTTCAGCGCCTATAATCCGCTCGCCGCCGCCGCACCGACCTTCTCTTGCGATCATGTGTGAGCGGCGCGCAGCTCAAACGGAAAGGTTGGAGGAGCGACGCAAGTGAAGACTCTCGGAATTGCCGCACACAGCGCGGAAGGTGGTACGCTTTGTTTTCTCACCGCATGCCGGGAAGGGGCCGCGCATCTCGGCCCCCACATGCATCCAACCATCGTTGTGAGCGCGGTGCCTATGGGGCTAAGCATGCAGGGCTGGGAGACAGGTGACTACCCAGCCGTCGCCAGATTTTTATCTCAGGGTGTGCGACGAGTTGCGGACGCCGGGGCCGATTTTTATATTTGCCCGGACAATACGGCCCACATCGTCCTGGAGCAGATTGCTAATGACCTGCCGATACCAGGATTGCATATCGCGGAGGTGGTCTGCCACGAGATCTCTACCTACGGATGGAAACACGTAGGCCTTCTCGGTACAAAATGGACCATGACCGGGAATGTCTATGCCAAGGCATTGGAGAAACTAAAGCTGAAGCGCCTGATTCCCGACGAGCCAATGAGGGAAAGACTGAACGCTGCGATCTTTGACGAACTCTGTCAAGGAGTCTTCAATGAGCAGACTACGGAGCTGTTCATACAGGCAATTGATGACCTGAAGTCGAAGGGCGCTGAATGTGTCATTCTAGGCTGCACCGAGATCCCGCTCATCGTAACGTCAGCCAACTCGCCGCTGCCCTCGCTTGACTCAACGCGACTGCTTGCCAAATATGCAGTTCGTGAAGCTTTGAATGAGCGACCAATCACCATCAAGGCGGGGTGGTTGGCAGTTTCGCCATGAGCTGCCGCCCTTCTCTGCCGACAATGAGGCCGAATCAAGCGCGGAGACTTCGTCGTAAATTTCGTCCGCGCTCATTTCTTCTTCGGCCTGGCTGCGCCATTCGTTACCGGCGTCGCCGAAGTCTTTTGCCACCTGAAGTCAGAGAGACGTATAGGAAAGCGTTGATGATAATCAGCTATCTCACGCTGCAAACTTTGGGCCTCGTCGGGCGAACTCAATAGCGCATTACTGGCTTGCATGGCGATGTCGCGCGCCTCTTTGAATTTCAAAATATGCCGTTGCAGTAGCTCCCCGGCGACAGCCTCGACCATTCGCCAACTGAATGGCTGTAAAAGAAGATTTCGCGCGCGAATGGTCAGTAATGCGTGATGAGCCGAGATTTCGTCCATACTGCGGCTGTGCAGTCTTAACAGATCAAAAATGGCAGACCAGTCCCCCCGCGCGCCTCCGAAAATTCTCTTTTTGGCAAAGAACTGCTGCGCAACGTATCCGCCTGCGAAAATAATTACCTCGCTCTCGATCCATCGGCGCACGTGGGGTGAGTCATCATATTCGATATTGGCGGGCGCGCGCCGAGATGACTTGCATTCGCCCCGGCTGCCATCGGCTTTATTCGGTTTGATTGTCAAGTACTTAAATGACACGTCTTGCAACAGGGAGCACACGGCGTGTCCGGCTTCGTGGTACGCATTCACTTCGATTCTTTTCATTTCACCGCGCCTCCCTTCTTCGCCTTCCTGCCTGCGGTATTTCATGGCCTATTTGCTCACTCTCTACTTCGCGGCTTCCCGGACTTTGACCGGTTGATCCCTCTTGATAAAGCGTCCGCTCTCATAGGCGACATGCGACTCTCCATGCGTCGAGCGCTTCGCGAGTCCACAGCAGTCGACTCTGTTCGGCCGCGATGAACAACACAGGAAGTACGAATCGCGAAGCTATTTCCGGTTCATCGGCCGGTTCCTAATCCGTCAGTCCACAACAGTGGGTTAGTCAGCAGAATCGACTGGCAAATATCGATTGAGAACAGCTTTAAATCTGGCCGCCGTGCAGAGTTTAGCTACTGAACAAACTTACGTCCAGCGTATCTAGCGCCTCAGGAGGGTTAAATGCGCTACCTATGTCTTTATCTTGCGCAGTGAGCAAATACCTCCGCCAGCGCCGCATACACTTGAATCTTGTTTTTTTGTCCCCTGTCACAAAGCCAGCCTTCCGATCGTCGAACAGATCGAGACGCCGCTCGAATCGGCTGAGGCTGCGGCTCCCGTCTCGCCGACGGTGTAAGTGGCTTCCCTTCCCTGCCCATCGCGTCCACACACACAGCAAAGCCGGGCGTCACGGAGCAAAAAGGCGCCCGGCTTGCCCTTCAGTCTACGGCTTCGGCGGGGAGCTTCAGCCGAACTCCATGCATCTCAAAGCCTGCAGCTTCGCGCATCATGCGCCTCGGCCATAAAATTCGTGTAACAGGGAAATCAGAATGTTGCAAAAACAAATAATGGGAACCGCTGAATGATCGCACGGCTGTGGTCACATGCTTGCGTGTGGGATGTTTGGGTGTTTGCGGGCGCCCGCCGGAGAGACTTCCGACGGCCGGACTCATCGCAGCGGCGCGCTGCAGGCTTCGATTGGCGCGGGATTGGTGAGTTCGCAGTTGGTGAGTTATCACATGCCAGAATGACGTGGACCTGTCGGAGATCCCTGAATAGAAATGGACGAGTTTCTGCAAATAGATTGGAGATCGGTCTTCCTTCCCTCCGTAGGGGTGGCTGAGATATTCCTGCGCGGAACTATTGTTTACCTCTTCCTTTTTTTTATCCTGCGCCTGCTGAGGCGCGAGGCTGGAGCGATTGGCATCTCCGATCTGCTCCTAGTTGTCCTCATCGCCGACGCGGCGCAGAACGCAATGTCGAGCGACTACAAGTCGATTACGGACGGGTTGATTCTGGTAAGCTCAATCGCGTTCTGGAACTACTTTCTGAACTGGCTGGGCTACAGATTCCCAAGCGTCCGGCGCCTGCTTCGTCCGTCGCCGCTGCTGCTCATCAAAGACGGACGCATGCAGAAGCGGAATATGAGACAGGAGATGATCACGGCAGATGAGTTGATGGGGAAATTGCGCGAGCAAGGAATAGAAAGGATAGAAGAAGTGAAGAAGGCTTATCTGGAAGGTGATGGACGGATCAGCGTAATCACCACCGGCTCAAAGGGAGATTCAAAAGGCGCCGAAGTGGGAGGGCCGGAGAGGTCAATCTCGTGAGCCGTCATGCGCTGTCCAGGAAAGTTGGCGCTTCCAGTCCGAGATGCCCCATTTACATCATCAGTCTCGCCACGTATGGCCACCAACGAATCGCCCAGATTGTCATTGTTGATAAAACCCAGATTAGCATTTTTCACCTCCACCGCCGCACGTCAAATCGTCGAATCCGGCGAGGTGGCGACTCCTGATCCGGCCGGCGCTGACGGTTTCGATTGGCGCGAAGATGGTGAGTTTGCAGGCGTTGGCGCCCCGAGAATCCAGTCGTCGCACGAGCCGCTCGCGCCATTGCGGCTCATCTTTGAAGCGGACTGAACTAGAAGGCCCGCCGAGCGATCGGCGGGCCTTCTCAAAGAAAACCTGAACCCTGCTTGTTTTAGTAGCCACGGCCATAACGACGGCCGTAGTCATCGGCGAATCGGCGATACGCTCGGGCGTACCCGCTACGGAACCCCTCGCGGTAGTCGCTGCTGCCAAAGCGGAAGCGGGGATAGCCGAAGGGATTGAACCTGCGATGCTCTAGGGCGTCTTCCCTGCCCCGTATCAGCCCGTCACGGTAACCACGGCGTTCTTCAAATCGCTCCCAACGGTTGTCTTGCCAATCATCGCGATCTAGGTGATTGTCTTGCCAGCCGTCGCGATCTAGGTGATTGTCTTGCCGATCGTCGCGGTCACGGTGGTTGTCTTGCTGATCATCGCGATCTCCGCGATTGTCATGTCGGCCGTCGCGGTCACGGTCGCGCCCTCGCCCGTCATGAGCGAAGGCGTTTGCGCCGCCGACGGCGACCAGGAACGTTGCGGCCAGAACCATTGAAAGTCCGATAGTATTGATAGCTTTGATAATCATATTTGTCCTCGTTCTCCTCAGGCTGAGTTCAACATTACCCCTATGGCAACTACATCCCAGCGCCTTCGCTTGTGAGCATTGCATTCGGCGGGCCACACGACTCGCCGTGGCCTAACTGATTGATTTGTCTCAGGCGAGCGGCGTTTCGGAGGGCGAACGAACCGCGAGAACGCCGGATAGACCGCACGAAAACGTCAATGCCCGAACTGAAAAGGTCTTCCCTTCACCGGCATACACAACTGACTGGCGACAGTTGATGACGGCGCAATGACGCAGGAGAATACAATATGAGCGGAACGTTTCTTATCGCATCGCCGCTCGCCATGGTCGCGAGCGGCTGTACAGTTGCAATTAACGACACATGCAGGAGGTTCAATAATGATAAACCTGAATCGTCTTGGTATCGGCGGGATCGTCTTCCTGATCGGAGCCGTCATATATGTCATCAACTTGGCGCTCCATTTTGGAAAGAGGCGCACGACGCTTCCGATTGATGGCGTCGGATTGATGGTGCTGGGACTGGGGATCGCGTTGCTGCTGAGGTGGTAAAGATAAAGCGGAAAACCCCGCGTAGACGGCACAGCCGAGCGCCTCGTCGTCGGAGCGACGCCCGGCTTGCCTATAGTTCCGTTTCATCGGCTCGTCGGCGGGCGCCCTTTGCTATAGCTTTTGCTCAACTTTGTGTTGGAACAGACCGCCGAAGGCTTCAATTGGCGCGGAGATGGCGAGTTGGCAGGCTGTCGCGCACGCGGTCCTCTCGTGCGCAAGATACAAGACGCCGACAACCGTGGCGCCATACAATAGCATTTACGTAACAACGGCGATTATTCACCGCCCACTTTCAAAGCGCCGGAAAAACTGGGGATAAATCGATGAACAAGAAAGGCAAGAAATTGCAAAGTGGTCTGGAGATCGAGCTGAACCGCAAGAAATTCGGCAAGGCCGTTAAAGAGAAGCGGGAACGAGAGGGGCTGTCACTCAGGAATCTGGAAAGTGTTGTCGGCGTCAGCCCCCCAACTCTCAGCAGGATTGAAAATGGCGAAATCAGCAGCCCTGAAATCGAACATCTGCTCGCCTTGTGTCAATGGCTGCGCAGGCCGCTCGAAAGCTTTTTCAGCGGCCTGCCGGCCTCGTTGCGTGTGCGCATCCACTATCCGACTTACGTCAACGCCGGCCTGCCTGCCCCCGCCGGCGACGAATTTGAGCACAGAGATTTATGCGAAGATCTGATGCCAGATCAGGATGAATACTTCACCGTCAACGCGAAAGGCGACTCGATGACCGGCGCGCAAATTTACGACGGCGATTTGTTGATCGCTAAGGTCAGCGAGACTGCCAACCCGGGAGAGATCGTGATCGCCGCCATCAATGGAGAGTACTGCGTCAAAAGGCTGGAGATGAAGAGAAACTCTGTCGTCCTGCGGTCAGCCAACCCAGATTTCCCTGACATTCGTGTCAAAAGAAGTGACGACTTCAGCATCCGCGGAGTGGTTGTACACTCCATTCATCGGCATCATTGATTGATATGAACTGAACAGCCCCTTGCACATCTGCAGTAAGCCCATAAGTCCCCAAATCACTCCTCAACGAGAGTTCCAACTCGACTTTGTCCATTTGTGATGCCGACGCAAGAGCCGGCATCACAAAATGGACAAAGCCGAGCTAAGAGGATGGGAGAGAGTAGGAACTGTTCGGTTGAACAGCCATATCTCAGCCGCCAGTTGCCCGCGGTATGCGTCGCCTTATGGCCGGGTCATAATCTCGAGATTATGACCGCTCGGATCTTCAAAGTAAGCGCGGCGCCCTCCGTCATTGGTATTGATCTCGTTCGCCCGATGGTGATGAGGGTCCGCCCAGAACTGAAGCCCGCGCCGCCGGATGCGCCCGAGAATTTCGTCAAACTCTATTTCGCTCACCAGAAAGGCGTAATGTTGCGGCGCAATATCTCGATCAGCGTCGGAGAAGTCCAGAGTGACATCATTATCCGTCTGAACCGTAAGGAATGGTCCAAAGGGGGTTGGAGCAGGAAGCCCGAGAATTTCAACTAGAAAAGCTGCGGACTCGCCCTTGTCGTGCGAGTGGACGATGGTATGGTTAAGTTTAATGCTCATACTCGCGATTCCTCTTATGAAAATTCGTTTCGTTATTCGATTTCTCAAAGGCTATATTCGCAAAGGCCGTGCCAGGGTGGCATTGAACAGATGAACGCGGATATCAGGCGCATGCGGCTTAGATTGGCGCGGAATTGGTGAGGTTGTTGGTTGTCGCGCCCTCTCCCTGGATTCTTCATCGCAAATCCACTCTATAAGACAAATCATTTTTCCTTTAGAAAAGAGATTCTTGGGTTTGACTCTATAGCCGACTACAGAGCGTAAAATGCCAATTGTTGGGCGCGTCCGCCGCGAGTAAATCGCGGGCTTAGACAGCGCCTCGGAGGAATTGGAATCATGGAAGAATCTAGAAGAACTTATATCCCTGCGGCAGGCCACGACTGGGCGCTTCCGCTCTACGACCCATTCGTGAAACTGTTCGGCGGCGCCAGGGCCAGAAAGGCGCTTCTCGACCAAGCGGCCATTCAGCCAGGGCATCGCGTTCTCGACATTGGCTGTGGCACTGGCGACCTGGTCACACTGATCAAGCGCCTTCATTCGGATGTCGATGTCGTCGGACTCGATCCTGATCCGAAGGCGCTCGCCCGAGCAAGACGCAAGGCGGAACGAGCGGCGGTTACTATCCAGCTCGATCAGGGATTTTCGGATGAGCTTCCGTATCCTGACGCTTCCTTCGACCGGGTGTTCTCCTCTTTTATGCTCCATCACCTCCAGGCCGGGGAGAAGGAGAGGACGCTGCGCGAGGTCCGGCGCGTCCTCAAACCAGGCGGATCCTTACACCTGCTTGATTTCGGAGGGCCGGAGTCCAGACAGAACGGCTTACTGGCCCGCTTGTTTCACTCAAATCATACTCTGAAAGACAACTCCGACAGTCGAATTATCGCTCTCATGAGCCAGGCCGGGTTCGCGAATCCGAAGGTGGTTAGGCGCCAAGCCATGCTCTTTGGGAAGATCGCCTACTACCAGGCGTCTGCGGTTCCAGAACCATAGACAAATATGCCGATGAGTTTTTCGCAGTCGATTTTTCCAAGATAGGGGCAAGGAACTTAAAACCTCATCCGGCTAGAATGCCGTGATGGTCTGAAAGCGTTTGAAGTCGCCTTTATTGTAAGTGGCGATGTGGGTGATGCCCAGCACGTTCATTGCTGCGACCAGGCGCGTAGCGTGAACCGCGACGCCGGAAATCTGGCGCGCAACTACCAGCCGTTTCCATTCCTGAAAACCGGCCAGGCTGTATCCCTTCGGCAGAATGGCGTCTGCACAGGTTTTACTAGGGCTGACGCCATTCTGCCGAAGGGAGACAAATAACTATGGGTGACAGGTCTTGAAGGCTCATGCCTGTGAGCAATTTCCATTAGTTATCATCTCCCTTCCAAACCACAATATTTCCATCCGCCAGGTTCAAATCCATAGCTTCAGGTCCATTATAATCATCAACAGTCATCCCCACTGATAAGAGTCCACCTCCATCAAACTTAAGCTCTATTTTGTCATCCGATTCGACAGCATAAATTAGTTGATCTCCTTGAATTGATGATAATGTGCAATTCACCAAATCATACCTATTGTAAATATTGAGAATACTTCCATCAGAAAAATAAAGCTGAGCATAGTCAATAACTTGCTCAGTCTTCTTTAGTGTCAGCCCGACTAATTTTTGTAACACATTCATAACATTTCTATGGGCCCTAGTCAGTTTGCAGCCTCACGAGCGGCGCCGACTGCGCTAAGCGAGAACGATTTTGAATTTGGCGAAATCTCCGCCCAAACCGCCGCCGCCCCAGAGGCCGACCAACCCTTTCTTGCGGTCGCTCAACTGAGTGACGACTAAACAGGGTTGATTCTCGTCATTGATGAAGACACTGACTTTCGGACTCTCGACTACGACGCGCGCACGAAACCAATTGTCGGGGTCTGGGGCGGGGTCGACAGCCTGCTCGTATTTGCCCGGATGTTCGGCGCGTAATTTCTGCGCGGTATAAGTTGGATGAGCAACGTATTGGACGGCGCGCATCCGTCGGGCCGCATCTTCCGTTTTGAAGTTGAAAGGGCGAAAGTAGATTGCATCATAAGTCTTGCCATCCACCCCGTGAAAAACCACGCCCATGAAGCTTTGCTGCTCGACGTCCTTGCCGCGAATTTCTACTTCAATTGCGCCATTGCCGAACTCAACTCCCGTTAGGTAGGCGACGCCATCGTCGCTCAGCCGCACCCCGTTCTTTGCCCCGTCCTTGAAACCGCTCAGGCAACAGTTATAAATGGTAAAGACTTTCCCATCGGCCAGCGCGGTGAGATCAGGCTCAATAGTTTTCTGCTGACCGATTACGTCGGGAGCAAGATAGAGTCCGGAGAGAGAGATAAACGTCAAATTGACAAAATTACGTCGATTCATAGATTTCCTTTCAGTTGGATTAGCGTTGCGCATTATCCGCCCAGATGCGTTTTGGCGCCAGATCGACTAGCTCAAAAGCGCATAAGTTGGCGCCACCCAACGAAAACATAATATTTGTTTGACATAGCTCTGACCTGCGGATGCTAGTTTGATGAAGTACCGCGGCTTTGTCGCGAAGTCTGGCCGGCGGCGCCTGCTTCACAACGGCAAAGCGTGAGTTCCATCCATAGTTTAACGCAACAACTTAAACATCAACTTCTGGAGGATTCTATGACATCACCCTTCTTTCGAAGATTTGCGCCAGCATTCCTCTTATTGCTGGCCCTGATAGTCGGTCCGCTACTGAGTTCGGCAACCAGTCAGGTCTCGGTTTCAATCCACATTCCATTCGGCAATGTGAGCGGAGCCGGTTCCAGCTCAAATAACCTACTGGTAACGCGCGCGCAATTCGCAGAATCGTGGAATGCGTCGAAGCGAACCGCCAACTGGGTGGCATGGCGGTTAAGGGCATCAGACATCGGCAGCGTCCCGCGCAGCGATTTTCATGTCGATCCGGTAATCAGCACTCCGTCGCCAAGTGATTACACTAACTCCGGATATGATCGTGGGCATTTGTGTCCCTCCGGAGATCGAACTAACACATCGACGAATAATTACGCTGTGTTCAGCATGATCAATATTATCCCTCAGGCTCCGGACAATAATCAGGGTCCCTGGGAGAAACTTGAGTCATACACGCGGTCTTTGGCTCAGGCTGGCCGTGTAGTCTACATTATCGCGGGTGGAGTGGGATCGAAGGGTAGCTTCAACGGAATTACGATTCCAGCCTCGACCTGGAAGGTGATCGTGGCCTTGCAACCGGGGAAGACCTATCCCGCCGTTGCGGGCGCCACAACAATCGCGGTCCTGATGCCGAATAGCAATGGCATCAGGAGCAACGGCTGGCAACAGTACCAAACGACCGTTGCTACTGTCGCTAGCCGGACGGGGTATAATTTCTCGAATTACCCCCAATGAAGGTATTTCAAGATGAGCATAAGTAAAGAGCAATTCAATCAACTTAGTGAAGGACTGCTCTATATGAGCGAGACGGACGCGCCGCTTACTTATTACGAGCTGGATCTGGAGAGATCACAGCAATGGCCGCCTTCCACGGCCGGCCAATTTCTGCGATTGATCGGAGAGGACCCGGATGCGCCTGTTGAGGAGCTCGCGCCCGAAAAATTCTTCAGAGATTTACGGCCAGGCAATGAAGATCACGAAGATCAAGTGGCCGCTCTCCAAAGAGCTATGACGGAAGAATTGAAGAATCTTGAGGGCTTCCGAGTCGGTGAGATTCAGATAAAAATCTTTGTATTGGGGAAAGACGATTCAGGGAATGTCTGTGGTCTACAAACACTCAGTGTAGAAACTTGAATCGAAGCGCCAGGTCTTCGGCGATCTGTGGCCGTCCGTCGCGCTCCATCCATCCGGCGGCATTTCGCGGACGCGCTTTAAATTTTGCGTTTGTGTCAGCGGTTCATCCGCTGAACGCTTCAATCCGGTCGCATTGTATCCGCGCACGGCGCGTCAGGAGAAGTTTTTCTTACTGATGGCGCCAGTTCGCAAATTCCTGACCGTGGCTAACAACACGTGGGCTCGGCCAAACAGCGAGCGCAACCGTTCGGCCCAGGGGTTCTGTCTATTCGGATGGACGGTCCTTCATGAGGACGTCAGCATGTACGCGGCGGAACAACTGATCGGAATCCTGTACAGTTTGCGGTGTAATGATGATCGTCCCCTGTCCTTCAGGCTAGCGCCCGATTAGCCGTCCTACGGATTGATTCGGGACGAAACTTCCTGCTCCGTAGCGGCGTCCCACAGCTTGGCTGTGCCATCAAGGCTCCCGGTCGCCAGCCGCTTCCCGTCGGGCGAGAAGGCCACTGTATGGACGCCCTCTGAATGCCCTTTGAGAGTGAGCAACTCCTGGCCGGCGCCGGCGTCCCACAGCTTGACCGTGCCTTCACCGCCCCCGGTCGCCAGCCGCTTCCCGTCGGGCGAGAAGGCCACTGAATAGACACTCTCCAAACGACCTTTGAGGGTAAGCAGCTCTTGGCCGGCGCCGGTGTCCCACAGCTTGACCATGCCTTCACCGCCCCCGGTCGCCAGCCGCTTCCCGTCGGGCGAGAAGGCCACTGACAAGACGCGATGCGATTGCCCTTTGAGGGCGCCCAGCTCCTTGCCGGTGGCGGCGTCCCACAACTTGACTGCGCCATCAGGGCTCCCGGTCGCCAGCAGTTTCCCGTCGGGCGAGAAGGCCACTGAACGGACGGCGCCTGAATGCCCTTTGAGGGTAAGCAGCTCCTGGCCGGCGCCGACGTCCCACAGCTTGGCTGTGCGATCCTCGCTTCCGGTCGCCAGCCGCTTCCCGTCGGGCGAGAAGGCCACTGACCAGACGCTTTCTGAATGCCCTTTGAAGGCGCCAAGCTCCCTGCCGGCGCCGACGTCCCACAGCTTGACTGTGCGATCCCAACTCCCGGTCGCCAGCAGCTTCCCGTCGGGCGAGAAGGCCACTGAATCGACAACGCGTGTATGCCCTTTGAGGGCGCCCAGCTCCCGGCCGGCGCCGGCGTCCCACAGTTTGGCCGTGCCTTCACCGCTTCCAGTCGCCAGCAACTTCCCGTCGGGCGAGAAGGCCACTGAATAGACGAAATGTCCTTTGTGGGTGAGCGTCTCCTGGCCGACGCCGGCGTCCCACAGCTTGGCTGTGCGATCACCGCTTCCAGTCGCCAGCCGCTTCCCGTCGGGCGAGAAGGCCACTGAATAGACATTATTTGAATGTCCTTTGAGGACGCCCAGTTCCCGGCCGGTAGCGGCGTCCCACAGCCTGACTGTGCGATCATCGCTTGCGGTCGCCAGCCGCTTCCCGTCGGGCGAGAAGGCCACGGACCAGATGCCGGCTGTATGTCCTTTGAGGGTGAGCGTCACCCGGCCGGCGCCAACGTCCCACAGCTTGATTGTGCGATCATCGCTTCCGGTCGCCAGCCGCTTCCCGTCGGGCGAGAAGGCCACTGAGTAGACGCCGTCTGAATGCCCTTTGAGAGTGATCAGCTCCTGGCCGGTAGCGACGTCCCATAGCTTGACTGTGCGATCACCGCTTCCGGTCGCCAGCCGCTTCCCGTCGGGCGAGAAGGCCACTGAATGGACGTGGTTTGAATGCCCTTTGAGGACGCCCAGCTCCCGGCCGGTAGCGACGTCCCACAGCTTGGCTGTGCGATCATCGCTTGCGGTCGCCAGCCGCTTCCCGTCGGGCGAGAAGACCACTGACGAGACGCTTTCAGAATGCCCTTTGAGGGCGCGCAGTTCCTGGCCGGCGCCGGCGTCCCACAGCTTGACTGCGCCACCATACCTCCCGGTCGCCAGCAGCTTCCCGTCGGGCGAGAAAGCCACTGACGAGACGCGATATGATTGTCCTTTGAGGGCGCCAACCTCCTGGCCGGCGCCTACGTCCCACAGCTTGACTGCGCCTTCACCGCCCCCGGTCGCCAGCAGCTTCCCGTTGGGCGAGAATGCCACTGAATAGACGCCGGCATTGTGGCGTAAGGTAGATGAAAACCTGTGCGAGATACGCCACAGGTAGTACCACTCGAAGCCGCGTAGATCCTCTTCCCCTGAATGTGGGCGGCTCGACTCTAACAGCTCTTCGACACGTCCTACGTTAGCGTCCTCCCAGGCCTCCTGCGCCAAGTTCATATTCGACGCATATTGTAACCTGCGATTGGCTTGCTCTTGCGATGCGGCTCGGCCGCGCTGCGTCTGGGCTTCGGCCCGCTCCCGTTCGGCCACCTGCCGCTGCCGCTCAGCCTCAGCTCGTCCCTTCTCAGCAAGCCGGCTTTGCTCTTCCGCAAGCTTGCGTTGCTCGATGGCTATCTCTTCCTGCCGCTTCGCTTCGGCTAGCGCGCTCTCTAGCCTGGCCAGCGTTAGCCCTTGTTCTCGCGCATACTGGTTGGCGCGGTTACGTTGCCTAAATGCATAGATTGATAAGCTGGAAAGGAATATAAGGATTAAGGCTGCCACGACAGTGGCGCGTAGCAGGCCTCGACGGTAGGCCGCCCGCTGTCGCCGCAGCTCAGCGTCCGGCATATTCGTCTTAACCCATTCTTGGTCGAAGACCCGCTCGTAGATGTTATTTCTCACCCGCAAGTAGCCGCCAGGCGCCAGCGCGATGCCAGACAAGCGCAGGATGCCGACCAAGGGACTGGCGACATCATCGCGCACATGCCTGCCTCGATGTACCTGCGCGTAGAGGCTCAGCAGGCCGGTCAGGTCGACCTCGCTCCGCAGCATGCGTTCCCGCACAAACAACAGGTTATCGTCCCGCTCCCGGGCCTGGTGTGAGAGAAACAACTCCTGACACAGACGGTCAACTTCGGCAGGAGTGTCCGCCCTCGCCTCTTCAGCAATCGCCTGGCAAAGCCGCTGCGTCAGATATGGATGCCCGCCCGTCCAGTAGAGCGCCCGCTTGAGCAGTCTCGCCCCGACTTCCGGCGGTTGTTGTAATCCTTGCGCGAGCGGCGCGGCTTCGGCTTCAGTGAAATCGTTTAACTCAACCCGGCGCCCGATGTTGAAGGGCGTCGTGCGCGTGTCGCGGATCAAATCCGAGGGCGTGGCCACGCCCAGCAAGCAAAATGTCAGCCGCTCCAGCTCCGGCTCTTGTGTCCGCCGGTTGTAGAATTCGCGTATCCCTGCAAAAAACTCATCGGTCGAGAACGGCAAGCTCCGCACCGCGTCGATCTCGTCCACGAAGATTACCAACTGGCCTGGATAACGCGGCAAGACGACTTCGATGATCGCGCTCATCCAGCGTTGCAGCGGGCCGAGGCGCGGATGATTGAGCCAGAACTCTTCGAGCTCGTCTTCGAGCTGTAGCCGTTGCCCGATCCTGCCGAGCAAGCCGTCGTACCACTGCTCGGAGTTGAGGTTCTGCCCCGTGGCCGTCAGATCGAGGACGGCCACGCCGGCGCCGTCCTCACGCAAGCGCGCGGCGGTGCGGACCATCAAGCTGGATTTGCCCATCTGGCGGGATGTGAGCACGTAGCAGAACTTCCCTTGCAGCAGATTTTCGTAGAGGATTCGGTCGGCCTGTCGCTCGACGTAAGAAGGCGCGTCCCGCCGCAGCGTCCCGCCGGTGACGTAAAAGCCGTGCTTGGTAGCTATTCCAGTTGCGCTCATAATTGTGGCCCTCCCCCTTGGGAGAGATCGTATCGAACGTGCGACTGCGGACCTTGCCCGTCACGCGAGGAACGGCGCAGGCGAACGGAACAAGGCAGACCAATCTTCGATTGATAAGGCGGGATTAGTGGTCAAAAACCGCCACTTCAGAGAAAAAATTCCGACCTGTGAGGACAACCTCCGAGTCAGTACCGCGAGCGGTAGCGAGCGAGGTCAGTACCGCGAGCGGTAG
>Ga0081455_10001528_pt1 | contig 28516 bp, 22 predicted proteins | sample TabmetS3T2R1_FD_70207 | JGI IMG/M metagenome (GOLD analysis project Ga0081455, IMG submission 70207) | Tabebuia heterophylla rhizosphere microbial communities from the University of Puerto Rico - S3T2R1 | ecosystem: Host-associated > Plants > Roots > Rhizosphere ... | reverse complement strand
TCTCCGGCATGCGCCTCCACGGTGCTGGTGAAGGAGCCGCCGAGGACGAACTGTCCCGGCTCCAGCGCAATGTCGAATGGCGCGAGCTTGTTGGCAAGCCAGGCGACGCCGTTGGCCGGGTGATTGAGCACCGCGGCGGCTACCCCCGATTCCTCGATGACGTTGTTGCGATGGCACAGCACGCCGACCCAGCGCAGGTCGACCTCCATCGGCTTGATGGGGCGGCCGCCGATGATCAGGGCGGCATTGCCGGCATTGTCGGCGATGCTGTCGAGCACGGAGCGCGGCTTGCTGGTCTCAGGATCGATCCTGTGCGTGCGGCCATCGACGATCTCGGCAGCCGGAACGATGTAGTCTGTGGCGCTCAGAACATCGAAGATGGTGCAGCCCGGTCCTTTCAATCGCCGGCCGATGACGAACCCCAGCTCGCATTCGAGCCGCGGCTGGATGAACCGGTTGACCGGGATTTCCGCGCCATCGCTGTAGAACATGTCTGCCAGCAGCGCGCCATAGTCGGGCTCGGTGATGTTCGCCTGGCGTTGCATGGCCCGCGACGTCAGGCCGATCTTGTGGCCCTTGATGGCATTGCCCCGGGCGACCTTGATCTCGACCCAGCGGCGCTGGACGGCGTAGGCATCCTCGATCGTGAAGCCCTCGTGCTGCACCGAGGGCGGCCTGATCCTCTGGCGGTTCTGCTCCGCCATGTCGTAGGCGCGGGCGATGGTGTCGATCGTGTTGGCCGCCAGCATGGTCGCCCTCGTTCCTACGAAAGGACAGCGACGAAGTCGGCTTGCACCTTGGCACGGCTGTCCGCCGGCAAGGTCAACGTATGCCGCGCCGGGCGCGCAGCGGCATCCGGGAACATCTTGACCCATTCCGCATTCAAGGCCGCGCGCTGGCTGCCGGGATCCTTCACCCAGAAGGTGACCTTCAGGATGTCGTCGACGCTGCCGCCAGCCGCCTCGATGTCGTGGCGAATGTGGGTGAAGACGTTGGCCACCTGCTGCTCGAGCGAGTCCGGCAGCTCGCGCGTACCGGGATTGGCGCCGCCGATCACGCTCGACATTACGATATTGCCGATGCGGCTGGCATTGGGGATGGGATTCTCATGACGCGGCAGCTTGCCGTTTATGCTCCGTCGCTTTGCCATGTCGAGATTTCCTCGCTGAGCTTCATTGTGTTCTGCTGGACAGCACGCCTCCGAAGAGCTCGAAGCGTTCGCCGTTGAAACGCTGCAGCACCATGTCCTTGATGGGCTGATAGTCGTTGGAGCCGGTGTTGATTGTGATGCCGGGCAACAGCATGGTGGCCCGGAACTGCCTGAGGTTGGCGGCTTGGCGCATGACGTTCTCGCGACTGAGATCGTCACCGCATTGCTTGAGGACCTGGATCATGGTCTGCGCCTGGGCGTAGCCAACGACGTTTTGCGGATCGTCGAGGCTGCCCTCGGGATAGTACTTCTTCATCCAGGCTCGCCAGGCCTTCATCTCCGCGTCGTCCTGGAACTGCGGATCGGTGGTGTCCTTGAGGAAGGCGGCCGAGATGATCCCTGTCGATTTCTCGACGCCGGCGGGCTTCATGACGATGCCGACCTGGGCTGCCGGATTGATGACGAACTGGGTGGGTCGCCAGCTGAGGTCATAGGCCTTGCGAATCGCCTGGACGGCGAATTTGGGAACGCTGATGTTGAGGAACACGGTGGCACGCGACGCGGCCAGATCGATGATCTGCGAATCGACAGTGGCATCGGTGACCTCGTAGCTCACCTCGCGCACGATCATCGTCTTCGCCCGCTCGCCCAGCCGCCCGCGAAAGCCCTTGACGAAATCCTTTCCAAAGTCGTCGTTCTGATAAAGCACCGCGACACGTGCATCGGGCATCTTCTCCAGGACATGGCCGGCATAGATGCTCGCCTCTGCGACGTAGCTCGGCTGCCAGGTCATCGTCCACGGATAGGTCTTCGGATCATCCCAACGGCTGGCCCCGGTCGCCATGAAAAGCTGCGGCACCTTCTTGGCGTTGAGATATTTCTGGATGGCGGCGTTGGTCGGCGTGCCGAGCGTGCCGACGATAGCCAGCACTTTCTCGTCCTCGACCAGCTGCCGCGTGACCTCGACGGTCTTGGGCGGGCTGTAACCATCATCGAGCGAGATCAGGTTGATCCTGCGGCCGTTCACCCCGCCCTGTTCGTTGATCATGCGATAGTAGGCGAGCTCGGCCTTGCCCAGGGTGGAAAACGACGACAGCGGCCCGCTGTAGGCCATGGTCTGGCCGAGCTTGATCTCGGTATCGCTGGCGCCGGGATCGTAGCGCTTCTGGCCCGAGGCGGGTGCCGCCAGGAGCGCAACGACGGCAAACGCGTACGCTACGCTGCACCAGCGGCACGAATCGCTCATTGGGCAGCCTCCATGAGCTCCACATCAGGCGACTGGTCGATTTCCTCGAGCAGAAATCGATCGACCAGCCGGTTGGCCCGGCTGCGGTCGGCCAGCATGTGCGCCATGGTGAGGTTGCGGCCGCTCGAGCCCAGGTAGAAACGCTCATACTGTTCGTTGCGGCTGCCCAACGCGGTGCCGGCGAAGTCCCACGCCAGCCGGAACAGGCGGCTGCGCTGCTCGGAGTCAACGTCCACACCCAGCAAATAGCGGTCGATCAGCGGCCGCAGCGTTTCGTCGGCCAGGGCGGCGCGCGCCGGCGTGGTGAGCAAATTGTGCGAGCCGACCAGGCGAATGATCTCGTTGACACGAGGAAACCAGGTGGGCAACGCCGCCCGCAGAGCCACCAGCGGCCGCTGGTCGCAAGCCCACATGCCGTTGCCGATCTCACGCGCAGCCTGCTCGGCGGCGAAGACGCTGGCGCGGGCGAATTCGGCGAACATCGCGATCTCGCCCAGCATCTGCTGCGTCTGCGGCTGGTTGGCACCGATCGCCTCGGCCATGCGGCTGACAAGGCCGTAGGCGAATTCCAGCTTGGTCTCAGCCCGGATCATGGTCTGCTGCATGATGTTGGGCCACCAGCTGGTCTTCATCACGGAGTTGTAGACGGCAAGATTGGCGTCGATGAACAGCCGCTCGCGCGGCACCTCGACATCATCGAAGATCACGAAGGCGTCCTGCTCGTCGAACCGGCTCGACAGCGGATGCTCGAACCTGTTGGTGTTCACCGCCACGCTGTCGCGGCAGATGAACTTCAGGCCGGGCGTATCCATGGGGATGCAGAAGCTCAGCGCGTGCTCGGGTGCGGCATCGGGCATGGGTGCACCGGGATAAACCGCCAGCTCGTCGGCGAACGGCGCCAGGGTCGCGAGCACGCGCGAGCCGCGCACGACGATGCCGCGTGCCGTGCTCTCGACCTTATGCAGCTGTACCGGATCGAATCCCACCGGGTACTTGCCCTTGGCCAGGTTGACGGTCGAATGGACGATCGTGTGGGTGAGCGAGAGGTCTTCGCGCCTGAGCTTCTTCTGGTATTGCACCAGGTTCTCGGCGCCCTCCTCGTTGCCGTTGATCGCCCACTCGTCATGACGGCCGGCGAACCCGGCGAAGGTGACGTTCATGTAGTCCGGCGTGCGGCCCATCAGGCCGACGGAATACTCGGCGATCCGTTCGAGGCCGCGGTGGCGCTTGTGCAGGTCCTCCGCGCTTCGGGGGATCATATGGCTGACATTGATCGGCTCGCCCGTCTCCGGATCGGGCATGAGGCAGGCATCGGCCGCCTGGTGCTGCAGGTCGAAGACCTCGGCCAGGGCCTGAGCGGCGCCAGCGAGCGCCGGATGGTCGACGATCGAGCGGATCTTGTCGCGGCCGACCCACAGCTCGCGACCATCGCGCAATCCGCGCAGGAACTGCTTGCCCGTGCGTGCTGCCATCTGCTTCCTCCCGGAGGCTGTTCTTGCTTTGGACGCCGGCCTACTTGACCCTGGCGAACTTGACCCTAGTCAAGCCGCCGCCATACCGAAACAATGAAACGGATCATGAAAGGCATAACGAAGAGTTATGGTGAGCGTGACCTCGCGGCCCGCCTGCGCAAGGTCAATCTCGACCTGCTACCCGTGCTGCACGAGCTGTTGCGCACCAAGAGCGTGACTCGCACAGCTCAGTCATTCGGCATGACGCAGCCGGCGGTGAGCCGGGCGCTGCGGCAACTGCGCGCCGCGTTCGACGATCCGCTGCTGGTCTCGCCCGGCCGCAACGCGCGGCTGACAGACCGTGCCGAGATGCTGGCCGGACCGCTCGCCCGGATCCTGTCCGACCTCGACTCGCTGATGAAGCCAGCGGCACCCTTCGATCCCGCGAACGAGGCGGTCCATCTCGTCATCAACACTGCCGACTACGTGACCCAGCTTCTGGCACCGATCCTGTCGGAGATCTGCGCGCGCGAGGCGCCGCATGTCGTGCTGGAATTCGCTTGGACGAGCACGCGTACCGCCGAAGACCTGGCACGCATCGACTTCATGATCGGGCCGCGCGCCTTTGGCCAGACCCTGGGCAAGAAAGTCGGCTCGCTGCCGCTCTGGCGCGACGAGATGGTCTGCATCGCCGCCGCCGGCAACCAGGCGATTCCCGCGCGCATCACGCCTGCCCAGTTCCAGGCCTCGCGTTACGTTGCCTTTCGGCGCGGGCTCAGCGTCTCGCAGGAAGTGCAGACGCTGCTGCAGCCGACATCGCCGCTCGAGACCGCGCCTGTGTGCACTGTGCCCGATTTTCTGGTGCTCGGCGCGATCGTCGAGAAATCGGACTGTCTTGCGCTGGTGCCGCGCAAGGTGGCGCGCGAGCTTGCCCGCAATGGGCACCTGCGCATCGTCGAGATCACCTACCCGAGGAAGCAGCTTTTCATCGACGCCCATTGGAGCCTGGCCACCAACAGCCGCCGCGGCCGCGCCTGGTTCCGCGAGCTGCTGGCGCGTGCCGCGGCCCGGCTCGGCTAAGCTTCCTCCCCACGAAGTGGGGAGGCGTCGCCGTCGTACGGCGACGGAGGGGTCATGCATCTCGTCGTAGCCAATGACCCCTCCGGCCGCTGTGCGGCCACCTCTCCTTCGCGGGCTCCGCGAAGGGGAGGAAATCTCTACTTCGTCGGATCGGTCAGGTCCTCGAATTCCTTGAGGTGGCTCGGCGCCCACTTGTGATGGCGGGCACGGACGATCCAGCGATTGAGAAACGGCCAGCGCCGACGTGCCGCTTTAACCCAGAGGCGACCGGTCTCGAACTCGGTGGCGAAGAGATAGAGGGCGACCACGAAGAAGATCCAACCCTGCAGGATCGGCAGCAGGCCGCCCACGATCGACATGACGAGGCAAACGGCGATCGCCAGCGCCGCCACGATCTTGCGCATTCACCACTCCGAGCAAATGTCAGAGGTGGATCGGCTTCTCCCAGGCGGCAAGGGCCGCTTCCTTCAAGGCTTCGTTGACCGTCGGATGAGCGTGGCAGACACGGCCGATATCCTCGGCCGAGGCCGAGAACTCCATGGCCATGGCGGCTTCGGCGATCATGGTGCCGGCCTCGGCGCCGATGATGTGCACGCCGAGGACCTTGTCGGTCGCCTTGTCGGCCAGGACCTTCGCGAACCCCTCCGTGGCGCCGTTGGCACGGCTGCGCGGATCGGCCGTGAACGGATACTTGCCGACCTTGTAGGCAACGCCAGACGCCTTGAGCTCGTCCTCGGTCTTGCCCACCCAGGCGACCCCGGGCTGCGTGTAGATGATCGAGGGCACCAGATCCCAATTCACATGGCCCTTCTGGCCGGCGATCGTCTCGACGCAGGCCACCCCGTCCTCGCTCGCCTTGTGGGCGAGCATCGGCCCGTCGATCACATCGCCGATGGCATAGATGCCGGGCACCGACGTTTGGAAGTGGCCGTCCACGGCGATGCGGCCGCGTCCTGTCAGCTTCACGCCCGCCTTGTCCAGGCCGAGGCCGTCGATGCAGGGCCGCCGGCCGATGCAGACGAGCACGACATCGGCCTGCAGCGTTTCCGCCGCACCGCCTTTCGTCGGCTCGACCGTGAGCGTCACGCCCGAATCGGCTGTTTCCGCCTGGGTCACCTTGGATCCCAGCTTGAATTTCAAGCCCTGCCGCTGCAGGGAACGGTGCAGCTGCTTGGTGACCTCGTCGTCGACACCGGGCGCAATGCGGTCGAGAAACTCGACCATCGTCACGTCCGAGCCGAGCCGGCGCCACACCGAGCCGAGCTCCAGGCCGATGATGCCGGCGCCGACCACGATCAGGCGCTGCGGCACTTCCGCGAGCTCGAGGGCCCCGGTCGACGACATGATCTTCTTCTCGTCGATGGTGACACCGGGGAGCGGCGTCACCTCCGAGCCTGAAGCAATCAGGATGTTCTTGGTCGACAGCGTGTCCTTGAGCGCACCGTCCTCGCCCAGCACGGCGACAGAGCCTGCCTTGTCGATGCGTCCAGTACCCTGGAACGAGGTGATCTTGTTCTTGCGGAACAGGAAGGCGACGCCCTTGGTGGTCGCGTCGACCACCTCGCTCTTGCGCTTCATCATCTGGCCAAGATCGAGCTTGGGCGCACCGAGCACGATGCCATGCACGGCAAGGTCGTGCCCCGCCTCCTCGAACAGATGAGAGGACTGCAGCAAGGCCTTGGAGGGGATGCACCCGACGTTGAGGCAGGTGCCGCCGAAGGTCGCGCGCTTCTCTACGACTGCCACCTTCATGCCGAGCTGGGCGGCGCGGATTGCCGCCACATAACCGCCCGGACCCGCGCCGATCACGACCAGATCAAAGGTTTCGTTCGCCATCGCCAACCAGCCTAACCTTAGCCCCACCCTGAGGAGCATCGCGCAGCGATGCGTCTCGAATGCGCGGAGTAAACTCCGCGTGGGTGGGATCAATCTTGATGTTGCCACCCTTCGAGACGCCGCGCGTTGCGCGGCTTCCCAGGGTGAGGTCTTCGTTACACGCCCAACAAGAGCCGTTCCGGATCCTCGATACATTCCTTGATGCGCACCAGGAACAGCACGGCTTCGCGGCCGTCGATGATGCGATGGTCGTAGGAGACGGCGAGATACATCATCGGCCGCACCTTGATCTCGCCGCCGACCACCATGGGCCTCTGTTGGATCTTGTGCATGCCAAGGATGGCCGACTGCGGCGGGTTCAGGATCGGCGTCGACATCAGCGAGCCGTAAACGCCACCGTTGGAGATGGTGAAGGTGCCGCCCGTCAGCTCGGCGATGCTGAGCTTGCCGTCGCGCGCCTTGCGGCCGAGCTCGCCGATGGTCTTCTCGATCCCGCCGAACGACAGCACATCGGCGTCGCGCACCACCGGCACGACCAGCCCCTGCGGCGTGCCGACGGCGACGCCGATGTCGTAGTAGTTCTTGTAGACGATGTCGTCGCCCTCGATCTCGGCATTGACTGCCGGCAGCTCCTTGAGGCCGGCGATGCACGCCTTCACGAAGAACGACATGAAGCCCAACCGCGCGCCGTGCTTCTTCTCGAAATCGTCCTTCAACCGTTCGCGCAACGCCATGACGTTGGTCATGTCCACCTCGTTGAAGGTGGTCAGCATCGCCGCAGTGTTTTGCGCTTCCTTCAGCCGATTGGCGATGGTGCGGCGCAGCCGCGTCATGCGCACGCGTTCCTCGCGATCGGCGCGCGTTCTGGGGCCAGGGGGAACGGCAGGCTTGGCGGCAGGGGCACTCGGTGTCGGAATCGATGACAACGCGGCCAGCACGTCGGATTTCGTGGCCCGGCCATCCTTGCCGGTTGGTTGGATCGCCGAGGCAGCGATGCCCGTCTCCTCGACCAGTTTGCGTGTCGCTGGCCCCGATGCGGCGATGTTCGCGGCCTCAGGCGGTGCTGCCGGAGCTGCCATAGGCGGAGGCGGCACAGGCGTCTGAGCGGGAGAGGGACCGGGAGCGGGCTTGGGCGTCGGCACTGCAGTCGCGGGCGCCGGCGCCGCGGCAGCAGCTGGCCGGGCGGCCGCCCCCGCGCCCGCCTCGATATGGCACAGCACGCCGCCAACCTGCACGGTGGCACCCTCGGCGATCGCAAGATCAACGATGCTGCCGGCCACGGTGGCGTTCACCTCGACGGTGACCTTGTCGGTCTCCAGCTCGCACAACGGCTGGTCGACCGTCACTGTATCGCCGGCCTTGACCAGCCATTTGGCGACGGTCGCCTCGGTGACGGACTCGCCCAACGCGGGCACCTTGATTTCGACCGCCATAACCAAAAACTCCTCTGTCAGCCGAGCGTCAGCGCACGATCGACCAGATCTGCCTGTTCCTTGACGTGCGTGCGTGCCGAGCCGGTGGCTGGCGATGCCGAGTCGGGGCGGCCGATATAGATAGGCCGTGTGGCCTTTACGCCGAGGCTCGACAGCGCCCGTTCGATGCGCCGATCGATGAAGAACCAGGCGCCCATGTTCTCGGGCTCCTCCTGGCACCATACGACTTCTGCATTCGGATATTGCGACAGCCGCACGCCCAGCCGGGTGAACGGGAAGGGATAGAGCTGCTCGATGCGCATGATGGCGATGTCATCGATCTTGCGTTTGCGGCGCTCGGCCAGAAGATCGAAATAGACCTTGCCCGAGCACAGGATGACACGGCGGATCTTGGCCGCGTCGGCGAGCTGATCGGTCTCCGCCAGGAGGCGCCTGAACGACGTGCCCGGCCCGAACTCGGCCAGCGTCGAGACACAGTCCTTATGGCGCAGCAGGGACTTGGGCGTCATCACGATCAGCGGCTTGCGGAACGAGCGGCGCATCTGGCGGCGCAGGGCGTGGAAGTAGTTGGCCGGCGTGGTCGGCACGACCACCTGCCAATTGTCCTCGCCCGAGAGCTGCAGATAGCGCTCCAGGCGCGCCGAGCTGTGCTCGGGTCCCTGGCCTTCGTAACCGTGCGGCAGCAGCATCACCAGGCCGTTCATGCGCAGCCACTTGCTTTCGCCGGAGCTGATGAACTGGTCGATGATGACCTGCGCGCCGTTGGCGAAGTCGCCGAACTGCGCCTCCCACATCACCAGCGCATTGGGCTCGGCCGACGAATAGCCATACTCGAAGCCCAGCACGCCCGCCTCGTTCAGCGGGCTGTCGATGACCTCGAAGCGCGCCTGGATCTCGGCGACATGGTTGAGCGGGATGTACTTGGCATCGTTGGTCTGGTCGACCAATACCGAGTGGCGCTGCGAGAAGGTGCCCCGGCCTGAATCCTGGCCGCTGAGACGGACAGGCGTGCCCTCGGCCAGCAAGGTGCCAAAAGCCAACGCCTCGCCGGTCGCCCAGTCGATGTCCTTGCCGGTCTCGATGGTCTTGCGCTTCTCCTGAAGCTGGCGCGCGATCTTGCGGTTGAGCTCGAAGCTCTTCGGCACCTCGCACAGCGCGCGGCCGACTGCCTGGAGCTGCTCGAGCTCGACGGCCGTCGCGCCCTTGCGATCTTCCTCGCCCGGCGCAACCGTGAGGCCCGCCCAGCGGCCTTCAAGCCAATCGGCCTTGTTCGGCTTGTATTGGCCCGCCGCCTCCAGTGCCTTGTCGAGCTTGACGCGCAGTGCCGCATCCATCTGCGTCACCTCGGCCGCCGTCACCACGCCTTCGGCTTCGAGCCGCCCGGCATAGACTTCTTTCACCGTCTTATGCCCGGCGATCTCCTTGTACATCATCGGCTGGGTGAACATCGGCTCGTCCGACTCGTTGTGGCCGTGCCGCCGATAGCAGAACATGTCGATGACGATGTCGCGCTTGAAGCGCTGACGGAATTCCGTGGCGATGCGCGAGACGTGCACCACGGCCTCGGGATCGTCGCCGTTCACGTGCAGGATCGGCGCCTGCACGATCTTGGCGACCTCGGTGCAGTATGGGCCCGAGCGCGCGGCGGTCGGCAGCGTCGTGAAGCCGATCTGGTTGTTGACGATGAAATGGATGGTTCCGCCGATGCGGTACCCCTCGAGGTCCGAAAGGTCGAGGCTCTCGGCCACCAGCCCCTGGCCGGCGAAGGCGGCATCGCCATGCATCAGGATCGCCATGACCTGGCTGCGTTCGGCATCGCCGCGCTGATCCTCCTTGGCGCGCGCTTTGCCGAGCACGACGGGGTTCACGGCTTCAAGATGCGAAGGATTGGGCGACAGCGAGACATGGATGGTGGTGCCATCGAACTCGCGGTCAGCCGAGGCGCCGAGATGGTATTTGACGTCGCCTGAGCCGCGCATCTCCTCGGGCAGCGAGGAGCGGCCCTGGAATTCCGAGAACAGCGCCGTGTAGCTCTTGTGCAGGACATGCACCAGCGTGTTGAGACGGCCGCGATGAGGCATGCCGATCACGACATCGCGGATGCCGAGCTGGCCGCCGCGCTTGAGGATCTGCTCGATGCCGGGAATCAGCGACTCGCCGCCGTCCAGGCCAAAGCGCTTGGTGCCGACGAACTTGACGCCGAGATAGCGTTCCAGCCCTTCCGCCTCGACGACCCGCTCCAGGATCGCGCGGCGGCCCTCGACGGTGAACTCGGTGTGATTCTCGATATGCTCGATGCGCTCCTGGATCCACGCCTTCTGGTCGGGATCGGAGATGTGCATGTACTCCACGCCGATCTTGCCGCAGTAGGTCTTGCGCAGGCGGCCCATGATCTGCCGCAGGGTTGCGGACTCGCCCAAGCCCAGCGTGCCGAAGATCAGGATCGGCCGATCCCAGTCGCCATCGCCGAAGCCGTAGGTGGCGGGATCGAGCTCGCGATGCGGCGGATGCTTCACCAGGCCCAGCGGATCGAGATCGGCCTCGAGATGGCCGCGGATGCGATAGGAGCGGATCAGCAGGAACGTGCGCGAGGTGTCGTACGCGGCGGCGCGGATGTCGGCTTCGGTCTTGCCGGCAAGCGCGGCCGCAACGGCGGCGCCATTGCCCTTCACGTTACGGTTGGCGGGTGTCGGCAGGCTCTCCGGGTCGACGGCGCCGATGACATGGGCGCCGTTGGGCGCCCAGGAGGCGCCGCGCACCTCAGCCAGCACGTCGGACCTCTGCTCGCCCAACGCCTCGAAGAAGGTGCGCCACTCGACGTCGACGGCGTTCGGGTCGCCGAGATAGCGTGCGTAGAGCTCTTCAATGAATGGCGCATTGGCGCCGAACAGGAACGATGTCTGCTCCGCTCTCATGGCGTGACCCTCCTTGGTCCAACGACTGACAACTATTTGGTCAGCCCTTCATCGCCTTCAGCATTTCCTCGCCCAGCGCGGCGGGAGAATCAGCGACCCTGATGCCTGCCGACCGCATGGCCTGGACCTTGAACTCGGCCGTGTCGTGACCACCCGAGATCACGGCGCCGGCATGGCCCATGCGACGACCCGGCGGCGCGGTGCGGCCGGCAATGAAGCCCACGACGGGCTTCTTGATCTTGGACGCCTTGATGAACTCCGCGCCCTTCACCTCGGCGTCGCCGCCGATCTCGCCGATCATGACGATGCCCTGCGTCTCGGGGTCGGCCAGCAGCATTTCCAGGCATTCGACGAAATTGGTGCCGTTCACCGGATCACCGCCGATGCCGATGCAGGTTGTCTGGCCAAGGCCCACCGCAGTGGTTTGCGCCACCGCTTCGTAGGTCAGCGTGCCCGAGCGCGAGATGATGCCGATCTTGCCGCGCTTGTGGATGTGGCCCGGCATGATGCCGATCTTGCATTCGTCGGGCGTTATGACGCCGGGGCAGTTGGGTCCGATCAGCCGGGACTTCGAGCCGGTCAGTGCCCTCTTCACGCGCACCATGTCGAGCACGGGAATGCCTTCGGTAATGCACACCACCAAAGGTATCTCGGCATCGACCGCCTCGAGGATGGAGTCGGCGGCGAAGGGCGCCGGAACATAGATCACGCTCGCCGTGGCGCCGGTCTTGGCCACGGCCTCGGCCACGGTGTCGAACACCGGCAGGTCGAGATGAGTCGTTCCGCCTTTGCCCGGCGTCACGCCGCCCACCATCCTGGTGCCATAGGCGATCGCCTGCTCGGAATGAAAGGTGCCCTGCGAGCCGGTGAAGCCCTGGCAGATGACCTGGGTGTTCTTGTCGACCAGGACGGCCATCAGTTCGTCTCCTTGACCGCCGTGACGATTTTCTCGGCAGCATCGGCGAGGTTCTCCGCCGAGGTGATCTTGAGTCCCGAGTCCTTCAGGATCTGCTTGCCCAGCTCGACATTGGTGCCTTCCAGCCGCACCACGAGCGGTACGTGCAAATTGACCTCGCGGGCGGCGGCGACGACGCCTTCGGCAATCACGTCGCAGCGCATGATGCCGCCGAAGATGTTGACCAGGATGCCTTCGACATTGGGGTCACGCAGGATGATCTTGAAGGCCGCCGTCACCCGCTCCTTGGTGGCGCCGCCGCCGACATCGAGGAAGTTGGCCGGCGAGGCACCGTAGAGCTTGATGATGTCCATGGTGGCCATGGCGAGCCCTGCGCCGTTCACCATGCAGCCGATCTGGCCGTCGAGCTTGACGTAGTTCAGCGCATACTTGGCGGCCTCGGTCTCGGCCGGATCCTCTTCGTCCACGTCGCGCAGCTCTTCGACATCCTTGTGGCGGAAGAGGCCGTTGTCGTCGAAATTGATCTTGGCATCGAGGGCGATCACGCTTCCCGCCGCGGTGACGACCAGCGGATTGATCTCGATCAGCGAGCAATCGAGCTCGGTGAAAGCCTTGTAGAGGCCGCCCAGCAGGTTGACGAAATTGTTGACCTGCTTGCCGCTCAGGCCCAACGCAAAGGCAATCTTGCGGCCCTGATAGGCCTGGAAGCCCGCCGCGGGATCAATCGGCTGGGTGACGATCTTGTCCGGGTGATCATGCGCCACGGTCTCGATATCCATGCCGCCTTCGGTCGAGGCCACGACCGAGATTCGACCGACGGCGCGGTCGACCAGCAGGGAGAGGTAGAGCTCGCGTTTGATGTCGCAGCCTTCCTCGATATAGAGGCGTCGAACGGTCTTGCCGGCCGGCCCGGTCTGCTTGGTCACCAGCTCGTGGCCCAGCATGGCGGTGGCGTGTTGGCCGACTTCCTCGATCGACTTGGCGATGCGCACGCCGCCCTTGCCGTTGGGATCTTCCTTGAAGCGGCCTTTGCCGCGGCCGCCGGCATGGATCTGCGCTTTGACGACCGACACCGAGCCGCCGAGCTTGCGCGCGACGTCCATCGCCTCTTCCCTGGTGTAGGCAACGCCCCCTTTCAGCAGGGGGACGGCGAATTTGGCCAGCAGAGCCTTGGCCTGGTACTCGTGGATATTCATGGAGTCCTATCGCTTGGAACTGTGTGCAAAGCTTGCGCCAGCAATCAGTTTTAAATCGCAACTGACCAAGGCCTGCGGCACTTTATGAGTGCCGCAGGCCCTTGGCAACGCAGGACTGATGACCGTTCTTTGATGTTCGACTAAAGTCGCAGGCAGCCTGCGGCTCAGTTCCGGCCGACGATCTTGTTGGTGGCGTCGACGAGCGATTTCACAGCCGCCACGGACTTGTCGAACATCGCTTTCTCCTCGGCGTTGAACTCGACCTCGACGATGCGCTCGACGCCGCCTTTGCCGATGACCACAGGCACACCGATATAGAGGCCCTTCACGCCGTACTCGCCGTTCAGCATGGCGGCGCACGGGATCATCCGCTTCTTGTCCCTGAGATAGGACTCGGCCATGGCAATGGCCGAGGCGGCGGGTGCATAAAAAGCCGAGCCGGTCTTGAGCAGGCTCACGATTTCAGCGCCGCCGTCGCGGGTGCGCTGGACGATCTTGTCCAGCCGTTCCCTGGTGGTCCATCCCATATCGACCAGATCGTGCAGGGAAATACCGCCGACCGTTGAATAGCGCAGCAGCGGCACCATGGTGTCGCCGTGACCGCCCAGCACGAAGGCGGTGACGTCCTCGACCGAGACGTTGAACTCCTCGGCGAGGAACAGGCGGAAGCGGGCGCTATCGAGCACGCCGGCCATGCCGACCACCCGCTTGTGCGGGAAGCCCGTGACTTCCTGCATCAGCCCGACCATGGCGTCGAGCGGGTTGGTGATCACGATGACGAAGGCATGCGGGGCATGTGCCTTGATGCCCTTGCCCACCGAATCGATGACCTTGGCGTTGATGCCGACGAGATCGTCTCGGCTCATGCCAGGCTTGCGTGGCACGCCGGCGGTGACGATGACGACGTCGGCGCCCTCGATGTCCTTGTAATCCGAGGTCCCGCTGTAGGTCGCGTCGAAGCCCTCGACCGGGCTGAGCTGGGCGATGTCGAGCGCTTTGCCCTTGGCGATGCCCTCGGCGTCGGGAATGTCGAACAGGACGATGTCGCCCAGTTCCTTCTGGCCGGCGAGCAGCGCCAGAGTGCCGCCAATCTGTCCAGCGCCGATCAACGCGATCTTCTTGCGAGCCATGCGAAAACTCCCGTTCTTTAAGGCGGCGCGTGGTTAGCGCGATTCGCAGGGAGCGGCAAGGCGTCGGCGGTTGCGTCAGGCGGGATGCTTCTTCATGTGGGCAAGCATCAGCTCGGTGGCCTTGGCGGGCGCCTGATCCATCACGAAGTGCCCGACGCCTGGCAGCACCTCCATGGCAAAGGCAGCCCTTATGAACTCGCTCGTCCCCTGCGCGGCTTCCGGCCCGACGGTGGCGTCGTTGTCGCCCCAAATGTACAGGGTCGGCACGTTGATCGTGCCGATGTCGGCGGCCAGGCTCTTGTTGGCGCGGTACCAGGCAAGGGCCGCTTCGAGGGCGGCAGGGTTTCCAAGCACCGACAGGTGCTCTTCGAGAGCCGTCGCGGGGACACCCTGGCCGAACAATCCGTCGCGCAATCGCCGCGCCTTGTTGGCCAGCAGCAACTTGCCGGTCTCGGGATCGAGGAACGCGCGGTGATGGCGCGAGCGATGCTTCTGGTCGCCATCCTCCTTCTGGAGCGCGCGGCGGAAGGACTGCGGATGCGGCCGCGACAGGACGGTGAGCGAAGCCAGCCGCTCGGGATGCTTGTCGGCCACACCCCACGATACCTGGCCACCCCAATCATGGCCGACGAGGTGGAAGCGCTTGCCTCCGTAGCCGCAAGCGTCGGTGATCTCGATGGCGTCATTCACCAGCTTGTCGAAGGCATAGCTCGAAAGATCCGCCGGGTCCGGCCGCGCGCCCGGCGAATAGCCTCGCTGATCGGGCGCAACGGCACGATAGCCGGCCGCGGCAAGCGCCGGCAGCGCTGCCCGCCAGCTGTGCCTGGACTCTGGGAAGCCGTGCAGCAGCAGCACGAGTGGACCACCGATCGGGCCCGCGACATCGGTCGTGAAGGTCAGGCCAGACCGGGTCTCGAGGCTGATGGTCTCCACCATGGACCGCTCACACGCCGTTGGCCTTGAACCAAGCGAGCGCGCGCTTCCAGCCGTCCTCCGCCGGCTCCTTGCGATAGGACGGACGGTAGTCGGCGTTGAAGGCGTGCGGCGTGTCGGGATAGACCACGATCTCCGACTTGGCCGCAGCGGCGTTGCCCGAGGCCTTCAGCGCGGCGCGCATCTTCTCGACCGAGTCCTGCGAGATGCCGGGATCGGCGCCGCCATAGAGGCCGAGCACCGGGCCGTGCAGGTCTTTCACGATGTCGATCGGGTTCTTGGGCTGCAGCGGCGTGCCGTCGCGCATCAGCGGACCATACCAGGCGACGCCCGCTTTCACCGCAGGATTGTGCGCATCGTACAGCCATACGATGCGGCCACCCCAGCAGAAGCCGGTGATGCCGAGCTTGGCCGTGTCCGCCTTCCCTTCTTGCTTGGCAAAAGCAACGCACGAGTCGAAGTCACCCATGACCTGCTCGTCCGGCACCTTGGAGACGATCTCGCTCATGAGCTTGGGGATGTCGGTGTAGGTCTTGGCATCGCCTTGGCGGAAATAGAGCTCCGGCGCGATGGCGTAGTAGCCGGCCTTGGCGAAGCGGCGGCAGATGTCGGCGATATGGGCGTGCACGCCGAAGATCTCCTGAGTGACCAGGATGGTGCCGAAGCCCTGCCCGCTTGCCGGCATGGCGCGGTAGGCGTCCATCTCCTTGCCGTCCTTGGTCTTGACCTTCACTGCGCCAGCCGTGAGGCCATCGGTCGGCGTCACGATCATGGTCTGCGCCTGCACCGGCTGCACGGCAAGCGCGAAGGTGCTGCCCAACGTCGTCGCAAGTGCGGCGCGGCGCGACAAGCCGTATTCGGCTCCGTAGATCAGGCGATCACCGTCCATACCCTACTCTCCTCTGCTGTGGCGGCGAGCCTAGGATGCACGGTTGGTGGCCCACAATCACATTTAGGCGATATGGTCCAAGGCAAGATACTCGGGGCTCTGCATCTCCATCAGACGCGACACCGTGCGCTGGAATTCGAACGCGCCGTCACCTTCGACATAGAGGCCTGTGGGTGCGGTCGCCGCCGAGCAGATGAACTTCACCTTCTTCTCGTAGAAAGAGTCGATCATGGTGACGAAACGCGCCGCCTTGTCCTGGCTGTTGGGCCCCATCCTGGGAATGTCGGCCAGGATCACCGTGTGGAAGTGCTCGGCAATGCAGAGAAAATCCGCAGCACCCATGGGCTTGGCACACCAATCGAGATAGTGCGCCATGGCGACGCCGGGCGCGGCACGCGGAATTTCGACATCGCGGCCCTGCGTGCGCAACACGCGCGGCTCGCCATCGGCACCGCCGCTCATCGCGCGGAAGGCTTCGTCGAGCTTGGCGGTCGCCCAGGCGCCGAGCGGTGTCAGATAGACATCGAAGTTGCGCAGGCGATCCATGCGATAGTCGTGCAGACCACCCAGCTCTAGGATCTCCAGCCGCTGCTTGAGCAGCTCGATGAACGGCAGGAAGCGGTCGCGCTGCAGCCCGTTCCTGTAGAGATCGTCGGGCTTGCGGTTGGAGGTGGCGATCACCGTGATGCCTTCGTCGAACAAGGTCTCGAACAGACGGCCGAGGATCATGGCATCGGCGATGTTGGTCACCTGGAACTCGTCGAAGCAGAGCAGCCGCGTCTCGGTGGCGATTTCGCGCGCAATCGGCACGATGGTGTCGGCTTCGGGCGGTGCGCCCTTGGCGGCGAGCGCCTCGCGACGACGGTGCAGGCGCTCCTGCACCTCGAGCATGAACTCGTGGAAATGGACACGCCGCTTCTTGGCCACCGGCGCATCGTGAAAGAACAGGTCCATGAGCATCGATTTGCCGCGGCCGACGGGTCCCCAGATATAGAGGCCGTGCGGGCCTGCTGGCAGCTTGGCGGCGCGTGCCAGGCCGAACCGCGCCAGCAGGCCGGGCTTGGGAGCCGGGTGATCGGCGATCGCCGCGAGCTGGTCGTACACGGCCTGCAGGCGCTGCACGACCTTTTCCTGCACGGGATCGGCATGGATTTCACCGGCGACACGCCGGGCAGCGAGATTGGCGGCCGGTCCTTTGCCGGTCATGACAGAGGGGATGGTTGCTTCCATTGACGGGCGCATACCTAGCCCACCGTCACGCGCCTGCCTATAAGGTCCGGCGATGAAGCTTGCGTTCCTCGGGACTTCGGAATTCGCCGTGCCGGCGCTCGGTGCGTTGGTCGACGCGGGCCATGACGTCGTCGCTGTCTACGCCCGCGCGCCCAAGCCTGCCGGTCGCGGACAGCAGGAGCGACGCACGCCGGTGCATGAGCGCGCGCTGGCGCTCGGCCTGCCGGTGAGCGCGCCCAAGAGCCTCAAGAGCGAGGAGGAAGCCGAAGCCTTCAAGGCGCTCGACCTCGATGCCGCAGTGGTCGTGTCCTACGGCCACATCCTGCCCAAGGCGTTCCTCGAGGCGCCGGTGCTGGGCTGCCTCAACATCCATGGCTCGCTGCTGCCGCGCTGGCGCGGCGCGGCGCCGATCCACCGCGCCATCCTGGCCGGCGACACGGAGACCGGCGTCACCATCATGCGCATGGACGAAGGGCTCGACACCGGCCCGATGCTTTTGGCCGAGCGAACGCCGATCTCCGCCGCGGACACCGCCGAGACGGTGCACGACCGATTGGCGGAACTGGGCGCCCGGCTGATCGTCTCGACCCTGGACGGGCTGCTCGCCAAGACCATCGAGCCGGTGCCCCAACCGGCCGAGGGTGTGACCTACGCCCACAAGCTCGGCAAGGAGGAAGGCGCGCTCGACTGGCGACGGTCCGCCGTCGAGATCGAACGCAAGGTGCGCGCGTTCCATCCCTGGCCAGGAACCTGGTTCGATGCCTTGGGCGAGCGCATCAAGGTGCTCGACGCCGCGCTGGCACTGGCCAGCGACGCGCCGGGCACGGTGCATGTGGGCCGTGACGGCTTCCCGGTCGTTGCCTGCAGCATCGGTGGGCTGAAGCTCCTGAAGCTGCAGCGTGCGGGCAAGTCGGCTCAGCCGGCCGATGCTTTCCTGCGCGGCTTTGCCCTGCCGGACGGCACAATCCTGCCGCCGCCTGCCGTCGTGCCTCTGCCGACCTGAGCCACGTGCCGCGCTACAAGCTCACCATCGAGTACGACGGCGCGCCGTTCGTCGGCTGGCAGCGGCAGGGCAACGGTCCCTCGATCCAGGCCGCGCTCGAGGACGCGGTGACGGCGTTCTGCGGCGAGCGCGTGCCGGTACAGGGCGCGGGTCGCACCGACGCGGGCGTGCATGCGCTGGGCCAGGTGGCGCATCTCGATCTCGCCCCCGAGAAGCCGGCCGATACGCTGCGCGCCGCGCTCAACTATCATCTCAAGCCGCAGCCGATCGCCGTGGTCGAGGCCGAGATCGTGCCCGACGAATTCCATGCCCGCTTCTCGGCGATCTGGCGGCGCTATCGCTATCGCCTCCTCAATCGCCGCGCCCCGCCCGCCTTCGACCGCGGCCGCGTATGGCATGTGCCGGTGCCCCTCGACGCCGGTGCGATGGCCGACGCCGCCACCGTGCTGGTCGGCCGCCATGACTTCAACAGCTTCCGGTCGGCATCGTGCCAGGCAGCCTCGCCGCTCAAGACGCTCGACCTGCTCGAGGTCAGCCGAGACGCGCATGAGATCCGGATCGAGGTCGGCGCGCGCTCCTTCCTGCACAACCAGGTGCGCATCCTGGTCGGCACGCTGCAGCTGGTCGGCCGCGGCCAGTGGACGAAGCGCGACGTCGCGGAGGCGCTGGCCGCGCGCGACCGCACGCGCGCCGGACCGACTGCGCCGCCGCACGGCCTCTGCCTCGTGGAAGTCCGCTACGGCGATCTAGCCCGCGGTCACGCTGACGACGCCGACATAACGAGCGACGAGGAGTGAGAGGAAGAGCGACGGGATCCAGTTCACGACCAGCAGCACGACGGCGATCGGCCAGCTGACGCCGAGCACCAGCCGGGTCGTCATCAGGAACCAGTAGAAGAACACGGCGCGCAGGCCGAGATCGACCACGATCGCGATCGTCATCGGCATGACAGCTTCGAACGCCATGCCGGCCACCGCGATCGCCGTGGCCGGCAGGTTGATCCAGTTCAGCGCCCCGATGTAGCGCGGGTAGCGATCGAGCCAGCCGCGGCGGCGCGCCACCTCGTAGAAGATCACCGGGAACAGCAGCCAGTCGACGACGTAGCGCAGGCTTTCGGCCAGCACGATGTCCATGTCGTCGGCGGTGACGGTCACGCCCTCATAGTAGATCACCAGATAGAGGGCATAGAGCGGTGCAACCAGAGCCATCACCCGGAACGAGCGCAGGCAGGCTTCCATGGTGTTCTCGAAGCGCAAGGCCGCGCCGCGATCGCGCTGCAGGAAGCCCAGCGCGCCCTGCACGCCGCGGGCGATCTCGGCGGTACTCAACACGTTCGTCTAGGCCGCGAAGTAGCGATCGAGCACGGTCTCGTAGATCCGCGCCAGCGCCTTGAGGTCGGCGACCGCGCTCTTCTCGTCGACCTTGTGCATGGTCTCGCCGACGAGACCGAACTCCAGCACCGGGCAATAGTTGCAGATGAAGCGCGCATCCGACGTGCCGCCGGTCGTCGAGAGCTCGGCCTCGACACCCGCAACATCGCGGATAGCGGCCCCGACCAGCGCGCTGAGCGGACCGGGCGGCGTGTAGAACGACTCGCCCGACACCTCGGTCGACAATTCGATCGTGCCGTTGCCGCCGAGTGCCGCATTGGCGCGCTGCAGGCGCTCCTCGAGATGGGCGAGCAGCGTCCTGGAGGTCCACAGATCGTTGAAGCGCACGTTGAAGCGCGCCCGCGCGACACCAGGCGCGATGTTGGTCGCCTTGTTGCCGACATCGACTGTCGTGAACTGCAGCGAGCTCGGCTGGAAATGCGTGCTGCCCTTGTCGATCGGCTCGCGTACCAGCGCCTCGATCAACGCCGACAGGCGATGGATGGCGTTGTCCAGCCGCTCGGGATAGGCGACATGGCCCTGCACGCCGCGCACCACCATGTCGACCGTCATGCTGCCGCGCCGGCCGATCTTCATCATGTCGCCGAGCCGCCGCGCGCTGGTCGGCTCGCCGACGACGCACGCGTCGATCGTCTCGCCGCGCTCGGCCAGCCGCTTCAGCATCTTGACCGTGCCGTTGACCGCCGGCCCCTCCTCGTCGCCGGTGATCAGCAGGCTGATCGACCCATCGAAGTCGCGGCCGCGACGCGACAGAAAGCGCGCGACCGCGTCGGTGAAGGCCGCGATCGCCCCCTTCATGTCGGCAGCGCCGCGACCGAACAGGTAGCCGGCAGAGAGCTCGGCCGAGAACGGGCCGATGGTCCAGGACGACAGGTCACCGACCGGAACGACGTCGGAGTGACCTGCAAAGCAGAAATGCTTTCCCGCCGTACCGATGCGGGCATAGAGGTTGGCCACGTCGTCGGTGCCGGCCTGGCTGAAATCCATGCGCTCGCAGCGAAAGCCCAAGGACGAGAGCGTGCTCTCGAGATGCTGCAAGGCGCCGGCTTCGCGCGGTGTCACGCTCTCGCAGCGCACCAGCGCGCGCGTCAGCTCGATGACATCGGTAACGTTGGTTGTGAGGGTATCGGGCATGGCCGGACAGTACATCCGCCTCCTTGCAAAGAGAAGGGCGCCGGCCAGGCCCGACCGACGCCCGAGTTCATTTGAGAGGAAGATTTGTCTTGTTGGTTGTTGAACTGACGAATTCTAGGCGACCATGCGGTCGGCCTCCTGGAGGTTGACCGAGACGAGCTGCGAGACGCCCTGCTCGGCCATGGTCACGCCGTAGAGGCGGTCCATGCGCGCCATGGTGACGCGATGGTGGGTGATCACCATGAAGCGCGTATCGGTGCGCTCGGAGATCTCCTTCACCAGGCCGCAGAAGCGCTCGACGTTGAGGTCGTCGAGCGGCGCGTCGACCTCGTCGAGCACGCAGATCGGCGCGGGATTGGTCATGAACACCGCGAACAGCAGCGACAGCGCGGTCAGCGCCTGCTCGCCGCCCGACAGGAGCGACATCACCTGCAGCTTCTTGCCCGGCGGGCTGGCATGGATCTCGAGGCCGGCCTCGAGCGGATCCTCCGATTCGGTCAGCCTGAGCTCGGCCTTGCCGCCGCCGAACAGCTTGGTGAAGAGCTGCTGGAAGTGGCCGCTCACCTGCTCGAAGGCGGCGAGGAAGCGCTCGCGGCCTTCGCGGTTCAGGCTCTGGATGCCCTGGCGCAGGCGACCGATGGCGGCGATCAGATCGTCGCGCTCGGCCGTCATGCCGGTGATCTGCTGCTCGAGCTCGTTGGCCTCCTCCTCGGCGCGCAGGTTCACCGCGCCCATGGTCTCGCGCTCGTGCACCAATCGTTCGAGGCGCTGCTCGGCCTTCGGCAGCTCGGGCAGCTCATCCATCGTCTGGACCTCGGCGACCGAGAGCACACCGTCGGGCTCACAGCGCAGCCGCTCGATGATGCGCTCGACCACCGCCTCGCGATCCTTGGTCGCCTGCTCGACCAGGCCTTCGCGGCGCACGCGGCTTTCGCGCGCCGTCGCGAGCTCGGCCTCGGCCTGCTTCAACGCCTTGTCGGCTTCGCCGAGCCGGGTCTCGCCCGTGGCCAGCCGGTCGGCCGCCTCCTGGCGATTGACCTCGGCCTTGGCGATCTCCTCGCCCAAGGCCATGCGCTTGGACTCGATCTCGGCAGGCTTGACGGCAAGCTCGGCGATCGCCGCCGCAATCTGCTCGCGCCGCGCATCGAGCTCGACGATCTGGCCCTCGGCATCGGCCAGGCGATTGCTCCAGCCGGCATGATCCTGCGCGATCTGGCCGAGACGTTCGGCCCGCATCGCCGTCTCGCGCGCCAGCCGATCGCAGGCCGCCTCGGCCTCGAGCAAGGTCGCGCGCAGCTCGGCGATGCGCGCGCGCAAGCTGCCGGCCGTCACGCGATCGGCCTGGGTGTCGGCAATCGACGACAGCCGCGCCTCGCGGAAGGTGCGGCGCATCTCGACGTCGTAGATCTCGCTCGCCAGCTCGCCGGCCGACTGCTCGATGGCGGTGAGGCGCGTGCGCAGCTGGTCGGTGCGCCGCGCGACATCGACATGCGTGTCGCGCGCCCGCTGGACCGCGCTGTCGGCCTCGGCCACCGCTTGCTGGGCGGCGCGTTCGGCCGCGCGCGTCGCCTCGCCCGCGCCTTCCGTCTTGCGCCGCGACTCCTCGGCAACAGCCCGCTCATGCGCGCGCGCCTGCTCGACGGCCGTCTTCTCGGCGTCACGCGCCGCAGCCAGCGCCGCCGCCTCGACATCGAGACGTGCCTGCGCCGCCTCCTGCTCGGTGACGACCCCCTCGATCTGGCGGCGCAGCTCGGCCAGCCGGTTGCGTTGGCTCAGCCGCACCGCCGCGGTCGAGGGCGCGCCGGCGCGCATGGTGTAGCCGTCCCAGCGCCACACCGCGCCGTCGCGCGTGACCAGCTGCTGGCCGGGCTTCAGGCCTTCCTGCAAGGCAGCGCCGGTCGCCTCGTCGGCCACGACGCCGATGAAGGCGAGCCGCCGCTCGAGCTCCGGCAACGCCTTGACGTGATCGCTGAGCGGCGCCGCGCCTTCCGGCAGCAACGGCGCATCGGCGATCGGACCGAGCGGCAGCCAGTGGATCGGCGCACCGCGATCGGCCGACGCCTCCAGCTCCTCGCCGAATGCCGCGCCCAGCGCCTTCTCGAAGCCGGGCTCGACCGCGAGTGCATCGAGCAGCGGCGGCCACAGCGAATCGGCCGACGATTTCAGCGCCGCAGCGACGCCCGATTCCTCGGCGCGCAGCTTGGTGAGCCGCGCATTGACCTTCTGCAGCTCCTCGCTCGCCGCGCCGTGGCTCGCCTCGGCCGCCTGGCGTGCCGTGGCGCGTACATGCTCCACCTCGACGCGTTCGGCCTCGGCCTGCGCCACCGCCTGCCGGGCCGCCTCGGACTCGTAACGCTCGGCCTCGCGCGCCGCCTCGATCGACTGCTGGCCCTGCTGGCGTGCCTGCTCGAGAGTGGCGCGTGCCGCTTCGAGGGCAGCCTCGACCTCCGCCAGCGGCGGCAGGCCGGCGAGCTCGCCCTCGATCTGGCGCTGCTGGCCGGCCATCTCCTCGCGCCGCACCGAGAGGCGGCGCAGCCGCTCCTGCAATTCGGCGACCTCGCGGCCGACGCTCTGGCGCAGCGCCTCGTCGGCGGCGATCTGGCGCGTCAGCCGGTCATGCTCGGCCTCGGCCTCCTGCGTGCTGGCCTGCGCGGCATCGCGCGCCGCCGCGGCGGCCGTCGCACGATCCTCCTCGCCGACGCGCTCCTGCTCCAGGCGTGCCCGCTGCGCATCGAGGTCGGCGATGGCGGCTTCGGCGTCGCCCTGGCGGCTGCGTTCGCGCGACAGGTCGGAGTCGGTCTGCACCAGTCGCGTCTCGGCGTCGCGCTGCGCCTCGGCAATGCGTTCGGCCTCGGCCGTCAGGGCATCGTGCGCCACGCGCAGGCGCTGCAAGGCGGCGGCAGCGGCCGCCTCGTCGTTGCGCAGCGGCGGCAAGGCCGTCGCGGCTTCGGCCTGCGCCGTGGTGGCGAGACCGACGAGGCGCGTGAGATCGGCGACCTGCGCCTCGGCTTCCTTGAGCCGCTCGCCGGCTTCGGCGAGCTCGCGCTCCGCCGCTGCGAGCTTCAATGCCAGCACGGCGGCTTCGGCGCGGCGGATGTGGTCGCTGAGATTGCGATAGCGGCTGGCCTGGCGCGCCTGGCGCTTCAACCCCTTGTGCTGCTCCTCCAGCGCCACCAGCACGTCCTGCACGCGCGCCAGGTTCTGCTCGGCGGCGCGCAGGCGAAGCTCGGCCTCGTGGCGGCGCGCGTAGAGGCCGGTGATGCCGGCGGCCTCGTCGATGATGGTGCGCCGGTCGATCGGCTTGGCGTTGATGAGCGTACCGACGCGGCCCTGGCTCACCAGCGCGGTCGAGCGCGAGCCGGTGGCGGCATCGGCGAACAGGGTCTGGATGTCGCGCGCCCGGATCTCGCGGCCGTTCACCGAGTAGGCCGAGCCGTGGCCGCGCTCGATCCGGCGCACGACGTCGAGCTGGTCGGCATCGTTCACCATGGCGGGCGCGGTGCGCGTCTTGTTGTCGAGCGAGAGCGTCACCTCGGCGATGTTGCGCGCCGGCCGGGTGCCGGCGCCGGCGAAGATGACGTCCTCCATCTCGTTGCCGCGCATCTGCTTGGCCGAGGTCTCGCCCATCACCCATTTCAGGGCTTCGACGAGATTGGACTTGCCGCAACCGTTGGGGCCGACGATGCCGGTCATGCCCGACTCGATGGCGAGCTCCGTCGGATCGACGAAGGACTTGAAACCGGAGAGCCGGAGCTTGTCGAACTGCACCATCTACACCACGCTTGTGACCTGCTTAATGGCCTGACTACTTTGAGAGCTTCGAGAACGTGGCGTCGAGCTCCTCGACCGACCGCGCGCCCTGATAGAGTTTGCCGTCGATGAAGAGCGTGGGCGTCGAGTTCACGCCCAGCGTCTCGCCGCCGCGATAATCGGCGATCACCTCGTTGGCCTTGGCCTCGTTGGCGAGGCATTCCTTGATTTCCTTCTCGCCCAGGCCGGCAATGCGCAGCGGCTTGGCGAGCTCGGCGATCGGATCGGACCCGGTGGCCCATTGCGGCTGGCCGCGGAAGATCAGGTCGATCACGCCGAAATAGCGGTCGTTGCCGGCGCATTCCGCGATCTGCGCGGCCTTGGCCGCGACCTGGTCGAGCGGGAAATCGCGATAGACCAGCTTCACCTTGCCGGTGTCGATCCACTTCTTCTTGATCTCGGGCAGGATCTGGGTGTGGAAATGCGCACAGTGCGGGCAAGTAAATGAGGCGTACTCGATCATCGTGATCGGCGCCTTGGGGTCGCCCAGCACATGGTCGGTCGGCTGCACGGCCAGCAGGGCCGACTTGTCCGGCGTCGAGGCGACGGCCACCGGCGGCTGGCCGGCAGCCGGCGGACGGGTGCCGAAGTAGACGCCAGCCGCGATGGCGACCACCGCCACGGCGCCGCCGGCGACGATCAAGATGTTCCGCATTCCGTCTTCCTCTCCACTACATCTTGGAAACTACGCCTGTGGGGAGTCAAACGTTTAGCGGCCCACCTGGCGCAAAATTGCTGATATGGCGTCGGCGCCGCCGGGATTGGCGTAGTTCTCCTCGTTGATGAACAAGGTGGGTGTGGCCTTCACCCCGAGCGCCTGGCCGGACTGCACGTCGGCGATGACTTTGTCCAAAAGCCGGTCGTTGGCAAAGCAGGCTTCGGCATCCTGCGACGTCACGCCCTCGCCGGCCAGCACCTGGACCATTTCCACCATCGGATCGCCGACCGACAGCCAGTCGACCTGTTTGCGGAACAGGAGGTCCACCCGGCTGAAGAACTTGTCGGGCCCGCCGCATTCGGCGAGCTGGCTCGCCCGCGTCGCCACCAGATCGGACGGGAAATGGCGATGGACGAACCTGAGCTTGCCGGTGTCGATCCACTCGCGGCGCAACGCCGGCATCACGCCGATATAGAAGGCGGCGCAATGCGGGCAGGTGAACGAGGCGTAGTCGATCAGGATGTTGGGGGCGTCGGCATTGCCGAGAATGTGATCGCCAGGCAACGGCGCCAGGAGCTTTTCCCGGCCGATGTCCTGGGCACGGATATCGCGCGCCACGACCAGGGTGCCGAGCGCGCCCGCCAGGATCCTGCGCCGGCTGGCGATACGCGCGCCGAGCCGCGTCAGCGCCGCCCTGAGCTCGGGGTCCTGGACCGACGCCGCACGCCTGGCGATCCGCGCCATCGTCTCGGCATCGGGGGCAGGCACGGGCGGCGGCTCAGCGCTTCGGGCGATGGCGCCCTGAACCAGGCGGATGTCGTCGATCATCTTGTGGCCGAAATAGGCGTTCACCCGTTCCACGAGCTCACTGCTCAAGTGCTGCACCTCGAGCGCGGCCGCACCGGGCACACGCAGGCGCAGCGCCTTGCCCGAGCGGCCACGTGCCGTCAACAGCGCTTCCGGCTGGGTGATGCGGCCAAGCTCCTGTCCCACGATGGCCGACCATTCGGCCCGTAGACGTGCGATGGAGACGCCCCGTCCCCCCCGTTTTTTGGCGCTGCGGCGCTGGGCGATGTCGGACGTGAGCCGCTGGGCCAGACCGCCAATGGCTCGGAGGCCGTACTCGCGCGCTTTTTCGCCCCCCTTTTTCGACATGGGGACCCTTTCAAGCTCCGTTTCTTATGCTAGGGCACGGCGCCCGCAATGACCACGACCCACGCTTCACGACTGCTTGCCTGGTACGACCGACATCGTCGCACCCTCCCCTGGCGCGCTCGCGCTGGCGAGCATCCCGATCCCTACGTCGTATGGCTCTCGGAGATCATGTTGCAGCAGACCACGGTCGCCACCGTCGGCGACTACTTCCGCCGCTTCGTCGAGCGCTGGCCCACGATCGAGGCGCTGGCGGCCGCACCGCTCGACGATGTGCTGTCGGCCTGGGCCGGGCTCGGCTACTACGCCCGCGCCCGCAATCTGCACGCCTGCGCCCGCGCGGTCGCCGAGCGGCACGGCGGCCAGTTTCCCGCCGAGGAGCCGGCGCTGCGGGCGCTGCCCGGCGTCGGCCGCTACACCGCGGCAGCGATCCGCGCCATCGCCTTCGACCAGCCGGCGTCGGCGGTCGATGGCAATGTCGAGCGCGTGATCGCCCGGCTGTTCGCCATCGAGACGCCGCTGCCGGACGCCAAGATCGAGATCCAGGAGCGGGCGGCCAGGCTCGTCCCCCAGCAGCGGGCCGGCGACTATGCGCAGGCCATGATGGATCTCGGCGCCACCGTGTGCGTGCCGAAGGGGCCGCGCTGCGTGATCTGCCCGCTGATGGCGAGCTGCCTCGGCCGCAAGCTCGGCATCGCCGAGCAGCTGCCGCGGCGCATGCCGAAGGCCGAGAAGCCGACGCGCCGCGGGCTTGCCTTCGTGCTGGCGCGCCGGGACGGCGCCATCCTGCTGCGCAAGCGGCCGGCCAAGGGGCTGCTGGGCGGCATGGACGAGGTGCCGTCGAGCGCCTGGCGCGAGGGCGAGCTCGTGCCTGCGACGGCGCTGGCCGAGGCGCCGGTGCCGGCGCGCTGGCAGATTCTCGACGGGCTGGTGCGCCACACCTTCACTCATTTTCATCTCGAGCTCGCCGTCGCCCGCGCCACGGCGACGACCGAGCGACTGGCCAAGCTCGTGCCGGGCACGAGCTGGTGCACCATCGACCGCATGACCGAGCGGGCGTTGCCGACGGTGATGCGCAAGGTGATCGCACATGCGGTGAAGAGCTAGGATGCACAGAGGGCCGGCCAGCGCGAGGGGTTCGGGCAGTTGGCGCAGTTACCGCTGGTGATTCGCCAATCGATGGGGTCAGGCGCCTGCTTCGGCTCGCCGAGCGTCAGGGGCGCCGGTGAATAATCAAGCACCGGAGCCGGGGGTAGAGGCTTGGCCGCCATCGCTCTGTGCACCTCGTGCCGGCGGTCAGGAAGGACGATCGGTGTCACCCTCGGTCTCCGAACGAGCCGCGCAGGGATTGGCGGCAATATCGACGGATATAGAGGCATCGCTCAGGGCACTATAGGGACAGATTCGGCACTCAAGGTTCTGTCCATATTCTGTCCACGATGGCGCGGGCGTAGAGCGCCGGGACGACGCGGTCACCCGCCGTCTCGCGCCGCTCCCCGCGTGTGGTTGGCGGCGCCCAGCTTGCTGCCAACTCCCTGCTCCGTTTGCGGTCCCCCACGGTTCCGAAGCAGCAGGCAACTTCGTGGGTTCGTTTGGCGCTTGCGCAATCGGAGTGGGCAGCATCTGCAGGATCTGCCCGAAGTCGCTCTATTTGCAGACAGGGACGGCCGGCGCGTTACAGGTGGGCTGCAATCGGTCCGAAAGTAACGTCCACGAGATCAGGCCTCACGAGATCAGCGAGCCGCTGCGCCGATCCGTGACCTCCTTGCGGCCGGTCTTGGCGGCGCGTTCGGCGGCGTGCTTGTCGATCATGCGCTGGGCTGCCTCTTGACGCTGACGAGAAAGCGTGTCGCGGTTGCGCGTCACCCAGTCGTAGGACTCGTCGCGGGCGACGTTGCTGCCGTCGAAGGCCGGCATGACGTAGCGCGCATAGAGCTCGTAGGAACGCTTGGTCGCTTCCCAG
>Ga0081455_10001527_pt1 | contig 28536 bp, 29 predicted proteins | sample TabmetS3T2R1_FD_70207 | JGI IMG/M metagenome (GOLD analysis project Ga0081455, IMG submission 70207) | Tabebuia heterophylla rhizosphere microbial communities from the University of Puerto Rico - S3T2R1 | ecosystem: Host-associated > Plants > Roots > Rhizosphere ... | reverse complement strand
TGTCGAAGCCCACACATCCCTTATGCGGGCTGACCCAGTAAGCCCACACATCCCTTATGCGGGCTGACCCAGTAAGCCCACACATCCCTTATGCGGGCTGAGCCTGTCGAAGCCCACACATCCCTTATGCGGGCTGAGCCTGTCGAAGCCCACATATCCCTTATGCGGGCTGAGCCTGTCGAAGCCCACACATCCCTTATGCGGGCTGACCCAGTAAGCCCACACATCCCTTATGCGGGCTGACCCAGTAAGCCCACACATCGCCCTTCGACAGTCTCGCGGCGCATAGCTATATCCTGCTCCGTGTCTTCCGGCGAAACGGCGCGCGTACGTCGGCTGCTGCTGTTCTCGGTCTGGGCCTCCGCCGGATTCGCGGTGTTCTCCAGCATCTGGGGAATCCTCACCGGCTCGAGCATGATCGTCTTCGACGGGCTGTACTCCTTCGCCAGTATCGGGCTATCGGGCCTTGCGGTCTTGGCTCTGCGCTTTGTCCGGCGTGGTCCCGACGAGCGGTTCCCGTGGGGCCGCGAAGCGGCGGAGCCGGTGGTCGTCATTTTCAAGGCCACCACTCTCGGCGCGCTCTGCATCTATGCCGCGGTCGGCGGCATCGTCGACCTGTTGAGAGGCGGCCGGGAAGTCGAGGCCGGCTGGGCGGTGGTCTATGCCGTGATCGCAACCGCCGCCAGCCTCACCGTCGGTTTGATACTCAGGCGCGGTAGCCGATCAGAGTCAGCAGAAGGTGCCGGGACCGATCTTGTCCGCTCTGAGGCGGCGGAGTGGCTGGGCGATGCCCTGTTGTCTGTCGGCGTACTCGTCGGATTTCTTGCTGCGCTACTCCTGACCGCGAGAGGCCGCACCGACCTTGCGGCCTACGTCGACCCGGCCATGGTCGTCCTGGTATCCGTCGCCTTCCTGGTCGTGCCGTTCCGACTCGTGATCGGCGGTATGCGTGAGGTGCTGTCGATGTCGCCGCCTGCGGACGTGCAGGCTGAGCTCCGGGCGTGCGTCGATGAGGTGGAGCGGCGGTATGGCTTTCAGGAGTCGTTCCTGCGCGCCGCGAAGGTCGGTGGCCGAGTGGACATTGAGATCGACTTCGTGCTCGGCCAGGAATCGAGGGTGGTCACCGTCGCCGACTGCGATGCAGTGCGGTCGGATCTGCATGAGTGCCTGGCTGCCTTGGGGTATGAGCGGTCGGTGGTCGTGACGTTCACCACCGACCGACGCTGGGCCGAATAGTCCCTGCGGTGATCAACTTGCCACGGTGACCGACAGCCCGGCAGTCGCGAGGCCGTGCAGCGCCTCCGCAACAGGCAACGGGCTCCATGGGTGCCGCGCCCTGGGCAGTTGATCAAATACCCGGCCGTAGCGACCCAGGGTGCCGATATCGTGCGGAAACCGTCCAGCCTCGAGCCCATCCAGATGTGCAGTGGCACCGTGCTGGTTGATCACTGCTCGGAATTCGTCAGGCCGTGCGATCCCGGGTGACTCGGCCCCGTGCTCGAACAAGAACACATTGACGTCGGCGAACGGCCCAGCCTTGTCCAGATACTCATCCAAGCCCTGCAACGCGGGCTGCACCGCAAAGTGAATCCAGTACGGCACGGCGGCCGCACAGATGGTCCGCCATGGATCGCCCAGGATGAAGCACGGCACGACGAGGCGGCTCGCCGGTTCGCCGCGAGCGCGGTACCAATCGCGCATCACCGTCGCGACTGCTGCGGCGGGCGCTTGCGGCCCGACGTAACCGATCTCGGCATAGCGATAGCCGTGTTGACCGCACCAGGCCTGAACGCTTTCGCGAAAGGCTGGATCCAGCCCCCACTCCGATTCGGCCGCTTCGTCATTCGGCTGCGGAGTGTGCGATCGTGCCAGATAACCCTCCGGCTGCGTACCACCACGCCCTCCTGCCTGAAAGACATGCCGCGGGCTGACCCGGGTCACCGGCCAGCTGGAGCTGTCATTGACGAGGACCACGGTTCCGTCCGGGGCCAGGTGATCTTCGACGAAAGCCGCGTACGCATCAGGCAGCTGGCGCCACTTGACCCGGAAGTAGCTCATCCGCTCAGCCATCAGGACGTCCTGCAATTGATCATGCATGTGGTGCAGCACGATGTCGGTATTGCGCTCCAGCAGCGCCGGCGCTACCGAACGACCGAACTCCATCGCCTGATCGGGACGGTCGGGATCACCGACGTGCGCCACCGGTACCAACACGGTGTCTGGCAGCCATGGCACCTGCATCGCCGCAGCAAGGTGAGTCAGTGCACCATTGCTCGATCCGAGCAAGATCGCCGGGTAGCGGCGATCCGGGTAGCGAGCAGCGAACGAGTTGGCAACGGCCGCCAAATTCACATCGCCCAGCCGCCCCGGGTCGATGCCCTCCGAGGCGCCGATCCGGGTATAGATGGTGCGCAGCACCGACCACGGAAGCCGACCAGCCGCGCGCACGGCCAGGCCGGCGAAACTTGAGCTGCCGAGGTTCGGGAACGGCTGCCCCTCAAGGGCGGCCACTGTGGCTGCATGCAGCACGCTCGCCGAGTCAAAGGACGCGACCACCTTTCCGGGGGTCAGATCGCTCACAAGGCCAGCCTTGCAGACAGACTCATGCCCTTCGACAGACTCAGGGAACATGCACATGCGCGCTGAGCGTGTGTGAATGTGCCCTGAGCCTGTCTGAACGCGCCCTGAGCCTGTCTGAACGCGCCCTGAGCCTGTCGAAGGGCACAGTGTTGTGATCTCCCCGCAGGAAGTGTGGCGGCGCCCTCGCCAGGCAAGCCGTCCGATAGCGGCTCCATGCCGCAGCGGCGGTGTCTAGAACCAGCCGCGGCGCTTGAAGAAGATCACCAGAATCGCGACGGCGGCGACCTCAATGCCGATGCCGAGTCCGATGAACGCGGGCCAGCCATCGATGTTCCGCACCATCCAGCCGAAGTTTTGGCCGAAGAAGCCAGTGATGAACGTCAGCGGCAAGAAGATGGTCGCTATCACTGCTAGCTGCTTCATCACAACGTTAAGTCGGTTGGAGACGGTCGAGAGGAACACGTCCATCGAACTAGTCAGTAGGTCGCGGTAAGTGTCAATCAGATCGCTGATCCGGATCAGGTGGTCGTAGATGTCACGGAAGTGACGCTCTGCCTCGACTGTCATCCCGGGGAGCTCGGCGCCACCGCCCAGCAGACTCGCAAACAGATCGCGCTCGGGAGTCACCGCCTTTCGCATGCCGACAAGCAGCCGCTTCATTGCAAAGATCTCCTGCAGCTCCTCGTCGCTCGCATGCAGGAAGGTCCGGTTCTCCAGCTCGTCGATTCGATCATCAAAGTCACCCAAGATCGGAAAGAAGCTGTCCACCAAAGCGTCGATGATCCGATACAGCACCAGGGCCGGTTCCTCGATCGGTGTCCTGCGCTTCTGATAGCGGCGCCGCACCTCGGCAAATGCCGGCGCCTCGTCCCGATGGACGGTGATAAGAAAGCGTTCGGAATAGAAGCAGTGCACCTCGACCAGCCGGTCCTCGTCGGGCACGGCGCCGTAGACAACCAAGAAAACGAACTCGTCGTAGTCATCAAGCTTCGCCCGCTGGCCGAAGTGCTCCGAATCCTCTAGAGCGAGCGGATGGAACTCGAAGACATCGCGCAATAGGGCAAAGTCAGCCTCACGCGGCCTCGGTAGGTCTATCCAGAAGAAGGTGCCGCTCGCGACCAGGCGCTCGACATTGTCGCGGCTGAGATGCAGCTCGCCCACCTGTTCGGTATGAACTACATGGCAGATAGAGGCAGCGGGGACGGTCTGATCGCGCCGCCTGTCGTTCGGGCTGTCACCCGTCCCGGTAATGCCGCTGACACCCGTTGTCGAGTCTTCAGCCATCGTCACGATCGTATTCCCGATGTTGTTGCCGCTCCATCACTCCCCGGCTATATGATCACCCGTTGACAGGCGCTGAATCAAAGATGATCTTGCCGCCGTTGGATAGAAGATGTTCTTGCCGGCGCGCTGGAGCGGTCAGGATGCAGCCGCTACGGCGGAACGATCTTGACCGCGCGCCGAGCACCGGCACACCAACGACACCGCAGGAGGCCCGCCCGCACAGGACAAGGTAGCCCCGGTTGATAACCCATCAGCTCAGTAGCTGATCAATGAACCGCAAGAATCTGGCCGAGTCCGCCTTCGGCCAAGAGTGGCTCACTCCTGGCATCAGGACCAGTCTGGCGCCGTTGGCCTCCGCCAACGAGGCGGCGTAGCTGTGTGTGGTGAGCGGATCGTGCTCGGTGTGGATGACAGTGACCTCCGCCTGGACCTCGGGGAGGATGTCTTCGAGACGCAGCGCGATGGCTGAGGCGAAGCCGCGGAAGATCCTCCGGATTCCGGCGCGAGACCAATCCGGCACTTGGCTGAAAAACGCCGACTTGTCATGCGGATCGCCTTTGGCGAACACGATTGACTGCTTGATCATGGAACGGTACGCCGGATCAATGGTCGGACTGACGAGCACCAGGCGTTTCACCAAATCGGTTTCGGATGCGGCAACGGCAGCCGCCTGAGTTCCGGCAGACAGACCGATCAGGACATCAACCACAGCACCGTCGCGATCAATGTCCGCTGCCATATTGCGGCCGTAGCGCTCAAGATCAACTTCGACACCGCGCCAGGCCGGCGGCTGCAGCAGCTTGGCGTCATAACCGTTGTCGCGAAGGTGTTGCACGGGCTGCTCGGCGTACGCGTGCACAGCCAGCCCGGGTACGACAATGACACGGGTCCTGGCAGTCGGTTGCGTCATGTCCATCTCCACGAGACAACCGAATCACCCGCGCTGGGTGTACCGCTGGGCGGCCCCCGCATCACACGATGGTCATCAAGGAGGGTGATCGGATGAAAGCCATCGCAATCGTCCCTGGACGTCCGGAGACCGCTGGTCTTATCGAGCTGCCTGAACCACCCGTGTCCGACGGGTCGGTACTGGTCCGGACCCGCTCAATCGGAATCTGCGGCACTGATGCCGAGATCGCCATCGACGGCATCGGCGTCCCTCCGCCGGGATCCGATCAACTTGTGCTGGGACACGAGTCGCTGGGCGAGGTGATAGAAGCTCCTGCGGACAGCAATCTCTCCACTGGCGACCTGGTCGTGGCAGTCGTTCGGCGGCCGGACCCGCTGCCCTGTCCGGCCTGTGCGGCTGATGAGTGGGACATGTGTCAGACCGGGGGTTTCGTTGAACGGGGAATTCTGGGCTATCACGGCTACGGAAGTGAGCGGTTCCGGATAGATCCTCGTTTCGCCGTACGGCTGGATCCAGGATTGGGCGAGCTCGGGGTGCTGCTGGAGCCAACCACGGTGGTGGCCAAGGCGTGGGAGCATGCCATGAAGATCGGCGCCCGCTCCTGGTTCCAGCCCAAAGTTGCGCTCGTTACCGGGGCCGGTCCGATCGGCCTCCTCGCTGCGTTGCTCGCCCGGCAGCGTGGCCTCGAGACCCATGTCGTGGATTTGGTGACATCGGGACCCAAGCCGAGGCTGGTGAGTGAGCTCGGGGCGCATTACCACGCTGGACATGTGTCGGAGGTAACGGTCGAGCCGGACATCGTGATCGAGTGCACCGGCATCGGTCAAGTGATCATTGCCGCATTGCAGAAAACGGCGCCGGGTGCCGTCCTCGCACTCACCGGCCTGGCCCACGACGAGCGCACGATTGAGATGCAGTCCGGGACCGTCAACAAAGAGCTGGTGTACGGGAACAAAGTGGTCTTCGGATCGGTCAATGCGGCCCGCCGTCACTACAACCAGGCGGCTGATGCGCTGGCAGCGGCCGACCCGAAATGGCTCGCCCAGCTCATCACGCGACGAGTGGCGCCTGAGGACTGGCCACTGGCGCTCAAGAAGGGTCCCGAGGACATCAAGATCGTCATCGACATGGCCGGCGCGGTATGAGGACAGATGCCGAATGAACCCCTCCCCGACTCAATGAGGAGCAGCCCGCAATGACAAGCACAGCAATCGCCTCCACCACTGAACAGTGCCAGCTCGGAGAGGGCACCAGATGGGATGACCGTCGCGACGAGCTGTTGCGCGTCGACATTCTTGCTGGCCGGGTGTATCGCGACCGGATAGCAGCCGATGGCGGTCTGGTCTCCGTCCGTACCCATCCGGTCCCTGGCACCGTAGGCGCGGTGGCCCCGATACATGATGATCAAGGCTGGCTGCTTGCTGCAGACCGTGGGTTCAGCTACCTGGCGCCGGATGGCGAACTGCGTCCACTCGCAGAGGTGGCGCCGGAAGGGACCCGGATGAACGATGCAGCCTGCGATCCGCAAGGCCGTTTCTGGGCCGGCACGGTGGCCCATGATCAACATCCGGGAGGTGCAGCCCTCTACCGTCTGGATCGGACTGGGAACATCGAGTTGATGCTCGACGGTTTGACGATTTCCAATGGATTGGGCTGGAGTCTGGATGGTGCCACGATGTACCTCGCGGACACCGGCCCAGGCGTCATCTACGCGTTCAGGTTCGACCCCGAGCAGGGCAGGCTCTCCGATCGGCGTGTCCTAGTTGAAGTGCCCTCGGACGTCGGATCACCGGACGGGTTGACAGTCGACGCCGCAGGTGATCTGTGGGTCGCGATCTTCGGCGGTGGACGGGTCCGGCGCTATTCACCCGAGGGTGAGCTCCGGCAGGACTTAGTTGTGCCGGCGGAGCAAACCACATGCTGCGCATTCGGAGGCTCTGGGCTGAACCTGCTCTACGTCACCACTGCAACCGAACACTGGACCGATGAACAGCGTCGCGCGCAGCCGGGCGCCGGTCTCGTCTACAGATTCGAAACGGACGCGAGCGGCCGTCCAGCTGATCGGTTCCGTCCCGACCCCGCCTGGTGGGCGAGCGCAATCTCGTAGGACCCGTCCATGCGTGAGGAAGGGCTGATGGAGTCTGTTGATTCACCAACCCAATCCCCCTTAGCGGAGGTACTCACACTGGCCCGGCGGTTCGAGCCAGTGCTGCGTTACACCCAAGGGGAACTGTTCCTTCCCATGCCGGTAGAGCGTTACGTCGAGGCGGCCGCTCTGTTCCGCCGCATGCCAGGGCAGAAGGTGCCGGAGTTGGTTGCACCAGCTAGCAAGATCAACTTGGCGACCTTGGTCAGCTATGCCGGTCACGACGACGGCGCCGATCTTGAACTCCACTTCGTCGACAGCCCGTTGAGTCGAAGGGCGTATCGCCGCTGGAGGCGGCGGCCGGAGCGTCCCCGATTCCAGGGTGGAAGCCCCTTCGCGATGGTTGGCCTGTTCGGGCGCCTGGTCGATTCGCTGATGCGATTTTCCTTGATCGTACGAGGCAAAGTTCCTGGCGGCTTCGCAGCCGCCGCCCATGTCCGCTACCAGGATGCGGGAACCTTGGCACCCACCTACTACGTGCGCGGGATCCGCGATGCTGGATATCTGGTCTTGCAGTACTGGTTCTTCTATGCGATGAACGACTGGCGATCGACGTTCAGTGGAGTTAATGATCATGAGGCTGACTGGGAGCAGATCACCCTCTTTCTAACCGAACCTGACCCCGACGGCGAGCCAGAACTGGCCTGGGTAGCCTTCTCCTCCCACGACGAGGTGGGAGACGACCTGCGAAGGCGGGTGGATGATCCAGACCTGCAACTCGTCGACGGCACGCATCCAGTGGTTCACGCAGGTGCCGGATCCCACAGCGGCGCGTACCTGGCTGGTGACTACATCGTCTCGGTGTCTCCCCCAGCGGTGGAGAAGCTGACCCAGCAGTGGCGCCGCTTCATCCGCACGATCACGCCCTCATCGAAGATCCAGCAGCGCCCGGGCATCGGTCTGCCGTTCATCGACTACCGGCGTGGAGATGGACCATCGGTGGGACCAGGAAGTGATCAAGCTTGGACGTGCGTCGTGATCGACGACGCCACACCGTGGGTGCGTGACTATCGAGGCCTATGGGGGTATGACACCCGGGATCCATTCGGTGGCGAGCGCGCTCCGGCAGGGCCGCGCTACGAACGCGACGGCTCGACACGACTGGCATGGGATCGTCCAGTGGCCTGGGCCGGCCTGGACAAGGTGCCGCCAACGCGCGCCGCCGAACTGGACGCGTTGCAACGCCGGGCCGACGATGTCGAACTCGAGCTCGTCGCTGCGCAGGTACGGCTAAATGATCAGATCGACCGGCTGCGCTCCCTGCATGAAGGACTGCGAGCTCAAGCCGTTGAGGAAACGCACGCCACAGCAAGCTACGCCGCCGCGCAGGCAGCTGTTGCTGCCACTCGAGACGAGATCGCGAGCCTGTCGGCTGAGCGACAAGCAGTGTCGAAAGCTTTGGTGACACCATTGCCGCCAGAACCTGTGCACGCTCATCTGCGGCACCGGGCGCTGCCTGATCAAGACACGCTGCGACCAGCACGCTGGACACTACGTTTTTGGGCCGCTATCTCGGTCTCCGTTATGCTGTTGGCGGTCGCCGGCCTGATCATGTACGGCGCCGCACTGGGCGTCTCCGGGTTCATCGGCATCATTCTGATCATTGCGGGCATCGAAGCGTTGATCCGCGGCCGGCTGCTGCCGTTCCTGGCAGCCGTGGTGATCATCTTTTTGATCTTCATCGGTATCTACCTCGCGGTGACCAATATCAGAGTTGCCATCGCCGGCGCGCTTGTCGTTGCCGCGATTGCCTTGGTGCTCTCGAACCTCTTCGGGTACCTGCGGCGGCGATGAGGAATTTGCTTCCTTTCATACCTGGGGGTGCGAGAAGGGCTTCGGCGTCATGTCGAATCCAGCCCTTCCCGTTCGACGCATAGATAGGTCTGGGTTGAATCGGTCAGTGGGGCCGATCCCGGACAGACGCGAAGGAGTACAGCGATGAAGGTCATGGTTTTGGGCAAGGCGACGGAGCGGTCCGAGTCCGGCGAGTTCGGTACCGCCGAGGAGTTCGCGGCGATGGACCAGTTCACCCAGCAGCTTGTCGAGGCGGGCGTCCTGCTGGCTGGCGACGGGCTCCAGCCGAGCAGCAAGGGCAAGCGGGTCGCCTTCGACGCCGACGGCACCACCAGGGTGATCGACGGCCCGTTCGCCGAGACGAAGGAGCTGGTCGCCGGCTTCTCGATCTGGGAGGTCGCGTCCATGGACCAGGCCGTCGAGTGGGTCAAGCGCTCGCCGTTCCGCGACACCGCCAGCGAGGTCGAGCTCCGAAAGATCCTCGACGCGGAGGACTTCGACGAGTCGTTCGCCGCCGAGATCACGGCGGCCGAGGAGCGCAGGCGCGCGGAGCTCGCCGGCAACTAGGGCGTGTCCCACCACTCGGCAGCACCGCCACGCCCTGCGGGGGTCCAAGGGGTGTCCCCCTTGCTTGGAACCGTGGTGACTTCGGCGACTCAGCAGGCGATCGAGGCGGTCTGGCGGATCGAGTCCGCCAGGCTGATCGCCGGCTTGGCCCGCCAAGTCGGCGATGTCGGGCTGGCCGAAGACCTGGCGCAGGACGCACTCGTGTGCTCGGTCGCGAGCTCCATGATCACGAGACCGCGATGGACGAGATCGAGTTCGAGCCCCACCTCGAAGACGACGTGCTGCGGCTGATGTTCACCGCGTGCCATCCGGCGTTGTCGGTCGACGCCCGCGTGGCCCTCACCCTGAAGATGGTCGCCGGGTTGTCGACCGAGGAAATCGCTCGCGCATTCCTGGTGCAGACAACCACGATGGCGGCACGGATCACCCGGGCGAAGAAGGCGCTCACCGAAGCAGGAGTGCCCTTCGAGGTGCCGGTCGGCGCGGAGCTCGCCGACAGGCTGAGCTCCGTGCTCGAGGCCGTCTACCTGGTCTTCAACGAGGGCTACACGGCCACCGCCGGCGAGCAGTGGGCCCGCGCCGAGCTGTGCCGGGAGGCAATGCGCCTCGGCCGCATGCTTGCCGCGTTGGCAGCCGGCGAGTCCGAGGCGCATGCGCTGGTGGCGTTGATGGAGATCCAGGCGTCACGACTTCGCGCCCGTACCGGGCCCTACGGCGAGATCGTCACGCTCGACAAGCAGGACCGTGCTCGCTGGGACCGGTTGCTGATCACGCACGGTCTCGCCGCGCTTGATCGGGCTGAGGAAATCGGCGGCACCGGCTCATATGCGATCAAGGCGAAGATCGCGGCCGGCCACGCCAGAGCACCGCGTGCTGAGGACACCGACTGGGTGCGCATCGCCTCCCTGTACGGCGACCTCGTCGGGTTGACCCGCTCGCCAATCGTCGAACTGAACCGCGCGGTTGCCGTGTCGATGGCCGACGGACCGGCCGCAGGGCTGGCTGTGACCGACGGATTGCTCGACGTCGCCGCGCTGCGCAACTACCACCTGCTGCCGAGCGTGCGCGGCGATCTGCTCGCCAAGCTCGGCCGCTCCGTGGAGGCACGAGCTGAGTTCGCGCGTGCCGCCGAGCTCACCTCGAACCAGGGCGAGCACGCACACCTGCTCGCCCGGGCCAGCAGCTCACCAGCCCTCACCTGAAGTAGCGAGAGCCAGGAATCTGCTATCTGGATGCGGCGGCAGCTGACCGCTGGGCGGTTTCAAAAACTCCGCACAGGTCGGAAATTTGACGCTCGAAGGCCGTCACTCCTACTAGGAAGTCCACATCGGTCGGAAATTCGACAACTAGAAGACGCCACCCCTACCGAAAAGTCGGCACTGGTCGGAAATTTGACCTCATGTGGCGTCAGGGTAGCCACATCACGACCGGCTTGGAGGTGTCCCGTCGGTCCGTTTGCGCAGGTTTGCGCCGTACACTGCCGCCTGCGTTCGACGTTGCATGCCGAGCTTGGTCAGCAGGCCGGATACATAGTTCTTGACAGTCTTCTCGGCCAGGAACAGCCGCTCACCGATTTGCCGGTTGGTGCAGCCGTCAGCAATGAGATCGAGGATTTCACGCTCCCGCGCCGTCAGACTGCCGGCCAGCGGGTCAGCCGCAACAGGATTCCGCAGCCGGTCGAGCAACTTCTCGGTTACCGCCGGATCCAGCAGCGACCGCCCTGCCGCGACCTGGCGAATGCCCTCCACCAGACTGTTGCCGCCGATTTGCTTGAGGAGATATCCGGAGGCTCCCGCCATCACCGCGGCGAAGAGCGCCTCGTCGTCGTCGTACGAGGTGAGGATCAGGCATCGCACGTTGTCCAGCGAGGATCGGATCTCCCGGCAGACGTCAATGCCGCTGCCGTCCGGCAGCCTCGCATCGAGCAGCGCGACGTCGGGTGCGGCGGCCGGAATGCGACGCAGGGCATCACCGGCGGACGCCGCCTCGCCGACGATGATCAGATCGTCGGTCGCGGTCAGCAGATCGATCAGTCCTCGGCGAACCAGCTCATGATCATCAACGATGAACACTCGGATCTGCTTCTCGCTGGTTACGGACGCAGCGGGATCGACCATCGCAGCCGTAGACCCCCTTCCGGTGCGTTACTGACGTCGAACTCACCGCCGTGACGCTCAGCACGACGGTGCAGATTGGCTAAGCCACTGCGTCGCGTGCTAGTGCCGAGGCCGATTCCATTGTCGGTAACTGTAAGCGCGAGCCGCTGCGCGTCGGCTTGAACACGCACTCGGATCTTTCCGGCTTGAGCATGCTTGGCGACGTTGGTCAGCGATTCCCGCAACACCGCCTCGACGTCACCGATGATCGCGTCGTCGACGACGGTATCCAAGGGTCCCACGAGTTGCAGATCCGGCCGCACCGGCAGCAGCGGCGCAAGCTGATCAACAACTTCGAGGGCGGTGCCGCGCAGTGACTGCGACGAATCCTCCTGCAGTGCGAAGATCGTGGTGCGGATCTGCCGAATCGTCTCGTCGAGCTCGTCGACGGTGCGCGTTAGGCGCTGCTCAACGATCTCATCGTTTGCGGTTGCGGCGATGCTTTGCAGACTGAGCCCAGCTGCGAACAACCGCTGGATGACGCGATCATGCAGATCACGCGCAATGCGGTCCCGGTCCTCCAGAACACCGAGTCGCTGTTGATCAGCCCGAGCGTCGCTGAGTTCCAGCGCAATGGCGGCCTGACCTGCAAAAGTCTCGGCCATGTCGAGGTCGGCTTCGGTGAAGGGCGCGTGCGGGATGATCCGCCCTGCCACGATCGCGCCGCGCGGACCCGTTTCGGCCCGGAGCGGAAGAGCCATCGCCTGGCTCACCGGGACATACGGCCGCAGGTGGAGATAGACGCCTGGTTGTTGATCAACTGCCTCGACTCGAATGCCGTGGCCCTCCTGCATGGCCTGCCAAGCGATGCTGTCGACATTCGGATAGCGAAGTCCGATCAGCTCTCGTTCGGCCGCGCCAGTAGCGACGACGACCTCCAATTGGCTTGGATCATCGTCGGTGGGCCGCACCAACGTCACGACATCGGCTGAGGCCAGGCGCTTCACGCTCGTCGCAATGCGGTGCAGGGTGTCGGCGTGGTCAGCCTCGGGGTCGAGCAGCTGGCGACTGATCTCGCCGGATGCTCTCAACCACTCCTGGCGTCGACGCGATTCCTCGTAGAGTCGCGCGTTCTCGATTGCGATGCCGGCTGTAGCGGCCAGCGCCAACACGAGTTCCTCGTCCTCGGCCGTGAAGGACCCTCCGTCGACGCGGTCTGTCAGATACAGGTTGCCGAACACGGCGTCACGGCTGCGGATGGGTACGCCAAGGAAGGTGGTCATCGGTGGATGGCCATCCGGGAAGCCCGATGATCGTGGATCGTCGGCAATCCGAGTCAACCGGATGGGTTTGGGGTCTTCGATCAATGCGCCCAATACGCCGCGACCCTTGGGCAGCTCACCGATTTCTTGGACGGCTTCTTCGTCTAATCCGACGTGCAAGAACTGTTCGAGCAAGCCATCGGCGCCGATCACTCCCAGCGCGGCATACCGAGCGTTCGCGACATCTCGCGCGGTATCGACAATCCGGTGCAACACTGCCGGCAGGGACAGCTCTTGAACGATCGAGCGGTTGGCTGTCAGCAGGCGCCGGAGCCGCTGCTGTGCCGTCATGATCAACGATGCTTGCTCGACAAGTTGGCTCATCAACAGCTCCACCGAAAGCCGCTGATCACCCTCGGGATCCACCGAGAACGCGGAGCCTGAATCGTTGGTCTCACTCATAGCCGCCATTTCCAGACAGGTTACGGCCAGCGGAATATCTCCGACCAGGCGGTTATGTATCGACAATGGCAGTCTCAGCCGTCAGATCGGCCGTCGTACGACCCGCCCAGCGACGCGCTCGGGCTGGACGCGGATGAAGAGCGTTCGGTTTCCGGAAGCCCAAGGCACCAAGGAGTCTGACGCCCACAGATCGGCTAGCTCGTCAGGCTCGCGCACGGCGCTGGTACGTCCATGGAGGACGATGCTCCAGCCGCTGCGCGTTTGCTGATCGAGCTCGTCCACTTCAAGTGCGACGCTGGTCGGCTGCGCCAGTTCTGCCAGGATCCCCTCGGGCAGTGTGCGGAAATAGATAGAACCGTGGTGCATGGCGTAGGTGATCGGCAGGATCTGCGGGAGATCGGCAGCCTGCCACGCGATGCGACCCAGATGATGGGACTCGAGGAGATCGAAGCATTGCTGCCGGCCGATTGCTTCGAAGGAGCGCTCGGACGTGTCATCGGAGTCGGGCCGTCCCGCTGTCGATGGGCTGATCATGGTTGCTGTCCTCCCAAAGGTGTCTAGGACGGGTGGACCCGACGGCCGGTCATCATCGTCAGCGGAAGTTGCACAACCAGCGCTCTTCTGCCTTCCGGCCAGGGGTGCGGTGATTGCCCGACGTCGAGCAAGAGCAAGGACTCTTCGTCGAGAGGCCGGGCATTTCCGACAACCAGCACGCTCCAGCCCGCCTGGAGGAACTCATCGACCTGATCAACCTCGAACGCAATGGGATGATCGAACAGCTGATGAGATGCCTCAGTGTCTATGCCTGTGCGAAACGTCAGTGCCTCGCTGACCAAGGTGTAGTTCATTGGCACGATGCGAGGCCCGAAGTCGGTGCAGTACCCGAGACGGCCGACATTGGTCGAGCCTAGAAGGCGGCGACACTCCTCCCGGTCAAGGGTCTCTAGGCGTCCACCCCGGTCAAGCAGTGACCAGCCCGGATTGTCGAAGGTCACGCGAATCACCCTTTCCCTTATGAATGATCTAACTGTCTCGGCTGCCACGATGTCGTACACCTGCCGAAGGAGATTCGTGTGCAGGACCAAAGTCCTTTTTGACGGAAAGCACAACCTGCGCAGCCGCAGGAATTCTCAGAATCGACCCCGAGACGGGGCGCCGAAAGAAATCTGAGCGTGGCGTTATCGAGGCAGTCGTCGCTCGGGGGTGATTCTGAGAAAACCGTTAGGAGCCACGACACATCAGGATCCAGCGAACTCGGACTTCAGGGCATCGTCGAGCCGGTCGGCATCCGGACAGGTCTCGGGATCGAAGATCATCGTGATCACGAGCCGGTTGCCGTAGGAAAGAGCGGTGAAGGAGACGGTGACGTTGCCCGTCGCCACGCTCAGCGGCACCACGTCGAGCACCCGGAAACCCAGCACGCTGAGCGGTATCTCTGGACCGCGGAGGTCGCTGACGAAGGTGTGCACGAATGGCTGGTGATCAATGAAGTATTGGTACGCGCCGAGTCGGGCCAGCAGCCGGAAGACGGGTCCCAAGACAGCTGTGGAAGCCCCCCGCTGGTGCTGCTTGGCAGCTCGCATGATCGCTGACACCACTGTCAAGCGCTCGAAGAATCCTCCGCTGGCGGGAAGCTCCACGGGGATCACACCGCTGCGGTTTCCAAGTTGGTCGGCATCGGTACGCGTCCTTGCGGCGAACGGCACAGAAACCACCACGCTGTCCAGCCGTTCGCCACGGTCATTGAGCAGCTGATGCAGGGCACCGGTCACGGCAGTCAAGACAAGATCATTTACAGTAGCGCCGTTGCTATGGGCAAACTGGCGGATCTGATGCAGATCGACGACGTTGGTACGAATGCTTCGTCTTGGTCCGGTGGGTTTGTTCAGGGAGCACGGCTGGGCCCGAGCGGCCAGCGACGGACGGAGTTCGTCGAATGCAGCCAACAGCCGACCCAGCGCTGCGGGCAGCCGCTCCAGTGAGCCAATGCGCTCCATCCAGGCGTCCTTCGCCAACGCAGCGCGGGTTGGACGCGGTTGTGGCACGGCTGCGGCCGTCGGGATAACCGAGCCGTCGGCGAGCCCGCGCAGCACGGCCAAGCCAGCCAACCCGTCGCCGACGACGTGGTGCATGACGAGTACCAAAGCAGCTCGGCCACCGGTCATGCCGGGGACGAGGGTGGCGGACCACAGCGGACGGTCCTCGGGCAGCGGCTTGGTGACGAGGTCAGCGGCAATATCCAGCAGTACTGCATCGTCCACCTCTGAGTGCGGCGTTACGGCTGTCACGTGATCGTCGATGGTGAAGCTGGGGTCATCGACCCAGATCGGCCGCCCGCAACCGAGCGGGACTTTCTGCAACCGTTGTCGCAGCCGCGGAACAGCCACGATCCGCTGCTGCAGAACTGTTCGCAATGCAGCGACGTCCAGGTCGCCGGGCGTGTCCAAGATCAGCACGGCACCGACTTGCAACGGTGGCGGATGCCGCCTTGGGGCAAGCGACATCAGGTCGTCGGCGCTCACCCTGTCAAACATCGGTTCCAGAATCTGGCGTTGATCGAAAACTGCCTAGAGCCGAACGTGTGGCAGGGCTTAGGCAACTTTCAGGACTCTGCAGGACTTTCGACTCTTCGTGCGACGCCGGCGGCGCGCAAGCCTGAACCGCGGGCGGTGAAGCCGGTCATCACGCAGCCACTTCACCGCCCCGATACAACGAACGGAGTCTGGTCATGACCTCACCACACAACGAGAAACATCAAGCCACCAGTGATCTCGTTGAGCTGTCGGAGGCGGACTGCAGGAAGCTCCTAGCAGAGCACACCGCCGGCCGGATTGGTTTTATGGCCGGCGACGGCCCGATGATCTTGCCGGTGACCTACCAATACCGCAATGGCAGCGTGATCTTCCGTACGTCTCCAGTCGGCCCGCTAGCCGCGCTCGTCCGGCGAACAAGCGTCGCTTTCGAGATCGACGAGATCGATGAGCAGAGCAGATCGGGCTGGAGCGTTCTGGTGCTCGGATTTGCCGAGGCGATGGCGCACAACTATCTGCTCACATCGGCCTGGGAGACCGGTCCGGTGCCCTGGGCGGACGGAGTTCGCAACCTGTTTGTCGAGATCAAGCCCCGCAGGATCAGCGGCCGAGCCGTACGGCCCTCTTCTCCCGATTGATGCCTACGCCGGCGTCGACCACCAGACGCAAGACGGGATTGGCCGCAGCATTGGGGTCATTCGAGTAACTCCCCGTGAGCGTCCATGTCGGCCCACGGTTCGAGTAACTCCAGGAGCCAGGTTCGGATCGGGAACTGCAGTGCTGCGACGACGGCCGTCGGCGCCTGTTGGAGTGCACTTTCCCAGGCCAGCGCACGAGTCACGCAGCCGGTGCTCCGCGCCAGTGCAACCCAGCGAGTGAGCTCTTCCCGGCTGGCTAGGTCGGTGAACGGCTCGAGGTAGGCGTCCACGATCCGCGCCAGGTTCGGGTCGTCAATTCGGCCGCCGTCGTTCAATACCCCTGCGTGGAAGCCGATCGAGTTCAAGGTGGCGAGCATCGTCCCGAGGGGGTGCCCAACAGACGCGTCGCCCCAGTCGATGATCCGTACCGAGGACAGGTCGTCCACTCCCCCAGGCCAGCAGACGTTGTTGGAGTGCAGGTCATCGTGCTGCAAGGTCTCGGCCATCGGCAAGGCGGCCAGCTCGGAGCACCGGCGGTCGTAAGCCGGTAGCCGGTTCTCGAGGGCTGATGCTTCCTGAGCAGTCAACCCGCCCTCCTCGGTCGGCTGAGCGGCGAGTTCGGCGAGGAGCCGGCGATACTCCACCGGCAGCTGCGCGGGTCCCCGGTCCGGAACTCCGGTGGCCAGCAGACGGAGTCTGTGTTCGGCTAAAGCTCGCTGCGCTTCGGCGTAACGGGGCAAAAGTCTCACCCAGTAGTCCCACAATGCGCCCGGCTCGGCTCTCGACCGCAGCATCGGGCCGCCGTCCCGGGTGAGCGACCATGCCCGCGTCTCGTCGTACCCGAGTAGCTCCGGCGCCAGGCCCGGCCGGAGCTCACCAAGCATGGCCAAGAGTCCGGGTTCTTGGGCGGTCCCACTCGCGTTCACCTTGAACCAAACGCGACCCTCGGTTGTCTCGAACCTGATGGTGCTCGACCAGACGCGGGTATGCGGCTGCTCCGACTCCCCGGCGAGGCGGCTGCCGCGTGGCTCGAGCTGTGCCGTCACCCAAGCCCGGACCTCCTCGACGAAGGCGCTGCTGGTCCACAGCGCCACCGGATCGGGGACGGTCTGTTCAGCGCTCAAGGAGCTGCTTGAGGGTTGCCAGATCTGTCCGGATCGCCGTCGCGTCTGCCTCATAGTCGTCGTCGGACTGGTCGAGTCGGCGGCGAAGGGTGAAGACCACTTCGCACCCGGTGCCATCCGCGATCACCCGCATTGGGTTGTTGAAGGTGGTTCCGTCGGCAAGCTTCACTTCGTGATCAAGGACGAAGTAGGGGTTCTCCGGCACGATGGTGACCTCGACCTCACCCATCGGTGACTCGGCGAACCAACGTCCACCTCGCTGCTCAATGGCTCCACTCAGCCCCGCCGCCCAGTTCGGCAGGTTGGCCGGATTCCCGGCGTACGCGTAGACCTCGGCAGCCGGCCGATCGATGTATGTGCTGAGGTGTTGCGACTCGCTCATCCCCACGACCCTAAACTCGCCTCGAAAGTCGAGCCGATGCGGCCTGCAAACTCACCCGCGACATGCGGTCAGATCGCCGGTTCAGGCGCTCCGACCAGGCAGGATGAGCTCGTGGCCGCGACGCTGCTGCCGGACCGTACTGGGCAGACTGCAAGCCGTACGCCGACCGGCCACGCTCAGCTCCGCGTCCGATGGGATCGGGTGTGTTTGCTGCTCGCACTGGTAGCTGTGCTTGGCATCGTGGTGACGGACGCCGTCGTCGATGCAGTACGTGGCCAGCCGAGCACTCCGGCGGCACAGACAGTAGCGATCCCGACACCCGACCAGCCGAGCGCTCCGTCGACGCAGCCAGCATCGATTCCGACACCCGATCGGCCGGTCGATGCTCAATCCGCATGCCCCAAACCCGCAAGTGAGGTCGTGCGCAGCGCACCGGCCGCTCACGATGATGCCGATCCAGCGGCACGAACCGTCGCGCTGACCTTCGACGATGGTCCAGGGGCGGCCACGCCACAAGTGCTCGATGTGCTGCGGGGGGCCGGCGTACGTGCCACATTCTTCGTCATTGGTCAGCACGCAGCGACCAATCCAGAGATGCTGCAAAGGATCGTGGCCGACGGCCATGTGCTCGGAGATCACAGCTGGTCGCACCGGATTCCGAGCGTGTCAGCCGGTTGGAAGCGCAGCAGGCTGGTCGGAGAGATCGAACGCACCGATCGTGCCATTTTCGATGCCACTGGACTCCAGCCGTGTCTGTTTCGTCCGCCGGGCGGGGTTGTGAAGGGTGCGGAAACCGTCGCTCGTGCCGCTGGTCTGTCGATGATCTTGTGGTCGGTCGACACCCGTGACTGGGCGGCATCCAAAGACCACATGAAGTTCGCAACGATCATCCGGAAGCGGGCCGCGGTTGGGCTTACTGAGGAGCATCCGGTGATCTTGCTTCATGACGGTGGCGGAAATCGAGAGGCGACGGTCGCTGCGCTGCCAGAGATCATCAACGACTATCGGGCTCACGGATACCGATTTGTCACATTGGATCGATCGACGTAGCGGTTGAATTAATCGCATTCGTGTTCTAATAGACGTGTGAGGTTTGAGGCGCGGCACATCGGCAGCGGGCGGTGGGGCGTCTACGACGGGGGCGTGATGGGTTGGCGCGCTGTCGATCTTGGAGAGGACGAGGCATGCCAGATGGCGATGGACATGGACGTGGTTTACAACCAGTACGGGCAACGAGGAGCAGACGAGCGACGCGAGGTGCGGCCGGCCATCGAGGTTGAGACGGCAACATGGTCGGCGGGAGGGAGTTTGGACTACTGGGTACGCGAGCGCGGCGAATGGTGGGGACGGGTACGCGGGCCAGATGGACGTCAATTGTGGATCAAAGCCAAAGATCTGAGACGTACGGATAAGTAGGCCCTTCGACGGGCTCAGGGCTCAGGGCGTACGGCTCACGGCGCACGATCTACCGCCAGGGCGCAATCACAGGAGTCGGTCTTGCGGAGTGGTGGATGCGAGGAGGTGGCGGGCCCGCCGGCCAAGATCGTTGAGATCGACTCGGCCGACCTCCGCGGCCTTGGCGAGCCGCGACGCCAGATCCAAAGCCTCATCGATCAGCGGTGCCTCAGTCGCGGCCGCCTCCTGGCCCATGTCACGCAGAATCGTCGCCTCGGTGCGCGCAGCGATGATCGGATCCTTGATGCCTTCGACCCAGACCCTGGTTCGGTGGCCGTCCCCTCGTTCGTCCCCGAGCAGGGGCTCAAGCGCATAGATGTGGTCTGATCGCGCGAACTTGCCGAAGCCGAGCGAGACCATCCGGGGTTCTGACACCACGATCCGATCATCCTCCCTATTCACCGCAGTGGTCACAAACAACATGATTCGCTCGATTTTGATGTCGTATCTGACCACTTTCGGACCCAGAGCGGCAGGGTGAGCTTGGATGACGCCGGATGCCGGGTGCCCGTTGCTGAAACTGGCCACGAAGGATCCCCAAATCAGTTAATCTGGCGGGCGTTCTGATCACTGCAATCTGCGATCGTCCAGGGCGACACGCCGATCATTTCGGGGGGACTCTTAGCCGTCTCCAGGCGCTCTATCATCAAAATTGATCACAGCAGTCACATGCTTCACTCCATTAACGTCGAGCAGGGGGAGTCGACATGACTTTTGCCGCGGAATCAAAAGCTGACAAGCGCTTGGACCTGTGGACCCAGGTGAACGTCGCCGGGATCAAATACCTGCGTCTACCGCTGCAGACCCCGTGGCTGAGCCCGACTGATGATCTGGTGCTGGCGTTGAAGGAGAGCCTCAAACTAGCCCGCCCAGGCGACACGGTCGGAGTGAGTGAGAAGGTTGCCATTCTGCTCACCGGTCGAACTGTTGACATCAACACCGTGAAACCTGGCTGGCTCGCTCGGTTCCTGGCTTCTCATGTCCACCCACGCACCGACTCCAAGGGGCTGGCAGTCCCCGAGAAGATGCAGTACGTCGTCCGAACCGTCGGCCTGCGGCGCATCATCCCGGCAGCAATCGGCAGTGCCGTCACTCGGCCATTCGGGATGCACGGAACGTTCTATCGCGTTGCTGGATCGGTCGCGCGGGACGTCGACGGCGGGCGGCCGCCGTACGAGGACGTACTCTTCCCGCCCTTGGACAACAAGGTCGCGCAGAAGATGTGCGCCGATCTGGAGCGGGCGCTGGACATCGGCGTCAGCATCGTCGACCTCAATGATTACGGCGGCTCGATCCGCGCAGTGTCTCCACGATCACTTTCTGAGGAGACCTTGGCCGCGGTACTCAGCGACAATCCGCTGGGTCAACGCCTTACGAGTACGCCCTTCGTCCTCGTTCGACCCGCCTGAGACGCGCTCAGTCGCCTGATCCCAAGCCGGAATCATTTCAGCGTCGCCGGCGCGCTACCACGTCGATGGCTTCGATGAGCAGCTGTCGCTCCGGTGCCCGCAGCAGGTACAGGACGCCGATGAAGACTCCTACCAGAGTCAATCCGACCGAGGACACCAACAACAGCTCGCTGGTCAGACCCGTACCAACGACAGGGCCGAGCAGTCGGTAGACCACAGCGCCGGCGGCAGTGCCCGCCGCTGCCGCAAGGGCTGTACGGCCCACCATCACTGGCAACGACTTGAGATCGACAGCGCCATGGCGTCGGCCGAGCAGCACAGTGTTGGCCACGGCCGCAAACACCACTGACAGCGACGTCGAAGCAGCTAGGCCGGCGATTCCGAAAGTGAGGCCAAGAGTGAAATCGCCGACCACGTTGATGGACATGGCGAAGACGAACACCAGCACCGGGCGCCGCGAGTCGCCGAGCGCGTACGAGGCGCGCACCACCATCTCCCGCCATCCCAGTGCCAGCAGCGCCGGCGCGTACCACAACATCGCGGTCGCCGTCCGCTGGGTGTCGGCCGGGGTAAAGCTGCCATGCTCGAAAAGCAGCGCGACCAACGGGACAGCGGAGACGATCAAGAAACCCCACACCGGCATCAGCACCGTGGCTACCGTCGACAGACCACGACCGACCAGGCGCCGCATCTCATCAAGATCTCGGGCGCCAGCTGCGGCACCGAACGCTGGATAGAGCGCGGTCAGCAGCGACGCGACGAGCAACGTCTCACCTAGGGAGATGACTCGCCAGGCATAGCTCAATGCCGAGATCGTTCCCTCGCCGACCATCGAGCCGACGGCCCGATCGACCATGGTGTTGGCGTTGCCGAGAGCACTTCCGACCAGCAGTGGTGGGATCAATCTCGCGATCGATCGGAAGCCCGGATCCTTGATGTCAAATGAGGCACGCAGCCGCAGACCGAGGGCGTGAATAGGAATGAACTGGCACAGCAACCGGGCCGCGGAGCCGACGACGAATCCGACGGCAAGGGCGTAGACACCGTAACGGGGTCCGAACAATACCGCCGCCGCAATCATGATCAGGTTGAATGGAACGCCCTGCATCGCAGACCAGAAGAACCGGCGATGTGCCTCGGCCGCAGCGGCGAGCAGGTTCGTGCCCGATATCAACACAGTGGCGATCAGCACGATGCGGGTGAGCGAAGCGGCCAGCTCTGCCTGAGCCCCCTTGAACCCTGGCGCCAGCACCATCACCACTGAGTTGGCCGCCAACGCCATGACCAGCGAGCCGAGGCCAAGAACGAGCAATGTCACAGTCAGGACGACGGACAAGGTGTGAGCTGGCTTGTTGGAGTCCTCATCGGAACTGGTCTGGGCGGCGAGCACCGGCACGGTCGCCTTCGCCATTGCGCCCGCGACGAGCGCCAGCACCAGATTCATCAGGCCCTGGGCCACCAGATAGGCGTCCAACTGGGCACCGGCTCCGAACACACCCGCAATCACGACATCGCGGATGAAGCCGAGAATGGCTGAGAAGGCTGTCAGGACGGTCACCAGCGCAGCCGCTTGGGCAATCCCCGACCGTGCCTTCACGTCTAGCAACATAATGCAGCCAGGTCGTCTCTACCGGCGGCGAACACTGGGTGGGAGCCTTGAGCTCCGACGTTCAGAGCTGCTCAACCGCCCTCATGCGACGGCAAGGGCCATGCGCCGTACTGCCTCAGTGAGGTGCTCTGGACTCGTCCCGAAGTTCAACCGAGCGAAGCCGGCACCTTGCCGACCGTAGTCCAGCCCGCGACTGAGTGCGACGCGACCCTGTTCGAGAAAGATGGTCGCGGGATCGTCGCCAAAAGCTAGGGCTCGGCAGTCCAGCCAGGCGAGATAGGAGGCCTCCGGTGCTCTCCAGGTGATGTCGGAGAGCTCGGCGCTCAGCAGCTGGCCAAGAAGCGTGCGGTTTGCTGACAGCCGAGCCTGGACCGCATCGAGCCAGCGGTCGCCGGCCGTAAAGGCAGCTTCAGCAGCGATGATGCCGAGTATCCCCACCCGATCCGTGAATGAAGGTAGGCGCCACACCACATCGCGGGCCCGATCGGATGCCGTGATTACCAACGCTGCCTTCAACCCCGCCACATTGAACGCCTTCGATGCAGAGCTGAGCGCGATGCCGCAGTTTCGCGCGGCGTCTGAGACCTCCAGCCACGGTGTGTGAGTCGCGCCATCGAGGACCAGCGGGGCGTGGATCTCATCCGCGAGCACCCACGCGTCGTATCTGAAGCACAGCTGGGCAATCTGCTCGAGCACCGGTCGTGGCAGTACCGTGCCGGTCGGGTTGTGCGGACTTGCCAGCACTAGGACGCGTACCCCGCCTGCCAGTGCCGTCTCCAACGCTTCAAGATCAACTGCGCTGGCCGCATCCAGTGGGAGTTCGACAAGCTCGACCCGCGCCTGTGGCAGCTCCGCGAGGAAAGGTGGGTACGCCGGGGTGAAGAACGCCACCTGCGCGCCGGGCTCGGTGAGTACCCGGCAAAGCTCGATGAGCCCAGCCATGACATCCGGCACCAGAGTGACCTGTTCCGGATCGACCCTCCAGTGCAGCCGACGTTGCGCGAACCCCGCGAACGCAGCCCCGATCCGGGCAGCCGTCGGCGGCGTATAGCCAAGATCGTGACGGTCCACGGCCGCATGCAGCGCCGCGGTGATCTCGGCGGCCAACGGAAAGTCCATCTCGGCGACCGTCAGCGGCAAAACGTCTGGCTCATAGCCGGACCACTTCTCGCTACGCCGCTCGTAGAGCGTCGCCAGATCCGGCACCTGCAGATCAATGGCGCCGGTGGACTCGGAGCTTGCGCGTCCTTGCACAGGGGTGGCTGAAAGGATCCAGGGTGATGGGCCGCCGGTTACCGAAGGTCGTCATCCTCGCCGTAGACCACCGCTTCCTGCTCCACCACGTCGGCCTCGTCGGCCTCACGAATGGCCCCACCGACGCTCACAGGCTGGGACGGCCGCTCGGCCTCGCCCTCGGCTAGCGGGTCGGCATCGAGTGTCTGTTCGGCCCAGTCGGCCTCGGGCACGTCGTCGGGCGGGATATCAGAGCTGGAGAGGGTCATGGCGCTCCTTGACGGTGACACTTCTCGATCAAGGTCTGGTCCTCACCTTATGCCCCCTCGAATTAATCCGATTGCGCGGCCCAGGCCCGCTGCCTAACCTGATCGAGGAATACATCGCGAGGCGATGTGGTTATCGCGACCGAGAGGAGGTGCCCACCTTGTACAAGATCACGATGACTCCGAAGCCGTGTTTTGGCTGCGCTGACGCGGATCGGGTGAGCGCGCCCCTCGCTCCCGTCGCGTAGCGACACTTCTTCCGGAACATCCCTTCACTGGTGCGCTTGGGCGCTCTTATGTTGCCGCGTCGAGTGCCAAGTCAGCTACGCCTAGATCACTTATCTGCAAAGGAATCATTCATGTTCGAGCAAGAGTACAGATCACGAGAACAGATCAGTCGCGAGGCCGCAGAACGCTCCGCGATCATGGTCGCCATCGCGGCGCGCAAGGCGGAGGCCAAGCGCGTACGCAAGCAGAAGGGCCGCAGGGTGATGCGGGCAGAGCCCGTTGAAGCCCAGTAAGGCCGTTGAGAACGTGCGCTGAGCTTGTCGACGCCCGCGGATTCCGCGCTTCGACAAGTTCAGGGGCACATTTCTGTCGTACCCCTCGTGGGTGCGCGTGCTGTATCCCACGCTGCGTGGGATGTCGGCGCTGCGCATGGCGTGCATGCCACGTACAGCGTCGGCCAGCTGGGTACAGCCCTTCGACACGCTCAGGGCGCGAAGCCGATCAGGGGGCGATGCCGACCAGGGCGCGAACCCGATGAGGGCGCGAAGCTGATCAGCGGCGGCGGCGACGCGCCGTACCGAAGATGCTGCGAACGATCTCTGTTCCAGCCGTACGCGCGAACTGCTTGAAAGCACTCGAATCGGTGATCTGCTCCACCATGGACCTCTCCGTACGCCGCGAACTACGCGCTGGCGCCCGCGCCGTAGCTCGAGCCTCACGTTCAGCCTGAGCCTGAGCTCTCGCTCGCTCCTTTTCAGCCGCCGCTGCCTGTGCCGCGGCCTCCTTTTCCAAACGCTCCCGCTCGGCGGCCTCGGCTCCGGCCCGTAGCTCGCGGGCAAGCTTCTCGTACGCCGAATCCCGATCCAGCGGCTGCCCGTACTCGGCCATCAATGCCGACGCGGCGACCCCTGGCCGCAACACCTCCTCCGGCGTGGGGGCCATGAGCGACTCCGGTGCTCGCATCCGAGTCCAGGCGACCGGCGTCGGCGCCCCATCGGGATCCATCACCGTGACGATGGCCTCGCCGATGCCGAGCTGCTGCAGCGTCTCCGCCAGGTCGTAGTGGGATCTGGGGAAGGTGGCGACCGTCCGCTTGAGAGCCTTGGCATCGTTAGGCGTATGGGCGCGCAACTGGTGCTGCACTCGCGATCCGAGCTGGGCCAGAACGTCGTCCGGCACGTCTTTGGGAGTCTGGGTGACAAAGAAGATCCCAACGCCCTTGGAGCGGATCAGCCGTACGGTCTGCGCGATCGCATCCAGAAACGCTTTCGTGGCGTCGTCGAAGAGCAAATGAGCCTCGTCGAAGAAGAACACCAGCTTGGGCTTGTCGACATCCCCCACCTCGGGCAGCTCATGGAAGAGATCGGCGAGCAGCCACATCAAGAAAGTGGAGAAGACCGCAGGACGATCCACCAGGTTGGGCAGCTCCAGCAAGGAGACCACGCCGCGCCCGTCCGAGGTGACACGCAGCAGCTCCGCAGTGTCGAACTCCGGCTCGCCGAAGAAGGCTTCCGCACCCTGGTCGGCAAAGTTGATCAAGGTACGCAAGATCACGCCGACGGTGGAAGCGCTCAGGCCGCCGATGTCCTTCAGCTCTGCCTTGCCTTCATCGCTGGTGAGATGAGTCAGTACTGCGCGCAGATCCTTGAGGTCCAGTAACGGCAGGCCAGCCCTGTCGGCGTAGTGAAACACCAGGCCAAGCGACGACTCCTGCACCTCGTTGAGTCCGAGCACCTTTGACAGCAACACCGGGCCGAACGAGCTCATCGTTGCCCGCAGCGGTACGCCAACGCCCTGGCCGCCGAGGGCGAAGAACTCCGTCGGACAGGCTCGCGGCTGCCAGTTCTGGCCGATCTTCTGGGTACGCGCCAGCAGCTTGTCATTGGGCTGCCCAGGCGAGGCGATGCCAGAAAGATCACCCTTGATGTCGGCGGCGAACACCGGCACACCCGTGGCCGAAATCTGCTCAGCCATCAGCTGCAAGGTCTTGGTCTTGCCGGTACCGGTGGCCCCTGCCACCAGTCCATGCCGGTTGAGCATGCTCACCGGGATGCGGACGACAGCACTCGGCACAGCCGCGTCGTTCTCCATCAGGACGCCGAGCTCGATCGCCGGCTCGTCGAAGGTGTAGCCCTGGACGATCCGCTGCACCTCCTCGGAGAGTTGCTGGGCAGCGGGCTCAGTCATGTGCCAAATCGTAACGACGCACCGTGGAGTTGCCTGAAGAAACTTGATTAGAGTGTCACAGTGATTTTCAAGCGCGTCGGAGACGTACGCCCGTATCCAGATCATGGTTACGTCCAGAAGCAGTGGGCGGCCATCGCCCCGCACCAGGTGCGCTTGGATCAGCTCGTTACGACCAAACGAACGCTGGACTTGGAGGCGCTCCTCGAGGAGGACTCAACCTTCTACGGCGACCTTTTCGCGCACGTTGTTTCCTGGCGCGGAGAGCTCTACCTCGAGGACGGACTGCACCGCGCACTGCGGGCGGCTCTCCAGCAACGGCAGACCATGCATGCACGAGTGCTTGACCTGAAGTAACGCCGAACTCCAGGTAGGCTCTCACCGCACGGGGGGTAGTCGGGCACGGGAGGAGCTCGGGGAACTCACGCATCGGGGCCGCTGCGGAGGTAAAGGAGTTCGACGTTGATCGGTCGGATCTTCCGTGTCGCAAGAACCCCGGTCACTCTTCTTATTTTGTTTGGCGTGCTCTTGTACGGCGCCTGGTGGGGATACAACAACATCATCAGGCCGATCCCGCCAATGCCGCCCGAGCCATGCGTCGATCAGAGTGTGCCCAAAGGTCAGCTGCAAGCCAGTCAAGTCGTGGTCAAGGTGTACAACGGCGGCGACCGAAAAGGCCTGGCCGCCGATGTGGGCCGATCACTGCGCACCAAAGGCTTCCGAGTCATTGTGACAACCAACACCGTGGAGAAGATTCAGAAGACCGTCATCGTCGGCGCAGACGGAAACAATCCCGAGGTGTTGTTCGTCAAGTCCTTCTTCAAGGAGGCGACCGTACGCTCAGACCGGCGAGTCGACCGTACGGTGGACGTGCTTGTGGGGAACAAGTACGGCGGCTTCAACAAGAGCGCCGAGGACACCTATCGGGTGGAGGCCACCACGGTGTGCTTGCCGTCACAGACGCCGACCGCGAGCCCTGCCATAGGCAACTGAGCAGCACGGCAGCGGCGAATTAGTGTGTCACGCCTGAAATCGGCGTCACACACTAGCTTGGTTCCGTGGTCCGCCGATACCCAGAGCAGATCGTACGCATGTAGGAGATGCGGCCGACTTCATCAACGTCGAAGTAGGCCCGCTGCTCGACGATGAACGGTCCGTCGGGGTTGCGGACCAATAGGCGATAATCGACGCGTTCCCGATCGCCGGCGTGGCCAGCCTCGACATAGTCAATGCGCTCGATCACGTCCTTGGGCTCGAACCACTCGTACAGCACCTCGTGCACGAGCCGCTGAGGTGAGCCTGCCTCCCAGAATCGGCGTGGAGTCAGGCCGCCGAAGTCCACATCGGGCGCAAAGAGCGCTATGAGGCGATCGGTGTCCTTGGCAGCGAGAGCGGCCACGAATCGTGACCCAAGATCAGTCATTCATCACTCCTTCGCCCAAGAGCGAGACTACCGAGCTATATCACTCGCCCTCACGGGCCCGCCAACGCGCGAGTCGTCCGCGCTGGCCGACGGCCCGGAGGCGTTCTTCGGTGTTGGCTCGCTGGTCTTCAGGTGTCACGATGAGCAGTTCGTCGCCACCTTTGATCCGCTCCCGCAGATCCGGGTAGAAAGGCCGCCCGTCTCGAATGATCAGGGACACCACCGTGTCCTTGGGCAGCCGAAGCTCGCCTACTTCCACCCCGGCGAGGCGCGACTTCGAGGGAATGCGAACCTGCAGCAGATCGGCTGAGATCTTGTCGAGCGGCGCAACCTCTACCTCGACGTCTTGCGCTGTTCCGTCGTCGGCCAGCCCCAGCAGGCGAGCGACGAACTGCAGCGTCGGACCCTGAAGGCAGGTGAAGACGATGACAAAGACCAACACCACATCGAAAAGGAATTCCGCACCCGCGACACCTTCGGCCAGCGGAATCGTGGCCAGCACGATCGGCACAGCTCCCCGGAGACCTGCCCAGGAGAGAAACACTTGATTCCGCAAAGGGACCTTGAACCACACTGCGCATGCCATGACTGAGGCTGTCCGGGCAACCAGGGTGAGGACCAGGCCGGCCGAGACAGCGATCAGAGCGGCCTGAGGCGTGACCCGGTCTGGGAACGCCAATAAGCCGAGCATCACGAAGAGGCCGATCTGCGCGATCCAGCCGATTCCTTCTACGAAGGAGCGGGTCGCCGCGCGGTGCGGGAGCTGGAGGTTCCCGAGGACCAGGGCACATACGTACACCGCTGCAAACCCGCTGGCGTGGATGAGCGCGGTGATGCCGTAGGTAAACACTGTCCAGACAAGGATTGCGAGTGGATAGAGCCCCGAGGAGGGCAGTGCAACGCGACGCAGAATCTGGGCGCCGAGCCAGCCCAGTCCACCACCGATCACGAGG
>Ga0081455_10001526_pt1 | contig 28538 bp, 32 predicted proteins | sample TabmetS3T2R1_FD_70207 | JGI IMG/M metagenome (GOLD analysis project Ga0081455, IMG submission 70207) | Tabebuia heterophylla rhizosphere microbial communities from the University of Puerto Rico - S3T2R1 | ecosystem: Host-associated > Plants > Roots > Rhizosphere ... | reverse complement strand
CGGCGGCGCATCGCCACCGTTGCCGGCCCCCAGGACATGTCGGCGGGGGTCGCACGGATCGAGGGCTACCGCGACGCCCTGCGGGACGCCGGACTGCTCGACGACGCGAAGGACCTGGTCGCCTACGGCCAGTTCGGTGAATCCAGCGGCCAGGTCGCGATGCGGAAGCTGTTGGCGCGTCGCTCGGACATCGACGCGGTCTTCGCCGCATCCGACCCGATGGCCTTCGGCGCCATGCGTGCCATCAAGCAGGCCGGACTCCGGATCCCCGGCGACGTCGCGGTGGTGGGATTCGACGGATCACCTGCGGCGGGCAACACCGAGCCGCCGCTGACCACCGTGCACCAGCCTGCCGAAGCCATGGGCCGGCACATGGCCCGGCTGCTCATGGCCCTCATAAGCGGAGAACCGGTCGACGAGCGTGCGGTCATCCTCGTCCCGGATCTCGTCGTCCGCGACTCGACGTGAGGCGCTGGCGGCGGTCCGCTCGCGCTGGGGACGCCCCGGCTCACCAGGCGAGGAGGTGCCCGCCGGGAAGCATCAGTGGCCCGTACGTCGACAGGCCCAGGCGGTTGGCGGCATCGGCGAACGGTCCCCAGGCGTCGACCCGGAGGCGGGCGCTGGCGGCGGCGGGATCCTCGCTCGACTGAGCCGGGCGCACCCGAGCCGCGAGCGGGACCCGGGGGTACACGCGGGGGTCGAGCTCGTCCGAGGGAGCCAGGCCGCCACGTTCCCGGGCCACGTCGAGGGCCGCCCTCAGCCCGCCGAGCTCGTCGACGAGCCCGCGCTCCTTGGCGTCAGCGCCGGTCCAGACGCGGCCCCGGGCGATCTCGTCCACGCGATCCCGCGGCTGGCGGCGACCGTCGGCGACCTTGGCGGTGAAGTCGTCGTAGATCCGGTCGAGCCAGGCGTTGAGCCGGTCCCACTCTTCCTCCGTGAACGCGCGGAGCGGCGAGAACATCAGCCCGTGCCTGCCGCCGGCCACCCCCTCGTGGCCGATGCCCAGCCGGTCCACGAGGCCGTCGACCACCTGCTTGCCGGAGACGACGCCGATCGAACCCGTCAGCGTCCCGGGCTCGGCGACGATCACGTCCGCCCCCATCGACACGAAGTAGCCGCCCGAGGCCGCCACGTCGCCCATCGACACCACCACGGGCTTGCCGGCCCGCCGGGCCACGGCCACCTCGCGCCAGATGGCGTCGGACGCCACGTAGGAGCCACCCGGGCTTGCCACCCGGAGCACGATCGCCTTGACGTCGTCGGCCTTGGCCGCCGCCCGCAGCGCAGCAGCCACCGTGTCCGCCCCGGTGCTCGTGCCCACGAGCGGCTGGCGCCGGCTTCGGCCGAGGTGGATCGGACCCGTGACCTGCACGAGCGCCACGGTGTCGGGCGGCGACGCCGAGACGCGGGTTGACAGCTCGGCCAGCCTCGAGCGGCGATAGCGGCTCAGGTATTGCAGGACCGCGTCGGCGCCGGTCCGCGCCCTGACCGTGGCGTAGACGTCGTCGCGGTAGCCGAGGCGGTCGACCAGACCCGACTCGAGGGCCTCGCTGGAGAACAGCGGCGCGCGGTCGATCAGACCCTGGACGACGCCCGTGTCGAGGCCGCGGTTGGCGGCGATCGTGGTCACGAGCTGCTCCATGACCGACTGGACGACCCGCTCGGTCGCCTCCCGGTGAGCGGCCGTGAACCCCCGCTCGGTGAAGACGTTGCCGGCGTTCTTGTACTCGTGGCGCTGGGCGATCTGGGGGGTGATCCCGGCTTTGTCGAGCACGCCCCGGAGGAACGGCACCTCGGTGGCGACGCCCGTGAGGCCCAGATCACCCGACGGCTGCAGCCAGATCTCCTCGAAGCTCGTCGCCAGGAGGTACGAGACGCTGCTGTTGCCGAACTCCCCGAAGGTCTCGGCCCAGGCGACCGTGAGCTTGCCGTGGTCGCGCACGTCGCGGACCGCATCCTGTAGCTCCTGGGCCTGTGCCAGGCCCAGCGCCGACCGCGACCCGCCCAGCTTGACCACCAGGGCCCGGACCCTGGCGTCCCGCGCCGCCCGGCGCAGTCCCCGGAGGACCGTCCGCAGCGACGAGCGGCGTCGGGCGAGGAGCGCCCCCATCGGATCCTGCGGCGTCTCTTCCAGCAGGGGCTCGGTGAGATCGAGCTCCAGCACGAGGTCGGCGGTCCGCCGGCGTCGCGCCTCGTCGATCCCGGTGACCACGGTTTCGGCTGCGTGCTTGGCTCTGGGGAGCATGGTTCGAGGCTAGGTGGTCGCCGGCGGCGGATGGCCCTCACCGTGGCGCGAGTGCGGCTCGTGAGTCGGTGAGCGCGGCTCAGGCCATCGGTGGCGTCGATAGATCGCCGTCTCAGCGGCAGTCAGGACGACGAACGCGATGGCGAGGCTGCCGACCACATCGGAGGTCCAGTGGACGCCGAGCCACACCCGACACCAGGCGACGAGCACGATGACGGACCAAGCCGCTACCGCGAGCGCCACCCACAGCCAGCGGCGGGTCACGTAGAGACCGGCGATGGCGGGCACGAAGCCCCAGGTCGCCGCCGCCGCGAGCACGTGTCCGCCGGGATAGGAGAAGCCGGTCCCCGGCACGAGCCGTGCGCCGGTAGGACGGGGACGCGCCACGATCTCCTTGGCCAACCACTCGAATGGTGGACGGGCGGCGATCACGACGAACATCACGAGCGCGACCCAGCGACAGCGCGCGGCCGCCAGGGCGACGCCCACGGCGCCGGCCATGAGCACGACCGGCGTCGAACCCAGCCGCGAGATCCACAGCGCCACCCGGTCGATGCCGGGCGACCGATTCTCGACCACGGCGTCGGTGATCGGGCGGTCCCAGACCAGCAGTCGACCCCCGTCGATGGCGGCGAGGACCCCCAGCGCCACCGCGAGTGCGGCGGCCGCAACCAGCAGCCAGGGAAACCGCTCCCCGATGCGCCGCAGCGTGATCGGCGGCGAGCGATGCAGGTCAGGGGCCGAGATGGTCATGTCCAGTGCCGCTGTGGACACGTTGGCCGCCCGGGGCGGAGGGATCAACACCCACGCTCCCGTCGGAATCGGCTTCGCCGCGCGTCCGCTCCGGCAGGAGGAGCACGGCGCCGACGAAGAAGGCGAGGGCGCCGACGAAGGTGCCGAGGTTCATGAGCGTGACGTTGCGGGGCTGATCGGTTGCCGGCACGACGTAGGAGGCGACGGCCGAGGCACCGAAGGCGATGGACCCGAGGAGGTTCAGCGCCGTGATCAGCCACGACAGGCTGCGGGGACGCCACGACCACAGACCATGGGACACCTCCGCCCACGCCAGCCCGCTCGCAACCAGGAAGCAGATGGACCCGAATGCATCGGGGGTCCACACCAGCCGGTCGGCCTGCGAGGCCGACAGGTGCCGGAGCATCTCGTCGAACGTGCTGATGTTGAACAGCAGCGTCCCGGCCAGCTGCACGACGGCGGCCCACCAGTCGATGCGGTGCGGCTCCCACGTCATGAAGCGCCGGTGCTCGGCGATGCCGGCGTCGGGTGGGGTGCGCGGCGCATTCGCAACCTCGAGGTATTGCAGCGCGGCGGCCGCCGTAAAGAACAGGGATCCGACGAAGAAGGTGATGCCATCGACGGCGACCCCGACCGCGTTGACGTAGCGGGGCGCAGCGCCCAACGCGAAGCACGTCGATCCGACGGCGAAGAGCACGCCGATCCACCAGCCGATCGCGCCGGGTGCCCACCAGGTCGACCCTCGACCGGTGTCGAGGAGCGAGTGCTGCTTGCGTCGTGCGCGCGACGTCCAGGTGACGATGCGACCGTCGGGTCGACGGAACGTCTCACGCGTTACGAACGGGCCCACCCCGCGGGCCTCGATGCGATGCCACCGCTCCGGCACCGTGAGCCCCGCCCGCCGACGGGTCGCCGAGCCGCTCGCGGCCTTGTTTTCGTGGTCGATGGACGAAGAGTGTGAGCAGAGGGCATCACACGGCATCATCCGATCCGGGTGATCGGTCCTGCCGGTTCGGGGTACGAGTTACTCATGGCCCGAGCCCTATGGAGCGGTGTGATCAGCTTCGGGCTGGTCAGTGTGCCCGTGAAGGCCTACCCAGCGGTGCGCGACCACGACGTTCACTTCCACCAGATCAACAAGGGTTCCGGCTCCCGGGTCCGCAACCGCAAGGTCTCGGCGAAGACGGGCAAGGACGTCGACAACGCCGACATCGAGATGGGTTTCGAGAGCGGCAAGGGCCGGTACGTCACCTTCAGCAAGCCTGAGCTGGACGGGCTCCGCCCGGCGTCGACGCGGGCCGTCGAGGTCACCGACTTCGTTTCACTCGATGACATCGACCCGATCTACTACGAGCGCACGTACTGGCTGGCCCCCGCCGACGACACCGCCGTCAAGCCGTATCAGTTGCTGCGGGCTGCCATGGAGGACCGGGGCCTGGTGGCCATCGGCACCGTCGTCATGCGCAACAAGCAGTACCTCACCGCCGTCCGGCCGCTCGAGAGTGCACTCGCCATGTCGACGATGCGCTTCGCGGACGAGGTCGTGCCCCGGTCCGATGTCGACGGCGTCCCGGATCGCCGGACCAAGCCCGACCCGAAGATGCTGCGGATGGCGAACCAGCTCGTCGACTCACTCACCACCGATTGGAACCCGCGGCTTTACCACGACACGTTCACGGAGGAGCTCCGGGAACGGATCGAGGCAAAGCGAGCCGGAAAGAAGCTCGAGATCGAGCCCGAGGAGGCCGACGAGTCCAAGGTCGTCGACCTGATGCAGGCCCTGGAGGAAAGCGTCAAGGGGGCCAAGGGTTCCCGGCGGGGGCGCCGCAAGGCGCGAGGCCGGGCCCGCAAGTCTGCCTGACCGCGAGCGACCACGAAGCGCCGTCGCGGTCCCACCCCGGACGTCCCCGACGTGGCCCCGGCGGCGCTCGGCAGGGCGGCCCGGCCCCCCAATCGAACCCGAGGCAATGGGTTCCATGTCGGGCAGGGCGAGGTCATAGGTTCCACGTCGGGAACCCATGGCCTCGGCCTCGGTCGGGCGGAACCGATTGCCTCGCCCGTGGGGCGCCTCGTTACTCGGTGCAGTCGGGCGCGGCGTTCGAGGTGCTCGCAGATCTGTTCAGTGACCGCTATTCCTTCGACGACCACACCCACCGCCGCCAGCGGGTGCCCGCGGGCGCCAATCGGGCGATCAACGGCGCCTCCTATTGTCTGGGAGGGTGCGCGCGAACGAGAGATCGGAAGGGAGCTGAGCGTGGCGCGACTCGACGATCGTGTTGCGATCGTCACCGGCGCCAGCCGCGGGCTCGGTAAGTCGATCGCCGAGCTCTTCGCCGCCGAGGGCGCGGCCGTTGCCGTGGTCGCTCGGACCGAGGTCCAGTGGGATCCTCGGCTGCCGGGCACGGTTCACGAGACGGTCACGTCCATCGAGGCGGCCGGCGGTCGCGCCGTCGCGATACCGGCCGACCTGGTCAACCCCGAAGAGGTCGACGGCATCGTGGACCGGGTCAACGCCGCGCTCGGCCCGGTCGACATCCTCGTCAACAACGCCGCGCTCACGGTGCCCGGCCGCCCGCCGAAGGGTGGACCCGGCGGCGGGTCGGCAGCCGCCAAGCCGGCGGTGCAGGCGCCACCACCCGTGCCCGGCGGCTGGTCGATCCCCCGCGGTTCGTTCCTCGCCTTCCCGCTGAAGGGGTTCCGGCTGCACTTCGAGATCGGTCTGATGGCGACCTACCGGCTCATGCAGCTGGTGCTGCCGGACATGATCGAGGCGGGACGGGGCTCGATCGTGAACATCAGCTCCGCAGCGGCGTACGCACCCGGCGCGGGGCCCTATCGCACGTCGGGGCCCGCCGGCGCCTTCGCCTACGGCGGCAACAAGGCGGCGATGCACCACCTCACGCAGGCCGTCGCGGCCGAGATGCAGCAGTACGGGATCCCCGTCAACGTGTTGATGCCATCGGACCCGGTCCTGTCGCCCGGCAACCTCTACGCCGGCGCCGGAGACATCGACTACGCCAGCCCCCAGCGGTTCGCCGAGGCGACCCTGGAGGTCGCACTCGCAGATGCGACGGTGACCACCGGACAGCTCCTCTGGAGCGAGGACGTGCTCCGGCCGGAGCTGGGCCGCCGCGGCTGGCTTCCACGCTCCTGAGGGGCATGATCCGGCATTTGCGAGGCGATGGGTTCCCCGGGAGCGAGCCCGGGGTCATCGGTTCCGGACCTGGAACGCAGGACCTCGAGCCCACTGCGGCGAAACCTACGACCTCGCATGTGGTGGGCGGTGGGTGCCCGCCCCCGCGACCCCTTTCCCACGGAGGCGGCGGCTCGTTAGGTTCCGATCGTGGCAGTGGAGCAACCGACAGCCCCTCGCGGCCGCGGCGGCGCCGTCGCATTCGCGGCCGTCACCGGCGCACTGGCAGGCGGTGCGCTCTGCGGCCACCGCGGCCGGCGGGCCGGCACCATTGGTGCGCTCGTGGGCGCCGTCGGGCTGGGCGCATCGGAGGCGCTGGCCCGGGCTCGACAGCGCCCCGGCGAGATCCCGGCGCTGTGGCAGCGCATCGCGATGTCCTCGGCCCTCGTGGCACCGCTCGGGTGGGCGGCCGGACGCTTCCTGGGCGCCGGGCCGGCCGTGGTCGGCACGTCGGCCGGCACGGTCGCCGGTGCGCTGGGCCTGCGCCCGCAGAAGGTCGCGCTGGGCCCGCTCATCGGCGGCGCCGTGGGCTCGGCGGCGGCCCGACGACCGCGACCGGTACCCGTCGCCGCGGTGGCGAGCACGGCGGTGCTCACGTATCGGCTGGTCTCGGCGGCGGCGTTCCGTGACGCACAGGTGACCCTGCTCGCCGAGCGGGTCCCGGCCGAGGACCTCCCCTTCGTCGTCCCGCTCGAGGCTCGCTCGCGCTACGTGGGCACGGGCTACGTCGAGCAGTTGAGCCAAGTGCTGGGCGGCACCTACATCGCCGGCGCCGCCGACATCGGCATCGTCGCCTCGCTGGACGACCTGGGGGGACCGGACTTCGATCCCGAGTCCGTCGACCCGCGGGTTCGCGAGTTCTACGAGCACACGACGCGGTTCACGCTCGACATCGTCCCCGAGTGGCGGCAGTGGGTTCGGCCCGGCTACCTGCTGTATCGGGACCTGGTGGCCCGTCCGCTCGGACAGGCCAGCGTCCCGATGAACCAGCGGGAAGCGCAGCGGGGGATCCGCAGCCGGATCGACACCATCAGCTTGGACGAGGGCGGCCCTGTGGCCGTACGGGGCTGGATCCGCTCGTTCGCCGACAACGACGAACCGATCTACGTGGGGATCTACACCACCTACCGCCACGACGGGCGTGGCTACGTCAGCGTGGGATTCCCTCTCCCACAAGCGAACTTCACCGCCACCCTTGCCCCCCGGTCCCGGCCCGGTGGTGGGCTGGTGCTTACGAGCCGCAGCGACCTCGACCATCCGGGCCATTACCTCACCATCGTCGACTCCGAGACGCGGGACCTCACGGCGCTCGCGGTTCGTGGCTTCGACGAGCAGCTCGACGTGTACGTGGAGGACGGGGAGCTCCGGGCCGAGCACGCCTTCTGGGTCTTCGGGCTCCCGTTCCTCGTCCTCCACTACCGCATCCGGCCCAAGCCAAACCCCACCGATTTGGTGCCCTAATGTGAGTCCGCGCGGGCAATCCAGAAGGGGCAAGGGTGACGCCGGTGGAACGACGAGATCTGATGCGAAAGTCTGCTGTGGGGATGGCCGGCGTGGTCGGCGGGCATGCGTTGGGGGCGGCAGGCGTCGCGGGCGCGACGTCGGTCGGCGGCGGTCACGACGCGCTCAGCCGGCTGGGTTTCGTGTACCTGTCGCACGTGAACGACCCGGCGACAACGAACCTTTTCCCCGGGGACCCCGCGTTCACGCTCGAGGTCATCGCCACCATTCCCGCAGACGGGTTCTACATGCAGTTCGTCCGGGAGGGGGAGCACACGGGGACCCACTGGGGCGCCCCGGGGCACTTCCAGGAGGGCGGATTGCTCGCCGACCAGCTCGACCCGGGCGACCTGTTCCTCCCGGCGGTCAAGATCGACATCCGCGCCCAGTCCGCCCGCGACGCCGACTACGGCGCCACGATCGACGACATCAGGCGGTGGGAACGGCGCAACGGCCGCATTCCTCGGGGGGCGGCGGTCATCCTGTGGACCGGTTGGGAGGACAAGTGGGGGACGGACGCGTATCCCAACCTGGATGCCGACGGGATCATTCACCAGCCGGGGTTCCTGCTCGAGACCGTCGAGTGGCTCATCCAGACCCGGCGACTGGACCGTCGGGGGGCCCTGGGCACCGACACCTTCAGCCCCGACAGGGGCGTCGACACCGACTTCGGCGTGTCGGTGGCGCTCTATGACCGCCACCGCATCAGCCTGGAGAACCTGGCCAACCTCGGATCGCTGCCCCCGACCGGCGCCTGGGTGCTGGTGGGCGGACCTCGCCACAAGGCGGGTTCGGGCTCGACCGCCACGATCTTCGGCGTCCTGCCGCGCTGAGGCGGCCAATCGCGAGGCCCTCAGTGGGTGGGGGCCCTGACCGAGCCGACCGGGGGCCGGGTCCTCGGGACGTCGGGGACGACCTCGGCCACTTCGTCCACGTCGGGCACGACACGGGTGGCGCCGGGTAGCCACTGCTCGCCGGCGCGGCCTCGGCCGGGGCGCATGTCGGGCGTGACCTCCGGGCGGTAGTGCACCGCGATGCCCTTGCCCTGCCGCTTCCCGCTGTACATGGCGCTGTCGGCCTGGTGGACAAGGGCGTCCGCGGTGATGCCCGTCTCCCGCCGCGGGGGAGCCACAACGCCCAGGCTGCCGCCCAGGGTCACGATGTGGCCGTCGATCCGGAACGGCTGCCGCAGCGCCGCCAGGATGCGCTCCGCGACGACGTCGCTGTCCCCGTCGATGACGATGGCGAACTCGTCGCCGCCGAGGCGCGCCACCGTGTCGCCGCTGCGCACGCAGCCTCGCAGCCGCTGTCCCACGGCGGTGAGGAGGTAGTCGCCGGTCGTGTGGCCGAAGGTGTCATTGACCACCTTGAAGTCGTCGAGGTCGACCACGATGAGCGCGAAGGGCCAGCCATACGCACGATGGCGCTCGATGGCGTGGTTCATCTGGTCATCGAACAACGAGCGGTTGGCGAGGCCGGTGAGCGGGTCGTGGAGCGCCTGGTGGGCCAGCTCGGCCTGCGCGGCCGACACACGCTCGAGCAGTGCGGCGTTCTCGAGGAGCGTGATGACTTGCCGGAGCAACACGAGGACCAGGACGACGCCGGCCAGCGTTGCCTCCAAGGGGTCGATCCTCGAGCCGAGGGCCAGCTGGCCGGCCACGACGGCGCCGGTCAGGGCGACAAGTCCGTAGGGCAGGAGCAGGTGGGCACGGTCGACGACGACCCGCTGGCGCAGGTGCCGGGCCGTTGGCCAACCATCCGTGGTTGTCAGGGCCGCCACGGCGATGAGCAACGGTCCGGCGATGAAGCCGGCGTTGGTGAGCGGCGGCATCTCGTCCGCGCCGCTGCTGACGAGGTAGGCGAAGATGCTGTCGGACACCGAGATGGCCACCAGGCCCGAACCCAACAGCCAGAGCTGGGGCCGGAGTTGGCGCGGCACGCGGCCGGTCGCGATCAGCAGCACGACGATGACCACGAGGATGAGATCGGTCAGCGGGTAGGCGATCGCCACCGCCAGCGCGGGGACGCTCGGCGACTCGGCGTGCACCACGGCCCCCAGCGCCGTGGCCCACGTCAGGATGAACAGCGAGCCGACGACGATGGCGCCGTCGAGCGAGAACACCAGGCGGTCACGGTGGAGGACGTGGCCGGAGTTGCGGAGTGGCTCGACGTCCAGCGCCAACAGGGCCGGAAGCGCCAGCAACGGCATGGTGAGGTAGCCGATGTCGGCGATCGAGGGCGAGGGCAGTGGGGTATCCGAGAAGATCTGGTACCAGGACCAGAACGCCTGCCCGATGCTCCAACCGAGCATGCCGACGGCCATCAGGCGGCGCCAGGTGCGCTCGACGCCCGTGACCCGGCGTGACGTCCACCAGCACAGCGTCGCCGCCGACAGGCCCGCGATGAGCTGGGCTGCGTCGTCGACGATGACCTCGCCGTCTTCGGACAGCACCCCGGAGCTGTCGAGGAAGAGCACGGCAAGGACGAAGCAGGCCACGACCACGAGCCATGTCCTCAGCCCCGTCGTACCCATGTGGATCTTCCCCAAGGGTCGGCACGAGCATCGGAACCCGAGCCGACCCGCTCACAGCGTAGTGCAGCCGCTACCCCCGCCGTCCGTGCTCGCGGACGGCGGGCGTTGTCCGGGCCGGGCGTTCGCGGGCAAGGTCATGTTGACCGCGGCGCCCGTGTTCGCGTAGGCCCGGGCCGCCGTCCGTCGGCAAGGACCCATGGAGGTGGCCGTGCCCGGAACACTGCGGTTCGCGATCTCGATTCCCCAGTTCGTCGCCGACGGAGCCTTCGACCCGGGCGGTCTACGCACGTACCTGGCCCGAGCCACGGCGCTCGGCTTCGACAGTGCGTGGACACTCGAGCAGGTCCTGGGCAAGACGCCCGTCCTCGGGCCGATCGAGACCATGACCTACGCGGCCGCCTGCTCCGAGGACCTGCGCCTGGGATGCGCCGTGTTCGTGACCCCGCTGTACAGCCCCGTCCACCTGGCCAAGAGCTTGAGCACACTCGACCAGCTCAGCCGGGGGAGGGTCGAGGTCGGCGTCGCCACCGGCGGCCGTGCCCGCCCGTTCGCGGCGTTTGCCGTTGATCCCGCGAGCCTCGTGTCCCGCTTCACCGAGGGCCTGGGGCTGATGAAGGCCCTCTGGACCGAGCCCGAGGTCAACTTCCAGGGCCGGTTCTGGCAGCTGGAGGGCGCTGCCATGACCCCCCGTCCGTTCCAGAAGCCCCATCCCCCGATCTGGTTCGGCGCCAACCATCCGGCCGCCCTGGCCCGCGCGGTCGTCCACGGCGACGGCTTCTTCGGCGCTGGATCGACGGCCACGGACCAGTTCGCCCAGCAGGTTCCGATCGTGCGGGAAGAGCTGTCGTCGTCGGGGCGGGACTCCGCCGACTTCGGGTTCGCAAAGCGTGTCTACATCGGCGTCGACGACGATGCCGACCGGGCGCGGCGTCGGATTGCCGGCGCCCTCATCGACCTGTACGGCGACTTCGGCCGGCACCTGGAACCCGCGGCCGTGGCCGGCGACGTCGCCGGCTGCATCGAGGGCGTGCAACGGGTCGCCGACGCCGGCGCCGAGCTGATCCTGTTCACGCCGTTGTTCGACGAGCCCGAGCAGATGGAGCGTCTCGCGGCAGAGGTCATGCCGAACATCTCCCGGTCGGGCTAGACGACGCTGGTCACGCGTCAGGCGGCGCGCCGTGGCGCGCCAGTGCGGCGTTGGACCAGCCGGCGGCGCCGGTCAGCTCGGCGCCGAACCAGTCCGGTGGATCGAACACCTCGGCCTCCTGGCGCGAGGCGAACTCCACCTCCACCACGGCCAGACCCGCCAGCGCCCCCGCATACAGGTCGAGCTCGGCGATGAGCCCGTCGAGCTCGACCCGGTGGCGCGTCTTCTCCAGCTGCCGGCCGCCCGCCAAGCGCCACAGATCGGCGAACGCGGAGGGTTCGATCGCCACCTCGACCTCGTCACGCTCGAGGCCCGCGCCGCCCTTCACCGTCAGGACGTGGTGCATGCCGTCACTGCGGACCCGCACCTCCACGTCGCCCTCGACCGCAACGTAGGCCTGTCGCAGTGACGTCCCGTCACCCAGACCGGTCGGCACGCGGGCGACGCGGAACTTGCGCTCGATCTCCGTCACGTCACCACCTCACCAGGGCGGGTGCGTGGGGGCAAGCACCGGGCGGTCAGAGCACGCCGTCGACGCGACCCGCCACCAGCGCGTCCAGGACCTCGTCCACGCTCGGCGCAGCGGCCATCTCGCGCGCGATGCGACGGGCGTTGCGCCGATAGGACGCCGTTTCGAGGACGGCGTCGATGGCGTCGGCGATCCGGGGTGCGTCGCGGTCGGCGAGGATGCGGCGAATGCCGTCGTCGTCCCCGCCCTCCGGTTCGACGACCAGACCGGCACCGGACTCGGCGATGCGCCGGCCGTTGACGAACTGGTCGGCGAAGAGCGGGGTCACGACGAGGGGTATCCCGGCGGCCAGTGCGCCGAACACCGTCCCCGACCCGCCATGGCAGACGACGAGGTCGGCCTCGGCGAGAACGTCAGCTTGCTCGACCCACGGCTCGACGTGGACGTTGGCGGGCACGGGCTCGAGTGCAGTCCGATCGAACCGGTGCCCCACGGTGACGAGCACCCTGACGTCCAGCCGGGCCAGCGCCGCCAACGCCATCCGGTAGATGCCGGCTGCGATCGACATGTGGCCCAACACGGTGCCGAACGTTGCGTAGACGAGGGGCGCGCCGGACCCGCCCCACCAGTCCTGCAACGCCCGGCGGTCCCCCGGGCCAGGCGCCCGGAACCGGACCGTTCGCGGAAACGGCGACGGGTCGAGGGACGCGGGAAACCGGGTGAGGTAGGGCGAGCCCTGGATCTCCTGAACCAGGCCTCGTCGGTGGTCCTCGAGCGCCGGGGCCGCGGTGGCGATCGAGCCCGCCTCCGCTTCGGCCAATGAGATCGCCACCTGGGCGTGGCGGATGCCCATGTGCTGGGCGACGACCGCGGACGCGTACTCGCACGGCTCGCGGAGCACGAGGTGCGGGGACCACGCCGCACACGCCTCTCGCATGCCCGGCAGCATCGCGGTGGTCGCCATCCGGCCGAACAGCTCGCGGTTCCCGAGCAGCGATGCCTCGCCTGCCGGCGCCACGGGTAGGTGCTCCCTGATCGGCGCTACCTCGGCCTCCGGTGGCTCCCCTCCCGCACGGAACCCATAGCCGGCGCGCCCGACCATGTCCCGCAGTGCCGGTGGCCCGATGACGAGCGTCTCGTCGCCCCGCCGGCGGGCGGCGGCGAGAAATGGGAGCAACGGGCCGAGGTGGCCGGCACCCCCGAGAGAGCAGGCCGCCAGTACTCGCATCGGTTCAGTGAACTCCGAAGAACCGTTCGAGGAGCGGCGCGACCACTGTCGGTTCGGCGATGTGCGACTGGCCTTCGAGCGTCCGACGTTCGGCGTGCGGGATGCGCGCGGCGATGGCGTCGGCTGCCGGATCGAGGGCGAGAACCCAGGCCGGGGCGCCCGGCACACGCGCCGCGGCGCCGGTGGCCACCAGGGTGGGCTGCGTGATCCCGGCGAAGCGCTCAGCGGGGGGCTGGCCATCGCCCAAGCAGGCCGCGTCGTAAGCGAGCGTGTGCGCGAGGCCTTCCATCGCCGGCCAGAACGGCGAGCTCTTCGCTCCGGCGATCTCGGCTTCGGACGAACCGGTCAGCCGCATGAAGAGCTCGAGCGCGTCGCCGCGTCGCCCGGCGGCAAGGGCCGCGCCGAGCCGCTCGACGTACTGCCGCCACCGCGGCGGCCAATCGTCGGCAGTGTTGTACGGCACCTCGTATACGGCGAGCTTGCCGGCCCGGACCGACGCCGCCGCGGCTTCGAGGACCAGCGCCCCGCCGGTCGAGACGCCGTAGAGGTGCGCCGTTCCGCCGGCCTCGACGAGGAGCGCCCCGATGTCCTCGATCTCGCGTTCCAGGGCGTAGGGAGGGGTGTCGCCGCTGTCGCCCCGGCCGCGGCGAGCGTAGTTGTAGACCGTGAAGGATCGGGCCAGCTCCCTTGCGAGCGGGGCGTTCTCCGAGCCGTCGTCGAGGCCCCCGCCGACAAGGACGACGGCGGGTCCGGTCCCCACGGCCTCGTACGCGATCGACGTGCCATCCTTCGAGATCACGTGGCGCATGTGGCTCCTGTTCGTCATGGCCGACGACGTCGATCTGACGCGTCGAACTGGTCACACCGCGATAGCAGCCGACTCGGAGAGGGCGAGCGGCTTTGCGGCCGCACGCGGAAGCTGGTAGATCTACAACCGAATGGTTGTAGATGCACTGACCGACGAGGGTGTGGACCGCGTGTTCCACGCTCTGGCCGACGCCACCCGCCGTGACATCCTCCGGCGCTCGTTCGGGGGGGAGCTTTCGGTGTCACGGCTGGCCGCGTCCTACCCGATGAGCTTCGCCGCGGTGCAGAAGCACGTGACGGTGCTCGAGCGGGCCGGGTTGGTCACCAAGGAGCGCCGGGGCCGGGAGCAGCTCGTCAGCACCGCCCCCGACGCGGTAAGCCGGGCGCGCCAGGCCCTCGATCGTCTCGAGATGGCCTGGCGCGGGCGGGTGGACCGGATGTCCCGCCTGCTCGCGCCGGACACCGATCCCGGCCGCGCCAACCGGACGAGAGGACGGAATTGATGAGCGTCATCAGCGTGGACAAGGACTTCGACAGCCTGACCCTCACCCTGGTCGCCGAGTTCGACGCCCCCATCGAGCGGGTGTGGCAGCTGTGGGCCGACCCTCGGCGGCTCGAGCGCTGGTGGGGGCCGCCGAGCCATCCGGCGACGGTGGAGCGCCACGACCTGACCCCCGGCGGTGACGTCAGCTACTTCATGACCGGTCCGACGGGCGAGAGCAGCCGCGGCTGGTGGCGGGTCACATCGGTCGATCCGCCGAAGTCCCTGGAGTTCACCGACGGGTTCGCGGACCAGGACGGGACGCCGGTCGCCGGCATGCCGACCACCACTGTGCAGGTGCAGCTGTCCGAGCGCGACGGTGGCACCCGGATGGTGCTGCGCTCGGTCTTCGACTCACGCGAGCACATGGAGCAGGTCGTGGACATCGGAGCGCCGGAGGTCCTGCGGGAGTCCGTCGGCCAGATGGACGCCCTGCTCGCCGCATGATTGGGCGGCGGCGACCCGAGCCCACGCCAGCGACCACACCCACAGAAGCCGAAAGGAAGCACCTCGTGCGCACGTTCAAGCTCCAGGTCCAGACCACCGTCGACGGCTACATGGCCGGCCCCAACGGCGCGATGGACTGGCTGACGTTCCCCTGGACCGACGACCTCAACACCTACATCGACGGCCTCATGACAACGGTCGACTGCATCGTGCTGGGTCGCAAGCTCGCCGAGGGGTTCATCCCGGCCTGGGCCGCCGGGCCCGAGGGCGAGGACCAGGCGTCGATCGACTGGATGAACAACACGCCCAAGGTCGTGATCTCCAACAGCCTCAGCGAGTCGCCGTGGGAGAACGCCGCCGTCGCCGGCGGAGACCTCGCGGACACCGTGAACGAGCTCAAGGCCCGTGAGGGCGGGGACATGATCGCCTATGGCGGCGGGACCCTGGTCTCGAGCCTGATCGCCCAGGGACTGCTCGACGAGCTGCACCTGTTCGTCAACCCGACCGCGACAGGTGCCGGCATGCCTGTGTTCGCCAACCTCGGTCACAACCAGCAGCTCCGGCTCGTTGCCGCTCGCCCCTTCGACTGCGGTATCACGGCGCTGCACCTCGAACCACGTCGCCCTTGAACGCGGTCGGCCCGCGCCGCGTCGCGTCCGTTATGGGCGATCAACGACAATGGGCGCGATGACAGGGGAGCAGGACGACACCGTCACCTATCGAGGTGCCAGGTTCGAGGGCACCGACTTCAGCGCTGCGACCTTCCGCGACTGCGACCTGCGGGGGGTGAAGGTCGTCGACGCGTGGCTCGTCGACGCCAACATCTCCGGGCTCATCGGCAACCTCACCGTCAACGACGTGGAGGTCACCGCCTTTGTCGAGGCCGAGCTCGATCGGCGCAACCCCGAACGCGCTCGGGTTCGACAGATGCGGACGGCCGACGAATACCGCGCGACGTGGGACGCTCTTGAACGCCTCTGGTCCGACACCGTCGAGCGGGCGCGGCGGCTGCCGGAGCACGCCCGGCACGAGCGCGTCGACGACGAGTGGTCGTTCGTCGAAACGTTGCGGCACCTGGTGTTCGCCACGGACGCCTGGGCGAGTCGCACGGTCCTCGACGATCCGATGCCGTATCACCGGCTCGGCTACACGCACAGTTCCTATCCGCCCGCAGATGCGGCTGCGCTCGGCATCGACCTCGACGCCCGGCCGTCGTTCGACGAGGTGATGGAGGTACGGACCGATCGGGTGGCCGTGGTGCGCCGCATCGTCGACGGCCTGACCGACGAAGAGCTCGAGCGGCCATGCACGCGTTCGCCCGCACCCGGCTATCCCGAGGAGTCGCGCCGGGTCGGGAAGTGCTTGCAGGTCGTGATGACCGAGGAGTGCGAGCATCGCCGCTACGCGGAGCGCGACCTCGCCGTCCTAGAGGCCGGCGCGTCGTGACCGATGGGTGTCACAGGAGGCCGGTGACGGCGGTGAGGGGTTCGTCACCGAGGAAGTAGGCGTGGAGCCGGTCGAGGAGGCTGGCAACGTCGGGCGGGCCGTCCCACCGGAGCGTGATCTGACCCGGTGTCGTGCCGATCTCGAAGCCCCAGAACTGGCAGCAGCGCTTCTCGTCGACGGCGAAGCGGCGCACGTCAGCCTCGACGGCCGGGTCGTTCGGGAAGCGGAGCACCAGGCCGTGCTCGGTGCGGTCGAGGTGATCGAGTGCTGCTCGCATCCGCTCGATCTGTGCGATGCGCTCGGGGAATTCGTCGGCGTCGGCGGTGCACGCGATGGGTGCAGTGGCGTCGTACAGGGGGATCGAGGTCATTGGGCACTCCGCGAGAGGTCGGCGGCCCGGCGGGTGGGGGCGGTGACAGGTGCCGGGGAGCCATCGGATACGAGGCAATCCTTACGACGACGGCCGACGACCAGCAGCGCGGCGATGGCCGCGACGGCGATGACCGCTCCGGCCGCGCCGATGAGCAGGGTGCTGGCGAGCCCGGCGAGACCGAGACCGCCGATGATGGCCAGGATGGGACTCGCACAACACGCGACGCAGGCGGCGGCGCCCATACCGAGAACGCCGAGGCCGTCATTGCGGGCAGGCCTCATCGGGAGGCCTTCGTGGTCATGTCGACGAAGGTGAGGCAGACGCAGGTCTCGTTGCAGGGACCATCGGTCGCCGGTCCCGACAGCTGTGCTGCTGCGTGTCGCAGTTGGTCGACGAGTGCCGTCAGTTCGGCGATCTGGTGCTCGGCGTCGGCCAGCTTCGTCGTCACCAACTCGTGGAAGCGTCGCTGCACGGGGCCGCATCGCTCGCCGTCCCAGATGTCGACGAGGTCGGTGATCTCTTCCAGCGAGCAGCCGAGTTGCTTGGCTCGAGCGATGAACGCCAAGCGGGAGACCGTCATCTCGTCATAGAGCCGGTATCCGGCGTCCGTGCGCGTAGCCGGTACGACCAAGCCGATGCCTTCGTAGTAGCGGAGGGCGGACGTGGTGAAGCCCGTGCGGTCGGCGACCTGACCGATCGTGTAGGTGGTCACGACCCGACTGTAAAGGTTCAACCTGGGTTGAAGGTCAAGTCCAAACCCAGCGCCTACGCCGCGATGGGCTCGCGGCAGCGCCTAAGCGCAACCGCCGCCCAGATCACTTCCACGACGCCGAAGGGCCACGCCCCGGACAGGAAGCCGTAGATGCTCGACAGCACACAACCGACCGCGAACGCGAGCACAAACCCGCGGCCACGGCCCTCCAGCGCGTACATCACCATCATGAACGTCACCGCGCAGACCCCGTAGAGCGTGACCGCCATACGGCCAGTCAACCGCAGGTGGCGAGATCGACCGATGAGGCAGCGGTCCAGCGTGCCATCGGTCACTGCGGGAATGTGGCACGTGGCGCAGACCCTCGCCGCCGTCCCGACGATGCTGCCTCCCACAGGATGCACGTCGAGGGAGGCGAATGTGACGGCCATCTTCCTTCTGGTCCCCGGCCTGGTGTTTGCGCTAGCGGCGGCAGGGATGGTGTGGATCCGGCTGGCGACCGCGGAGTACCGCCACAGGTGGAGCGTCCCCCGAGACGCGTTCCGAGGCGCCTACCCGGGGCGGTGAGGCGGTCGTCACTGATCGGGTGAGGCCCTGCGCCGTGCAATCTCGGTGACGAAGGCGTCGAACAGGCGCTGCTGGACCGCATCGGTGCCCGCTGTGTCCTCGGGATGCCACTGGATACCGATCACCCACTGGTCGGGGAGTCGAAGCTCGATGCCCTCGACCACGCCGTCCTCGGCCCACGCCACGGCCTCGAGGTCGGTGCCCAGCTTGTCGATCGCCTGGTGGTGTTGGGAGGAGACGGTCGCGGTGGTGGCGCCCAGCCCGGCCGCCAGCCTGGTTCCCTCCTGCACCCGGACTGCATGCGCGCACGAGCCGCCGGCCACGCCCGGGACGCCGTGGGGCACCGGGCCGGGGGCGAGGTGCTGCTCCAGCGTGCCGCCCAGCGCGACGTTGAGGACCTGGTGGCCCCGGCATATGGCCAGGGTCGGCATGGCCCGGGTGATGGCGGCGCGGGCCAGCGGGACCTCGAAGCCGTCCCGGCGGGCGATGACTCCGTAGACCTCCTGTTGTCGGGACTGGCCGTAGGTGTCGGGGTCGAGGTCACCACCCCCGATCAGCAGTAGACCGTCGAAGCTGTCGAGCAGCTGGTCGGCCTGGCCCTCGCCGAGCTCGTCGGGCATGACGATGGCCCCCCGGGCGCCCGCGCGGCGGAGGGCCTGCAGGTACGGCTCCGGGGCAGCGACGGCGCTGGTCGCCCAGCCCTCGATCCGGCCCGACCTGACTAAGTAGGCCGGCACGGCGATGAGCGGGGGCCTCGTCATGCCAGCTCGAAGTTACGCCGCAGCTCCCAGTCGGTGACGACGCGGTTGGACGCGGCCCACTCCTGACGGGCGGTGTTGACCAGGTGGTAGTGGACGTCCTCGCCGAACGCCTTGGCCGCCAGCTCGCTCCCCTCGAGCTCGGCGACCGCCTCGACCAGGGTCGAGGGCACACGGGGCACGTCCTCGGCCTCGTAGGCGTTGCCCCGGAACTCCGCGCCGGGGTCGAGGCGGTGCTCGATGCCGTGAAGCCCGGCGGCGATCGTGGCGGCGTAGGCGAGATACGGGTTGCAGTCGCCACCGGGGATCCGCGACTCGACCCGGAAGCCGGCGCCATGGCCCACTAGGCGGAGGCCGCACGTGCGGTTGTCCCGACCCCACACGATCGCGGTCGGCGCCCACGACCCGGGCTGGTACCGCTTGTACGAGTTGACGTACGGCGCGAACAGGTAGGACAGCTCCCGGCTCGCCGTCAGCAGCCCGCCGAGGTAGTAGCGGAACGTCTCGGACATGTGGTCGGGCGCCCCGTCGTCCCAGTCGAGCGGCTCGTCACCCTCCGCGCTCCACAGGCTCGAGTGGAGGTGGCAGGAGTTGCCGCACTCGTCCATCGTGTACTTGGCCATGAACGTGATCGCCCGGTCGTTCAGCGCCGCGATCTCCTTGGCGCCGTTCTTGTAGATCGTGTGGCGATCGGCCATCTCCAGCGCGTCGGCGTACCGCAGGTTGATCTCGTGCTGGCCCCGCCCGGCCTCGCCCTTGGAGAACTCGACCGGGATGGCGGCACCGTCCATCGCGTTGCGGATCTGGCGGATGAGGTACTCGTCCTTGGTGGTCTGGAGGATGTGGTAGTCCTCGATGACCGCCGAGTGCGGGGTGAGCCCGGCGTAGCCCCGGGCCCCTGCGTCGTCGTAGGAGTCCTTGAACAGATAGAACTCGAGCTCGGAGCCGCACTTCACCGCGTACCCGGCGGCGGCCGCCCGCTCGATCTGGCGCTGCAGGATCCGCCGCGGCGACACCTCGACCGGCGCTCCCGTCTCCTGGTCCGCCAGGTCGCAGACCACCAGCGCCGTCTTCTCGAGCCAGGGGACCACCCGCAGGGTGGCAAGGTCGGGCCGGAGCACGAAGTCGCCGTAGCCCGTCTCCCAGTTGGCGAACCGGTACCCCGGGAGGGGATCCATGTCGAGGTCGACGGCCAACAGGTAGGTGCAGGCCTCGACGCCCGCGGCGAGCACGTCGTCAAGGAAGAAGTGGCCCGTCACCCGCTTTCCCATCAGCCGGCCCTGGAGGTCGGGGAAGACCACCAGAACGGTGTCGACATCGCCGGCATCGATCATCGTGGTCAGGGTCTGCTGGTCGAGACGGCCGTGCTCCATGTCCTTGTTGTACCGATTACTCGGGGGTCACGTAAGCGGCGGTGATGCCACCGTCGACCACGAGCGCGGCGCCCGTCATGAACGACGACTCGTCGGACGCCAGGAAGAGTGCGGCGCGGGCGATCTCCTCGGCGGCGCCGGGCCGGCCCATGGGGATGTGCACGAGGCGCCGGGCCGCCCACGCCGGGTCGGACATGAGCTCGCGCATGAGTGGGGTGTCGATCGGACCGGGGCACAGCACGTTGGCCCGGATCCCCTGGCGCGCGTACTCGACCGCCGTCTCGCGCGTCATCGCCAGCACGCCCCCCTTGCTGGCGGTGTACGCGATCTGCGGCACCGCCGAGCCCACCAGGGCGACCAGCGATGAGACGTTCACGATCGTGCCGCCGCCCGACGCCAGGAGCGCCGGGATCCCGAACTTCATCCCCAGCCAGACACCCTTGAGGTTGACCGCGAGCACGCGATCCCAGGTGGCCTCCGGGGTCTCCAATGTCCCGGCATCGTCGCCCGGGAGGATGCCGGCATTGTTGTACAGGACGTCGAGGCGGCCGAAGGCGTCGAGAACGAATCCGACCATCGCCTCGGCCTGCGCCGGGTCGGACACGTCGGCGTGGACGAAGGCTGCCTCGCCACCGGCGCCGGCGATCGCCTCGACGGCACCCTCACCCTCGGCGTCCACGACGTCGGCGATGGCCACCCGGGCCCCCTCCGCGGCGAACAGCTCGGCGGCCACGCGCCCGATGCCGCTCGCGGCTCCCGTGATCAGCGCCACCTTGTCCTCGAGTCGTCTCATCCCTGCTCCTTGATCCGACGGGCGACGGCGCCCGGGACAATGGCGGCCGAGCGGCCCGCGGTCAACGGGCGCCTGCGCGGATCATGCCGACAAGAAGGCGAGGACACGGGTTCCACCGCCAAGAAGGCGAGGTCATAGGTTCCGCCGGCGAGCGGGCGAGGTCATAGGTTCCCGGTTCGGTACCCATGACCTCGGGCATCGCACGCCGGAACCCATGGCCTCGGCAACCGGACGGCTGCGAGGTGCGGAGGCGGGTGCACCTCACGACACCGCGGCTCGTCGGCTCAGATCTCGATGACGACGGTCTTGGCCTCGGTGAAGAACGCGCGGCTGTGCCGGCCCCCCTCTCGCGGCGACCGCGCGCGTGCTCCGCGACAGCGACTGGCGCGTGGCGCTGATCGCGTCGTCGAGCTGGTCCCATGCCTTCCTGTGCGACAAGACGTGGCGTCTGTACCCCGACATGGACAGCGATCGCCACCTGTTCAAGGCGCTCGAACGGGCGGACTACGGCGCATGGCAAGACGTGTCCCTCGAAGCCCTCGAGGACGCCGGACAGCAGGAGCTGCTGAGCTGGTTCGCGCTGATCGGGGCGATGAAGGAGCTCGGGCGCACGCCCACCTGGACGACGATGGTCGAGTCGTACATCTTCAACTCCAACAAGGTGTTCGCACTGTTCGAGTGAGGGAACGTCGGTCGGTGCGGCCGCCGCTCCTGCCCTAAGAGGATCCCTATCGCCGCGGGGCCGCGACCCGGCTGCTCACGGTCTTCGCGACGCCGCCATCGAACGACTCCGCCAGGCGCCCACCGCGGTTCCGGCCAGCCCGGCGAAGGCCAGCGTCCACGCGGTCAGCGCTATGCCGAACACCAGGGGAGGCAGCCAGTCGAGGGCGGTCACGTCGGTGGCGTCGATCATGCGGCTGGTGGCGACGCCGTACATGCCGAGCGGGAACACCAGTGCCCAGTACGAGGGGTGGTAGCGAAGCGGCACCCGTCTGATGACGTGCCGCCACACCCCGATGGCAACCATGAGAGGGAACCAGAAGGTGGCGGTGGCCCAGGCCAGCACGACCACAACCTCGATCGCCGGCGCCACGCGGGCGATGCGCGTCGCGGCGTCGTGCGCGAGCAGCAGGTTGGAACCGGCGAGGACGATGATGGCGACGGCGCCCGCCGCAATCCACGACGGGGGGTCGGCCTCGGTGGGCTCGAGCGACACGAATGTCCACCGCAGGAAGACCATCGTCATGACGATGAGGTAGAGCACCAGGCCGAGGCAGAGCAGCGCCAAGCAGGTGAAGGCCAGGACGTCGCTGTCACCCCGCCGAAGAAGCAGTGCGCCCAGCACGGCGATCGACTCGGTGGAAACCGTGAGCAGGAACCAGGTGCCGTTGATGCCCGCCTCGAGGCCGGGCTTGGACCCGCCGAGGACGACGGCGATGAGTGTGATGTAGAGCAGGATCGGCCACGCGGTGATGCCGATGAACCACAGCACCCAGGCCAAGCCCCACCAGCCTTGGACGACCCCTGAGGCGGCACCGAGGACGTTGGTGGCGGCGACTGCGGTGAGGAAGGCAAACCCGCGGGCGTGGCTGGTCAGGTCAGCCAGCACCAGACCCGGGTAGCGGACCGCGCGCATGGTCATCAGCGCGGCGATCACCACGTACGCGAGCGCGGCAATGCCGAACAGCGTGTCGCCGAGCCAGTCGAGCCCCTCGAGGTTGGCGCCGATCGCGATGATTCCGGTCGCCATCACCAGGGCGAAGTAACCGGGGGCGAGTGTGGCGAGGCCCGTGGTCCTGGTCTCGCGTCGCCGGCCCACGGCGGAAGTCTCGGCCGTCTCAGCGGGCCCGCCCGCTTCGGTCGTATCGGCCATGGGCGTTAGGGGCGGAGGTAGCGGAGGAAGGCGGCCGCCATGCCTGCCAGGGCGACCGACACGCCCGCAGTTGCCCAGGCGATTGCCTCGTCGTCCGTCAGGAACGCCTCCACGGCGACCGTGACCGTGAAGACCTGGAGCGCGATGAGGATGATGACATAGACGATCACGGCCGACGAGGTGCCCCGCGGCCGCCGTACGACGCTCACGGCCGCGCTCCCAGCGCCCATACCTGGCCGTCACCACGCACCTCGACGTCGATGCGGCCGAGCCGCCGCGTGGGCGGGCCCGAGATCACATCGCCGGTCACGGCGTCGAAGTTGCCCTCATGGCAGGGGCAGTGCCACCGGTCGGCCTCGGCTTCGAAGTACACGACGCATCCGAGGTGGGTGCACTTCTGGCTGAACGCCACGACGGCCTGGTCATCGAGGCGCAGGAGCACCGCCGGGTCGTCGTCGGCCGGATAGCGGAACAGGTGGGTCCCGCCGACGGCGACGTCGGCGAGGGCAACGATGGGCCGGGGCTCACCGGTGTTGATCGAGCGGAGCTGCGTCCAGACGGCCAGCCCGACGTTGCCGGCCGCCATGGCGCCTGCGCCCAGCACCAGGTAGCGGGTGAACTCGCGGCGCGTCACCTCCTCCTCGGCGGCCGATTCGTAGGGGAAGTCGCGCTCCCACAGCGGGGTCGGCACGTCGGCGGTCACGGCGCCGCCTCGTCGAGGCCGAAGGGGTCGTCGAGCCAGGACCGTTGGCCGTCACCCATGACGTCGAGCGGGCCGGCGCTCAGGTCATCGACGACGGTGTACACCTTGGTGCGTACCTCTTGGCGTCCAAAGAAGAAGTCGCGGAGCAACGCCCCCCGGCGGGTGTCGTTGTATTCGTCGATGGTGCCGTACCAGAGCGCCTGGCTCGGGCACACCGAGGCGCACATCGGCTTGAGGCCCTCCGAGGTGCGGTCGGTGCACATGTCGCACTTCATCATCTGGTCGAGCTCGGCCATGTACTTGGGGACGCCGAAGGGACATGCGATCACGCAGTTCGAGCATCCGATGCAGCGGGGCTTGAGCGCGGACTGGACGATCCCGCCCTCGGTCTGCTTGATGGCGTCGGCGGGGCACACCTGAGCGCACGTCGGGTCCTCGCAGTGCATGCAAACCATCGGCGCGGTCTGGGTGGTCGATGCACGGTCGACGTGTTCGAGGTGGATGAGCGAACGGCCGCGGTGCGTACCGCACTCCATGCACGCCTGGACGCACGCCTCACATCCGATGCAGCGGCTCTGATCGATTACGAAGATGGGGGCGTCGTCGGTGGTGTACCTCATTCACGGCCCTCCGTTAGGTCGAGGTCACGGGCGTCGGTGGTGGACGTCCTTCCGCCGGCGGTGGTGACGCGCACGGCGGCGACCTTGAACTCGGGCATCTTCGATGCGGGATCGACAGCCCGGTTGGTCAGCTGATTGGCGGACCTGGCGCCCGGCCAGTGATAGGGGATGAACACGGTGTCGGGGCGGATCGTGGTCACGACGTGGGCAGGGAGGGTCATCTCCCCGCGACGCGACCTCACGGTCACGCGATCGCCCTCGGTAACCCCGAGCCGCTCGGCGAGGCGCGGGTGCATCTCGCACAGCGGCTCCGGGTACTGGTCCACGAGCCCAGCAATGCGTCGAGTCTGCGTGCCGGACAGGTACTGACTGACGACCCGGCCCGTGGTGAGCCAGATCGGGTACTCGTCGTCGACTACCTCGGCCGACTCCCGGAACGCGACGCCGTGAAACCGGGCCTTGCCATCGGGGTGGTAGAAGCGGCCGCCTTCGAAGAGCCGGGGCGTCCCCGGGTGGCCCTCGCCCGGGATCGGCCAGAACAGGCCCATCTCGGTCTCGATCCGCTCCCAGGTGGCACCCGAGTAGTCGGCGGTGCCACCGGCCGAGGCGATGCGGAGCTCCTCGAACATCTCTCGGGTGCTTGTGTAGGCGAAGTACTTGCCCCGGCCGAGGCGCTCGGCGAGGTCGATGAGGATCTCCCAGTCGCGACGGGCCTCGCCCGGGGGCGTGACAGCGGGATTGATCTTTATGATCCGCCCCTCACCGCTCGTCGAGGTGCCCTCGTCCTCCTCGTGCAGGGATCCCGGCAGGACGATGTCCGCATGGTGGCCGGACTCCGATAGGAAGAAGTCGATGGCCGCATAGAACTCGAGGCGCCCGAGCGCCTCGGCGGTGAAGTTGGAGTCGGGGGCCGAGACGGCGGGATTGAAGCAGATCGAGATCAGGCCCTTGATCTGCCCGGCGTGGATCGCCTCGATGATCTCCTGGGCGGGGATGCCCCTGCCGGGGATCTCCGCCTCGTCGCAGCCCCAGACCGACGCGATGTAGGCGCGGTGGTCCGGGTTGGTGATGTCGCGGTTGCCCGGGAGCTGGTCGCACTTGTGGCCGTGCTCGCGCCCACCCTGCCCGTTGCCCTGGCCCGTGATGGTGGTCACGCCGCAGCCGGGCTTGCCGAACTTGCCGGTTGCCAGCCCGAGGTTGATCGCCGACAGCACGTTGTCGACGCCCTTGGTCTGCTGCTCGATGCCGCGGGCGTGGAGCAGCATCCCGGTGGACGCGGTGCCCCACCACTCGGCCGCCTGTTCGATGCGCGAGGCCGGGACGCCGGTGATGTCGGACGCCCACTGGGACGTCATCTCCGTCACCGCCGCCGCGGCATGTTCGAAGTCGACGGTGTGGGCGTCGATGAAGGCGTGGTCGAGCCAGTCGTGGCGGATGAGCTGGTGCAGCACGGCACCGAACAGGGCCGAGTCCGTGCCGGGCCGCACCCCGAGGAACAGGTCGGCGGTCCGGGCAAGCGGCACCACCCGGGGATCCTGCACGATGAGCCTCGCCCCCCGGTCCCTGGCGCGCCACACGTAGCTGGTGGTTATCGGGAAGGTCTCTGCGACGTTCGACCCGGCCACCCACACCACGTCCGCGAGCGGGATATCGCTCCACGGGTTGGAGGCGCGGTCGATGCCGAGCGCTTTCTTGTTCCCCGTGCCCGCCGACACCATGCAGTAGCGGCCGTTGTAATCGAGGTTTGCCGTCTGCAACGCCAGGCGGGCGAACTTGCCGATCAGGTAGCTCTTCTCGTTGGTGAGCGACACGCCCGACAACATCGCCACCGCGTCGTTGCCGTGGGTGGCCTGGATGCGGCGGACCTCTCCCACCACCCGGTCGAGGGCGTGGTCCCACGAGACCGGCCGGAAGCCGCCGGATGCGGCCGAATCCCGCTCGAGGGGATGCAGCAGCCGGTCGGGGTGGTTGCCCTGGAGGTAGCGCTTCACGCCCTTGGGGCACAGCTTGCCCTCGTTGAACGGAAACTCGTACCAGGGCTCGAAGCCGACAACGGCGTTGTCCAGAGCCTTGAGCTTGATGCCGCACTGCTGCCCGCAGAAGCAGCAATGGGTGTTCACCACTCGGTCGGGTGTGACACCGGCATCCCAGCCACCAGGCGGCGCCTCGTTGAGGTGCGGGCCGTAGCGGGCGACAAGCTCCTCCTCGCTCACCGGCGGTCGGGCCATCAGCCGAATCCCCCGACGCGAGCGGACTGGGCGAGCGCGACCTGCACCCGCCGGCATCGTGGGCAGGTATCCTGGTAGTTGCCGCCGTCCTCGGCGCGGTAGTCGAAGCCGAGCTCCGGAAGGATGCCCTGCACGTCGGCGACCTGCTGGACGCTGGCGAAGGCTTCGCCACAGCGGCGGCACCTCGCCGCGGGGCCCTCGTCGTTGGCCCGCTTGTAGTAGGCGACCCCGAGGTTGGCCGGCCGCTGGAAGATGTGGAAGAGCTTGCCGAACGGGATGTACATGAGCCCGAGGATGACGGTCACCGCGTGCAGCGTGTTGAGAGCCGAGTAGAAGCGCCCGTCGAGCCACACGCTCGACACGGTGAGGAACAGTCCCGTGATCGACACCGCGAACAGGCCGGCGAGGGCAAGGAAGTCGCCGCTTCGTTCGGTCGCCAGGGCGCCAGGGTCGCGAAGCCGGCGCCGGAGGAAGATGAACACGCCGGCCAGCACCAACACGGCCGCGATGTCTAGGGCGTGGAAGATCAGCCAACCGATCACGCTGCCAGCGTCGAAGTGCAGCGTGCCTACGCGCGACACGAACACCTCGTACCGGTCGGCCTCCTGGCCCACGCTCTCGAAGTGCAACAGGCCGAGCGTCAGGGGGAACGTGACCAGGGCGGCGAGGACGCAGCCCCAGAAGACCAGCTGGTGCCCCAGCCAGCGGGTCGTCGACCGTCGGCGGATGAACCCCTGGACCAGCAGGTGGGTCGCGAGCAGTGACGGCAGCGCCGCGGCGTTGCGGACCTTGTGCCGGCGGAACGCGTCCCACCCGCGCCTGTTCAACAGGGCGGTCGGGGGTCGGCGGAGCCACACCGTGTAGCGGTAGATGACGCCGAAGACGGCGAACACGACGCCGAACAGGTAGCCAGTCAGTGCGGCGTCGAACCAGACGAGCCGGTCGCTCCCCACAAATGTGATCGCGATCACCGCGGCCACGCCGACCAAACCGCGCGTCACTCCGCGATGATCGAGCGCTCGACGGTTGCGGGCCGCCTCCACGGCAGCGACCCTACGCCTGGGGCCGCGCCGTTGTGGACTGCCGTCGCCGGACTACGTTCACTGCGATGACCGCCTCCGTCGCGATCGAGGAACGCAAGAAGCTCCTGAGCGACGTGTGGCTGTTCCACGGCGCCAGCGACGAGGAGCTCACGGCGTTGGCCGAGCTCGCGTACGAGGTCACGATCGGTCCGCATGTCGACATCGTCAAGGAGAACGAGTTCGGCGACGAGCTCTTCCTGGTGGTCGACGGGCACGCGGCCGTGACCCGGGGTGGGGTCGACCTGAGCGTGCTGAACGCCGGCGACTTCTTCGGTGAGATGGCGCTGCTGGGCACCGGGGTTCGGACGTCCACCGTGCGGTCGATCGTCGCCATGACCCTGCTCGGGTTGCGGGCCGAGCACTTCGACGACCTGCTCGCCTCCGACCCGGCCGTCGCCCGACGGGTGCTCAGCGTTGTCGTGAGGCGCCTGGAGAGGACCGACAGTCGCCTGGCCGAGCTCGAGGGCCGCTCGCCCTCGGGCTGACCGCGACGGCACAGGGTGGTTCCGACGCCCACTGGCCGTGGGCGCCGCCGCGCCACATGGGTCGCGGGCGGGGGCGTCGGCCGACCTCAACTGGCTGGGTACCTTTCCGGCCCTGGCCGGGCGGTACCACGTGGTGGCGATGGACCACCGGGGCCACGGCCGCGGCATCCGAACTCCCGAACCCTTCAGCCTCGAGGACTGCGCCGACGACGCGTCCGGGTTGCTGCGCGAGCTGGGGGTGCGCAACGCGATCGTGGCTGGCTACTCGATGGGAGGCCCGGTCGGCCTGCTCCTGGCCCGCCGGCACCCCGACCGGGTGCGCGGCCTGGTGCTGATCGCCACCGCGGCCGAGCTCGCGTGTAGCCCCTTCCGCCGAGGCATGGGTCCGCTGCTACAGCTGGTCGCCCCGCTGATCCGTTCGGGGCTTCCGGATCGGGTGATCGCCGAGTTGGTAGGCAGCCAGCCGGCGCTCGTCGGTGAGCTGGCGAGCGTGACCCCTTGGCTGGCCGGCGAGATGAAGCGCCTCCACCCGTCCGACGTCGTCAGCGCCGGCAGGGCGATCGCTGCGTTCGATGCCCGCCCGTGGCTGGCCGAGCTCGGGACGCCGGCAGCGTCGATCGTGACGTTGCGCGACCACACGGTTGGTCCCGCCCGGCAGCGGT
>Ga0081455_10001525_pt1 | contig 28558 bp, 24 predicted proteins | sample TabmetS3T2R1_FD_70207 | JGI IMG/M metagenome (GOLD analysis project Ga0081455, IMG submission 70207) | Tabebuia heterophylla rhizosphere microbial communities from the University of Puerto Rico - S3T2R1 | ecosystem: Host-associated > Plants > Roots > Rhizosphere ... | reverse complement strand
CGCTGGCATGTCGTCGACTGGAAGACCGGTGTGCAGGACGCCGATCCGCTGCAGCTGGCCATCTACCGGACGGCCTGGGCGCGCGCGCGGGGATGCCTCGACAGCGAAGTGCGGGCGTCTTTCTGGAACGTTCGCAAGGACGAGCTGGTGAGCCCGGCGCTCGTCGACGCGGCCGAGTTGGAGCGTCTACTGCGCGGCTGAGGACCGTCCGGTGAAGACGCCTAGTGCGGGACGTCCGACCGGTCGGCGAGGTCGAGCACCAGAGCGCGATGATCGGAAATGCCCAGCGCCGGTGCGGCGAAGCCGACAAGCGGTGGAACGCCGCCGTGCCCGAGTGCGTGGTCGAACTGGATCCGAGGTTCGCGTGCCGGATACGTCGGCGTCGACACCAGTGGTTTCCAGTCGCCGCCGGCGAGGCGGGCTATCCGGCCCGGGATGTTGAGGTCGCCGATCAGGATGCGCGGCGCGGGCAGCGGACGCAGGAAACGGATCACCCGGCGTAGCTGCCAGGTGTTCCAGCCGGGAGCGAACGACAGATGCGTCGTCGCGACGGTGAGGACCCCGCCGGGCACCTCCACGACGGCGGCGATGACCGCGCGCGGTTCGTCTGCGAGCAGTACCGGCGTCCGGCGTCCGGGGACCAGGATCGGCCATCGACCCGGCGCGGCCGGAAAAGCCGCCTGATGCCAGGACCGGACGGGGTATCGGGACGCGAGCGCAAGGCCATATGCCGGTCCATCACCGTCCGTGATCGGGGCGTCGGTTCCCACACCGGCGGCCGGTCGCCATCGTTCGCCGGGCGTGCCGAGGAGCGTCGGTGCGAACCGAACGTCCACAGCGTCGATGGCCTCGCCCGCGAGCGCCGCCTGATCGAGCCCGTACGTGCGTGGCTGGAGGACGTCGACCTCCTGCAACGCCAGCACGTCGGCGTCGAGTTCGGCGATCGCGTCCACGTAGGTGGCGCGATCGAAACCGCTGCTCACGGTCCGTAGTCCGTGCTGGATGTTGAAGGAGGCGACCCGCACGTGGCGAAGGTAGACCACTGTGGGTCCGGACCATCCGCCGATCAGGGCTGCCCGTCGCCGCTGCTCCGACCGCGGGAACGGAGGGCGGGCAAACGGCGCATTGCGGCCGGTGGCGGCGTGGTTAGCGTCGAGGGTGGAGAAGACGGGGGCCCGACGTGGCGGTGCCCGTGTACGCATCGAGGGTTGGGGACTGATGATCGGGTCGCATCCGTGAGCGGACGCGAACCCGAAGGAAAGACGGCCCGTCCGGACGCCTCGTCACCGGCGTACCTCAGGCACTACGGTGCGCTCGCCGGGCCGTTGACGGAGCCCCCCGAGAGCGGCTACCGGGTGGCGTACGTGCCTCTCACCAAGGTGGGGCGGCACTACGGGCGAAGCCTGCTCTTCGTGATCTGCGACCTGCTCCTCGCGATCACGATGAACGTGTGGCTGTTCCAGCCCGACCATCTCCCGGTCTTTCCGGACGACCGGATGCGGTACGCGAACCTCGCCCTGGTCGTCTGCGCCGCGCTGGTCAGCGTGGTGCTGCTGCTCAACGTCATCACCTTGTGCTGGGCGACCCTCGCCGCCCGCAACCCGATCCCGGTGAGACCCGAACGCGGCAAACGGGTCGCGATCATCACCACTTTCGTGCCGGACAAGGAGTCGGTGGAGGTCCTGCGCCGAACGTTGCGCCGGGCCAAGCGGGTCCACTACGACGGCCAGGTGGATGTCTGGCTGCTCGACGAAGGTCGGGAGATCTCGCGACGGACACCGAACCTGCGGCTGATGAGCGCCCGTTACGGCGTGCGCTACTTCAGCCGGCGGGGGATCCCCGAGTTCAACACCCGTTCGGGGCGTTTCCGCGCTCGCACCAAGCACGGCAACATCAACGCCTGGTTCGCGAAACACGGACACGAGTACGACTTCATCGCCGGCATCGACAACGACCACGTTCCGCAGCCCGGCTACCTGGAACGGATGCTGGGCTACTTTCGGGACGAGGACGTCGCGTTCGTCTGCGGGCCGCAGGTCTACGGCAACTACCACGACGGTTTCGTTCCACGGGCCGCGGAGTCGATGCAATTCCTGTTCCACGGCTGGCTGCAGCGGGCCGCGAACCGGGCGGACTGCGCGATGCTCGTCGGCACGAACAACATCATCCGAACCTCCGCGTTGAGCTCGATCGGTGGCCTCAGCGACTCGATCACCGAGGACATGGCGACCTCGATCGACCTGCTGACGCGGTGCAACGTCGCCACCGGCCGCCGGTGGAAATCGGTCTACACCCCCGACGTCGTCGCGGTCGGCGAAGGACCCGGCGGGTGGGGCGCCTTCTTCGCGCAGCAACTGCGGTGGGCCCGGGGTACGAACGAAGCTCTCCTGCGGCAATTCGTCCGGCGCGGCTGGCGGTTCCGGCCGACCCAGTTCATCCATTACGCCCTGCTGATGTCGTACTACCCGACGACCGCGCTCGCCTGGATCCTCGGTGCGACGAGTGGGGTCCTCTACCTGGACGTCGGCGCGGCGGGGTTGAAGGTCTCCTCCTCGATCTGGCTGATGTTCTTCGTCAACTCCGCGTTGTGTCAGGTGGGTCTGTACTTCTTCAACCGCCGTCACAACGTCTCGCCACACGAGCCGGAGGGCTCGTCCGGCGCACTCGGCATGTTGATGGCCGTGCTGTCCACGCCGATCTTCGTCACCGCGTTGATCGGTGCGTTGCTGCGCCGTCCGTCCCGGTTCGTCGTCACACCGAAGGGCCGGAGCCGGACCACGGACGGGTTGCTGGCGTTCCGCCGCCACCTGCAATGGGCTGTGGTGTTCGTCGCGATCCTGACCAGCGCCGAATACTTCGGCCACGGTGAGGCCGCGTACCGGAGATGGGTCGAGGCGTGTGCCGTCGTGTGCCTCCTTCCGGTCGCGATCTGCTTCGGCGAGCGACTGATGCCGATCCTGTTCGGGCGGACCGGCGCCGCGCAGGAACCGAAGGTCGTCGACCTCGCGGCCTACGAGAACAGCAGTCCGGACGGCAACGCGGGGGACCGCCGCGACATCGTCGGTGCCCGTTACGGGGGTCGGGAGGTCGAAGAACGTGCCTAGGTGGACTCGAACTCCGGGCCCGACTTCGCTCACGGCGGAAACTCAGCGACCGGAGCCTCGTCGGCGCCGTGTGCCGCGCCGGATCCGAACCTGCCTGCTGGTGGCGGTGTTCCTCGCGATCAGCCTCAAGGTCACCGCCGGCCCGGCTTCCGCGTACGTCTCGGACGCCTACGACCGCTACAAGGTGACCCGGCCCGGCTACGAACGGCAGTACGGCCGCTGGGACACGGTGAGCCTGCCGGCGAAGTTCCAGGTGCACGCCATTCACGCCGCGTTGCTGCGCACCGGCAAGGTCTTGATCATCGCCGGGTCGGGCAACGACGCCGACGACTTCGCGGCGGGCACCTTCAAGACCCTGCTGTGGGATCCGTCGAAGGGCACCGGGGAGAGCGCCTTGCAGTTGGTTCCCACCCCGGCCGACCTCTTCTGCGGCGGTCACGCGTTCCTGCCCGACGGCAACCTGCTCATTGCCGGCGGCACCGCCAAGTACGAGGTGCTGGCCGACGACGTGAAGTACGCGGCCGGCGTCATGACGGTGAAGGACGAATCGCCGGACGGCCAATCCCGCGTCTTCGCCAAGGGCACCAAGTTCGTCTCACCCGACGGCGTGGTGTTCGCCAGCACCGAGGACGTCACGGTCCCCGCCGCCACCAAGGCGGTGGACGTGAACGGGAACGCGGTTGTCACCGCCGGACAGGCGAAGGTGTGGGTACAGGCGGTTCGTGCCGGCACGGATTCGGCGGTCCCCACCGCCGGGCAGTACACGATCGCGTCGGTCAGCGCCGACGACAGCCACAACGTCTACGGCTACGCCGACTCCCTCACCCTCGACAAGCAGGAGTACGGCGGCCTGCGCGACGCATACGAGTTCGACGTCGAGCGCGAGCAGTACGTGCGCGTCGGGTTCATGAACGACGCGCGCTGGTACCCGACGCTCACCCGCATCCCCGGCGACAAGATCCTCGCGGTGTCCGGGCTCGACGAGTTCGGGGTCATCTCCTCCGGCGAGAACGAGGTCTACGACCCCGCGACCAAGACCTGGAGCGTCGCGACGGGCGACTCCCGTTACTTCCCGACGTATCCGGCGCTGATCATGACCTCGTCCGGGAAGTTGTTCTACTCCGGCTCGAACGCCGGTTACGGCTCGGCGACCGAGGGCCGCACGCCGGGATTGTGGGATCTGACCGACAACTCGTTCACCGAGGTGCCAGGACTGCCTGTGCCGCAGGACATGGAGACCAGCGGCACCATCCTGCTTCCGCCCTCGCAGGACCAGAAGGTGATGGTCATCGGCGGTGGCGGCGTGGGGGACTCCGACGAATCCACCGCGCGGACCGCGATCGTCGACCTCAAGTTCAAGGATCCGAAGTTCACCCAGGGACCGTCGCTGTGCGTCGGGACCCGGTACCCGTCGAGCGTGATCCTGCCCAACGACACCGTGCTGGTGACCGGCGGGTCGACCGGCTATCGAGGGTCGCACGACAGCGACATCCACCGGGCCCAGATCTACGAGCCCGTGTCGGGCACGTTCATCAAGGCTGCCGCCCCGCAGGTCGGGCGTGACTACCACTCCGAGGCGTTGCTGCTGCCCGACGGCCGGGTCGTCACACTCGGTTCGGATCCGTTGTACGGCAACGCGTCCGACACGATCCCGGGCACCTTCGAGAACCGGCTGGAGATCTACACTCCGGCGTATCTGTACAAGGGCGAGCGGCCGCAGGTCTCGGGCGGCCCGACCGAGCTGACCCGCGGGAAGACATACACCTTCACCGTGCCGGACGCGGCGGACATCGTGCGAGCCCGGTTGATGCGGCCCAGCGCCGTTACCCACATGACCGACACCGAGCAGAGCAGTACCGCGCTGGAGATGAGCGCGGTAGGCGACCAGCTGACCGTCACCGTCCCGGACAACGCGAACCTGCTTCCCGACGACTGGTACATGTTCTTCGTGACGAACACGAAGGGCACGCCGAACCAGGCGCTCTGGGTCCACGTCAGCTGATCGACCCCGGCCCCCGATCGACCCGGCCCCGATCGACCCCGGTGTCTCCTGCCTCCGGCTTCTGCCGCGACTTCTCCGGTTTGTGACCTCTTTCCGCACCTCCGGCGAAGTGGTCGTAAGCCGGAGGCAGGGCTCTCGATGCCTACGGGACGCGACTAGGACGAGGAGGTCGACGAACGATCGGCTCGTGCCAGGTCGAGCGCGTACTGCGGCCACCAGGTCCCGGCCGGCGGATCACCGGGGTGGCAAGCGCCGTCCGACTCGCCGCTGATCTTGATCCAGAGGTAGGCGTCGACCAGCGGGTTACCGGTCTGGTCGGTGGGCGCGACGCCCGGGGCGCGGCCCGGCGGGTTGCACCAGTTCGTCTTGTCGGACGCGGACCCGTACGGGCCGTTGCCGTTGCGGCTGGTGTCGACGACGAAGTGGGTGCCACCCAGCGCACGGGAGATCGCCTCGCCGTAGCCGACGTTCGCCGCGGTCGTCTGGAAGTTGCTGACGTTGAGGGAGAAGCCGTCCGCCTTGGCGACGCCGGCGAGCCGGAGCTGGTCGGCCATCTTGGTCGCATCCGGGATCCAGCCGGGGTTTCCGGCGTCCAGGTAGACCCTGGCCTTCGGGTTCTTCTTCAGCTCAGCCACCGCGTACTGCAGGTCGGCGTACCGGCCGGCGATCAGGTCCGATCGCACGCAGCCGGCGGCGATCTGCGGGAGCGCGTCCGGCTCGACGACGACGAGTGCCTCGCGTCCACCGATCCCGGCGGCGAGCTGATCGACGAACGTGTGGTAGTCGGCGTCGCCGGTCGCGCCACCGGCGGAGAAACTGCCGCAGTCGCGGAACGGGATGTCGTAGGCGACCAGGACCGGGATCTTTTCCGCGACGGACGCCCGAGCGGTGAACGCGTCGGCCTCCGCCCGGGTGTTCTGGGTGCCGCCGGTGAACCAGCGGGCGAACGGTTGGCGGGCGAGGCTGTCGAGGACGTCCGCGTCGGCCCGGTGACCGTCCTTCTGCCAGGTGCGAACCTGTTCGACGACGCTCGTCGTCGGGTCGAGGAAGAACGGTCCGCGATCCGGGGGCTTGCCGTCGCGGGTCACGAGTACCGCGACGGCCACGCCGGCGGTGACCACGACGGCTATGACGGCGGCCACGATGCGCCGGCGGGCCGTGTGGGGCGCCCGGCCGCGTCGCGCGCTCATCGCGGGCGACTCCTTCCGACGCTTCCGGCGGTGCCGGCGACCGACTTTCGGCGCCTCGTCATGCCTTGCCATCCTCGCACGCGGTCATGGAAGTAGGACGGGATTCGTGGCGGGCGCTCAGCCCGCCGGCGAGACCTGCCGAGAACGAAGGGATGCGGGACTTTCGAAGAGGCGGTCGGGCGTTGCGAACGCGTGCCGGCGCGGCTCGAGCCGTCGCGGGCGTGGCCGCAGGCGTCGCGGTCGCCTTCGGGGTCGTCACCTCCGCACCTCTGGAAGGCCGGCATGCCGACGTCCAGCACCTGCAAGCGGCGGCGCCGGAGCCTCCTGAACTTCGTCATCCGCTCGCCACCCCGTCTGCCTCGGCACCTGGCTCCGAGCCCGCTACGGAGCAGCCGGCGAGCGCGTCGCCGAGCACCTCCCCATCGTCTTCCGCGGCAGGTGGTACGGCCGCGCCGACGAAGTCGTCGTCGACCTCGCGCAGCGGCGGATCGAACGGCGCGGCGCTCGCCGCCCCGCCCGGCAACCCGTTCGCCGGCCGGGCTCTCTACGTCGTTCCGGCGCCCGTTCCACCCGGCGTCGCGCCGGCGGACTACGCCGCGGTGACCGAGATCTTCGCCGAGCCGCAAGCCAGCTGGTTCGGGGGTGAGACGGCGACCGGCAGCATCGCCGGGCGCGTTTCGGCCGTCGTCGGGGGTGCGGCGACGGCGGGACGGTTGCCGGTCCTGGTGGCGTACGACATTCCCGGCCGGGACTGCGGCAGCTATTCGGCGGGCGGAGCTTCGGGTGATGCCGCGTACCTGGGTTGGATCGGGCAGTTCGCGGCCGGTATCGCCGGTCGGCCTGCGGTGGTGATTCTCGAACCCGATGCGCTCGCCCAGCTCGACTGCTTGTCCGCGGCGAACGCGGCCGACCGGATGTCGTTGATCGCGCAGGCGATCGTGATCCTGCGCGGCGGTGCCCGCACCTCCGTGTACGTCGACGCCGGACACTCCAGCTGGGTGCCGTCGCAGGCGATGGCCGCCCGGTTGAACTCCGCCGGAATCGCGAACGCGAACGGATTCGCCCTCAACGTGAGCAACTTCAATACCACCGCGGCCGAGGAGGCGTACGGCGACGAACTGTCGGCACTCGTCGGCGGCAAGCATTACGTCGTCGACACCAGCCGTAACGGCCACGGCCCGGCACCCGGCGGCGCCTGGTGCAATCCGGCCGGCCGGGCCTTGGGGGCGCTGCCCGGCAGCCCGACCCACGATCCGCGAGCCGACGCGCTGCTCTGGGTCAAGCGACCGGGGGAGAGCGACGGCACCTGCAACGGAGGGCCGAGCGCCGGGACGTTCTGGCCCTCGTATGCCGCCGGGCTTGCGCACGCCATCGGCTGGTGAGTCGTCGGTGAACCCGTGGGGCCGCTGACCGGAACTCGACACCGGCGGGTCCGGTCCTTCGTCTCCGACGAGGTTTTCGGTGCTGGGCTAGGTTGACCGGGTGCCCGCAGTGACCGAGAAACGAGTCCACCGACTGACCCTTCCCAACGGCCTGCGGGTCGTCGTGGCGCCTGACCCGGCTGCGCCCGTCGTCGGCGTGGCGGTCTATTACGACGTCGGTTTCCGTTCCGAACCGGAAGGCCGGACCGGGTTCGCGCACCTCTTCGAACACCTGATGTTCCAGGGTTCGGCGCGGGTCGGAAAGATGGAGCATCCGCGGTTGATCCAAGGTTCGGGCGGAACGATGAACGGGTCGACCCACCCCGATTTCACCAACTACTTCCAGGCGGTCCCGAGCAACGCGTTGGAGTTGACGCTCTGGCTCGAGGCGGATCGGATGCGCAGCCCGGCGGTCACCGAGGAGAACCTCGCCAACCAGGTCGCCGTGGTGCAGAACGAGATTCGGGTCAACGTGATGAACCGGCCGTACGGCGGGTTTCCCTGGATCCTGCTGCCGCCGGTGGCCTTCGATACCTTTGCCAACGCGCACAACGGCTACGGCGATTTCAGCGAACTCGAAGCCGCGAGCGTCCAGGACGCGGAGGACTTCTTCCGCCGCTTCTACACGCCGGGCAACGCGGTGCTCGCCCTGGCCGGTGACGTCGAGGCGAAGGAGGCGTTCGCCCTGGTACGCAAGCACTTCGGCGACATCCCGGCACGTCGGACACCGAAGCGTCCGGCGTTCTCCGAACCGCCGTTGCCGGCCCAGCGGCGCGTCGTGCACGTCGACCCGTTGGCGCCGACCCCCGCGGTGGCCATCGGCTGGCGGGCGCCCCACCCGGCCCGCGAGGCGAAAGCCAGCTTCGCCTCGGTCGTCCTCGCCGAGCTCCTGGCCGAGGGCGACGCGAGCCGGCTGGTGCAACGGCTGGTGCTGCGCGACCGGATCGCGATCAGCGCCGAGGCCTACCTCGGCGTTTTCGGCGACCCGTTCGAACAGCGCGACCCGCAGTTGTTCACGATCACCGCGATGCATCCGCAGCCGGTCGCGGTCGACCTCGTCGTCGACACGATCCAGCAGGAGATCGACCGGATCGCGGACGACGGCGTCCCCGACGACGAACTCACCAGGGTTCAGTCCCGGCTGCGGGCCCAGCTGCTTCGGCAGACCGACCAGGTGATCTCCCGCACTCAGCAGCTCGCCATGTTCGAGCAGCAGCGCGGCCGGGCCGAGTTGGTGTGGGAGCTTCCGGATCTGTTGGGGGCGTTGACCGCACGGGATGTGCAACGGGCGGCCGGCCGACTGCGCTCCGAATCGGCCAGCATCCTGGTCCTGCAGGCAGGGGCGGCGGCGTGAGTCCGGTCGCGAAAGGTCCGGTGCGCCAGGCTCTTTCGACGTTGCCTCCGCGGCCGGAACTGGGCCCGGCACCGCGGATCAAGGTGCCCTCGTTGTCCGAGCGGGTCTTGCCGTCCGGCCTGCGGGTGGTGGCCGTCCGCCGTGCGTCGGTACCGCTGGTCGAAGTCCGGCTGCGGGTTCCGTTCGCCGGCCGGGCGCGGTCGCACCTCGCGCAGAGCAGCGTGCTGACCGACGCGTTCTTCAGCGGTACCGAGATTCGCGACGCCCACGAACTCGCCCAGGCGATCCAGGCACTCGGCGGTGGGTTGTCGGCCGGCAGCGACGCGGACCGGCTGGCGGTCGGCGGGTCGGCGCTCGCCGCGCACCTGCGGGCGCTGCTCGACCTGCTGGCCGAGGTGCTCGTCCAGAACGCCTACCCGGCCGAGGAGGTCGCGGGGGAGCGGGCGCGGATCGCCGAGGAAATCTCGATCTCGCGTACGACGCCGTCGACCCTGGCCGGGGAAGCGGTGTCCCGCCGGATGTTCGGTGACCATCCGTACGGTCGGGATCTGCCGACCGTCGAGGAGATCCACGCCGTCACACCGGCGTCGTTGCGCCGGCTGCACCGAGACCGGATCTCGCCGGCAGGCGCTGTCCTCGTGATCGTCGGCGACGTCAACCCGAGACGGGCGATCGACGATGCGGAGGCCGCTCTCGCCGGTTGGCAGCCCGACGGCCGCAAGCCGACCTCGTTGCCCGCCGTGCCGGCTTTCGTCCCCGGTGGGATCAGCCTGCTGGACCGGCCGGCCTCGGTGCAGACGTCCGTCCGGCTGGTGCTCCCCGCGCCTTCGCGACAGCATCCGGACTATCCGGCGCTCTCGCTCGCGAACACGGTCTTCGCCGGCTACTTCTCCTCCCGCCTGGTTGCGAATATCCGTGAGGACAAGGGCTACACCTACTCGCCGCACAGCGCGATCAGCCACGCGGAGCTCGCCAGCTACCTCACCGTCGACGCCGACGTCGCCACCGACGTGACAGCGCCGGCGCTGGTCGAGATGTGGTACGAGCAGGCGCGTGTCGCGGCGGCACCGGTGACCCGGGAGGAACTCGATTCCGCTCGTCGCTACCTGACCGGAACACTGGCGTTGTCCACGGCGTCGCAGGCCGGGCTGGCGACGACGTTGGTTCGGCTGCTCGACAACGGGTTGGACGCGGCCTGGCTTCGCGACCATCCCGCGGCGCTCGCGAAGGTGACCGTCGACGACGCCTACCGTGCCGCCCGGCGATGGCTGGCTCCGGCCGCCTCGGCGACGGTGCTGGTGGGTGACGCCGGGGTGATCGGCGGTGGCGTCGAAGCGCTGGGAGCACTCAGCTCGCTGACCTTGGACTGAGGGGTGGACGTCCCGGTCCTGTCCCGGCACGCCGTCGACCGGCGCACGGCGGCGCGGGCGGACGAGGCCGCGCTCGACCGGGCGTGGGCTGATCCGGCCACCCGGATCTTCCCGGTCACCGCCGACGGCCGGGCCCCACTCCGCAGCGGGCGTCTCGCCGCGCGGAGTACGGCGGGGCCCCGGCCGGCGGACGCCTTCTACCTGGGTCGGGACGAAGAGGGCGACTGGTTCAGCCTGGTCGTCGACGAGCTTCCGGAAGGGCCTTCGGGCGGACTGCGGGAGGTCGCGGACGTCCTCGACGCCCGGGACGGCGGCCTGTTCGTCCACGCGATAGCGTTGCTGAACTGGCACGCCGGGCACAACCACTGTCCGCGGTGCGGCACCCCGACCGACGTCTTCGAGGGCGGTCACGTCCGGCGCTGCCCGAGAGACGGGTCCTCGCATTTCCCGCGAACCGACCCTGCGGTGATCATGCTCATCACCGATCCGACCGGCGCAAAGGTGCTCCTCGGACGGCAGCACTCCTGGCCGTCGAGCCGGTTCTCCTGCCTCGCGGGGTTCGTCGAACCGGGTGAGGCCGCCGAGCAGGCCGTCGTCCGGGAGACCTACGAGGAGACCGCCGTCACCGTTCGGGACGTGCGTTACGTGGCGAGCCAGCCGTGGCCGTTCCCGGCGTCGCTGATGCTCGGTTTTCGCGGGACGGCCGATCCGGCTCAGCAGATCGACGTGGGGGAGGACGAACTCGCCGAGGCCCGTTGGTTCGACCGGCGGCAGGTCCGCGACCAGGCGGAGCTGACGTTGCCGGGATCGGTGTCGATCGCCCGCTTGATGATCGAGGGTTGGCTCGCCGAGGGCTCGGTGGCGAACCCGGGCTAGGCGGCGAGCGCCGCCAGTTTGTCCTCGACGTTGCGCAACGAGGGGTTCGTCAGCGTGCTGCCGTCCGAGAAGAGGAGGGTGGGCACCGTCTCGTTGCCGCGGTTCGCCTCCCGTACCAACGCCGCGGCTTCGGGGTCGGTTTCGATGTTGACCTCGCGCCAGGCGATCCCGGCGCGTGTGAGTTGCGTCTTCAGGCGTTGGCAGTAGCCGCACCAGGTGGTCGAGAACATCGTCAGTTCGCCGGGCGTGGGGGAAGCGAGCGTCATGCTCCGTCCAACCCGGTCAGGCGCCGTTAGCTTCCCGCGGCGAGAGCGGCCGGCCGAATCCGGCCGGACCTACCGGTCGTTTCCGGTCGGTCAACCGGTGGGCGGCCGTCGTTGTCCGGGTCGGCTGACAGGATGGCGTCATGGTCGACGGTCTCGCTGCGAGCCCCGGTTCCGGCGTTGATCCGTTGGCCGGGCTGGATCCCGAGCAGCGCGAGGCAGCTGGACTGCCCGCCGGCCCGGTCGCGATCCTCGCGGGAGCGGGGACCGGCAAGACGCGCACGATCACCCACCGCATCGCGCACCTGGTGATGTCGGGTCAGGTACGGCCGGAGCATGTCCTCGCGGTCACCTTCACCACCCGCGCGGCGGGCGAGTTGCGGGCGCGGCTGCGCGGCTTCGGCGTTCCGGGGGTGCAGGCCCGCACGTTTCACGCGGCCGCGCGGCGGCAGCTGTCCTTCTTCTGGAGTCGGGGCGTCGGCGGATCGATGCCGCCGCTGGTCGAATCCAAGCTTCGACTGGTGGCCGAGGCGGGTTCGCGAGCTCGGCTGGATTTGCGGGGCTCCGACCTGCGAGACGCGGCGAGCGAGATCGAATGGGCGCGGGCGACGCTGACCGCCGCCGACCGATACGTCGAAGCGGCGACGGCAGCTCGCCGGGAACCGCCCCGGCCACTCCCCGACATCGCAAGCCTGCTCGTCGCGTACGACGAGGTGAAGCGGCGGGCGGCGGTGATCGACTTCGACGACCTGCTGCTCCTGCTGGTCGGGATGCTCGACGAACACCGCGACATCGCAGCTGAGGTTCGGGCGCAGTACCGGCATTTCGTCGTCGACGAGTACCAGGACGTCACGCCGCTGCAGCAATGCCTGCTCGACGCCTGGGTCGGCGATCGGGACAGCCTTACCGTGGTCGGCGACGCGAACCAGACCATCTACTCGTTCACCGGCGCCACCGCGAGCTACCTGCTGCGTTTCACCGCTCGTCATCCGGACGCCCACGTGGTTCGGCTGACTCGCGACTATCGCTCGACTCCGCAGGTCGTCGGGCTGGCGAACGCGGTGCTCTCGCACGCGAGCGACGTCCCAGCGGGTGCCCGCCTTTCGCTCGTCGCCGGTCGCCTCGACGGGCCGGCGCCGGTCTTCGGTTCCTACGACAGCGAGCCGGAGGAGGCGCGTGCCGTCGTCCGGCAGGTGCAGGACCTGGCGCGTTCGGGCGTCTCGTTCGCCGACATGGCCGTGCTCTACCGGATCCACGCCCAGTCCGAGCTCTACGAGGACGCGTTCGCCGCGGCCGGTATCCCGGTCGTGTTGCGCGGCGGGGAGCGGTTCTTCGACCGGCCGGAGATTCGCGAAGCCGTCCTGATGCTGCGGGCTGCCGGGCGCGCTGCCGAGCCGCCGGCCGGCGAGACGCTCGCCGAGCAGGTCGCCGACGTGCTCGCGGCGACCGGACGTGAGGGCTGGCGGGCGGATGCGCCGCCGCCCGGCGGCGGCGCCGGGCGCGAACGGTGGGACAACCTGGCCGCGTTGGCGTCGCTGGCCGAAGGACACGTCGACCTGTCCTCGTTCGTGGCGGATTTGGAGGAGCGGGCGGCGACCCAGCATGTTCCCGCGGCGCGCGGCGTCACCCTTGCCACGCTGCACGCGGCGAAAGGCCTGGAGTGGGAAGCGGTATGGCTCGCCGGCCTGGCCGACGGGACGCTTCCGCTCGTCCATGCGCAGACCGCCGCGGAGATCGAGGAAGAACGCCGGTTGCTCTACGTGGGGATCACCCGGGCCAGGAAGCATCTGGCGCTGTCGTGGGCCGCCGCCCGGCAGGAGGGGGGCCGCGGTCGCCGTCGTCGTTCCCGGTTCCTCGACGGGCTGCCTGGGGTGCCTGCCGGCGGCGAACGTTCGGTTCGCCGCCCCGCTGCGGCCGCTGCGGCGTCGGCCGAGGGCGTCGATCCGGAGCTCTTCGAGCGGTTGAGGGCCTGGCGGTCGCAGACCGCGAGCGAGCTTCGGCAACCCGCGTACTGCGTGTTCACCGATGCCACGTTGACCGCGATCGCGGCCCGGCGCCCACGTACTCGGGCGGAGCTCGCCGTGGTCCCCGGGGTCGGCGCGGTGAAGCTCGGCAAGTACTTCGACGCCATCGTGGGGATCGTCGAATCCGGGGCCACCTGACGTTTACCGATAATTCGGTTGCCATCCTGGCGAGGGCGCCGATACTGTCTGGTTCGTCTTCGGCGCGGCCGGTTCCTCGTCTGAGACGATAACCGGTAAGTCGCAGCTACGTTCGTCCGTGCGATTCGAAGGAGGTGCCCGATGAAGAACTGCTCGTGGTCCAGCACCGCCGGCGCCTGGGGCACCCACGCCTCGATCGCACCCACCGTGTCGTTTGCCGTGCCGGCGTTTGCTGCCCTCGGCATGGCAGACCAGGCGACGACGTACCCGGCCACCAAGCGCCACGTCATCCCGACGGGCCTCCCTCCGCGAAAACCTGATCTCGTGTGAAACGCACGTCAGGCACTTCGAGGCCGCGGAACCCGGATCGGGATCCGCGGCCTCTTTGTTTGCCGACCCCGTTTGCCCGCCATCGCCATCGCCATCGCCATCGTCCTCGCCGATCCGTTCCCGTCCCGCTCACCTGCCAGCCAGTTCGACCAGCCAGGAGGCCGAAATGTCAGACCTCGACGGTTCGCTGACTTCTGTCCGCCTGACCGGTACCAGCTCTTCTCCATCGGTTTCTCGATCCGGTTCGCCGGTCCTTCGTTCAGGAGGTGACGTCGTGTTCGCCCAGCTTCTCGAACCCGGCCCGCGCGTCGACTTCGATCTCGACGCGTGTGACAGCGTGGAGGCGGCGCTCGCCGCTGGCGTCGAACTGCCTTGCCACGCGGTCGATCCGGACCTGTTCTTCGCCGACAGTCCGCTCGAGGTCGAGCGCGCCAAATCGCTTTGCCGGGACTGCCCGGTGCGGGCCCTTTGCCTGGACGCCGCGCTTGCGCGGCGTGAACCGTGGGGGGTCTGGGGCGGCGAATGGTTCGACGGGGGTGAGGCGATCGGTCGCAAGAGGCCACGTGGCCGACCCCGGAAGAACGTCGCCGCCTAGCGCATCCGTTCGGGCCTCGTGGTGGGGGGGCCGGCGCCGCAGGGGCGCTATCGTCCCACCGATGGAGTCGCTGCGCGTTCTGCTCCCGCCCAGCGAAGGCAAGGCGTCGGGCGGGGACGGATCGGCCTACGACCCGAGGTTCGGCAGTTTCGCCGGCCTGCTGGGGCCGCGTGAGAAAGTCCGAAAGGCATTGCGGCACAAGGATTTCGACGCGGCGACCCAACTCGGTGTGAGGGGGGAGGCGCTCATTGCGGCGCGGGGAGCCAATGCGGCGATCGCCACGTGTCCGACGTTGCCCGCCTTGCGTCGCTACACCGGCGTCCTGTACGACGCGCTCGGTTATGCCGGGCTGCCGGCGGAGTTGCGGGCCAGGTTGGACGAGGACGTCGTCATCGTGTCCGGGCTGATGGGTGTGGTCCGTGGTGGCGATCCGGTGCCCAACTACAAGGCACCGATGGGCGCCGCGCTGCCGGGCGTCGGGCGACTCGCCTCGTTTTGGAAGCCGTACCTCGCGAAGGTGTTGGCCCGTGACCTCGCTGGCGCGGTGGTGTGGGATCTGCTCCCCGGGATTCACGCCGCGGCGGCTCCCGTCACTTCCGCCGGCGTGCACTGGAAGGTGCGGGTGTTGCGCGAGGCGAACGGCCGGCTCACGACAGTGAGCCACGAGAACAAGACGATCAAGGGGGCGCTCGCGCGGGTGGTCGTCGGCGGGCGGATCACCGATCCGGCCGCCCTCGGATCGTGGACCGGGCCAGGCGGCTACCGCCTCCGCAAGGTCACCGATCCCGAGTCCGGCGCCGCCGGGATCGTCGAACTGGTAGCCGCTAGGTAACGGAGGTGGTGGGGAGGTCGAGTTTGGGAAGTGGCCGGGCCTGGTCACCCATGCTGGCCGCATGACGTCCGGCTTTCGAACGGGGGGAGGCGAAGCCGGGTTGCCATTGTTCGACCTCGGCGCGGAACGGTCCGCTCGACCCGAGTTGGCAGAGCACCCCGATGGTCCCGGTCGTCACGCGGTGGATCAGCAGATAGCCGGCCGGCAGGTTCAGCTGGCGGCCGAGTTGCGCTGCGGGAGAGCGGGGGTCGGCAAGCCGGGTGGCCTGGGTTCGGAGCCAGGAGCGGGAGAACGCGAAGGTCGGTTCGGCGATCGGTTCGAGGATCGGCCCGACGTAGTCGAGCACGGCTCCCGCGTCGACTTCGAACGTGGGCGGGACGAAACCTTCGGCACGCAGACCGGTGAGGACCGCCTCCCCCTCGCCGGCGAGGGCGAGCCGGGCCAGCCGGCCGATCGGTTCGGGCAGGCCCTGCGGGAGCCGGTTGACGGCCCCGAAATCCAGTGCGCACAGTCGCCCGTCGGGAAGGATTCGGAAGTTGCCCGGATGGGGGTCGGCGTGCAGTAGCCCGACCCGCCCGGGTCCGGAGTAGAGGAAGCGGACGAGCAACAGGCCGGCCTGGTTGCGAGCCGGTTGGTCGCCGTCGGCGATGATGCTCGACAGGGGGGTGCCCTCGACCCACTCGGTCACCAGCACTCGTTCCGAGACGTCCACGACCTCAGGCACTTTGATGGTCGGATCGCCTCGATACGCCTCCGCGAACGCCCGCTGGTAGGCACCTTCGAGGCGGTAGTCCAGCTCTTCGACGACCCGTGCTCGCAGCTCCTGCAGCAGGGAGCGGATGTCGAGTCCGGGCGAGACGATCGCGAACAACCTCGAAAATCGGGAGAGCTGGTTCAGGTCGCTGATCAACGCGCCACCCGCGCCCGGGTACTGCACCTTCACGGCGACGTCCCGCCCGTCGTGCCAGGTCGCGCGGTGGACCTGGCCGATCGAGGCGGAGGCTGCCGGCCGGTCGTCGAACTCGCGGAACGACGATCTCCATCCAGGCCCGAGCTCCCGGGCGAGCTGGCGGTGCACGGTTGCCGCCGGCATCGGAGGTGCCGCGTCCTGCAGCTTCGTCAGCGCGGCCCGATACGGTCCGGCGATCTCCTCCGGCAGTGCGGCCTCGAACACCGAGAGCGCCTGGCCGGCTTTCATCGCGCCGCCCTTGAGTTCTCCCAGCACCTTGAAGAGCTGCTGCGCGGTTCGCTGCTGGAACTCGGTCGCCACGATCTCGGCGGGTCGACCGCCCAACCGCTTGCCCAGTCCCCAGGTCACCCGACCCGCGACTCCGATCGGTAGCGACGCCAGCTTCGCCGTCCGGATGACGGCCCGAACAGGGATGTCGCCGGTCGATCTGCGGTCGTTCCGGTCCGGCGACGAAGGCACCCGACCATCATGGACCTCGGCCGAAGCTCGTAGCAGGTCGTCTTCCGGCTCGGGCCGGCTCCGCGGCGTTCACGCCACTGCCCGACGTAGACACGAACAGCCCGGATGCGGGCCCCACCACCGCCGCCGCCAAGTCCACTGGTCGGCCGCGAGTTCCAGCGTCGCCCCGATGCTCGGGATCGATGACGGCCCGAGTCCGGAGAGGTGATCGAGCAGCGCGAGCGCTTGGCCCGCGGCCAGCGCCGCGGTAGCCCAGACGAGCGTCGCGGGAGTCGGCCCCGGCACCCCCACCGACCGCAACTGCGAGACGAGCTCCGGCCAACTCGGGTCCCGGTCCGCGCGATGCCGGTCCGGGCAGTACGGGCAGCCGGAAAGGTCGAGCCGATCCGCCAGGACCATCGGACCGACGATCGCGGTCGATTCCCGGATCACCACCGGCAGCACCGCCGCGCCGCCCTCGACCAGCTCGGCCCAGCTCTCCGGGGGCGGCGGGAGCGGCCCTTCGACGCAGAGCAATGCCAGATCCGGGCGACCCACGCCGAGCGACGGCGGGAGTGCCCGGACCGCCAGCGCGGTCGCCGCCGCATCCCGCCGAAGCCCGAGATCGGCCCCGGAAACACAGCCCGGGCAGACGTCTTCCGGGCCGACGCGGGTCTCGTCCTCGATGTCGAGCCGCCCGGCCCCGCTCGCCGCGAGCAAGTGCGCCACGCCGGTGCCGACGCGCCCCGCTCCCCGGACGAGTATCCGCCGGGATCGGCGCGCTCGGAAGATCCGCGTCCCGATATCCGGCCCGGAATGCCGCAGGCTCGACGCGGCGATCTCCGGCGCGCATCGGCGACGGGCGTCCTCGTCGAGCTCGGCGCCGGGAGGTGGCGAGTCCGTACCGAGGAGTCCTCGCTCGTCCAGCAGCCGGATCAAGGCGCGCGCCGCGGTGCCGAGAGAGTCGATCTCGTCGCGGGAATGCCGCCCGTCGAGTAGTCGAAGTGCGGCCACGCTCTCGGGGCTCACATCACCGACGACGGCGGCCCGCTCGGCATCCAGGCCCACCTGAATGGTCGATTCGTCGCGCCACAGCGCGACGAGCCCGTCCTTGAGACGGGGGCGAGGGGGGTGTTCGAGCGGAACGGACAACGAACGCGACATGTGTACCTCCGGCGTCACGCCCGGGGCGGGCGCGACCCGTCACGTTGCCAAACCCCGCCCCTGTGGAGGCCGCTCGTTCCACAGGAGCATCGACCGTCGGGTGAAGGACGGTGAGCGTCAGGCCTTGCCGAGGATCCGGTTCATCTTGGTCCCGCACACCGGGCACAGGCCCTGCGCCATGCGCCGGCCTGACTCGCTGACCTTGACCTCGCCGTCGAACTCGCGCTTGTCCTTGCACTTCACGCAGTAACCCTCGTACTTCTCGGCCACGACTGCTCCTCTGCTGCGGCTCGTGAGCTCGCCGAACTGCGAGCGACGCTCGCCAATCTAGCCTCAGCGCACGCTCAACCTGCGGACGCTGGCTGCTCCGCGTGGCTAGATCATCTGATTCCGGCACCCGAGGATGTGAGAAGCGTCACAGGCCCCGGTCGCAGGATTTCGAATGTGCTGGCCCTGACCTGCACGGATGACGCTCGGTCAGGGCTCCGATGCGCATGTCGCATGTGTACCGATTTGCCAGCCACCCCCGCGTTGCACATACGTTCGAACGCAGTTGCGGCCGCCGAACCCGACGGGCCGCCGCGGGACGAGACACGAGAGGCAGGTGAGGTCACCCCGCACTGGTGCAGGCGGAAGTGCATGCCTGCGTAGCCCACCGCAGCTCCACGTGACGTTCGACGTCCGTGACCGCTGGGCCGCTCTGCCGAACGCAACCCGCGTCGCAGAACCGGGACCGTATGTAATGACCCCGATTTCCTACGAGAGTTCGAAACCGAGCAGTCGTCCGACATCAGCCCCGATCCCCAGACCAAGGCACCGCACCGAATCCCAGCGCCATCCGCGCCCGGGTCGCACCACCGGTCGATTTCGCGCCGGAAGCAGCCTGCGACCGAGTGCCACCCTCCTTCCCTCTGCTTCGCCTCGTCGCTCGCGGCGAGGCGTCATCGCGGGATTCGGTATCGCGGCGGGAGTCGTCGTCCTGGGAGCGGTCGCGGTCGAAGCGGCGGCCGCCGAACCGCAGGCCCAGGACAGACCGGTTGCCGTGGCCGCCAACGACGTGAGCGTCCTGCCGTCGGCGGCGTTCGTCGCCGGTCTCGATGCACTTCGGGTGCGAGCGGCGCAGGAAGCTGCCGCCGCGCAGGCCGCGGCACAGCAGGCGGCGGCCGAGGCAGCCACGCAACGAGCGGCTCAGGAAGCGGCTCGGGAAGCTGCCGCCGCGAAGGCCGCCGCGACGCCCCAGGCGGTGGGGCCGCCGTTCAGCGGATGGGCGAGTTGGTATGGCGACGAGGGTTTCGACAACCGGATCACCGCGAGCGGAGCTACGTTCCGGGCGGACGGATTCAGCGCGGCGAGCCGCACGCTTCCGTTCGGGACGAAACTTCGGGTGTGCCGAGGGTCGGCCTGCGTTCTGGTCGTCGTGACCGATCGCGGGCCCTACGTCGACGATCGGGTGCTGGACCTCTCCCGCGGTGCGGCTCGTGCGTTGAACATGGTGAGCGCCGGCGTGGCGTGGGTGACGGCGACTCCGGTGGCCTGAATCCGTCGCACGTTCCGCCAACCGGCCGTGGGGCGGCCGAACCGGGTGTGACACGCTCGGCAGGAGATCCCGGCGTCAGGATCGGGTCGAAGCCGGCCCTCGCCGTGACTGTGGAGGAGCGTGCATGTCTGATCCGTTGCTCGTGGAGCGCCTCGAGGGCGATGTCGTCGTATTGACGTTGCACGACCCGGACCGGCGTAACGCGATGACCGCGGAGCTCACCGCGGCGTGGGGGGCCGCCATGGCGACGCTGGCGGACGACGAGACGCTGCGTGCGGTGGTCGTCACCGGTTCGGGGACCGCGTTCTGTTCGGGTGGCGACCTGTCCTGGCTCGCCGACGAGCCGGAGAACGTCACACCGACCATGCTGCGGTCGAAGATGTATCCGTTCTACCGCGCGTGGCTGCGGATCCGGGATCTACCGGTGCCGAGCGTCGCAGCGGTGAACGGTCCGGCGGTGGGCGCCGGCCTCTGCCTCGCGCTGGCATGCGATCTGCGTTTCGCCTCACCCTCGGCGCGGTTCTCCGCGCCGTTCACCACCCTCGGGATGCACCCCGGCATGGCGGCGACCTGGTTGTTGCCGGAAGCCGTCGGCATGCCTCGGGCGCGGGAGATGTTCTTCGGCGGGCGCGTCGTGTCGGCTTCGGAGGCGGTCAGCTGGGGTTTGGCCTCGGCCGAGGTGGAGGACGTCGTCGGGCACGCGATCGCGGTTGCTTCGTCGATCGCGTCGGCGGCCCCGATCGCGACCCGGCTGACGAAGGCCGCGCTGGCCCACCCGTACCGGTCGTTCGCCGAAGCGCTCGAGTGGGAGGCCGCCGCGCAGCCGATCACGATGGCGACGTCGGATCTGCTGGAGGGCATGGCCGCGGTCCGCGAGCGGCGGTCACCGCGGTTCACCGGCGCTTGAGCGACAGGTCGCGGGGTCGCGAGAAGTAACAAGCCCCCGGGGCTCGTCCGGACCGCCCGGCTTCCCCTTCCGGACGGGCCGTCGGAAACACCGAGGGCTCGTTGACCAGGACCGTAGGGGCCGACGCCGGGACACGTCAACGTTCATTCTGTGGACAGGTTGTGCATAGCATGTGCAGATCTGTGCTCCGGCTTGTGGACCGGGTTGGGAAACGTTGTGGCGCAACAGATTTCGCGCCGGTAAACCCGCAGTTCACGGCCCGGTCGCTGGCCTGGAGAGCGGTGAATACGTACGGTCGGCGCATGTCCTCGAAGCCGGTTCCGTCCCCGGGGCTCGGAACTGAATCCGGACCGGTCGTCGAGGTGCGACGCAGCGCGCGGCGGCGCAAGACCGTCTCGGCCTACCGGCAGGACGGCCGGATCGTCGTGTTGGTCCCGGCACGGTGCTCCGCCGCGCAAGAACGCCGCTGGATCGAGGAGATGGTGACCCGGCTGAGCAATGAGCGTTCGCGCGGGCGACGCCGTAGCGACGAGACGCTCACCGAACGGGCGGCGACGCTGTCCGCCCGGTACTTGGACGGTCGAGCTCGTCCGACGTCGGTCAGCTGGTCCACCCGGCAGGGACGCCGGTGGGGGTCGTGTACGCCCGCGACGGGGGAGATCCGCATCTCGGCGCGGCTTCGGGACTTGCCCGACTGGGTGCTCGACTACGTACTGGTGCACGAACTCGCCCACCTGGTCGAGCTCGATCACTCGCCCGCGTTCTGGCGGTTGGTCGCCGCCTATCCGAAGGCAGAGCGGGCCCGGGGGTTTCTGGAGGGCCTGTCCTACGCCGGATCGGACGGGTCGCCCGGCGGTTCCGAGCCCGAATCGGGGGCTGGATCCGGATCCGACTCGGACGTCGTGTTCTGAGGGTGTCGACCGATCCCGGACGCCTCGCGCGGTCCGGAGTTGCCGGCCGCCGCCAACGCCTCGATCGCGGCGATCGGGTCGTCCGTCGACGACCCCTCCTGGCCGGTCACGAAACCGGCGGGATCGTCGAGCTGCTCCGCGCTCGGAAGCAGGTCGGGATGGGACCAGACGGCGTCCCGGCCGTCGATGCCGCGAGTTGTCGCGAGCCCTTCCCACACCGCCGCCGCTTCCCGCAGCCGCCGGGGACGCATCGTGAGCCCGACGAGCGTCGTGAACGTCGTTTCAGCCGGACCTCCGGCGGCCCGCCGGCGGCGCACGGTCTCGCGCAGCGCGGAGGCGTGCGGCAAGCGCGGTTCGCTGGCGGCGGCTGTGACCGTGTCGATCCAGCCTTCGACGAGCGCGAGCAACGTCTCGAGACGGTTCAGGGCGCGTTGCTGCTCGGCCGTGTCCGGGACGTCGAACATTCCCTCGCTGATCGCCGCCGAGAGCGAATCGGGACTGCTCGGATCGAAGGAGCTCTGAAAGGACTCCATGCCGCGCATGACCTGTTCGGGGTCGACCCTGATGCCCTGGGCGTACTCCTCGACCGCGCCGAGCAGACCGGCCCGCAGCCACGGCACGTGCCCGAACAACCGGGCAGCTGCGACTTCGCGGAGCGCCAGAAACAGGCGGATCTCGTCGGCGGGAATCTGCAGGCCGACGCCGAACGCGCTCACGTTCCCGGGCAGCAGGGCGGTCGTTCCGGCCGGCGCGAGCGGCAGCCCGACCTCGGTGGCGGTGAGGACGTCGCCGGCCAGCGCGCCGAGAGCCTGACCGATCTGGGTGCCGAACAGGAGCCCGCCGACCTGCCCGAGCATGCCCATCATCGGGCCGAGCAGGGCGGAGAAACCGCTGGCGTCCGAGGGGAGCTGGGCCGCCATCTCGGGCGGCAACATCGCGGCGACCTCCGGCGGAAGGCCGTTCTCGGCGACACCCTGCAGGCCTTGTTGCAGAGTCGTTCCCATGGCTGCGGTGACCTGTTCGGCGACGGCGTCGATCACGGTGCGCCAGACCGGCAACGTCGCTTCGATCCAGCGCACCCGGTTCCAGGCTTCGGCCGGCCCGAGGAGGCCGGAGGGCAACGCGGTGACCTCGTTCAGCCAGAGGTCGGCGAGTCGCAACGCGTCGGCGGCCGCGGCCGCCTCGGCTCCGCCGACCTTCGGGTCGTTCCCGGAAACCGCCTTGATCGCCACCTGACGGGCCAGATCCCAGTTCACCGGGCCGTCGCGCCAGGACATCAGCTTGTCGAGCTCGGCGAAGAGCGGGATCTTCGACGCGAGGTCGTCCGGGTCCCGGTCGGTGGGCTCGTCCCCTTCAGCCATGACTCAACCGTAGACGCAGGCTCGCCGTCGTCGCGCGCCGCGGTGGGAGCGGGGTCGGCCGCGGATCGCTGCGTTGCTGAAGAGTTGCTCCGACTTGCCCGGGGAGTCCGCGGCAACGTGCGCGCCGCACGGCCAGGCGACTATCCTGGTCGCTCAGTGTTCTTCCGTGCGCTTCTCCCTACGACGTGACGGCCTCTCTTCGTGATCGTTTTCCTCATCCCTGTCGCGGCCCTGCTGCTTGCCATGACCTGGGTTCGGTGGGCGCGACGGCCCGAGAAGCAGGCGGATCCGCTGAGCCAGGTCGAGGCGTATCAGCGGGTGGTGTCACGACTCGAACGGTACGACCAGCGTCAGGCCCGCCAGCGCGAACGCCAGTCCGCTGAGTAGCGGTCCGGTGCCCCACCGCCGGTCGGTCATGCGATGAGTCGTCGTGCCACCGCCGCGCTGGTCGCGTTGATCACCGTCGTCGGGTTGACGTCCGCGCTGTTCTACATTCCGGTGCCGTACGGGATCTTCTCGCCAGGTCCGGTCTGTGACGCGTTGACGAAGCCGACGAAGGACTGCCCGGCGCTGAACGCGTCGTCGTTGATCACCGTCAGCCCGGCCTCGTCCGACCATCCGACGTCGTCGAGGATCGGCGCGACGACGGTCAACGTTCGTAACGGCGAACCGTCGATCGCGGAAGCGGTCGCGGCGTGGCTTTCCGCCGACCAGGCCGTGGTGCCACGCGAGGTGGTTATCCCCCCGGGGCAGGACCAGAAGCAGGTCCTGGAGCAGGGCGCGGTCGACATGCGGCAGGCACAATCCTCCGCCGTGTACATCGCCGAGGCCACCCTGCAGCTGCTTACCGTGAAGGTCGCCGACGTGCGTGCCGGCACTCCGGCCGCCGGGGTCCTCGAGGCCGGCGACGTCATCGAGAAGGTCGACGGCGTACGGCTCGATTCGGGGCAGGCACTCGCCGACCTCAGTGCCCGAAACACCGATCCCGCAGCAGCTTTCACGTTCACGATCTCCCGGGGCGGAGTCAGCCGGGACGTCCGGCTCAGCCGGGTGAAGAGCCCGGATCCGAAAGCCGGTGGAGCGCTGATCTTCGGGGTGTCGCTGGACGACGACGCGGGACCGCTCGATGTGAAGGTGAACCTCGACCCGAACGCCGTCGGCGGTCCCAGCGCCGGGCTCATGCTCGCGCTTTCGGTCTACGACCGGCTCACCCCCGGCGACCTGGCCGGCAACGTGACCGTCGCCGGGACCGGCACGATCGACATGTCCGGCAACGTCGGCCCGATCGGTGGCATCCAGCAGAAGATGTATGCGGCCCGTCACTCCTTCCACGCGACCGTGTTCCTGGCGCCGTCGGGGGACTGCTCGGAGACGAAAGGCGCGATCCCCAAGGGGTTGCGGGTGGTGAAGGTGACGACGTTCGACGACGCGTTGAACGCGATGGCGGCGGTCCGCGACGGCAAAGTGGAGACGCTGCCCACGTGCTGACCAGGTACGTGCCGATCCGATCAGGAGGTACGCGGTGACGTTCGGTGGGATGCCCGCGCGGCGGCCGGCGCCCCAGCTGCGGCTGCCGCGACCCAGGATCGTGATCCCGATCCTGGTGGTCCTGGTGCTGTTGATCCTGCTGGCGACGGTCGGCCAGAACATCTACGTCGACCTGCTGTTCTTCTCCTCGGTGCACTTCACCAACGTGTTCACGACCGTGGTCTGGACGCGGGTGGTCCTCTTCGTCGTCGTGGGCCTGATCGGCGCCGTCGCACTGGGGGCGAACCTCGTCCTGGCGTACCGGCTGCGCCCGTCGTACCTGCCGATGACGTTGCAGCAGCGGCAGTTGGAGGCTGTGCGTTCCGGCGTGCGGCCCTACCTGTGGTGGGTCTTCGGTGTGATCTCCGCGATCGTCGGGATCTCCTTCGGGGTGGCCGGACAGCACCGCTGGCAGACCGTGCAACTCTTCCTGCACGGGGTGAAGTTCGGGGTGAAAGACCCCCAGTTCCACCGTGACCTGAGCTACTACATGTTCACGTTGCCGTTCGAACGGATGGTCCTGACTTTCCTGTTCGCCGCCGTCGTGGTGGCGTTCATCCTCTCGGCTCTGGTGCACCTGCTCTACGGCGGGATCCAGATCCGGCCGAACAAGCGGGTGCCGGCCGTGACACCCGCGGCGAAGGCGCACCTCTCGGCGTTGCTGGGGATCTTCGTGGCGCTCAAGGCGTTTGCGTATTACCTGGACCGTTACGGGCTGATGTTCTCCGGTCGGGGACGGGTTACCGGCGCCGGATACACCGACGTGCACGCGACCTTGCCGAGCAAGAACATCCTGCTGGGCATCGCGATCATCTGCGCGCTCATGTTCTTCGCGAACGCGTTCCGACGTGGGTTCGCGTTGCCGGTGATCTCCTTCGCGCTACTGGTTCTTTCCGCGATCCTGATCGGCGGTGCGTACCCGGCGCTGGTGCAGCAGTTCAAGGTGAAACCGAACGAGATCAGCCGCGAGGCGCCGTACATCCAGCGCAACATCGACGCGACGCGAGTGGCGTACGGGATCGTGCCGAAGGACGCGCAGCACCCGGACGGCACGGTGGTGACGACGCAGTACGCGGCGGCGACGCCGGCCGCGTCGGCCGTGTCGAGTGACACCGCGAACGTGCCGAACGCCCGGCTCCTCGACCCGGCGCAGTTGCAGGCGACGTACGAACAGTTGCAGCAGCTGAGGGCGTATTACGGGTTCAGCCCGTCGCTGGACATCGATCGGTACACGGTGGACGGCGTCGAGCAGGCCTATCTGGTGGCTGCGCGCGAGGTCGACCTGTCCGGTTTGGCTGGGAATCAGAAGAACTGGCCGAACGAGCACCTGGTCTACACGCACGGCCAGGGTTTCGTTGCTTCGCCGGTGACGTCGGTCGATCCGACGAGTGGGCAGCCGGGCTTCACCGTGCAGGACATCCCGCCGACCGGGGCGGACAAGACGTCGAAGCCGCAGATCCCCATCGAGGCGGCGCGCGTCTACTACGGAGAACTGTCACCGGAGTACAGCGTCGTAGCCACCAAGCAGAAGGAGGTCGACGGTCTCGACCCGGCGAACTACAGCGACACCAGTGGCGGTGGCGTCGACGTCGGGAGCAAGTTCTTTCGCCGTCTCGCCCTGGCGATCCACTTCCAGGACTACAACCTGTTCTTCTCGTCGGCGATCGACAACTCGTCGCAGATCCTCTACAACCGCGATCCGCGGACCCGGGTGGGCAAGGTCGCGCCGTGGTTGAAGCTCGACGGCGACCCGTACCCGGCGATGATCGACGGTCGGCTGACCTGGATCGTCGACGGCTACACGACCAGCGACAACTATCCGTATTCGGAGCGGGTTTCGTTCGGTCAGGCCACCAACGACACGACGACCCGCGCCGCCTCGAACGTCGCCGCGCAGAGCGGGCAGGTCAACTACATCCGTAACTCGGTGAAGGCGACGGTCGACGCGGAGACCGGCAAGGTCACCCTCTACGCGTTCGAGCAAGGTAAGCCGGACCCGCTGCTGCGTACCTGGGAGAAGGTCTTCCCGGGGTCGGTGCAGCCGGAGTCGTCGATCCCGGCGGACCTGCGTGAACACCTGCGCTATCCCGAGGATCTGTTCAAGGTGCAGCGGGAGCTGCTCACGAAGTACCACGTGAGCGACCCGAAAGCATTCTTCCAGCAGGGCGACTTCTGGCAGGTGCCGGACGATCCGACCGTCGACGTACAGGTGGCGCAGCCTGCGTACTACTCGATGACGCAGATGCCGGGGCAGGACAAGCCGACGTTCAACCTGACGACGTCGTTGACGTTCCGCAATCGGCCGAACCTGGCGGCGGTCGCGTCGGTGTCCAGCGACGAGGCCGACTACGGCGTGATCCGGGTGCTCGATCTGCCGGACACGACGAACATCAACGGGCCGCGGAACGTCGAGAACCAGATCCAGTCGGATACCGCGTTCAAACCGACGCTGACGCTGCTGAACCAGAACGGCTCGTCGGTCGTGCGTGGCAACCTGCAGGCGTTACCGGTTGGCGGCGGCTTCCTGTTCGTGCAGCCGTTCTACGCCAAGGGCACCGGTACGCAGACCTACCCCACGCTGAAATACGTGGTCGTCGTCTACGGCGATCGCGTGGGGTTCGCACCGACGCTTTCGGCAGCGGTGAGTCAGGCGTTGAGTGGAGGGGGCGGGACTACCGCGCCGCCGTCCGGTAGCGGCTCCGGTGGTGGCGGGACGTCGCCGGCGCCTACTCCGACGCCCGCTCCGACCGGATCCGTGCCGCCGACGAACGTCGGGGCGCTCGCCGAACAGGTGGCGGCGGACGCCCAGGCTGTGCGCGATGCCCAGGCCAGCGGCGATCTCAAGCGGCTCAGCGACGCCCAGGTGAAGTACTCGGCCGATCTCGCGGCGCTGGTCAAGGCGCTGAACCTGCCATAGGCGACGCCGGCTTGCGGTGCGCCTCCGGCTTGTGACCAGTTCGCCTCGGCGTGTCGTGGCACCTTCCCGGAGCTGAGCCGTCCCGGGCTGCGGCGCACCCCGATTTGGCCTGGACGTCACGTTGGCGTAAAGTCTTCCGAGCCGACGCGGGGTGGAGCAGCTCGGTAGCTCGCTGGGCTCATAACCCAGAGGTCGCAGGTTCAAATCCTGCCCCCGCTACAACGTTTACGCAGGTCAAGGGCCACTTTCACCAGATCGTGAAAGTGGCCCTTGATCATTTGACCGTCATTCGACCGTGGACTTGCCATTGGGACGCGGCACGATCTGGCATGGAACGTGATGGATGACGCGGGCTATTGCGTGGTCTCCGTCAGTTGGTCACGGGTAGTTTCCTCAGCAGCGCGCCGATCCCCACTGCGAAAGGAATCTGATGAGTGAAGCGGGGCCTCCAGCCGGCCTGGTGATCGTCGTCGTCATCGTCCTGGCCGTGCTCGTCAGCCTGATCGGAACAGGAATTTCACGACGGAACCGCAGGAATCGCCTGTAACCATCGGTGGTCTGACCACGCGGCAATTTCGCTGACGCGCAGCCTTTCAGCCATCGCGATCACTGAGACGTCGGTGACTGGACTGCGACCTCCTGGATCGCCGCCACGTTCGTGGCATCGAGCCACGGCACGTCCCAGCGTTTCGCCTCCAGCCGTAGGTCGCGGGATCGTGCGTGAGCCTCTGGCGGTGTTTAGTGTCCCGCTATCAGGTCGAGCAGCGGGCCGGAGGGGATCTTGATGAGTTTGCCGAGCCGGACGATTGGGGTGGGCCAGGAGTCGGCGCGGATCAGTTCGTAGGCCAGCGTGCGGCCGATGCCGAGGATCTGCGCCGCTTCGGGGACGGTGAGGAACCCGGGTAGTTCAGCGCTCTGGAAGGCTGTTGCTCGTTCGCTACTCATGGCGTTGCTCGGATCGCAGCGGCGGCTTTGGGGGTCACCGGGGGCTTTGCGTTGCACTGGTCGTGCAGCCAGCTTTCGACGGTGCTGCGCCAGTAGCGGACTCCGCGGCCGATCTTGAAGCTGTCGGGTCCGGTGCTGAGGTGTCGCCAGTAGCGCAGGGTGGCGACGGGTACGCGCAGGATTTCGGCGACCTCGCTGATGGTGAGGAGTTCGTCGGGTCCGGTGGGTCGCTGGCTGACGGTGTCGTGCTCGTGTTGGTTGCTCACGTCATCTACAGGCGGGGCGAGAGCGGTCAGGAGGACAGCCTGGCGCGGATCGTGACGGATTGTGATGGTTAGCGCCCGATGCCGTGGTCGTGTTGCGGGGACTGGCTGCTGTAGCT
>Ga0081455_10001524_pt1 | contig 28562 bp, 24 predicted proteins | sample TabmetS3T2R1_FD_70207 | JGI IMG/M metagenome (GOLD analysis project Ga0081455, IMG submission 70207) | Tabebuia heterophylla rhizosphere microbial communities from the University of Puerto Rico - S3T2R1 | ecosystem: Host-associated > Plants > Roots > Rhizosphere ... | reverse complement strand
GCGTTCTCGCGCGTCAGCTCCGTGTCAATCATCCCGGGGCAGACCGCATTGACGGTGATACCGAACTTGCCGAGTTCCTTCGCCGCGGCGCGAGTCAGGCCAAGCAAGCCCGCCTTTGATGCGGTGTAATGCGCGCCGCCCAGGGTGCTGACCATTCGACCGGCGGAAGAAGAAATATTAATGATGCGGCCGTAACGCTGCGCCTGCATTGCCGGGAGTGCGGCCTTTGTGAGCAGGAATGGCGCGGTGAGATTGACCTCAAGCGCGGCGCGCCACTCCTCCGCAGTCAGATCAGGAAACCGTGTGGAAAGCGCAAGCGCGGCATTGTTAACGATAACGTCGATGCGCCCAAAGCGCTCAAGTGTCATACGCACGATCTCGTCCGCAACGCCGGGTGCGGCGACGTCACCCGGCACCGCTAACGTGCGTTCGCCGATCGACGCGGTGAGCTTCTCGGCACGCGCGCGGTCACGCACATTCACTGCTACTGCGGCGCCGCGTTCGTGGAAGCGCTCCGCCGCAGTACGCCCGAGCCCGCGCCAGGCACCGGTAACGATGACAACGCGCCCGGCAAAGTCCTGCTCCGAACGCTTGCCGTTCATCTCAGTATCCGAGCTCTCCATTACCGTTCCTACACGCTCCAACGCACTTACTTTTCACGATGCGCCTAACTAGAACAAGATGGGTCAGCAGTTCGCTCCAGCGTTTGGTTAGGTTTTTTTATTTTCAACACGTCTAAGCGCTTTCTTCAAGTCACCTTCTGACGCCTTCCCTTTCGCATATGCCGAAAGCGCTTCTGAAAGGTCGCCCATGAGCCATACAACTGTGTTTCGGTCAACGATCTGTCCTTCAGCTGTGATCGTGCCGTGCCCGGGCAACCGCATCGAGTAGTGATAGGTTACTCCGTCTAAGACAATCACGCGCTCGTCACTCTTGGGTTCAGGCGGGGGGCGTAAGGCCTCGAGCAACTTTGCTTGCCAAAGCTGCTTGATTCTTTCGGCGAGATCTGTGGATACAGGCCTCGCCTGTATCCGCACGTTGATCCCGTGGTAGTCGTAAGGTAGCCCCTTCTTCAAGTTCTTGGCTCTATCGTACGGAATCTCGCGACCGTCTGGACCAGCTTGCTTAATGAAACGCGAATACTCTGTCTCCCATGTGCTTGCCGACGGCGTTGCGGCGAAGACTTCGTATCCCCGCGTGGTTTTCAATAGGCCAGCCGCTTCCTCGGGTACAAAGGACGGCACACAGAGGGTCGAGAGCACGACCTCCGGGCCGTAAATGCGCTTGAACACTTTGTGGAGAATGACGTTGTATTCATCGCGTTTGTCCTCCGCCGACTGCAACTTCAGATGACTTTGAGCGTCAGCAGTGTGAGTCAGCTGCACTGACGCAAAGATTACGAGTAGGAACCCGACGCGGTACGTCATAGGCCTAACGAGAATTAGACCGAATCTTTCGATCTAATCCAAGCGTGTTCACATGGTCACTTGCCGCGGAATTCGAGCGCACCATCTTTTGCATCGACTTTGACGGTCTGGCCTTCGCGGACTTTGCCTTCGAGGATGTCGATCGAAAGCGGATCGAGAATTTCTTTTTGAATCGTGCGTCGTAGTGGGCGCGCGCCGTAAACTGGATCGAATCCTTCGCGCGCAAGGAGTTCCTTGGCTGAATCGGAAAGTTTGAGCGTGATCTTTTGTTGCTCGAGTCGTTTGGACAGTCGGCCGAGCTGGATCTCAACGATCTTTTTCAGATCATCCTCGCTGAGCCGATCGAAAATGATGATCTCATCAACGCGGTTGAGAAATTCTGGACGAAAATGCGCTCGCAGCGCTTCGGTAACGAGTCGCCGGCGCGCTTCTTTCGATTCTTCCTCAATGATGTATTGAGAACCGATGTTCGAGGTCATGATGATGACCGTGTTCTTAAAATCGACCGTTCTCCCCTGCCCGTCCGTGATGCGACCGTCGTCGAGCACCTGCAGCAAGACGTTGAACACATCTGCGTGCGCTTTTTCGATCTCGTCAAACAGGACTACGGAGTACGGTTTGCGCCGGACGGCTTCGGAAAGTTGACCGCCCTCCTCGTAACCTACATATCCCGGCGGCGCGCCAATCAACCGCGCGACGGTGTGTTTCTCCATGTATTCGCTCATGTCGATCCGGACCATGGCGTTCTCGTCGTCGAACAAAAATTCGGCCAGCGCGCGGGACAGTTCGGTTTTGCCGACTCCGGTTGGCCCGAGAAAAATGAATGAGCCGAGCGGACGGTTGGGATCCTGCAAGCCGGCACGTGCCCTACGCACCGCGTTCGAAACGGCCTTGATCGCTTCATCCTGTCCGACGACACGCAGATGCAAATGCTCTTCCAGTTTTACGAGTTTTTCGCGTTCCCCTTCCTGCAGTCGCGAGATGGGAATATGCGTCCAGCTCGAGACCACTTCGGCGATGTCTTCCTCGGTCACTTCTTCGCGAAGGATCGATTTCTTGGCCTTCGCGCTTTTTGCGGTGGCGTCTGCCAATTTCTTTTCCAGGTCCGGGATGCGTCCATATTGGATTTCGCTCGCCTTGCCAAGTTCCCCGCGACGCTGTGCGCGCTCGAGCTCGGTGCGAAGTTGATCGAGCTCTTCTTTCCACTTCCTTTGTTCTTCAAGAACTGCTTTCTCTTTCTGCCACTCGGCTTTGAGCGCACCAGATTTTTCTTTTAGCTCGGCGAGTCCTTTCTCGAGTTTCTTCAAGCGTTCTTTGCTCGCGGGATCTTTCTCTTTCTTGAGCGCCTGGCGCTCCATTTCATCCTGCATGATCTCGCGCTCGATCACGTCGATCTCCGTCGGCATGGAATCGAGTTCGATCTTCAAACGCGACGCCGCTTCATCGACCAGGTCGATCGCTTTGTCCGGAAGAAACCGGTCGGTGATGTAACGCTGCGACAACATCGCCGCCGCGACGAGCGCACTGTCCGTGATGCGCACGCCGTGGTGAACTTCGTAGCGTTCCTTTAATCCGCGGAGAATAGCGATCGTGTCTTCCACGGTTGGCTCATTCACCAACACCGGCTGGAAACGCCGCTCCAACGCCGCGTCTTTCTCAATGTATTTGCGGTATTCGTCGATCGTAGTCGCGCCGATTGTTCGCAGCTCGCCTCGCGCCAGCATCGGCTTGAGCATGTTCGATGCATCGACCGATCCTTCCGCTGCGCCTGCGCCAACGATGGTGTGCAGCTCGTCGATAAACAAAATGATCTCGCCTTGCGAATCGGTTACCTCTTTCAAGAACGCCTTCAGTCGATCTTCGAATTCGCCGCGAAACTTTGCGCCAGCAACCATCGCACCGATATCCATGGCGATAACTTTTTTGTTCTTTAGCGAATCCGGCACGTCGCCGCTGATGATTCGGCGGGCCAATCCTTCCACGATCGCTGTCTTACCCACGCCAGGATCGCCGATGAGCACCGGATTATTCTTCGTCCGGCGCGACAACACCTGCATGACGCGGCGAATCTCGTTGTCGCGTCCGATTACGGGATCGATCTTTCCGCGTCGAGCGAGCTCGGTCAGGTCGCGTCCATATTTTTCCAGCGTCTGATATTTGCCCTCGGGATTCTGGTCGGTCACACGCTGAGAGCCGCGCACCTGTTGAAGGCCCTGCATGATTTTGTCGCGCGTGACGCCGGTTTCTTTGAGTAATTTTGCTGTGGGAACATTCGACCCCGCCAGTGCCAGCAAGTAATGCTCGGCGCTGGTGAACTCGTCCTTCAGCTTCGACATTTCCTTCTCCGCTGAATCCAAGACGTTTCGGAGCTCACTGGACACACGCACGTCGGCAGTGGCACCGTGGATCTTTGAACGGCGTTCCAACTCGGAACGCAGTCGGTCGTGTAGTTGGTCCACATTCGCGCCTAACTTCTCGAGAAGCGGCCGGGTTATCCCCTCGCCCTGATCCAGAAGCGACGAAAGAAAATGCTCGTTCGTTATCTCCGGATGATTGTTTTGCGAGGCGAGATCCTGCGCTGCTTGCAGCGCTTCCTGCATCTTCTGCGTGTATTTATCGATGCGCATCCATCAAAGATAAACAAATGCCATTGCGGGAGCAATTCCGCTCATCCTTGCCCAGACGAAGTTGTCCCGCCTGCGTTTGACACAAACGCCACTACAACGATGAGTGTTTGATGGACGGAGAAGTAAAAGTATCGACACGCCACGCCTTGCGTGTCTTACACCGTCGTTCATTTCGTCGTTACATCATCGGCAGCTCAATCTCCGATACAGGAACGTGGATGCAGGTAATGGCCCAAGGATATGTAATGAGCACGCTTACGAGCAAAGCGTTGCTGCTTGGAATGGCCAATCTCGCTGCCGGGTTGCCGATGCTTCTTTTAACAATGGTCGGCGGTTCGGCGGCTGACCGTTTCGACAAACGAAAAATTCTTCTCGCAACGCAGTATATCCAGATTGCCCTCGCGATTGCCATGGGACTCTTGATCATGAGCGGGAAAATCCAGATCTGGCACATTTTGGCGTTTGCGGCCGTGCTCGGAATTTCGAACTCATTTGAAATGCCTACTCTCAATGCGTTCGTGCCCGAGCTGGTAACACGGGACGAAATTCAGAGCGCGATCGCTGTCGACCGGGCAGTATTTCACGGTTCACGAGTAGTTGGCCCGGCCCTTGCCGGCATTCTTATCGGCGCATGGGGCGCAGGATGGGCCTTCTTTTCCAACGCAGTTTCGTTTGTGGCGTTCATCATTGCTCTGCTAATCATCCCCCCACGGGCGCGCGGCGGCGCTGAGGAGGAACAGAAACGTTCCAGCGGAATCAAGGACGGTTTTCGTTATGTAGCCAAAGACAAACCAAGTCTCGCCATGATTGGCCTCATCGCGGCGACCACCGTTTTCATTTTTCCAATCATCACAGTGATGATGCCGTTGTATGTGCGGCTGGTGCTCCATCTTGGCGCGGATCAACTGGGCTTTTTGATGGGCGCGTCCGCGGTCGGCTCTGTGATCGGCGCGATTTTTTTGATCAGCATTCCTCACAGAAAGCGTGTGCCGATCATGATGGTGAACGTCGGCATCGTCGCCTGCGCTATTTTCATTTTGTCGCGCGCTCCAAGTTTTTACATCGCGACAGGCGTGCTCATCCTAAATTCCCTCGGGTTAGCCATGAACTTCGGTTTGGCGAACACGATCGTACAGGAACGGGCGCCCGATTATCTGCGCGGCCGCGTCTCGGCTGTATTCATGCTGAGCTTTGTTGGCCTGATGCCTGTCGCCGGCCTAGGGATTACCGGGCTGTCTGATCTAATTGGTATGCCCACGGCGCTGGCCATTGCGGCAGCGTGCTACGCAGTGATTGCAATGATCGTGCTGGCTCGGGTACGGCGAGAATGCTCCCGACCCACAGTCCGGGAAGAGCCTGCCGCCGAACCGGCCCCGCCCATGGCTACCGCCGTTTAGCGTGATCGCGTTTTCCACTTGTTGGAACTCAGCGCGCCACACTACCGGCGATGCGATGCTGCGCGAAATCAAAACCAAACTCGGGTTCGAATGGATTGCGCTGGATTACGGTGCCCACAAATCGCTGATGCCAGGAATTCAAAAGTTCTTTGATTCCGGAGAAATCCGCGTCAGCAGTCTGCATGATTTTTGCCCTGCAACCACAGAAGCCGCAGTGGTTTCGCCCCATTCTGATCGATTTTCCGCCGCGTCAACCGAGCAACGTGAGCACGCTGTTACGCAAGCGTTTCAGGCGATCGACCTCGCCGCGCGATTAAACGCGACATTCGTTGTATTGCATATGGGCAAAGTGAACATGTTGCCAATTACCGACCGGCTGATTGCGATGGCGAAAGCCGGCGGATATCTGTCGCGCGAGTATGTGAGAATGAAAATCAATGCCGTACAGGAAAGGGAAAGAATTGCGTCCGAATGCCTGCGACGCGCGAAGGATTGCCTGGTCCGTGTCATTGACTATGCCGCTCCGAAAAATATTAGGATTGGTTTAAAAGCGCGCCGCGATTATGAACAAATCCCAACTGAGCGAGAATTGACCGGGCTACTTGAAGAGATGAACTCGCCGTATTTGGGTTACTGGCACGATTTCGGTCACTGTCAGGTAAAAGAGAACCTGGGATTCATTGATCATGCTGAATGGCTGCATGCGGTCGGTCCACGTACGGTCGGCTGCCACGTTCAGGACTGCATCTGGCCTGCGCGAGAAGGTCAACCTCCCTTAACTGGAGGGATCGATTTCGAGAAACTGGTTCCGCTTCTCCCCACAAACTGCTTATTTGTCTGGGAGATGAAGCCGAGCAGGTCAGCGGACGCGATTCGACGATCCGTCCGGATGTGGAAAGAGCGCTTTGAAGAATGAAGACATCACCCACGAATCGTCGATTGGAATACTCGGAGCGCTCGAATACGCTCCGCGCGCATGAGTCGCCTCTCCCTCGACAGGGAGAGGGGAAGGTGAGGATTTATCCGAGGAAACTCGCGCGGCCAGGCAAACCGCTCACTTTCTCCCCTTCTCCAAGGGGACAGGCGAAAGGAGAAGCGTATGGTTTGACACGAACCTCGGCACTCAGAAAGCGGTGGAGATGACTCGCCCACCGAAATTCGCAGTTAATAAGAGCGAGGGTTGAATGAAAAAAATCCTGATCACATTGTTTCAACTCGGCGTTACCATCGCGGTGCTTTACTGGGTTTATCATGATCCAACCAGGCGCGCGCAAATGGCCGAGGCGATCCGGAACGCTCATTACGGCTGGGTTGTCATGGGGATGGTGGCATATCTGATCGTGGAAATTGCGGCCGCTTTTCGCTGGAACGTTTTGCTGAAGGTCCAAAAGATCCATCTGAGTCTTCCGCGTCTCGCGGGCCTGTTCTATATCGGGATGTTTTACAATCAGTTTCTTCCGGGAGGCACCGGTGGCGATATCATCAAAAGTTATTACCTGCTCAAGGAAACTCCGGACAAAAAAGCGGGGGCATTGCTTGCCGTCGTATTTGACCGTTTCATTGGTCTTGTTGCTCTGGTGACCATTACGCTGATTCTGATCGGATTCCGCTACGATTTTCTCGCGCAGACGACCGCGACGCGAAACTTGCTTTGGCTACTGCTCGCGCTTTTAGGATTCTCGGTTCTGACGTTGTTGTCCACTTTTGTAATCAGCGGATTCAACCTGTTCCATTTATTGCCGGAGAAGTTCCCTGGTCGCGACAAACTGATCGAAATTTCTGCAGCCTATCATCTTTATGCGCATCATTGGCGCGCAACGCTGGTTGCCTTTGGCGCGTCTCTCGTAGCACACCTTGCTACGTTCGCGACTTTTCTGTGTGCCGCGTACGCGCTGGGAGCACGGGTGCCAGTGGTCGATTTCTTTGCCATAATGCCGGTGGAACGAACGATTTCCGCGTTACCCATCAGCTTCGCAGGAATAGGACTTCGGGAAAAAGTGTTGCAGATCATGCTCAGCGGTCTTTGTGGGGTACCGGAAGCCACGGCCATTCTTATCGGTTCTCTTAGCTTTCTGATCATTCTTGTTTGCTGTCTGCCGGGAGCGGTCGTTTATCTGCTTTACAAACCAAGCGGCGCAGCCGGGCGCGTGAAAATGCGCGAGATGGAACGCGAAGTCGTCTCGCTGGAACATGAGATTGGCGAAGCCGAATGAGATTGGTGATTCGCAAATGGTAATTCGTGATTCGGGTTGACGACGTAAAGATTCAACGATTTACCTCTCAACATTTCTCATGAAGGGCAAGCGTCACCGCCCACTTGTTATTGCCACCTTCGCCATGACCGTTGATGGCAAGGTGACCACGAAAAAGTTGTCGCCGGTAACTTTCACCTCACGCGAAGACAAATTGCATTTGTTTCGCCAGCGCGCCCTCGCCGATGCAGTGCTGATCGGTCACACTAGTTTAAAACGTGACAACGTCCGGCTTGGATTGCCGCTGGACTTGCAGGAAAACCGAGTGAAGCGCAGTCAAAGCCGCTGCCCACTACGCGTGATTATTTCAAACGAAGGCAAAATCGACCATCGTCTTAAGATTTTTCAGTCGGACGTTTCTCCGATCATCATTTTTTCAACGAAACGAATGCCTCAAAAATATCGACGAGGTTTGGAAAAGAAGGCGACACTCCATCTGAGCGACAAAAAAACTGTGAATCTTGTAGGGATGCTGCAAACACTACGCAATGAATACAAGGTTCGGACTGTCGCGTGCGAGGGAGGACCGACGCTATTTCGGTCATTATTGGAACAGGATTTGATCGATCGGCTCAACTTAACCCTTGCGCCTTATCTGTTTGGTGGAGCAAAGGCACCGACGCTGACAGGGGTGAGCAAGGATTTCCTGCCCGCCAGTGTGCATTGTTCGTTAAGCGAAATGCGCACCATCGGTGAGGAGTGTTTTCTTACCTATCGAATCAGGCATCCGCGTCGCCGGCGCCGGAATTAGGTTTCTCTTTGCGACGCGGTCGTCGCACAAGTTCACCTTCACAGTTTGGGCAAACGAAATTCATTTGCCCGGCGCAACTTGCGCAATAACTGCATTCATAACTGCAAATGTATGCGCTTCCGTCGGGCGCAAGCGCGGCTCCGCATTTTTCACACTTCGTTTTCAGTTCCAAACCCATTTGTTCTTCATTGTTCAGGAACGGGTCCAACCATTCAACGACGAAAAAGTAGACTGAACTGCTCGGTTTTTAACGTGTGATGATCACCGGCTTTGTGTACGCTCGCAATCTTCCTCGGAGGAATAATATGTCCAAGTTAATAAGATGTTTCATTGCGTTCGCCGTGGTCATCGCATCGCAGACGACCAGAGCTGCGGATTCAGAGTGGGATCGAACTGTACTGCCGCGACCACCCCAGCCGTTTGAAGGCGTGACCAAACGAACGCTCGAAGGCTCTGTGGCAGCCTTTACCGCACCAGTGAAGCCTCCAGCCAATGCGCCAAACATCCTGCTTGTCCTGATTGATGATGCCGGGTTCGGTAACCCATCGACATTCGGTGGACCCGTCGCCACCCCTACCCTCGACAAACTGGCAGCTGAAGGACTTCGTTACAATCGATTTCATGTCACCGCTCTTTGCTCGCCGACGCGCGCAGCATTGCTATCTGGGCGAAATCATCACGCGGTCGGATTCGGTTCAATCTCAGAGGTGATCGGCGGTTTTCCCGGTTACAACACGATGTGGCCCACGAGCGCAGCCTCCATCGCCAAGATTCTTCAGGGAAACGGCTATAACACAGCTGCGTTTGGCAAGTGGCACCTTACACCTGATATGCAACAAGGCACTGCTGGTCCTTTTGATCGCTGGCCAAACGCACTTGGGTTCGACTATTTCTGGGGATTTCTCGGCGGAGAAAGTGGTCAGTTCGATCCCGTCCTTACCGAGAATAACAGCATCATTGGAGTGCCAAAAGACAAGGACTTCTATCTAAATGACGCGCTGGTACAACACTCCATTACCTGGATTCGCGACCAGAAAGCGCAGTCTCCCGACAAACCGTTCTTTCTTTATTTCGCGACCGGAGCAACTCACGCGCCGCACCAGGTGCCAAAGGAATGGAGCGATAAATACAAAGGCAAGTTTGATCAGGGCTGGGACAAGTTACGCGAAGAGACGTTTGCACGACAAAAGCAGCTTGGTGTGATTCCGGTTAACGCCAAACTCACGCCTCGTGATCCGGCGTTCCCGGCGTGGGACAGCGTCACACCGGAAGTAAAGAAACTGTATTCGCACCAGATGGAAGTTTATGCAGGATACCAGGAAAACGCCGACCACGCTGTTGGACAGGTCGTGAAATCCATAGAGGATATGGGCCTCGCCGACAACACACTGATTATTTACATCTTCGGCGATAACGGCGCGAGCATGGAAGGGACAGAGAGCGGGACATTCAACGAAATGACTACACTGAATGGCGTTCCGCTTACGACAGACCAGCAATTGAAAGCGATTAAAGCCTACGGCGGTCTGGACAAATGGGGTGGTCCGGATATGGCTCCGCACTACGCGGCCGCTTGGGCGTGGGCTGGTAACACGCCATTCAAATGGGGCAAGCAAGTGGCATCACACCTCGGCGGGATTCGCAACCCCATGGTGATCGCCTGGCCAAACCGCATCAAAGATAAAGGTGGTTTGCGAAGTCAGTTCACGCATTGCACCGATATCGCGCCGACGATTTTGGAAGCGGCTAGTCTCCCGGAGCCAAGAGAAGTCAACGGTGTCGCCCAGATGCCAATGCAGGGTGTGAGCTTTGTATCTACATTCGACGACGCCAAGGCACCCTCGCGACACACGCAGCAGTACTTCGAGATTTTGGGAAACCGCGCAATGTACAAAGACGGCTGGATCGCATGTTGGCGACTGGACCGCATTCCGTGGAAGATTGATCCTGAAACACTTTCGCGATTCGCCCCTGGCAAATGGAACCCGGATAAGGACAAATGTGAGTTGTATAATCTCGATGAAGATTTCTCCCAGGCTGATGATGTCGCCGACAAATATCCGGACAAAGTGCGCGAACTAACTGGGCTGTTCTGGGCTGAGGCGGAGAAATATCAAGTGCTGCCCCTACTCGGAGAGATGGCTAGTGTATGGGGCTTTCCGAAAGGTTTACCGGACCAAACGAAGTTCACCTATTACAACGGAACCGAAAACATCTCTTCTGGGATGATCCCTCCGGTTTATAACCGTTCTTACAGCATCAGCGCGGACATCGACAATCCGGGCAGATCAGGCCTGGGACTTCGTCCCGGAATCGCTGGCGTAATTGTTGCCGAGGGGAGTTTTCTTGGTGGCTTTTCGCTTTATGTCGAAAACGGTCACCTCAAGCACACTTATAGCTTGCTCGGCCTGAAACTGGACACCATCAGTTCACGCGATGCAATTCCCGACGGCAAGGTGAACGTGCGTTATGAGTTCACCGCCGATAAACCCGGCGAATTCGGCACCGGTGGCACGAGCCGTCTTTTCATCAATGGCAAGCAGCAAGCGGAGGCGAAGATGGAGCATAGCGTTCCATTTCGGTTTGCGTCCTATGATGGGATGGATATTGGCACTGACAATGGTCTGCCAGTCGTGCCGAAATTTGAATACGCCAAGATACTTCCGAAATATTTCAGGGGCACTATCGAAAAGGTAGAGTTCGACCTTGGTCCGGCGAAAGTTAGCGCTCAAGATTTACAGCGCATCGACACGGAGCGCTTTGCCAGGGCCGTGCAGAATTAAAGAAGCAACAGGCCTAAGGGAACTCAGCGTTCGAAGTAGTAGGTCATCGTGAAGTTTACCTCAAACCTCTTATTGGTGTAATCGAGCTCCTTTTCCAATGTGACGCTAAGAATAACAGGGGTCTGTTGGAGGCGTTTGGAAACCCCAAGGTCCACTGTGTGAGTCCATTGATCGCCATTTTCAAAGTCGATCTTTGCCTTGTAATTCGTGCTGACCGCCCAATCGTACAAAAAAATAAAAGTAGCAGGTAGAGATAGCTCGGTATAGCGCTGTGGCGGAGCATTGTGCTCTTCAGCGATCGAATGGTTATATTCTGCGTTAAACGTAACTGTCAGCCATTTCGTAAAATCATGCGCCACGCCCCAAGCGGGTTTGAGGCGCCACATACTGTCCCCAAGCGCGGGGTTTGATGCGGTATCTGCATGAAGTTCCATACCGCCGGCGGTACGCCACGTGTCGCTCAGGCGAAATGCGCTACCAGCACCAACTTCGATGTCGCCAATGCCACCTGTGTCTTGGTGACCTGATGACTCATCGCTCCGATTGTAGACGAAGGGCAGTTTAAGTCGCAACCCCACATCTTGCGCCTCGCGAACGTGCCAACCCCATAACCCTGCTAACGTCCATTTCGCTTTTTCCGCACCACCATCAAATTGGTCCCACTCCGTATCGATGGATACGCGCGACTGGATAATTGTCTGATCGCGCAGTGCCTTGAGTTCTTCCGCCGCTGTTGCAGAATCAGCGGGCGCCTCGTCGGCTGCTTGCAACGCGGATGCTGTAAGTAAGGCGAGGGCAACAAACAGAGATCGGCCACATACATCAGGGATCGTCATGGCTTGTTCTCGTTTCACGTTTGATGGCTAATGCCGACGTACAGTCGAATCCCGTTACTTGTTCATCAGACGTCAATGTAATTCCGACACGCAGATTTGTTGTCGGCTAAAAGCAACGAACGAGACCATTAATGTCCCTATGCGTAACAGGTCTCAGTTTTCCAAGCGGTTTAACACATTTATTACCGGTTCGTTAGAAATCCGAAGCAAGCCGCTAAAAGGACGGTCCAGCTCCAGGATTAGGAAGATGGCCGCAGCAGCCGAAAGGGCCGATACCATTAAAGCCGCTGTCGCTGTCCAATTGCGAGGAGCAATTACGCTAAAGCCCATGAAAATAACAACAAGCCAACATACCACCACAGCCAGCAACGGCATTGAAATGGAAGGGATTGATTGTGCCATCAGTAAGGTGCGATGCTGCCCCAGTTCGAGTGCGAGCGTCGTCGCCTGCGCTTTAAGATTTCGCTGCATCTCGTCACGAGGTGTCAGTTGTTGAATAGCCAGATAAAGCGCATTGCCCGCTTGCGCATCGGGGGCAAGATTCACGCGGGCATTCACGTTTGGAAGTTGGGTGCCGCGGTGAGCAAGTTGTTCAACTGCGCTGCGGAGCAGCGCGCGCGGTTCTGCGGTTTCCGGCCCATATCCGGTCAGGACACGATCTAGGAAAACGACCTTTGCTGCCATTTGAATCAATTCACTTCGAGCATCGTCATGAGAACTCTTGGCAGAGGCTACAAGCAAGCCAAGCAAAAGCGCCGCCATCGTTGCGAGCAGGCCCATAGCAAGTTTGACAGTTTCCTTAGTATCGGTGCCAAGGTGATCTTCGGGCAGAATTCGGCGAAGCGCATTTCCAACCAATACTGCGCCAGCCACGCATACCAATATGATTAGCGATATGACTTCAGTGTTCATGTTGCCTCTATCGATGACGCGAATCGAGTCATCGTACTTTAGGTTGTTACTCTCCTATGGTCCTTCTTTTTCGTAATAGGCATCCTCGTTTGGTAAAGCAGGCTCGCCTTGCAATCCCTTTTGCATCGCCTTGAATTGATCAATCAAGAACAGCGGTTTTGCGCTCTCCCTTGCTAACTCTTCGACGCGTTTCTGTAAGTCGGCCACCTTATCCGGGTGGTCGGCGGCGACGTTGTTTTTCTCAGACGGGTCCTGGGCAATATTATACAACTCTACTGAAGAAGGCAGAACGGTGCGCCAAATCAGCTTCCAGTCGCCTTGGCGGATGGCGGCGCGGAATGGCTCTACGTTATAGACGATCTCCGTACGCGGCGAAGTTTTTCCTTCGCTGATCGTATCCCAAACATCGAGGCCGTCGAAAGGTTTACACTTGGCGGTGGACGCGCCGGCGAGCTTGGCCAGAGTCGGGTACATGTCAACGACGTGAATCATCTCTTTGACAGTGATTCCGGCGGGAATGTGTCCCGGCCAGTTAGCGAGAGCGCATACGCGCGTTCCGCCTTCATACAGAGTGCCTTTACCTTCGCGGTATGGCCCATTGTCACAGGGAATTTTGATCTTCGACATATCGGCCATAACGCCACTAAACATGGCGTTCCGGGTTCCTCCATTGTCGCTTTGGAAAAAAATAAGCGTATTACCGCGCAGTTTCTTTTTTTCCAACGCTTCAATGACGCGCCCGATCTGATCGTCAAGGCACGTGACCATCGCAGCATAGATGCGACGCGTGGGATCTTCGATGTTCTTATAGCGGTCGACATATTCCTGCGGGGCTTGATAAGGAGTGTGCGGGGCATTAAGGGCCAGATAAAGAAAGAACGGAGTTGTAGCAGTCCGCTCGTTAACATATTTCACTGCGTCATCACCTAACAGGGTTGTCGTATAGCCTTTCTCCCTGACCAGTTTGTTGTCCCGATACCAGTCGACCACTCCATGCTCCTCATGCGTAAAATAGTCCAACTCACCAATCAAAGGGCCGTACTGATGATCGAATCCGCGTTGTTTTGGCCAGTACTTGAGTTCGCCATGCCCAAGGTGCCACTTGCCGATGATCGCGGTCTGATATCCAGCCTCCTGGAGTGCTTGCGGAAGCAACCATTCGTCCGTCGCCAACCCATAGGTTGATACCGACGGAATCACGATCGTCTGAAGACCGTAACGGTTCGGATAACGCCCGGTCAACAGCGCCGCGCGCGTGGGTGTGCACATCGGCTGCGCGTAAAATTGTTCAAAGCGCGCGCCCGTCTCGGCCAGTTTGTCCAGGTTTGGTGTTTTGATGTCTATTGCACCATTAAAGCCGACGTCCTTCCAACCAAGGTCATCGGCAACAATGTAAACAATGTTCGGTCTCGTATCGGCGGCGCTGACTGCGTTGCGCGTTATGAGGGCTAGCGACGCTGCTAGCATTGAAAAAAAGTAAGAGGGCACATTTGAGTTCATACGCGACACATTCTTGCAACGCTTGTAATTCTGGTTGCCACCCCCCATTTTCTAGGACGGCTTGTCTTTTTGCGCGACCAGGATCTGAAAACCAGGAGGACTTTGCGTAGTCGGATCGACCGCCCTGTCTGTAAAGATAATGGTGGTACCTGCTGTGATAACTTCCTTCGCGTCAGCGAGGAATGTTGTCGGTAGCCCGCTTTTCTGCGCAGCCAAAAAAAGACTTTGGCTTGATCCTTCTTTTCCTGATGATGTGACTTCTATCCAGCGCTGATGTCCTTCGGAGTCCAATCCGTTCAACGCACTGAAAACCCGGTCATTTAATGGCGAAACAACCTGAGCGTTCGGAATACCAGCCCGACCGATCTCGATACCATTACGATAGACATACACGGTCTTATCCGCGCTACTAACAATCATGGATACTGGGCCACTGCTCGATTTGTCGGGGTCCCAGTCAAACTTGCCAGCCGCAATCGGCTCGCTCTCCTGACCACTTTGCACGAAGAACAATCCAGGATGCACCGTTTCCGCAGGCGCGGAATGGTCGTCGGCGATGATGACTGTCGCCCCTTTCATTGTGACACCAAAGAGCAGTTTGGAGAATTCCAAGGGGAGCCGAACGCAGCCGTGCGAGTCCGGATAGCCTGGCAGATCGCCCGCGTGTAGCGCAATCCCGCCCCACGTCACACGCTCCATGTAGGGCATCTCCGCACCTTTATAGATGCTTGACGTATGATGCACTTCCTTTTCGAGGATTGTGAAAACTCCGCTTGGAGTTGGGTGACCTGGTCGCCCCGTACTGCAGCTCGATCGCGCAATGCGGATACCATTCCGATAAACATAAGCCACCTGTTCAGTAATGCTGGCTACAATTAGTAAAGGGCCTTCGGGGGCGCGCTCCGGTTCCCATACGTATTGGCCGGGTTTCAGCGTTACTGTTTCCGGAGACACCTGTACGCCTTCCGTGAAAGTTTCACCGAAAATGATAGGTTGTTGATGGCCGATCAGGCCAGAAGCAAAGAAGGCCAATACCAGAAACTTAGTCGTAGTTGATCCCATAATTCGTTGGTTTTCGACGATGATTTCGATCGGGTCCGGCACAGTCAATGTCTTTTTGATGCACCACACGCCAGGCTTCGTGCCCAGTTGAGATCCCTCTCTGGAAGAAGGGAGGATGCGAGCAGAGCATCACCAGATGCCGGGGACGACACGGTATCGTACCGAGGCAACGTAGGCTGGCCATTCAGCATGTTGAGAAAGTACCAACTCTTCGGCGTGGATCCGGTAGACGAGTGATGCCCAACCGATTAATACCAGTAGGAGCGTGACAAAATTCCATTCCTGCAGGTTGTAACCGACATCGCCGAGCACGTATGAGAGATATATAGGGTGGCGCACAAATCTGTAAGGTCCACTCGTCACGAGACCTCTTAACGCCGGGCGGACGCCGAAGAATCTCCCTATAGTGAGCAGGCTAACAAGGCTCAGACCAGCCGCGACCGTCACCAAAACCAGCCCCGCAAAGGGCGATGCCACATAACCGGCCGACCATCCCAGATAAATGACCTGGGCGTACGGATATAAATAAGCAACTCCGACCGCGACGCTGGAGGCAACGGAGTAATCCCACACCTTCGGACGAGGCCGCGTGAGCGCGACGCCTAAAACGATCAAATGTTGAAGGACGTAGATCCAGTCAGTGACCGTGAAGGTCGGTGTGAGTACAAAGAGGAAGACAAGTTCTGCCAGGGTGACAGAGAATAGGAGGCAATCGGCAAACCGTCGTCCAAGCATTGACGTGTGGGACGGCTGATCAACCAATGGCTAGTTTCCTTTGGGCAGACCTTCGCGAATCAAACGGGAGAAATCTGGATCCTGGTCCGCAGCGATGGCACGCTTATTGATCAGGCTGCGCTGCTTCAGTTCAACAAAGGGCAGGCCCCCAGTGGCGATGGCGTGACGCTCGTAAAGAAGTTCGTCCACTTTACCATTGAGAAGCATTCGCCAATCCCATCGTGCTCTCTCGTTAGCGGAGCGCTGAGTGCGAATGCTAGTCGTACAATTTGCAGTAACCTCGTTGTACCACCGCGCCTGATCGTGCAGTTCGTTCATTGCCTTGATATATTCCAGAAATCTTTCGCGCGCCTGAGTTGGGGAAGCCAAGGTGTGATAAAGATAAATCTCTTCATGGCGATAGTTACTGCGCACGCGTATGGAGTCGCGCTCGTCCGCAACGATGTAAATCAGAGTATATTGGCGGTAAAGTCCGCGTAACGCCGAGTAATCCTGCCCCACTGTTTTGCGAGTTTCGATTGAAAAGCAGAGCGGGAGGGCGTCGGCAAACAAAAAACTCACGATGGGATGTGAGATCCAGGGGGAGCCCCAGTAATTAATAGCCACGTCCATGCCTGTGATCTGCGAAAGTCGCACTGTGCGCGTTTCCCAGTGTGGCGTAAAATCTGTCTCGGAACGATAATCGCAGTTTCGGACATTGTGAATGGTAACGTCGTCGCCATCGATCTGCGCCCAGGCTGTCTGTGCAACATCCGGTTGCCAGTGACGATCGTTGCTCGGCTTCAATGTAAACCACCACAAGACAACGATCGCGAATGCGCCAAAGACGATGGCAAGCTTTAGCAGTTGTCCGCGGACAAATAGGACAGGCCCAAGCAAAACGAGAACGAACACAATCGCTGCGAGGGGGCCGGCCGCCGGAAAATCAAAGAAGATCGCACCAAACACCCATGCGCCACATAGGATTACAGTCACGCAGGCGAGTAAGTACGCGAATAAGCGCAATACTTTCATAGCCAGCAAACCTCAACGCAGGCAGTGCGCATCGTTAAATGATGCACCGTGCCACCTAGTGGCTAACGACACCGAATTGCTAGAGTCTATTGTCCTTGCGATTCCGAACCCTGGTCTGACGAGTCATCTTCAACATCGTCCTCGGTCTCTTTCCAAGTCTTGTCAGGGTTATACTTGTCCATGCTTTGGACACTCTTCAGTGTATCAGGTCCAAGGTCCTTTTCGTAAACAACTCCATCCGGACCGACCATAAACGTCTGCACTCCAGTAACACGATATTCAGCGGGTGCCGCGACCAGAGCGAATCCGCCGATCATGGCGCCACCGACTACGAAGTTCATTTCTCCCATGGGCGCATCAGGTCCCTGTCCGGTCAACACTTTGAAGTAGTAACCATGGTAAGGTGTCCCTCGCTCTGCTTTGTAGCCTTCCTGCAGCGCTTTGGCGACTTCTTCTCCAACTGGGCCGCCCCAGGTGCCATCTGGATTCTGCCATGCCAGACCATCATGTTTCCCAGGTGTGCTGAGTACATGTTGTGCGTACTGGTTCACCTTCGCATCATCGTGCTTATCCATGGCATATTCATGTTGGGCCTCGGCGAAACCACGGCAAATCTCAATCGCGTTCAGCTCGTTGGCGCCAACACGCCGATTTAATATTTCCTCACGGCCTACTTTTGTATCAAAGAACCATTTCCCTTTTTGCTTCACGATTGGAATCGGAAGTGGAAACTCATCATTACCCACCAGGACAAGCGCGTGATTCGGATTTTTCTTGTCTGTCTCGACGGAGGTCTTTTCTTTTGCCTTGTTTGCAAACTCCGTCGCTCGATTCTTATCCTGCACGGGATCTTCAGAACTTATGATGTCGTCGCCATCAGAACCGAGAATTTCCTTTGCGGCTGCGACATCGAAATTCGACGCGACTTGAATCAGTGCATCGGCGGCCTGTTTCGGCGTGTCGAATTCTTTTTGCCCTGGTTGGGGAGTTCCCTGCGCATCTTCTTTTTTCGCGGCCGCCTCTTTTTTCTCCGGTGCTGCAACCGCACCCGACACGAGACAGCCTGTTACGAGAATCGCTGTTGCGACCACGATCATTTTCGATGATGTCATAATGTTTCGCTTTGAGGTCTTCATAGTCTTTTCTCCATCGATTCTTCGGTTATCGCCGCCCTCCTCCGCCGCCGCGTCCGCCACCGCCACGGCCTCCGCCACCGCGTCCGCCTCCACCGCCGCGGCTCATTCCACCGCCGCCGCCACGGCTCATTCCACCGCCACGGCTATACCCGCCACCGCCGCGGCTATACCCGCCACCGCCCATGCTGCGACCGCCTCTATTGCTACTGGCTCGCGCGTAGTTTCCGCTACCACCGCTAAATCCGCCTCCGCGATTACCGCCACTAGGACGCGATGATGCGCTGCGATTACCGACTTGATTCTTGGCGCTACCACCGGCGGGACGCGTAGACGGTCTCGTGCCAGCACCGCCTCCACCAGGGCGAGTGCCAGCGCCACCGCCACCAGGGCGATTTCCAGCTCCACCGCCACCGGGTCGTGTTCCAGCTCCACCGCCACCAGGGCGATTTCCAGCTCCGCCGCCACCGGGGCGTGTTCCGGCTCCACCGCCACCGGGTCGATTCCCTGCCCCGCCTCCGCCGGGGCGATTTCCACCTCCGGCTATGCCGCCTCCACCGCCACCAGGACGATTTCCAGCTCCAGCACCTGGACGATTACCTGCCCCACCTGCACCACGAGCACCCTGTCCTCCGAACTTGTTAGCGGTTTGTCTGTTGCCGTAAGGCGCATTACCTCGGTGTTGCGGATTGTGCTGCCACGCGCCTTGCCCACCTTGACCACGGTTGACGTTCCTGTTCGCGTTTCTGTTTACGTTCTTATTGTAGTTATATTTGTTATTAACATTGATATCGCCGCCACCCCAATTGCAGTTGCCCCAGCTGCCGCCCCAGGCGCCCCATGCCGCAGCACCCAGCGCAATCCCCGCCCCCCACGCCAAAGCCGTCCCTGGCACGTAACCCGGATACGTATACGGATAATAGGGATAAGCAGGAGGAGGAGCCCCGTAAACGACTTCAGGATCGTATGACGGAACGTAAACCACGTCTGGCTGAGCTGGCTGTATCTCGATAACCTGTTTACTAGCGCCCTGCGGCGTCTGTACGGTCTGGGTCTGCACTGTGGTTTGTGCGCTAGTCTTTAACGTTCCTTTGCTTTCAGCCTTTCCGCGCATTCGCTGGACGGCATCCATCACGTCGGATTGTTGCGCTAGAAAAGCGTTTCCCAGATCCGTGGTCCACTGGATATTGTCAGCCATGCGGGCAACAACGTCCGGATATGTCACCAGTCCCTGGACGCTTGGATCCCACGGCTGCTTACCCACAGCCTCGGCCAGCGCTTGACCTTGTAGATTCTTGTTCTTTTGCATCCACTGCTCAAGCTGAATCACTTCGAGTGGATAAGTGGAAGCGGCGAGGGTCTGGGCAAGTAACGGATCGGGATAGAGAGCAATTGGTGCAACCAAGGAATCCAATTGATCGTTAGGTAACTTGGGAGCCTGGTCCTGATCGGCATCTGTGGTCGTAGTCGTCATCTCCTGCGACTGGGCTTGTTGCGTTTGGGCGATCAAACAGAGCGGTGATAACAGTCCGATGAATAAAGTCGCGAGAACGTAGTGGAACAATTTTGTATGCAATCTCGATTGTAGGATTAGTGGCTTCATAGTTTTTGCTGGCCTCCCGTATAGCGTTTACTTCATCGCCCAAGCAGTCGACAAGTATATTTGTTTACACCGACAACAGTGAATCAGACCTTTGGGCGCACGAAACTGCCCTAAAGGGCAGGAAAAATGCCAATATGATTAGTATCCGCCCTGCGCAGGATGGGAAGGGAAGCTGATGTTCGAGCAGAGTTCTTCGATTCAATTGATCTAACAATACTTCTCCGTCGGTGAAAACGTTAATTCTGATTTCTGCGCTGCGCGACTTTCGTCGGCGATTGCACACATCGAAAACCGAGATGATTTGTGCCGGTGTTGACCTCCCCTTTGCCACGCGTGCCAACGATGTAGCGTGAGCAGTATTGATCGTTGCACAGGAACGAGCCGCCGCGATGCACTCTTTTCTTCTCGTTAGGCTCGGCAGGATCAAACGGCGAATCGGGCCCTTGAGGATTTAGCGCCACGCTGCCCTTATCAACCAATGTCTGGTAGTAATCAGGACGATACCAGTCGCTGCACCATTCCCAGACGTTTCCCGCCATGTCGTAAAGGCCATAACCATTCGGCTGAAACGATTTCACTGGTGCGATTCCAGCATAGCCATCCTCTCCCGCATCTTTGACCGGGAATTTTCCCTGCCACGTGTTGGCCATCCATTTTCCGCCGGGACGAAGCTCATCCCCCCATACATACGTTTTCCCGGACAAACCGCCGCGCGCGGCAAATTCGAACTCTGCTTCGGTCGGCAGGCGTTTACCCGCCCATTTCGCATAGGCCTCTGCATCCGGATAAGCAATGTGCACCACGGGATATTTTTCTTTTCCCCTGATGTCGCTTTGCGGCCCGACCGGATGACGCCAGTTAGCGCCTTTCGCGTAAGTCCACCATTGATAATGATTGTTCAGCGGAACCTCGTGATCAGGCGACGCAAAGACGACTGATCCGGCAACAAGATTTTCTTCAGGCGCCGTGGGAAATTCTTCCTTTGTCGGTGTGCGCTCAGCAATCGTGACGTAGCCGGTCGCCTTAACAAACTTTTCAAACTGCTCGTTAGTCACAGGCGTTGCATCCATCCAGAAACCGTCAACGTAAACGCGGTGCACCGGACCAGCGTCGTTGGACGCCATTGGCATTTCGTGAGCACCCTGCCCGTTCATCGCTGCGCCCATCGAAAATTCTCCCCCCGAAATCCAAACCATGCCTTCGGGCGTCTTGCTCGGTGGCCGATTCTTGTTCGCAGTTGTGGGGCCAAATTCTGCTGTGTCACAAAATCCAGAACCCGGAACCAAAATCGCCACGAGGACAGCGCAACTCAATGCGTTTGGCATGGTGTCTTGATAATTGCTGAGCTGATCTCGGTTCTAAAACGCTAACTACTAAATCGCGTTATCGTTGCGTACTCCGGTCAAGTGACGCCCTAGCAACTGTGGTTTGAGAGGTGCTACTGATTCCAAGATTCAAACGCAGAATCCGTGCAAGCTCGGCGATTGTTTGCGGTAGCTCAGCTGAACCATGCGGTCCCGGAACTATCAGCTCGGATTTCGCGCCGTCGAGATGAGAACTCCAGTAAGGCACAACCCCGTCACTGCAATTTGGGCAATTGTCCCTGCCTCGATCGCCGATGATTGAGTGATAAGGCACGATGATAGGCGGCGAATTAACCACAGGAAACGAGGGATTCGATGGTTTCAGTCCCCATACGCTGTTTGGTAGGCGTTTCGAACTTCCAGTCAATTGCACGAGTTCGCCACTGGTCAACGAGTCCTTCACAGTGGTAAGCAGTTGTGCCGGAAGGGTGATCAAGCTAATCCCAAATCTACCTAAACCGCCGCTCGCCATATCGCTTCCGCGATGAGGGGTACAAATAAAGACGACGCGATTGATTCGAGGATTTGCGCGATAGGTCAAGGCGCGAACAACGAGACTGTTACTTGAGTTGTTATCGAAAACGCTTTTGGCGAATGGTCCGATTTTGGGATCTTTCTCCCACATCGCTTCAGTGACCGTCGTCACTTGTGCGTGCGTCAACATGCCTCCCATACTGTGGCCTACCACAACATAAGGAAGATGGTTTGGATAAAGTTTGTCTACTTTAGCCAGCTCTTGGCGCAACCGGAGCGCGGAATACAAAATGGGACTGCCAGTCGCATAACCGAAAACCCAAGGTTGATAATGCTTCCGTAGCACGGGGTCTTGCTGAAGACCGTTGATCGTTTTAACCCATGTATACGGACTAGACATAAGTCCATGCACGAAAACGACTGGAATTCGACTAGGATCGTAGGGCTCAAGAAAATACAGCCCCGTTTTTTCCATCATCATGTTGCCCCGCAACATGCCCATCATATCGAATAAGAGCAGATTATTCGGGGGCCGGAAATAGGAGATCGGCGCGGAAAGATCTGCTGCAAGCGGTCGGACTTTTCCCTGCACCCGGGCAAACGGCTCATAGCTGGGTCGTCGCAACGCGAGCACGGCATCCGACCCGTGAACATCTACAGTGGCAGTTACTGCTGCACTCAATCCTTTACGAGGGGTAAAAGGTTCTTGCGCGGTGAATGACCGGACTCCAACCAAAGCCCCTCCGACACCGTCTTCAGTCACTTCATGTCTGACTAATGTGCGTTTGATTTTACCAGGATCCTCAAATGACGTGAAATAATCTGGCGGCCAGACGGAGGGAAGACTGCCCGGTTGAAGCCGCAAACGATAGGTCGTGTTGTTGCCACTCAGCGTGAGTGGGCGATTCCAGAGACGACCCCCGTCCGCTGAGTGAAGCAGCAGAGTGAGTTCTGCCGCAGCTGTATTGTACGTATCGCGAGCCGGAGTTTCCTGAGTCCCAGTGCCGAGCAGTGGAGCAGTCATCGCTGCAACCTGCAAATAATCGGCGGCTCGGGTCTCTACTGGAAGCTGTAGGGACCTCGCCTCGCGCAGGCTCTTAGCAGCGGGCGCATAGACAAGACCCGCGCCATGTGGCGTCGTCGCGCATCCGGCAACGAACGCGAAACACAACGCAATCGCGACGACTTGAACCGCACCCAAAGTTTTAGATTGCGATAGCATTCTGGTTTTTGGTTCGCCGCGCCCGACCTGCCTATTGGACCAAAGACCTATAGAAACTTCAAATTGAATATTGTTTAATTTTTATCGTTGCAATAGAAAGTTTGAATTGTTGCGGGTCAAATGCGAGCGCCCAACTCATTTTGGTACCGTGGTTTTTTCGCACTGGCGTTAGCGACGCTTTTGGGCTCGTGCGCCGCATACGGGCCGTATCATGCGAACACTTCCGGCAAACCAGTCAATTCAGTGCGAGGCCCTGCCGACGGGCGCTACAAATTCGCTTTCATTGAATTCGGCGATCAAGGCTCGGCCTTGGATACCTCACAACGAGCGGCTGCGATCAACGTGATTCGCCAGGCAAAACGTCCCCTTCTTTTCGTTTACATCCACGGCTGGATGAACAATGCCAACTCCGGTGATGTTTGCCGATTCGAGCACTTCATTGATATGATCTCGCGTCTTCCCGAGGTGACTCAGGGGAACATCAATGTGGTCGGCGTTTATATCGCGTGGCGTGGCAAGAACCTTACCGTGCCGGGATTGGACTTGCTGACCTTTTGGAACCGCAAGTTGGCTGGTGGAGAGGTGGCGGCGCAAAACAGCTGCCTGGCTACTATTAACGAACTGGCCCTGACCGCTCGAGAACCGGGCAAGGAGGTTCATCATTGTGTGCTGATGGGTCACTCGTTTGGCGGATTAGTTCTAAGCAATTCCATTTCTCACTCCATCCTTGATGCCAGCAGTACTGGTGCGCGCAACGCCAGTCCCTGGGACATGGCGGTGGCCTTCAACGCAGCCGATACTTCCATCGGCACGCGGCAGTTGATGTCCGAGTTAGAATATCTTTACAAGTATGATTCGAGCCGCGGCGCTTACGTGGGCCGAGCGCCCGGGGCCGAAGAAGGCGCCGTGATCAAGGAGGACCGTCCCTTTTTCATCGTGCTGCAATCGGAGAATGATCGCGCGACAAGAACATTTTTCCCTATCGGGCAGGGTCTAGCGAACACGGTCAATCTTCATTACCACTGGGACCGAGTTCCAGTTCCTGGTGGAAGCGGGCAAAAAGTTTCGGAAAACGAGTTCCAGACGCACACGCCTGGTAACGATAAATATCTCGTTAATTTTAAAGTTGTGCCACTGGGAGAAACAACTTCGCCGATAGGTCTAACGACGAATGAGAATCGAGCGTTTGAAGCCAATCTTCGGCAAAACATCCGCAACCGAACCTTTCTCACTAGCGAGAAGAACGACGGTCACGAGAAGCAGTTTTGTCGCGGTCCAGATTATGACCCCAGTGAAGCGCGTCCTCCCACTGGGAAGGAAGACTGGCGCCGGTGGGAGTTTGTCTATGCCGGCAATGCTCGCGTGCCGTGCTGGATCGTACGCGTGCCCAAAGACATCATCTGGGGCCATGGAGGATTATGGAGTGATAACTCGGTGGCCATGTTCGCCGCTCTTTACCGGATGCATTTTCCCTTGAATGCAGTAGGTTTCCCCGCTTCTTCTCAACGGCCCAGTGTTCCCAGGGCGCCGGATACACAAAAGCTGAACCAGGATAAACTGCGCTGAAAATTACGACGGGTATCAGCGCCGACCTGATCTATGTTCGCTCTCTGATTCCCGGTGTTCATGCGACTTTGACGTGGAGTAAAGCGACACCAGGCGTGCAATAAGAACTGCTATGTAGAGCGATCCGGTCATTGCTTCCATTGCTGCAAGCCAACGCGCAGCCTTCGAAACAGGGGTGATGTCGCCGTAGCCAACCGTGGTCAATGTAATAAAGCTAAAATAAAAGCCAGTAAATCCCTTCATGGATCGCGGTCCGGCGTTGGTATTGAAAGAGAAGGCCCCTCCTGGCGTTATTTGATCCACGAGCCAGTAGGCCATCGCCCACATCAAGCCGAGCATCAGGTAAGCTGCGATGCTCGCGCAGAGCACGTCGACAGTGACCGAAGGGGCACGCAAAACGAAGCGGAGTAAATTTCCCACTACGAAAGCAACCAGGATCAATGCCGAGATTAGAAAGACAGCGGCTGAAACGAGATCCGGCCTGAAATGGTTTATCCATCTCCCGACGATTGCCGGAATAACGAGCACGATCGCGAACACCAGCATGCGTTTTCGATCCGCGACCGCCAAGACACCGGCTAGCAGCACGAGCGAAAACAAAACAGTTACAACAATGTCGCCGACTTTGAACTCTTCGACGACAGGGGCACAAATAAAGAGGACTACAAGAGAAATTAGGAGTCCGACAGTGGAGAAACGACGAAATCTGATCACCCTTAGCCATTTCTCACTTGGCTTCATTAATTCTACCTTCTCTCGTTAGGGCGTTCTGGCGGGCAAATAGATTTGAATTGCTTCCATAACGCCGTGGAAAATCAATCCCATGCCTATGGCAGCAACGAAAAAGCCGACAATGCGCGTCGCCGCATCGATGCCGTGCGGACCGAGGTAGCCGACAATCAAATCAGCATAGGCAAGGATCAAATAGGTAGCCATCATCGTAAAGAATATGGCGGCAATGATCGCAGCCAGTGACGGAAATTCAACGAGCGGATGACGCACAAGTGAGGTCATGCCAAGTACAGTCGCGATTGCGCCCGGACCAAACATCAGCGGCAGCGCCAACGGCACGAATGCCACAGTATCGTTCGCTCCTGTCGGAGCGTTCGGAATGATGGATGCCGTGTCACGAGACGGCAAGAACAGAGCAAAACCAATCCGCATCAGAATGATGCCGCCGACAATCCGCACCATGCTGAGCGGCACCTCGAAAATCTTCAGCAGCAGCGTGCCAAAGATCAGAAAGAAGAACAGCAGAAGCGTGGCATAGAAGCAGGCTTTCCAAGCGACACGTCGATGGGCAGATTGATCCTGGCCTTCCAAAAGCTTCAGAAACACCGGCAGCACTGCCAGTGGGTTGATAATCGCCAGAAGCGTTGTGAACGTACTGATGAATAGTGTTGTCGCTGTATTCACTCGCTTAAATCTGCCTTGTTCGTAAAGCAAACCACTGTCTATATATGGTTTTCCTTATTCGTAAGAACAAGACTGCTGGATGTTAAATGGGATTGATCACAACGCTATCGAAAACCTGTTCGATTGTAGCGGGGACTCTCCGCGTCACTGAAACAGGACACCCTTCACAAGCTTCGGAATGACAGGAGTGATCTGTAGTTGCACGTTCCACTCCTGCCCGTTGATCCGCGGGTGCACAGGCATATACTGTACGGCTAGCTGAATTTTGACGGGTAAACGCCCCAGTTTCACGACCTTGCCCAAACCGAGGCCGACAGGAACCGTCCAGACGTCCGGGGATGGCGCAGTCCAGTCTGCAAGAATGTTTCCCGAGTAGCCGATACTCCAACCCTCGCCGAAGAAGACCGTGGCAATCGGTTGCAGGTTCATCTGATTGGTGTCGGGGCGACCGTGCTGTCCGCCGATAGACCACCATTGCTGAGGGAAGACACCGATGAAGTACTGCTTAGTCAGGTAGCCAACGACGACACTGGGTCCGAGTTGCCACTTGCCCTGCCCAGTGAAGTGCGAGGTCGCCGTAGGGAAAATGGCAGTGGGTCCGGCTCCTAGAACCCAGTTACCCGAGTGCGCCGGCGAGAGCAACTCCAGCAAAGCCAGATCGCCCAGCCCCGCGGAGCGATCGAACTGGTCCGGGGCTGTTTCGTGCGGCACGATGTTATAAAACGGCATCACCGGCCGCGTGATCAGGTTCCAATCTTTAGTCAGGCTGACTGGAAGGACTGGCTGGAAATTCCAATTGTTATTCCATTGGCCATTGTTTAGCTCGAAATTATTAAACTGATTCGAGATAGACCAGATGCTGCTCACCGGGTTGGTGAGCTTTCGGTTCAGCTCGCTCGCCGATTCTTCACCATCGGAGGATTCGGTGACCGCGCCGAAGCTTAGATTCTCACTCAACCGCAGCGGCAAGTTAAGCGTTACACCGCCATCGGAAGCGAACGACTCATCGCTTGATCTCTTGCTTGCAAATGTGTTCGGAGATTCGCCCGCGCGAACGCGCGGAGCAACTGACAAAGCTCCCACAGCGAAGACGGTAAGAAGCAAACGGAAGTGAAGCCGTTTCAAATTGGCCACCTTGACGATCATATACTCCTCCATAAGAACAGGACTGAGCCGAGCGTCTCGTCTTCGCGTTATATAATGCTAACTACATTACCAATCCCCCATTGCGGCCGTCCCCATGGGGCCAAAACCATCGAACTGATCAACCTCGATGTGCTGAGGACCTGCCGTCTCAAATGCCATCGTAGGCGCTGGATTCATCAGTTGTTGACCCGGTTGACCTTGCTGGCTCGCTGGTTGGCCCCCCTGCTGCGCCGCTAGCGCCTTCTTGTACTCGTCGAATTGCGCTTGTTTCCCAACATAGATCTTATCCTTCTTGGCAGTGGGAAACACGTAATACAGCTTCCCGTTGTATTTCACGGCCGAGACCCTGTATTGCGCCAGGCCATTGACTGCCTGTTGCTGCTTGGGAGTCGTGACTGTTATGACCCTAAAACCCGATTGCGCTAGTAAGAACTCTTTTTTGGATGCGGTTAGCTCTGCGTCGTTGGTGGCAACGGTTTGGCAAGCGGCCATTAGCGCTACGGCCGCCGTTGCGGTAGCGACGTTGGTTAGCGTAGCTACCTTTAATAGCTGTTTCACATTCTTATGTATCAATTCTTACCAATCTCCGAGGGCTGCCGTGCCCATTGGCCCAAATCCACCGAACTGCTGAACTTCGATCTGGTTGGGTCCGGCCGTCTCTAATGTCGGGTACAGAGACTGTCCCTGTATCAGCTGTTGACCGGGTTGACCACCGGTGGCAGCGGCTTGCCCCTGCTGGCTTGCGACACCGCCTCCGGTGCCTGTAGTCTCGCATGCGGATATTAATGCCAGGACCAGACTGATACTAGCTATACTTGTTATTAGGTTTTTCATATGTTTGGTTGTGACTGGGTTCGTTGAATTTTTTGCGTGTAATCGAAAATTACGACCCAGCTGGTTTGCTGCCCTGCTGAGCTGCGATGGCCTTCTTATATTTATTGAAATGAGCTTGTTTCCCGTAGTAAAACTTATCCTTCGTTGCAGTGGGAAACACGTAGACCAGCTTCCCGTTGACCGTCACGGCGCTACACCTGCCCTGGGCAAGTCCTTTTATTGCCTCTTTCTGTTTCGGAGTCGTGGCCGTCATGACCTTAAAACCCGACTGCGTAAGCAAGGCTTCTTTCCTGGAGATTTCACTCCCGCTGGCGGCACTCGCTTCGGATGCGGATATTAGTACCAGCGCTGCGCTGATACTGGCTATACTTATTAGTGTTAATAGTTTTTTCATATCTTTCCTTTAAGTGGTTAGTTTGTAGTTTGAGCTTTTCTAGAAATAAAATCGGGAAATTCCAAGCATTATCTTCATCGACGCCCCCTGAACCCGCCGCCACCGAAGCCGCCA